>Ga0318510_10000003_pt1 | contig 62008 bp, 120 predicted proteins | sample GRESIP171b2f17_FD_203680 | JGI IMG/M metagenome (GOLD analysis project Ga0318510, IMG submission 203680) | Tropical soil microbial communities from Luquillo Experimental Forest, Puerto Rico - GRE.SIPMG.171b2f17 | ecosystem: Environmental > Terrestrial > Soil > Tropical forest > Bulk soil...
GCTCTCGTGAAGTATGGACATGTTGCACAAGCCCAACAGTCTATGGAAGAGCTTGGCGAATTGATGGTTGCCATCAGCAAGTGCTTCTTCCGTGGAAAGGGAGTTGAAGGTTCTGGAATCGTTTCTGAGCTTGCCGACGTTTCTATCATGGTCGATCAGCTCATTCATATTCTAGATGTGCGCGATGATTTTGTTGCAGAACGCAAATTCAAACTCGACCGACTGGTAACAAGGCTACAAGATTAATGACATACAGCACGCTTGGTTCTGCAGAAACGAATCAACTTGATCAACCGTTGTTCCTTGGTGCAACGGTTGGTATTGCACGATATGATAGAGTGCGCTATCCACAGCTGTTGAAACTGACGCAGCGTGCTCACTCATACAACTGGATTCCTGACGAAATCGATCTAACTCGAGATCAAAAGGACTTCCGCAAATTGCTTGAAGCTGAACAACACATCTTTGTCAGCAATTTGAAGCGACAGATCCTTTCCGATACGTTTGCTGCTCGTGGTCCTTCTATCACCATTCTACCATTGGTTAGTCAACCAGAGCTTGAGGTATGGATTTCAACCTGGGCATTCTTCGAGACCATCCACTCGCGTTCGTACACGCATATCATTCAAACCGTGTTTCCCACTGATCCAGGCAAGGTGCTTGATAGCATTCTGACCATTCCAGAGGTTGTGGATTCTGTACGTGACACCAGTGATATCTTCGACAAGCTGTACAAGTACGGTGCGTTCTACAACTTGTTCGGTGAAGGTGAGTTTCAGATCCTCAATGACAAAAAGGTCGAAAGCCTATCGATCTCTGTCTTTGAATTGAAGAAATTGATCTATCTGGCTTTCGTCCAGATGAACATCTTGGAAGGTATCAGGTTCTACGTCAGCTTTGCTTGTTCCTGGGCATTTGCTGAACAGAAGAAGATGATGGAAGGCAACGCGAAGGTGATCAAGTTCATCGCTCGTGATGAAAATCTGCATCTTGCTGGAACCCAGCACATCATCAAAATTCTCTCTGACGATCCTGACTATCAGGAAATCATTGAAGAGACGACTGATGAAGTGAAGGAGATGTTCAAACGAGCAGTTGATCAAGAAAAGGCTTGGGCAAAATATTTGTTCCAGCACGGATCGATGCTTGGTCTGAGCTATGAGATGCTTGAGTTGTTTGTTGAGCATCGAGCACACAAATGCATGAGTTTGCTTGGGTACGAGAGTGACTACAAGCACGCGGCGTCTGATCCGATGCCGTGGACAAAGAAATGGATTTCCGGTGGTGATGTACAAGTCGCCCCACAAGAAACCCAGATCACGTCGTATAGAATCGGCGTTCTGGACACTAAGATTGATGATTCTGATTTTGAAGGTTACCAACTATGAACACAACTGGTTCTCTGGGCATCGATGCCCAAAAGGTTGAAGACGTTGCTGCTTCGACTGTTTCCGCTCTGACTGGCGTTTCTGCTGGTACAGTTGAGCATGCTGCTGACCATGCAATTGCCGAAGCTGACAAGAAGGTAACCACTCTTCTTGATTCTGCTCCACATCTGCATTTTGACATTCTGCAGCTCGCTCACCAAGTAGTCGCGCAGAGTCAAGAAACGTTTTACACGGCTGAAGCTCGCGTCAAGGCAGTTCTCCGTGCTGCTGAAGCATTCATTGAACATCTTGAAGCCAAGGCTAAGAACACCGGCGGATTCGGTTTCCTCTGAGGATAGTTACAGTCGAACCCTCTACAAGGATCGACTGTGATTATTGCTGGTATTGACTACTCGATGACAAGCCCAGCTGTTTGCTTTCACAAAAGCGACAGCTGGGATTTTTCCAATTGCGAATTCTACTTCAGAAACGATGGCAAGAAGCTACAAAGCTCTGGTCGTTTCCATCACTACACTATAGACTTCTATGATTCGCAAGAACAGCGGTTCCGCCAAAGTGCTGAATGGGTTCGTTCTTTGATGGCTTCTTGGAAGCCACACTTAGTAGTGATAGAAGGTTACGCTCTTGGCGCTAAGGGATTGGTCTTCAACATTGCAGAGAACACCGGTGTTTTGAAGCAGATCTTGTGGGAAGAAGGTATCTCGTTCATCACGCCCGCGCCAACCACCGTCAAAAAGTTTGCGACCGGCAAGGGCAACTCCGATAAAGCCAAAATGGAGGAAGCCTTCGTAGCCGAAACCGGTTACGCCGACCTTCGTACGGCTATCAACCAAACTAAGGGGTCAAACCCTAGTTCGGACATCATTGACTCCTACTACATGGCTAAATTTGGCTTTATGAATCAATGACTTAGCTGCCTATCTTTGTAAGTTATTGATCCTAAAGGTCAAATAGTTCTTGCTTTCCGAGGCTTCCTAGGGCAGACTTACTTCCGTAGAACGAAGTCACCCACGTAAGTGAAAGGGGGTCAAAATTATGTCAACGAAAAAGTCGGTGCTCAGGGCGCCGAAGCCGAAGAAGCCAAAGTTTGTTGGACGTGCTATTTCGGTTGCCCAGATCAAGCTGGGCGGGGAACCTTCCCTTGGGATGTTCCCGGGAAAGATGGAGCTGGTCCGAGCTTTCAACTGGTACGCGCAATGCGTCGAACCGGACCAGCGTGCGAAATTCCTCGTTGCTTACCTCGAAACCGAGGGTGGATACACGAAGGATCAGATCGCGTTCGCTGATCGCAGGGGGAAGAAGTTCCCCGAAACCTGGGCTTACGTCTCTCGGATGCTGTGCAACGGCACGATCCTGGATGACGACATCAAGGTTCGCCTCAACGAAGAAGTCGCAAAGTTTCTGGCTCGCGACAAATCGGTGGTCGAACTGGATGACGACGGCATGCCGGTCGAAAAGCCCAAGCGTGAGCGTCCGGTGAATACCGGCATCGCGCCGATGGTGAACTACATCGAGGACCTGATCGAACAGGTCCAGTCCGACAAGGATATCGACGTCAACTTCTACGAAGCCCTGACGCGCCAGAGTTGTTCTGCCACGCAAGCCAAGCTGTTGCTGGATCACTTCGAGCACACCATCACGGAATTCCTTGCCCTCTACAGTGGTCGCGATGATCAGCTCAATGAAGGCTACGAGTTCCTGAAGAAGAACACCAAGCAGCGCCTGGCAATGTTCGTGGTGAACCTCAAGCGTGATCTCGAGGCGCTCGTCAAAGCGAAGAAGGAACGCGTTCGCAAGCCGCGCAAGAAGAAGGAAGTCCCGGCAGCGAAGCAGGTTTCCAGGCTGCGCTTCCAGAAGGACAACACCGAATACAAGGTGGCGTCCATCGATCCCTCCCGAATCGTCGGCGCCAAGGCTCTGATCACGTTCGACACCAAGCGCCGGATTGTGACCATCTTCGAAGCCAACGACGAGAAGGGCATCCAGGTCCGGCGAACGAACATCGTGAACGCCAAGGGTCGCGCAAAGAAGGTGCGCAAGCCTGCCGAATTCTTGGCGTCGCTGATGAGCATGACCCGATCAAGCTGCGGCACGCAGTACAATCGGTTGACGACCAACGAGTTCGAATCCAACTGCCGTACGTCCACCGATACGATTCTCCTGAGGGTGTTCCAATGAGCAAAGGTCGCTACTACGCCTTTCACTACTACGACGAGAAGGGCGAAGTCTTTCTGGGTGAAGTCACCAACACGAGCCGGATGGAGACTCTCCGGCTCCGTGACGAGTACGAGGAAATGGGCTTCGTCGTGCCCGATCCTTTGGAAGACGGCACGGGCATCATGGAGCTGTGCGACGGTCCGCTGTTCGAAACTCCCACTGACTATAACAATTTGGAGACCCTTTCGTGATGTCGTTCGATCCCACAACCAAGCCGGCGTACATGGTGTTGGTGGATTCGCCACCCTTCAAAGCTGGTGAGAAAGTGTATCGGCTCATGTATGCCGACTATGGCGTCGCCAATGACGATAGCAGGATGACTGGCGTCGAGCACTGGTCTATGACGTACAGCGAAACCGGCAACTATCCCAGCAACACCATCCCCAAGCGCTTCCTGGCGGAGATTCCTAAGACGGTATAACTACCAGTGGATAACCACTGGAGCCGCCAATGGGCGATGTTGTAGATTTCTTCCGAACCAAAGATAAACCACAAACACCTTATGATGCTTTCGAAGAATCCTATCGAGAGCATTATGAGGTTGTTTGTGCACTCACCAACTCAGTGATCGCAGAGTTGGCCGATAGAGTTGATATTGAAACCGCGCATCCGTATGATACATTTATGCTGCGTGAGTCTATCATGAGTTTGGTCATGCGTCAAAAGAACACTTACCATCCTCTTCAAGAGTTCACTCAGGAATTTGTATCCACATTTGGTGATGATGAGCCAAAGGAATCGTAAGTGATAATCTGTGATTTGCAGCAGACGATGATTGCCAATCTATCTGTACAACTAGGCAACCATCAGAATGCGCAACTTGATGAAAGCATGTTGAGGCACATGATCCTCAACCAGCTTCGCTCGTTCCGGGTGAAGTTCAAAGAATACGGTGAGATGGTAATCGCGACCGACACGCGTTCTTCCTGGCGGAAGAAAGTGTTCCCGTATTACAAAGCCATGCGCCACAAGCATCGCGAAGAATCTGAGATGGATTGGAAGACAATCTTCGAGACTTTCAATGTCGTTCGCGAGGAGCTGAAGGAATTCTTTCCTTGGCGCGTGATTGATGTTGACGGAGCTGAGGCTGACGACATCATCGGTGTTCTCTCTCATGAATTTAGAGACGACAACGATTCTCCGATCATCCCGGTGTTTGAGCGCAAGGAATCCATCCTGATTCTTTCTGGTGATCACGACTTCCGTCAGCTGCAGAAGTTCTCGAATGTCTCACAATTCGATCCGAAGCAAAAGAAGAAGATCGTGTGTGACCATCCCTCCTTGTATCTGAAAGAGCATATCATCAGAGGCGACAAGGGTGATGGTGTCCCGAACGTCCTCAGTCCGGACGATGTGTTTGTCAACAAGGGTCGCCAACGATCCATCTTCGACGACAAACTTCAGAATTGGCTAGCAACGCCAGTTGACAAGTTGGTCGCTGATGATGCATTCTCGTTGCGGAACTGGAAACGCAATGAAGAACTTATTGACCTTTCTTTCACGCCAAAAACTATCCGCGATCAAGTTCTACTACAGTACGAAGCACAAGCTGGTAAGAGCCGCTCAAAGCTTACGAATTATTTCATCAGCAAGCGACTCAAGCACATGCACGAACTCATCAACGATTTCTACTGATAACAGGATTCAAGTAGTGAAGAAACCCATTTCGCATCTTCTCACAGAAGCAGGCGCTCATGCTAAGAAGGCTGATCGCGTCGTTGCTCTGAAGCAGATCGATCAACCAATCATCCGCACGTTGTTGCGTTTGGCGCTTGATCCGAATATCAAGTTCGCTTTACCGGATGGTGAATCTCCATACAAACCATCCGAGTTCGATGAGCCTGGCATTCTCTATGCAGAAGTCCGTCGGTTGTACATCTTCCTCGAAGGCGGCAAGCCTGGGTTGAAGCAACATCGTCGTGAGACTCTCTGGGTGGATTTGCTTGGTGCCGTGCACAAGGATGATGCAAAGCTCCTTGACTTGATCAAAGACAAGCAACTCCCGGCTGGTCTCAAAACTGAAGTGGTACTGGCAGCATTCCCTGATCTGTTCTAAAGCTCATGACTGTTGATCAAAAGAAAGAAGGCGATCGTGCTCTCGAAAAGAAGCACCACAAACCAGAGAACAAGCGCAAAGAGAAACATCTGCGCAATGCTTTCCGGTCCAACAATCTCGCTGCACATTTAGATGATGATGAACTCGACGATCTCGGGTTCGAGGATGAAACCTGGTGAACTCCAAACCATTGTTGATGGATGCCGATGGCGTCCTACTCAACTGGAATCGTGGATTCAATTCTTGGATGAAGCAACGCGGTTTTGTTCAAGCATGTTCCAACGACTACAGCTTGAGTAAGTGTTACGACATGAGCCGAGAAGAAATCGGCAAACTGGTGCATGAATATAACTGCTCTGCTGCAGTTTCCTATTTGTTCCCGATGCCCGGAGCTGTTTTCGTAGTCAACAAGTTGCGCGAAATTGGCTATGAGCCACATTGCATCACCGCATTTGGTGGTGACATGTACTCGCAACTTCAACGTCAAAAACTCCTGTGGGATTATTTTCGCATTCGGTCTGAGAATGTGCACATCCTTCCGTTGGATGCAACGAAGCGTGATATCTTGTCGCGCTGGAAGGATTCTGGTGCGCCATGGATCGAAGACAAAGTCGAAAACTGCCTGGATGGAATTTCTCTTGGACTCAAAGGAATTCTTATTCGTGCAGACCACACCCGCGACTACATAAGTGATAAGGTCTTTGTTGCCGACACTTGGTACCAGATCCTCGAACACATCACAGGAGAAGAGAAATGCCCAATGAGTGGTTCCTTGTCTATCTGACGATCGCTACGTTGTATGGTTATGTGATGTACAAGATGGGCCAGACCAACGGCTATTTCGCTCTTGTGACGGTTCTTATTGATGCCAAGATCATCAAATCGCATGATGCGATGCAGGAACAGATCCAGAAGTATTGGGATTCGAAACAAGAAGACGAAGAAGGTTGATCAATGCCGTTCTATGATTTCAAAAACACGCAGACAGGAGAGGTCAGAGAAAATCAGATGATGTCCATTTCTGCGATGGAGCAATTCCTAGCAGAAAATCCCGACTGGGTCATCCAGATAACTGGTTCTATTCCGATCGGCGATCCTGTGAGAATGGGTATGAAGAAGCCAGATGATGGCTTCCGTGATTTATTGAAGCACATGAAGAAGCATCGCATCAACAAGGGTGGAACCATCAACACCTTCTAATTTGGATGACCTGTCTATTCCTAAGACAGGATTGGTGCTAGATGGCACAAAAACAAAAGAGAAAAGGTAACACATCCGCCAGAGGTCGTAAGCAACAGAACGCCTTCGGGATGCAACTCTCTGTAATCAAGCCGAAGACTCATGCCCAGGAACAAGTCTTCGAAGCATTCTATGAAAACAATTTGCTTCTTCATGGTTATCCTGGAACAGGTAAGACTTTCCTCGCGCTGTACCTTGCGTTGAGAGAAGTTATTGAACATGAGACATTCCGCAAGGTCGTCATCTTTCGTTCCTGCGTGCAAACACGCGACATGGGATTCATGCCTGGTACCGAAGATGAAAAGATGGCTGGATTTGAGAAGCCGTATCGCGAAGCCGTGAACGAGTTGTTCGGACGCGGAGATGCATACACTATTCTCAAATCGCATGGAGTGATCGAATTTGAAAGCACTTCGTTCTCTCGTGGTATCACGTTGAATGATTCGATCGTAATCGCTGATGAAATTGGTAACATGTCCTTCCAAGAATTGGACATGATTTCAACTAGACTTGGTGATAGCACGAAGGTGATCTTTGCTGGTGACTACCGTCAATCTGACTTGAAGAAAGCAGAGAAGGAAGGTCTACGCGATTTCATCAAGATTATCGACACGATGGGCAAGAGAATTGAGCATGTTGAGTTTCAAGCCTGTGATATTGTTCGTTCTGACTTTGTGAAAGCATACATCATCGCCAAGATTGAACTTGGTCTCTGACAACGATGGGGACTTCGGTCCCCATCTCATTGAGGTTTGTTATGAAGGAAGTGATCTATCCGCCGCTTCGCCGCAAGGGCGATGCTCTCAACTATTCTGTGTTTCTTGCCGGAACAATTGAGATGGGCAATAGCCCGAACTGGCAACAAGCATTCATCAATCGCTTCAATGATGAAGATGCTATCTCGTTTTACAATCCTCGCCGTTCGAGTGGTTTCTCCGGCGAGCAAAGTTTGCAGAATGATGACTTCGTTTCTCAAGTCAATTGGGAAATTGAGAACATCGATTCTGCTGACATCGTGATCATGTACATCACTGCGGAATCCAAGTCTCCTATCTCGTTGCTGGAATTCGGCTACTGCCTTGGCAATGACGACATCGAACACTTCATCGTGGCATGTGAGCCTGGTTTCTGGCGTCGTGGAAACATCGAGGTGATGTGCAATCGGTTTGGTATTCCGTTGTTCGATGATCTTGATGATGTCGAGTCGGTGCTTCTGAGCAAGATTGAGTACTTGAAACAAAATGAGTGAGTTCAAGTTACAGAGACCGACCTTTGACAGCTCATATGTAACTCACCAGGCTGTTGATCGTAGAAAGGAATACTCGTTCCCCAAAATTATTCAGGTGAACGGTGATGGTCCTCGTTACTACACGACAGAGGACGGCTTGAAGTTGCCGTCCATGTCTACTGTTCTATCAGTTCGTAAGGGAGACGAGCTGAAGGAATGGCGAGAAAGAGTTGGTGAGGAAGAAGTAAACCGAATCGGCAATCATGCCGTCAAACGCGGAACTCGCGTTCACTTGTTGGCAGAACACTACATCTGCCGAAACATCGAAGGCTTTCAGGAAGCCTATCGTAAAGCAATGCCTGATGCTCGTGAAAATTGGAACGGCATCAAACAGGTATTGGACACCAGACTTCAAGAGCTTCGCGCCTCTGAGTGTCAACTTTTCTCCCGCAAGCTAAGGATAGCTGGAACCACCGACTTGATCGGTGTGTTCGACAACAAAGTCTCTGTTGTTGACTTCAAGACGTCACGCAAACAAAAGAAGCGTGAGTGGATTGATTCCTATTTCATTCAGGGAGACGGCTATGGTACGATGTGGAATGAATTGACGCATCAGATGGAACCGATTGAACAAATCGTTATCATCATCGCTGTTGATGGAATGAAAGAAGCACAGGTGTTCGTAGAACCATTCGGCTCAATGATGAGCACCTTGATTGAAACAAGGAAGGCGTTTTACTCTTTGAACGGATACTGACGTACAATACGAGTTGGATGATCGTGCCTTGTTGGCACAATGAATGTGAGGTAAAGAATGGCAACACAAAAGCAGCGTGTTTTGAACTACTTGCAGTCTGGTAAGAATCTGACGAAGTACCATGCGGAGAATCGCATGCACATCGCGAATCCTCGTGAAGTGATTCGTCAGCTGCGTGAGGAAGGTCATGTGATCTACACCAATCGCAACAAAAACGCTGGCAATGCTGCCAGCTATCGCCTGGGCACTCCGACGCGTTCGATGATCAAGCGCGTTTACAATTCCACTGGAGCGCGTTATTTCAACTAAAGCCTGACGTTCGCGTAAGGCTTTTGGCGGGGTGGATATAGAAAGAATCCTGACCCCGCCTTTCCAAAGGAGGTTACTATGCGGATGACAATCCTTGTAGCAATCGCTACATTGATTCTTGGGCTGGGATCAATGTACACCACAGCGAAAGCCAGCCAATCATCTATCTTCGAATTCACCACAGTGTCGACTGTGCAAGTTCCTTATCTGGAACCTGTTACATCTTCATCTGTTGGATTCGTTCCGCTTCCTGCTGTACAAGATCAGCTCAATGAGATTGTCAAGCAGAAGGAAGTTGAGATCCGTCAGCGAGAAGTGAAGTGCCTCGCCAACAACATCTACTTTGAGGCTCGTGGTGAGTCCAAAGCTGGCAAGATTGCTGTTGGTCAGGTAACGATCAATCGCGTGAAGGCGGGAACGTTCGAAGATTCCATCTGCGGCGTCGTCCATCAACACAATTCCACTTATCGCAATCAACCAGTTGGGTGCCAGTTTGAATGGTTCTGCAATGGTTCGAAACACAAGATTGTCGATCAAGAGACCTATACAAGGATCATGGATATTGCTGAGGACCTCTATGACAATTACTACATGGGCACATCGTATCCTGATATCGTGAATGGAGCACTCTATTTCCATGAACGAACAGTCGATGTTGCTTACAGAGGTAAGAGGGTCGTCGCTCGCATCGACAACCATGTCTTCTATACCTTGGTAGCAAAATTGTGACAGAGAAGTCTTTGATTCATTGGGACTTGCGTTTCTCCCAGATGGCTAAGCTGGTTTCGACATGGTCGAAGGATCCTTCGACCAAAGTTGGTTCCGTCATAGTCAGACCCAATAAGACTGTTGCGTCTATTGGGTTCAACGGTTTTCCTCGTGGTGTTCCGGATAACCCGGAGCACTACGAGAACCGTACCATGAAGCTCGCTATCACAAAGCACGCCGAAGAGAACGCCATTCTTTTCGCGCGTGAAGAATTGGAAGGATATGTCCTCTACGTCTATCCTCTCCCACCATGCACTCATTGTGCTGGTGATATCATTCAACGCGGCATCTCGCGAGTAGTTGCCGTTGTTCCGTCAAAGTTCAAGCATCGACTGACTGATCCGATGTACTGCTTTGATCTTTCCCTACGCATGTTCGAGCAGGCTGGCGTCCAAGTGGACATCGTTCACGAAGAAGTTGACCTTTGTTCGCTGGAGTTCAAAGAGTGACTGTTGAGAAACTCGCAAAGAAATTCGACTCAGCTTCTTTCGCAAAGACGATCGAGGAATATGTCCGGTTCCGCCACCTTGGATACCTCGACGCCATCGTTCTGTTCTGCGAAGAAAACAAAATGGAAGTCGAGTCAATCGCGCCTCTCGTCAAGCGCGCTACCGCTATCAAAGAAAAGCTTGAAGCGGAATGCCGCGCCGCAAGACTAGTTGGAAGGGGTGCCGGGGCTGACCTAGCCCGGTTCCTGGGCTAAAATCAAGGGTTTACGGGAACCCTAGTGAAATCAGTGACTTACGCTCCCTTATGAATCAATGACTTACAGGTAGGCAGCTAAGTTGTTGATTTATAAGGGAATTTTCTTCTTGACTTTTTGGTTGACGGGGGTATGATATTGATCGTGGAAGGGCGGCGATGTGCTTCCCTTGCAAATGGAGCAATATCATGGCAAACGTATTCCGCGATTTCTCTCGCGAGGATTGGTACGGTTACGCTGGTGCCGAGAATTTCGCCGATGGGACGCCACCGAAGATTTCCGAGGAAATCAACGACAGCAAAGGTTGCTGGGTGATCCTGGTCGACAAGAACGGCATCCAGGTGGACTTTCTGCCGGCGTCGGTCGATGACGCTGATCAGTGGATGTCCTACACCCTGCTGGTCGAAAACAAGTCCAAGGAACTCCTCATCCGTATCGGCGAACATATCAACCCGGTGCTGGATGACCTGGAAGCTCTGGGCTTCGAGCGAATCGCGTAAAAGATTGATCGGCGGGTCTTGACCCGTCGCTCAATTCGGGCTATCCTATAGCCTCGGAAGCTGTTCCCATCAACGTGAAGAAGGCAACTACATCATGAACGCTGCAAAGACCACTGCCAAGAAGAAGGCGGTCACCGAAAGCAAGGCGGACCGCAAGGAAAAGAAGATGACCCAAGCGGTCGAGATCTACCAGAAGCTTCTGCCGAAGAAGGAGAAGCTGTCCAAGCGGGACTTCCGCGCTCTGGTGGTCGAAGAGTTCCGCAAGAAGCTGGGTCTGGAAAACTCCGGCACCATCGGCATGTACTTCAGCATCGCCGACAAGCGCGTCACCGGTCGCGACTTCAAGTCGTACAACCGTGTCGCCGAACGCAAGCCCAACCGCACGCCCGAAGAAAAGGCGGCTGCTCGTGCCGACCGTGAGCGTCAGCGTGCCGAGCGCAAGGCGCAGCGCGAACAGCTCAAGCTGGCTCGCAAGGCGGTGACGACCGGCAAGCACCCGAAGGGCGGTGTCGCAGGCGCCGATGCCATCAAGGCGCTGGCCGACGAAGCCTTCGAGAAGATCCAGAAGATCTCCAACAAGGCTCAGCACGAAGCTGAAGTCATCCGGGCAAACGCTCCCGCCGAGACCACCAAGGCGGCGCGCAAGCGTCCGGCGACGAAGAAGGCTGCTGCCAAGAAGGCGCCGGTCGCTTCCCGCAAGTCGACCACGAAGAAGGCATCCGCCAAGAAGACGGCGTAATGCCTGCTGGCTTGAGGGCTGAGGGACCAAAATCCTTCAGCCCTCTCCTTTCCCATTTCAAGAGATCTACATCATGAGCAATCACAGCTACGCTGGCTATAGCCAGGCGTCATCGCGCTTCATCGGCAAAATGTTCAACGGCATCACCGTCGTGAACGTTCTGCGCAAGAACTACTCCGGTCTCAAGAACGGTCGTGCTCGCACACACGAGTACATTGCGTTGTGCCGACTGGCTGGCGATCCGGATACCGCCGTCCGCGTCATCGAATACAACCATGTCGTCCAGGCTGCTGCCGGCAATGTTCGGCTGGACGTGAAGTATCGCGGCGCCCTGGTGCCCAATGCCTACGGTCTGGTGTACAAGCCGCCTCGCTGGCGACCAACGCCGCCGGCGCAACCGGATCGTCTGGTGGCCTCGATCGTGAAGAGCAATGCTGGCAACATCACCAGTGCGACGGGTTCCAATTCCACCAAGGAAGATGGCAAAAACGCTGCCAATGCGAATGTCTACATCGTCGATGAAACCAATGTCGGCATCAGTACTGCCATCCGGTTGATGGGTTCGTTGGTGGCGGCATCCAAGGAAGACGTTACGATCCGTCAGTTCGTCAAGCTCATCGCCAGCACCCTGTAATGGGTGCTGGTTTTCTACAATCTCTCTGACAAGGAAATTCCATGTCGACTTCCAATTCCAGCTCCAACGCCAATGGCGGCATCGGATTCTTCGGTGTGTTGTTCATCGTGTTCCTGGTGCTCAAGCTCGTCGGCGTCATTAACTGGTCCTGGTGGCTGGTCTTCGCGCCGATCTGGGCTCCGGTCTTGATCGCTCTGATCCTGGGCTTTGGGTTCTACCTGCTCATCAAGCCCCGCTGACCATGCGCCTCTACTCCTACACCAACATGTACATGGAGGGCATTCACGCAGGTATCCAAACCTCGCATGCCGTCAATGAACTGTGGGTCAAATACGATGCCACCGATCCGGGCAAGGCATACAGTCGCCTTGTCGAATGGGCAGCAGATCACAAGACAATCTATGTCTATAATGGCGGATTGTCTTCCATGCTCTGGTCTCGTTATCAGATGCTTCGTGAGTTTGCGAAGCAGTTCGATCTGCCCATTGCTCGCTTCTACGAGTCGAAGGATGCGCTCAATGGCGCGTTGACTTGCGTTGCTCTTGTGGTTCCGGAAGAGTATTATCGTTCTCAACCGGCTCGATTTCCGCAAACGTTTCCGCCGCAGCCAAAGACAGACAAAGAACGGTTCCATGAACTGTTGCACAACTGCGAACGAGCACGCTGAACACAAAGCGGACCCAGGAATGAGCCAGTCGTGAAAGCGACTGGCTCCAATTGTCTTTACAGGATCAACAATGTCCAAAACGATCAAATACAAGTTCATCCAGGATGGCCAGGTCGTTGAAGGTCGTTGCGCTGGAGTGACGGTTCGTTACAGTGCAACATACACTCGTGTGCTCATCCTTGACGAGTATGGCGATGAGATTCGATCTCTAGAGATCAACCAATCGTACAAGAAGGGAGCCGTGTCTTCTTTCGTGTGTGACAAATTTCAACTTGAGGCAACGCTATCATGATGGTCTATGACAATGGTGACGAAGAAACTCCGATCAACAAATCATGGCTCGACCTTTCGGAGATGGAGCGCGACCTGATTTGGGAAATCATGTGGAATGTCAATGACACCCACAAGTATGAATGGACCAATCCAGAAAACTACGAGAGACGGAGTCCTCCGGAACCTCGCGCACAGTATGCGTACATCCAGAAGAAAGTCTTCTACCATGTCGAGGTAGACATTTCTGGTCCTCAAGAAGTCCGTATCAGCGTCACTTCGTTTCCTCTTTGTGGAAGGTTTGGTCGCTTCTACATGCAAGGCGTCGGCAATTCTGTCAAGGAATATTGCGACCGACACGGAATGGCTGTTCCATTCTATAACTTCGAGAAGTGGAGTTTGCCGGGATGCCAAACCAAGTCTATGCATGTCCCGGTGAAGCTCAAACACATCAACGAGTTGCAAGCCAACTTCGAGTATGCGCGCAAGAAGAAGATTGAGCGTGATGCTAACAACGCCGCCAATGACAAGACCGAATTTCTTTGGACTGCAGTTTCGTCTATCAATCCTTTCGGGTCTTTGGCGAGATTTGAAGAGAGCAATTGGTGATCGTCTACACTACAACCAAATTCAAGCGCCGGCGAGGACAACCAAAGGTCTCTCCGAAACCGCGCAAGAAGAAGCAACCGTTCATAGAACTCACGCCTCGTGAATACATGGAGCGAGCTGAGTCGACTTCTCGATATTCATCAATGATGATCGAGTACATGAACGCCAACGATCCAGTTCTCGAGAAGCCAATCCGCTACGAAGGCGAGATGGCTGAACGTGAAGCGGCTGCACAAAGAGAGATCGAGAGGAAGAAGACGATGGTTGCTCCAATCTGCAACAAGGGCGGTTACCAATACGTCGGCGATGCACCGCCTGAGGTAGTCCAGACCCTTGGGCGTAAGGTTTAAGCCGCTGGACCGCCCAGAACCCGCCTGGCAGCTTGGTTTCAGCTAGGCACCCGTAAGTCATTGATTTTAAAGGAAACGTAAGTCACTGATTCATAAGGGGTTTGGAAGGCAGCGCTAAGTCACTGATTTCACTAGGGATTTAGCTCTTTACTTCCCTGGAAAGTAAGGTACAATGATTGCGTAGGGTGGCGGCAGCGGGATGTAACCGGTAACGGTTGACCTGCCTTGGTACGAAGTCCAGAACCGCCACCCTATCTTACTCAATCTACTAAGGAACCTACGATGGCTCGCGACCGTACGATCACCACGGCGCAGATGTCCGAGCTTCGAGAGAAGTTTGGTGACTCTGTTTCCTCCGGCGAACTCTACGCGTTCAACCCTCACCTCCTGTTCGCCGCTCGAAAGGGCGCTCTCGCAAAGAAGGCTCACGGCGTGTTTTCGCTGGTGGGCGATGTCGAGAAGAAGGTCAAGAAGTCCAAGGCGGAAATCGAAGCCGAACGGCTGGCGACCGCTGAGGAGATCCGGAGCCGCTTCGACGCGCTCGACCTCCTCGCCGATGCCGTGACTTCCGGCAACATCCGCTCCCTCGTCGTCTCCGGTGCTGCTGGCGTCGGCAAGTCCTACCTCCTCGAGAAGAAGCTCAACGAGGCGCTGGAGGACGACAAGCTCTCCAAGGTCCAGTCGATCAAGGGCACGATCAGCCCGATCGGTCTCTACATGACGCTCTGGGAGAACAACGCCAAGGGCGACGTCGTGATCCTGGACGACATCGACTCGATCTACGGCGACGAGGAAGCCATGAACATCCTCAAGGGTGCGCTGGATACCAACGGTCGTCGTACGATCTCCTGGATCAAGGACAGCCGCTTCCTGCGCGACCAGGACATCCCGAACAGCTTCGACTACGAAGGGCAGATCGTTTTCCTGACCAATGTCGACCTGCAGAACGTTTCGGACAAGGGTGGTCGGATGGCTCCGCACATGGGTGCGCTGATGAGTCGTGCCGTCTACCTGGATCTCGGGATCCACTCGCCGGAGCAGATCATGATCCGCATCCGCCAGGTGCTCGAGACGACCGACATGGGCATGGATATCACGAAGGCTCAGACCCAGTTGATTTTGGACTGGCTGGAGGCTAACATGGGTAACCTGCGCGCGATCTCTCTGCGTACTGTGATGCAGGTCGCCGGCTTCATGAAGGTCACCAAGGACTGGCAGCTGCTCGCCCGTAACACGCTGCTCCGGACCCGCTAAGGGTCCGGATTTCCCAAGGGTGATGGAGGTGCTCCAATGGGAATCTGGTTCACGATTCGCTACAAAGACGGTTTCATCGAGTGCCGCCAAGGGCGATACACGGTGATGCTGAAGTTGCCGACTAGCAGTTGGTTCATCCGGGCTTATAGCCGCCTGCCTTCTGCCAAGTCTGCTATCACCAAAACCATGAAGCGTTGGAGGAAGCCATGAAGCGTTACACGATGCAGGATCGGTCCGGTGGTGTTGTCAATCGTATTGATCCGGGTCTCAATCTCCAGCAGGTGTACGAGATGACGGATTACAGCGCCGAGGAAGTCGACGAAATCGCCGACCTCAAGCCTGGTGAGTTTCTGCTCATAGGCGGCGCCCAGGACATCTACGTGCGCCGCGACTCCTGATCCAATCTATCACTTGAACCAAGGAACTCCGTCCATGACCCACAGTGCTATGCCTCAAGCAATCTACCCCGCTATGCCGTCGTGGGCGGAGTCTCCTTTCCTGCAATCTGCTGTCGTTTTCGCCACCAAGGCTCACGATGGCCAGGAACGCAAGTACACCGGCGAACCGTACATCGTTCACCCGATCGAAGTCGCCACCCTTTGCCATGATGCGATCATGCGCAACTGCCCCAATGATCTGGTTCGTGTTCGCGCCAAGCTGAACTTCGAACATGTCTTTGCTGCAGCACTTCTTCACGATACCGTGGAGGATTGTAACGTGACCTTCACCGAGATCGATCGCGAGTTCGGCGAAGCCACGACGGACCTGCTGTTCTGGCTTACGGACACGATCACCAAGGAGCAAGGCAACCGTGCGACGCGCAAGAGGCTGGAGGCTTACAAGCTCGCCCATGCGCCGCTGGAAGCCAAGATCATCAAGCTCTGCGACATCCAGTCCAACACCAAATCCATCGTGGACAATGATCCTGGTTTCGCGGTGAAGTATCTCGAGGAGAAAGAGTTCGCGCTCCGCAATCTCAAGCATCCCGAAAACCAGAACCCAATTCTGACGGCTGTCTTCTACGAGCTGCTGTCGCAGGCAATGAAGAACACAATCATTTGAGGTCAATCGTGTACATTGAATACAGCAACGCGTTTTGGATCGGAGCACTGATGCTCCTCGTGGTGCTGTTCATTGTCCGTGAGATCACCAAAGATCCGCCTGCTCATCCCTAAGGATTCACCATGAACAAGGTTTCGTTCTTCGACATCTTCAGCACGCTGCTCGCAGTCGTTGCTGGCTTCGTGTTCTGCCGCATCGGTTTGCCATATCTGCTCTCCTATCCATCCAACTGGACGGTAGGTGCTGCCGTGGCATCGCTGATCCTGCTCGTTGCCATCGCGGCGACGTGCTTCCTGAATCTGATCCGCAATCTCTTGCGCAAGGATTCTGCACCCAAGTCGTAACCGCTTCATCAACCCAAAGTGAGGAGTATCTACATCATGTTAGGTCGTTTGGTTGCCACCATCGTGGCTGTGCTGGTCCTGGTGTTCGGCGTCTACACCGTTTCCTGCTGGGAGAAGGTTCCCGCTGGCAATGTCGGTATCAAGGTCTACCTGCTCGGCACCGATCGTGGCGTCGACAACGAAGTGCTAGGCGTCGGTCGCCAGTGGATCGGCTGGCAGCAGGAACTGTACCTGTACCCGACGTTCACCCAGAACGATTCCTGGACCGGCAATGAAGGCATGACCTTCCAGGACAAGGACGGACTGAACATCAGCTCCGACATCGGCATCAGCTACCACGTCGATCCGTCCAAGGCAGCGGTCCTGTTCCAGAAGTATCGCAAGGGCATCGACGAGATCTCGCAATTGGTGATCCGGCGCTATGTGCAGGATTCCCTGGTACGCCATGCCTCGGTGATGTCCGTCGAAGAAATCAACGGACCGCAGAAGTCCCGGCTGTTGCAGGATGTACAGATCGATGTCGCCAAACAGCTCGCCTCCGATGGTCTGGTGGTCGAGAAGCTGACGTGGATCGGTCGTCTGGGTCTACCGGAAACCGTCCAGGAAGCCCTGAATGCCAAGATCACGGCGACGCAAAAGGCTTTGACGCGCGAGAACGAAGTGGCCCAGGCACAAGCCCAGGCGAACATCGAACGCGCCAAAGCACAGGGTGATGCCGATGCCAAGCTGACGATGGCCAAGGCGGAAGCTCAGTCGATCCAAATCAAGGGCGATGCTCTGCGACAGAACCAGGAACTGGTCAATCTGACGCTCGCCGAGCGTTGGGATGGCCACTATCCTGGAACGCTGTTCATCGGCGCTGACCAGGGCAAGCTTCTGCTCCAGGTTCCGCAAAGCAGCAAGTGATCCATCTGAGGGAGTGGCTTGGCCACTCCCTCTTTCTCAATTCAAGGAATTTACATCATGCGTTTCCTTCGTGCAATTCTGCTCCTGATCGTTCTGGCGTTCATTCCCTCGTTCGCCAATGCTGCCGATGCGACTTCCTACAATCCGTGCGATCACCTCGCGGAACTGTACAAGCAGAAGTCCACCATCGAATACCAAGGCATCGCCGAATCCTGTGCACCCAAGGTCACGGTGGCCCAACAGGTGGCACAATCTGCGCAGACCGCCCAAAATGTCGCCACTGTCGCCAAGGGAATCGGTGAAGGTCTCGGCGAAGGAGCCAAAGGCGTCGGAGGAGCAATCTCCGATCTGGCAAAGAACCTTGGCGTCACCGTCAACGAATTCCTCAAGTCGCCTGCAGGAACGCTCATTGCGTTTGTGTTGGTGATCAAGTTCATCGGCGGCAAGCTCTTCGCGGTGCCATTCGTGATGTTCATGGTGGGCATGTGGTGGTTCATCAACAACCGGATCTCGCGCGACGTGACGTACGAGTTCCACCCGATTCTCTGGGGCGCATTCCAAGTTCGTCGGGTCGCGTCCGTCACTCGCGAGCGTGATGACTACAACACTGGCGTGTTCGCGATCCTCATGCTCATTCTTACGTTGGTCGTGGGTTTGAACTTGTGAACACGCTTCCGTCAGAACTGATTGCGGTGCCAGGATATCATGGATACTTCTGGCATCCGCAGGAAGAAGTGGTCTACTCGCTGAAGATGGGCGGGACATTGCGTCCTCTCAAACTGGCTCACGCTGTTCGTTATGCTCACTACTTCTTCCCAACAGGCTTCAATGTTTGTCGTGATGGTCGAAGGCGTCGTCTCGATCTTGACTGGTTGCGCAAACTGAGGCCACATCCGTACAAAGTCCCGTACGAAAGTGGTTGATGCGTTGCTATATAGATGAGCATTGAGGGAAATTCGTTTCCCTTGGTGCTCCATCTCGCTATGCTTGTAGTATCTCCTCGTTGAATTGGATCAACGGCTTAATCCTAGTGAGCCATCTGCAGGTTCGAGTCCTGTCGGGGAGTCCAATGGAAGGTGAACCAGCCGGGGTGCTGGAGGCGCCTGGAAAGCGTTCTGGTCGGGCAACTGACTGGGGATCGAGACCTCCTCCTTCCGCCAACGAGATACAAAGACATACGACGATACACATCGCAATACATCTCACACGATCCATACAAGGAATACACCGCAATGTCGAACAAGACTCTCGTCAACAATGTCATCTTCGTCGTGGACGCTTCTGGCTCCATGTCCTCCCATGCTCGCGCCGTCGAGCAGGTGATCCGTGGTCTCAAGGACCCGCTGTCTCAGGCAGAACAGGTCACCCGCATCTCCCTCTATACCTTCAATGACCGTGTCGAGCGCAAGCTCCATCTGCGTCATCCAGAAGCTCTCGCCGATTTCCGCTTCAATTCCAATGGCCAGACTGCTCTCCTCGATGCGGTCGAACAAGCCATCAGCGAACACAAGAACCTCCTCACCGGCGCCGATGAAGATCACAGCTATCTGCTGTATGCAATCACCGATGGCCAGGAGAACGCTTCTCGCAAGGTCAGCGCTTTCACGCTGAAGAGCCTGATCAGTTCTCTGCCGGAAAACTGGACTGTCGCTGCTCTGGTTCCGGACATCTCTGGCGTGCACTATGCCAAGAACTGCGGCTTCCCGGCTGGCAACATCGAAGTCTGGAACACGCGCTCCAGTACTGGCTTCGAAGAAGTTGGTCGTCGCTTGGTCGACACTTATCAGAGCTACAGCGTCAGCCGTGCTTCCGGTTCGGTCGGCTCGACTCGCCTGTTCGTCGACACCAAGAATCTGACCACGAGCGACGTCAAGGCGGCTCTCGTCGAAGATAATTCCTTCCGTCAATACTCGGTGACTGCAACCAGTGCGCAGCCGATCCGCGAATACACTCAGCAGGTGACGGGTCGCGGCTACATCCTCGGTTCGGTGTTCTACGAACTGACCAAGCCGGAAACGATCCAGGGTCAGAAGCAGATCGCGATCCGCAACCGCAAGGACGGCAAGATCTACTCCGGTGCCAACGCTCGCAATGTGCTGGGTCTTCCGGGCTACGAAACCAATGTCAAGCCCGGCGACTTCGGTGATTGGCAGATCTACGTCCAATCGACCAGCACGAACCGCAAGCTGATTCCTGGCCAGACGTTCTTGATGAAGTTCTGATCATGACAAAGTTCGCCGTCATCTACAAAGAGACGCGAGCTGAGCATGATTACTACGATCCGGATCATCCACGGTCTGTTCAAGTGGAAGTGCTCAAGGAGTTTGATGATGAAATCAAACTCCTTGAGTGGATCGAGAACAACGACAAACAACAGAACGCTTACTGGCGAAAGTCGTTTCGTGCTTTCCGTCTCGAAGAGCTCACCGTTGAGCGCAAATTGAGTTTCTCAATCAAACCCTGAGATCTATATCATGTTCATCAAAGAGAATTCCTGGCACTTCTGGATCTACTCTTTCTTCACCTCACAAAGCTACACTTCCATGCAACGTGGTTGGCATCAACCAAACTTCTGCAAGTATGCTCGCGTCATCACGCTGGGAATGTTGTTGTTTTCGTTCTTTGCGATGCTTGCTGCTTCGGCGGTGTTCTCAATTCTTGTTTTCTGGATTGTGTGCATCGTCAAAGGCTTTGGCTTCTATTTCTATGTCAAAGAACTTCATGGAGTTGAAGCAATGGGTATGGTTGGGCTGATTCTCCAAGCAATTCTTTTGGTGATCGGCGCTATCTTTTGTGTCCATGAAGGCGTAACATATCTTTCGGATAGAAGGCGCAAGAAGCGCAATGGTACGACTCCTGAGCCTGGATTCGTATCGACGTTGTACACGGCTCATAAGCAAAAGTTTTGTCCAAACTTGGAGTTCGCACCTGAGCAACATGGTGCGAACGACTGGGATTGAAATCCGCAAACAAACCCAACTCAATCCGTAAGGAGTTACATCATGGCACGTAACAAGCTCGTCAACGCAATCGCATCTTCTGCCTCGCAGAACACTGCCCAGACCTACAATGGCGCAAAGACCTTCAAGTCCTCGCTGTCGGCGCTCGTGGATCTGTTCTTCATCGCCGGCGCGTCTCGTGGCAATGACCTCACCGCTCAGTTCGCCAAGGCTTTTGCCGAAGACGAATACCTGGCTCTGCGCCTGGTCCAGTGGCTGCGTGATGCTCGCGAAGGTGCTGGTGAACGTCAGCAGTTTCGCAATCTGTTCGGCTGGCTGATCCGCAACCACAAGGATGCCGCTCTCGCGGTCCTGACCAAGGTTCCGGAACTCGGTCGCTGGGACGACATTCTCATCGGTCTGCGTTCGCCGATCGAAAACGAAGTCGTCGAACTAGTGCGCGAAGGTATCGCACAGAAGAATGGTCTGTTGGCAAAGTGGCTGCCTCGCAAGGGCGAAGACGCTGTCCGCTTACGTCATTTGCTTGGCTACACGCCAAAGCAGTACCGCAAGACGATCGTCAATCTGTCGAACACCGTCGAGCAGGCGATGTGCGCCGGCAAGTGGGACGAAATCAAGTACAACCAGGTTCCGTCCGTGGCGTTCGCTCGCTACAAGCGTGCCTTCTCGAAGCGCGCGCCAGAGAAGTTCCAGACCTTCGTGACAAAGGTCCAGGCTGGCGAAGCCAAGATCAACGCCTCGGCGGTGTTCCCGTACGACATCATCCGTTCGCTGCGTGCTTCCTACAACAAGGTCGAGCAGGACGCTGCCAATGAGCAGTGGAAGGCTCTGCCGAATTGGCTGGAAGGTTCCGACGAGCGCCTGATCGTGGTCGCCGACACCTCTGGGTCGATGACTAACTGGGGCTATGGCACCAATCGCGGAAACATCGGCAACGTCACTCCGATGGACATCTGCATCTCGCTGGCATTGTACGTGTCCGAGAAGCTGAACGGACCGTTCAAGGATGCGTTCATCACGTTCTCGAACACTCCGACGCTCCAGGTCGTTAAGGGAACTCTGCGTGATCGTGTGTCGCAGCTCGAGACCGCGAAGTGGGAGATGAACACCAATCTCCAGGCTGCGTTCGAGTTGATCCTCAACACCGCGAAGAAGCACGGTCTGTCGAACGAAGACCTGCCGACCAAGGTGCTGGTGATTTCGGACATGGAGTTCGACTCCTGCGCTGCCAACCGCTCTACCAACTTCGAGAACATCGAAGCGAAGTACAAGGCGGCTGGTTACGCGATGCCGCAGCTGGTGTTCTGGAACGTCAACGGTCGTGTCGGCAACAGTCCGGTCACCCAGCACCAGTCTGGTGCTGCTCTGATCTCTGGCTTCTCGCCGTCGATCGCGAAGTCGATCCTGGGTGCCCAGCTGATGACTCCCGAGTCGGTCATGCTGAAGACCCTGATGAACCCGCGCTACGATCTCTGATCGACAGTGCTCGAAGCAACCCCAGTCCTAACCGGCTGGGGTTTCTTTGTTTTATGGATGAAGTAAACTATGAGTGACTCTGATTTCTTGGTGATTATGATAGCAGGGACGATGTTCATAACATTCGTCATTGCATTCATTGCCATCATCATTGTGTTTTCAACAGCCTTGTTGGATCGATTGTTTGACGACTCTGAGTGAACATCTGAAGGAACGTGGCATCCTATCATCACATGATGTAATCATTGATGAGGATTCGAGGACTGCGACCTTCTTGTTGTACAGTCAGATTGGTAAGCTTCAGGGCTTCCAAACATACAAACCTGATGCACCAAAGTACAAGCCATCCAAAGAATTCAATCCACGAGACCTGCGCTACTTCACGCATGCTGTCTCTGGCGAACTGCCGATGTTTGGGACAGAGACTTTGTCCTACAATCCGCATTATGTCTTTCTTGTCGAAGGAGTCTTCGATGCTGTTAAGTTTCATGCTCTTGGTCATCCTTGCCTTGCTGTTCTTGGCAACGATCCAGTTCGTCTCCGTTCTTTCCTATCTGCTATTTCTCGTCGTGTGGTCGGCTTTTGCGACAATGATGCTGCGGGCAGAAGGTTGGCTTCGAGTTGTGACTGGTTCTACTTCGCTCCGAACAAAGACGCGGGTGAAATGACCAAACACGAACTGTACGATTACTTGATCGTAGGTTCCAGATATCATTTTGTTGATGGAGAGATTTGTGAGTTTTAAGATTTTGGCGACTGCCGACACGCACTTCAATTTTGACGCTCAGGCGATCAATGAGACCAACGAACTAAGAGGTCAGAGTCGTTGGTTTCCTGAATGCGACGTGTTTGTACATGCTGGCGATTTGATGTACCATGGAACCGAAGGTGAGTGGAATGGTCGAGTGGATTCTCTGGCAACAGTAGACGCTCCGTTGAAGCTATATGTTCCAGGCAATCATGACATCTTCGTCGAATTGTTCACCGGACCTGCTAACCAAGATCTGCGGACTGATGCTCATGTCCAAATGCTCGGCACTCACCCAAAATACTTCACCCACAAATTGCCAAACGGCATGACTGTTCTGGGTCTTCCTTTCGTGACCGATCTGCCTGGCTGGGGATTCAATCGAACTGAACAAGACTTGGATAGGATGCTGGACTTCATGCTTGAGGATATCAAGCATGTTGATATCGTCGTCACGCATAGTCCTCCGTTCGGCGTTCTCGACGGATCACATTATGGTGTGAAAGCGTGGAATTTTCTCCAGCAAGTTGCTAAGCCCGAGATCTGGATCTGTGGACACATCCATGAAAACTATGGAGTGCTCGCCAAGAATGGAACAACGTTCTACAATGTCGCCATGCTAGATCGTTCCTATAAGCGCAAGAACCCACCAATGCTGATTGAGGTTGACGAATGAACTACTTCATTGTTCATAACATGCATCGACTCGTTGCGCTGTATAGTGCTCCTGGTCGCCATTATCACAATTTGAATCACATCAACTTCTGTTTGGCTCGCATGGAAGAAGCCAAGAAGCAGGATGAGTTCAAACACTTCAAGGAAGAACAGTGGACGGCTCTTGAGATTGCCATCTGGTTCCATGATGCAATCTACAACGCAGAAGCTCAGATGGTTACTCCTGGCTACAGTGAATTTGAGAGCATCGAATTCATGCGCTACTGCGCTGTCGACTATCCACTTGCTATAAACAATCCTGAATGGTATAGCATCCAGCGGGATGCCGAAGATTTAATCTTGGCGACCGCCAAGCACGGCAAGTACATCCCGGAAACTGAGTTGGAAGCTCTGATGCTTGACATTGATCTTGCATCGTTGGCATTGCCTTGGCGCCAATTCAAGGACAACACAGATGATGTCGTAATGGAGTATGCTTTGTTCCGTCCATACGACATGATAGCTGTAGGCAACGCTAAGTTCCTCAAGGGACTCATCGAAACCAATGACCGTATCTACCATACGGGTTGGGGCTATGACGCTTTCGAGAAGATGGCGCGATGGAATATCGCGCATCGTGTCTTGGAAGCGCTTCCGGTCGAAGAACAGCGTTGATAGATAATTGGGAGAGGAACTGATCCTCTCTCACAACTAAACATTGGAGGAGTTTCAATGTCCAAGCAATACGAAGTCGCAATTGTCATCGGTCGGATGCATCCTGTTCACAACGGACACATGCATCTGATCTCGGAAGCGTTCAAGATCGCTCATCGAGTGCTGGTCCTGCTAGGTGATACTGGCGGACCACGCACCATCAAAAATCCATTCACGATCGCACAACGCGAGCAGATGATCTTGAACTCCTGCGTGGAGTTGGGTCTTCCTGCGCCGGATGTGACTTATGTGTTTGACAGCCCGAGCGATCAGGCGTGGATCTCGCGCGTCAATGGACGTGTGAAGGTCATTCTGGACCACTACAAGCTTCCGCGCAAGGGATCTGTTGTCTTGGTAGGTCACAACAAGGACAACACCTCGCGTTATCTCGACTGGTTCCCGAATTTCGCTTTCAGCGAGATTCCGTACAAGGAACTCGGTCCTGGTGAAAGCTTCAACATCGACGCCACGAAGATTCGTGAGTTCTATTTCACGGATCAGCTTGCCTACGCGCACGGAAGTGTTCCGCAATCTGTCTTCAACAAGCTTTTGCTGTTGAAGAATACCGATCAGATCCAATGTTTGATCGAGGAATACAAAGACATCTCCAAGTACAAGAAGAGTTGGGAAGTCGCTCCATATCCACCGACCTTTTTGACGGTGGACGCTGTCGTGATCCAATCGGGTCACATTCTTCTATGCGAACGTGGTAAGACACCAGGCAAGGGATTGTACTGTCTCCCTGGTGGCTTCGTCGAACAGAAGGATCGGCTTGTCGATTCGATGCTTCGCGAACTGGACGAAGAGACCGGCATCAATATCCAGAAGGAAGTTCTTCGTGGACGAATTGTCGCCAAAGAGATCTTCGATGATCCGGAACGTTCTTTGCGCGGCAGAACTGTAACCACCGCATTCCTCATCAAGCTGGATGACACAAAGGATCTTCCGAAACTTAAGACCAAGTGTGATCCGGATGGTGGCGTGGTGCGTTCTTTCTGGCTTCCGCTGAATGACATCGGATCTTCGAACATGTTTGAGGATCACTTCCAAATCATCGAGACGATGCTCCAATTGTTGCCGCGCCTGTAAACGTTAAGAAATCGTTAAATTTCCGTTAAGCCCTGTTTCCAAGTGGAATCAATGACTTACGTTGCCTGCCAAATCAGTGACTTACATTGACTCGTTGAAAAGCGTGTAAGTCATTGACGCGGCAGGCATTTTAGTTCTTGACTTCCCAAAGAACGGGCGTATGATTGTAACTGTAGCGGGGAAGCCCGCTTCGATAAACCAAAGAGGCTAAACCAATGAAATCTCGCTCGACCGCTCGCGCTACCTCCTCCGTTTCTCGCCTGCCGCGTAAGCGCCAGCGCTGGTTCCGGGCTTGGCTCCACGATGGTTCCGAGATGCCGGTCAAGGGTCTCGATCCGCTGGATGCTCTCGATCGCCTGCCGGTGGATGAGCGTATGAAGGTTCGCGAAGTCGTGGAAATTGTGTGATGCGTATCCACGATCCGTTCCACAACTGGTTCTATGCCGAAGGCACCTGGATCGACTTTGCGATCTATCTGGTCGTGATGCTTGGTGCCGCTCTTCTCTTCTATTGACCAAGGATTTTCGTCATGAAACGCTTCTTGTTCGCCGCTGCTGCTTTCGCTCTGGGTATGGTGTCGGGCTTTGCTCGCGCCGATGATGTTCCGACCGTCCGCATGGAGTTCATCCAGCAGGTCGTGCAGAACCCGGGTGAAACCAAGGTTCAGTTCATTGACCGCGTCGCCGTGATCCTCGATAAGTGGATTCACGACTCTCGCTTCGAGGCATGCGGCCAGTTGGCTGCGAACGAAGCCGGAAACATGTCCGTTGTCCTGGTCACGGTCCACGCCCATGGATTCTGTGCCACTCCTGAAGGCGCCGTGGTCGAAGGTTACAAGTGGGTCGGCGAGTCGATTCACGTCCACCCGAACTATCGCTGGTACACCGCGACCGACATCGATCATGCGGTGGTGGGCAATGCCCCGGGCAGTCGTGTGGTTGTGGATCCGCGTACCTTCTCGGACGGTGACTACAAGGATGGCGCTGGATATCTGGTCACTGGCGGGCGTGTGCTGTACCAGAACGGTCGCGGCACCACCAAGGTCTTCTCGGAGAGCTTCTAATGAAGAGCATGATCCCGGAGTACGTGACGGTCGGCCAGTGGTATTTGGCGCTTCGCCGGAAGAATTCTCGGACTGGAACGTGGGAAGCGTGCCAGGTCAAGGAAGTCAACGACACCTACTACAAGGTCTACTGGCTCGATGGCTGGAGTGGCGCGGTTCTCAAAACCACTTCGCGCCTTGGTAAGACCAAGGGACCGGATGGTACCAAGTATGCGTTGGTGTCGGAATGCTCGTTGGCGCCGATCAACAAGACCTGGTACAATCGCCGTGTCAAGATGTTGCAAGAAGCCAAACAACAAGTCGAGAAGACGGAAGAACATCTCGACTTCCTCGCCAACTATTACCTGGTGAAGTGACATGTCCGACGGACCCACCATCAAAGTCGACCTGGAAGGCTTCAAGAAGCTGACTGCTCAGTTCACGAAGTCGCTTCAGACCGCCACCGAGGACGAAGCAGATGTCGGTTGGCATTGTCTCGGTCTCGCCTATCTGGGTCTCGACCATAGTAAGGAAGTCGAGTTGTTGATTGCGGCGAGTTATCTTGAGTATGCGGCTCGCCGCTACATGGAGAAAAGTGATGGCCGCTAAGAGAAAGCGCTCGAAGTGGTTGCCAATGACCAGCGCGCCCAAAGACGGCACGATGATCCTGGTGACCGAGACGCCGAATGGCGAGCACTGGAACGTCATGCCGGCATGCTGGATGGCGCACCGCGCGGAGAACATCAATCCCAATGACCGCCTGGGCGACTGGTGGGGCATCGATGTGGCACGGTGGCATCCTTCTGAAGGTCCACTGCCTGTGCGATGGAAGCCGCTCGCCATCACTCCTGTTTGTTGGCAACCCTTTCCTGTCGCAGATTCGGAACGTGGTCTGCGTCGCCGTCTAGCAAAGACTGAGGCAAACATATGAGCACTGAAGGCATCGCCAAGGATTTCGTCTGCACCGGTTACGTCGTCCTCAAGGGTTTCAAGAAGGGTGTCTCTCTGCGGACTCTCGATGCGGATGGCAAGTGCGAAAGCCGCGAATGGCTGTTCGAATCGAAGAAGGTCAAGATTCGCTGTGGCCAGGTCTACACTGGCGCCCAGTTCACCGATACCAGCGTGATCAATCTTCAGAAGGTTCGCTGGATCCGCACCTGGGAACACGAAGCTGATCGCCTCGCCTGGGCTGCTCGCGAGCAGGAATCCTTGGCCGAGATCGCCGCGCAGAAGATGCAGACCGACGCGACCAAGGTCGATGAACTCGAGCGCGCTCTGCTTCCGCTTCGCCGTGAATACCAGCGCCATGCCCAACGATTCGACGCTGCTGGCATGCGAGCGTTCGAGTCTTCGGTCATGGCGGCTCTCCGTGTCCCACTCCGCAGTTACGAACAGTGAAGGAAAGTGTCATGAAGACCAAGCTCTGTCGCCTCTTTGGTCATGAGTACCACATCTTCGAGATCATCGCTCAAACCGAGCATACCGTGACGGTTCGCCGGCTGACGCCGTTGTTCGACGAGAAGAGCTACGAGGTGGTGATTGATCATCCGGTGTTCACCACCAGCATCGCGGACTTGGTTCCGGAGCAGGATGACGTCATGCTCCTGTTCTGTCGCATCTACCTCAAGAGCATCTGTGCTCGCCTGGTCTATCTGCACGCAATGCAGACTTCCTACCACAGCATCATCGACAAACTGACCGGCGACGAAGACAACCAGTCCCATCGTTGAGTCATCAACCGTTTCTTTGGTCAGTCGACTGACTATAATCAGTCACTGTGAGTATGAATAGAAGAGTGGCAATCCCTGCTGCTCCAATCGTGAGAATTCCCATGTCCAAGTACGAAGCCCGTCCGCAGCCCCACCTGCCGTTTGTTGCCACCATGCCGGAAGCCATCAAGGAGAAGTGGATGGCAGCACTTCGCTCCGGCGAATTCCAGCAGTGCAGTGGTCGACTCAAGCGATTCGATGCTGATGGCAATGCCAGCTACTGCTGTCTCGGCGTCCTGCAGGAAGTGGTCAGCGGCGAAGTTTCGCACGGCGCAGCGGACGGCGAATTCGATATGCAAGGCAACCCGCTTTGCGACGCCGTTCCTCCGATGGAGTGGTTGACTGCAAACGGCATCAAGTTCTTCGACCATCTTGGCTATGCCGTCACCGTTCCGACGATCTACGTCACGGAACTCGAACCCACGGAAGAAGATGACGAGGGCAATCTCATCAAGCTTCCTCCGACGGAAACCTGCGAATCCGCCGCTTCGCTCAACGACAACGGCTGCACGTTCGAGGAAATCGCTGACTTTCTCGAGCCGCTGATCCAGACCTACTGAGGAACCGGTCATGAGTCATCTGACAAAGAGCGACACCCTCGGCATCAAGAGCGTTTTCATGTCCGCAGAGATCAAGGAAAAGTGGTTGAGCGCTCTCCGTTCTGGTGAATACCAGCAAGGCAGGAAAGCTTTGTGTGATGGCAATGGTGGATATTGTTGCCTGGGCGTTCTGCAGATGGTGGTGAGTGGCAAGTGCGAACGTGAAGCACTGCATCCCGGCAACTACGAAAGGGTTCCTACCATGGCATGGCTGGACGCGAACAACATCAAGTTCATGTATCCGATGCCTGTTGGTCAGGAGCTGTGGGTGGACTCCGAATACCGCCGCTCACCGTTCATTCGCATGCAGGAAAATATCTCCGGAACACGTTGCAGTACGGTTGTCAATGTCACTGCTCTCAACGACGACGGCTATGACTTCCTGGAGATTGCTGATATCCTGGAAACGGCAATCGAAATCATCTGAGGAACAAGTCATGTCGATGGAAAGTTACACTGCTGTTGGTCGCAAGAGCATCACGATGCCTGCTGAAATCAAGGAAAAGTGGTTGAGCGCTCTCCGTTCTGGTGAATATCAACAGGGCTTCGGTTCTTTGTGTGACGGCAGGGGCGGTTACTGCTGTTTGGGTGTTCTCGAGATGGTGGTGAGTGGTCGCGTCGAGGATGATGCGTTGGCCTTCGAGCCCAAATTCGCCAGTTTTCCATCTGTCGAATGGTTGCAGGAACACAACATTCTGTTTCAGCGCCAATCCGGCGACTTGGCAAACGGCACACTTCGCGCACCAATGCTGTTCCTTCGTGAAGAGCGAACTGGCTACGAAGGGATGTTCAATGCTGCTCATGTCAACGATGCTGGCGCGTCGTTCGAGCAAATGGCGGACTTCCTCGAAGCATCCATCGAGAGCACCTGAGGAATCAGTCATGAACAAGATCGAAGTTGCCGACGTCTGCCATATCGACTCCGACATGGTGATCAATCCTGTCAAGACTCCTGTCGAATGCACGATGCGTATGCCGCGCATCATCAAAGAGAAATGGCTGGAAGGTCTTCGTTCTGGTCAATTCCAAAAGGGCATCGGTCAGTTGATGACCAATGAAGGAAAGTTCTGCTGCCTCGGCGTCCTGCAGATGGTCGTGGATGGCCAAGTCGAACACTTTCCCGATGGTGATTCTCTTGGTCTGCCAAGCTCTGACTGGCTCATCAAACATGGGATTTCGTTCTCGGGTGCGTCCGTTGCAGCTATAGTAAACACCAATCCATTGGTGAGTGCTATTGTCGAGACGGAAAGCGAATCTGCGATCAGGACAATTCGCGTTCCTATCCTGAACGACGAATATCAGTGCGATTTTGCTCACATCGCTGATATCCTCGAACCCAATATCGAAGTAACGGACTAATCGCCATGTCGAAGATGCCTGCTGAACTCAAGAACAACTGGATTGCCGCGCTTCGTTCTGGCGAATACAAGCAATGCACTGGAACGATGAGGGATACCGATTCTTCCGGTGAACACAGCTATTGCTGCCTCGGCGTCCTGCAGATGGTTGCTGATGGCAAGATCGACGACAGCGAAGGCAATCCTCGCCCAGCGCTTCCAATCATTCGCTGGTATGAAGAGCACAACATCGAACCGGATCCTGGTTTTGAATACAGTGCCGGAATGATGGCGTGTGATGAAATTCCGATCGTGATTGAAGTCTCTTTGTCTGATATCAAGGCATTCAATCTTCCGACTGGACGCGCCAGCATCGTTGACATGATTGGCGGTCGTTATTCGCTTTCGGCACTGAACGACGAAGTAGGTCTCTCGTTCGTGGAGATCGCCAATCTCGTCGAGAAGTACGTGGAAGGTGTCTGATGAAGATCGAAGTCGGAACATTTCCTGGTAATGGATTCACGGTCGCAGTCTTTCTGCCAAGCACCGTTCCGGCAAGTACGATCCTTCACTTTCCAAAGATCACCAACTGGGAAGAAGAGTTCGTGGTTGTATCGAAGGCTGATATGGATTGGCTTTCGTCTAAGTTAGGATATATGGGCGAGAACGAACTGTCAGAAACCGTTCATAACTTTGTCACCAAGGCAACCGAATCATGAGCTTGTTCAAAATGCCCAAAGAGCTGTTGACCAAGTGGGTCGAAGCTCTGTGCTCGGAACGATACAACCAAGCATGCCATTTCCTCCAAGCAAAACGTCCTGATGGAGAAGTCGGTTACTGCTGTCTTGGCGTCCTGCAGATGGTTGCTGACGGTAAAGTCGAATACAATTCCCCAATCGGCATCAGTGAGCCTTGCTCACTGCCAACGTTGGGTTGGTATCGTGATCACGGTATTGAACTTCCGGAAGCGTCCCAGCAATGGAACGATGGTGTTGGGTACTCTTTGAGTGTGCACGCTCTGACATCAGAAGTTGATGAAGGAGTGCGTGGTGCCTCGGCCGAAGACAAATTTCCCAGGAAGTATGAGCTTTCTGAACTCAACGACACCTACAATCTCGATTTCGGCGCGCTTGCCGATCTCATCGAACGCGAAGCGGAGACCTACTGATGTTTGGCTTCAAGAAGCGTCGCAGAATTCGTGAACGCTGGCAGGCGTTCGACAAGATGATGGAAGGAGCTATCCGCCATCTTACTTGGCATGCTCCATCTGCTCGTCAGGTCCGTGATCGTGAGTGGACTCTGTCGTTCAGCATTCCCGCAACGGGCGGTCCTCTCAAGGTCTATCTCGAACGTGGATTTGGATACAACTCCGTTCGTGTGACATACATGATCGGTGACGAGGAAATCAAACTCGGCTCGGAAGTTTCCGGCAATCTCTTTGATGGTTACTTCCAATGCGAAGATGATCCGGAAGTTGTGTCCATCATGCTCGAAGTCTATGCCCACATCAATGTTCGGATCGAGCAAGCTGCTCTCCGCAAGGATTGGGATGCCTCTGAGCGCGAGCGGAAACGCAAGTCCATTGTCTCGAAGCTGGCGTTCCGTAAACTGACCGGCGATGTAGTGTTTGGTCCGCTGCTGAAGGACTAAACTTCTCCTATCTACTCTGTGGAGGCAACAGATGCCTCCCTGCCAATGACCATCAAGAAGGAGTTTCTGATGTCGATTCTCAATAACCGTCTCCTGAAGACGGACAGCTACAAGCTCAGCCATTTCGCGCAGTATCCCAAAGGTACCAAGTACATCTCGTCGTACATCGAAGCGCGTGGCTCGACCATCCAAGGTGTCGAACATGTCGTCATGTTCGGTCTTCAGAAGTTCGTCAAGGACTTCCTGTTACAGCCAATCACCGTCGAAGAAGTCAACGAGGCGGCAGCGTTCGCCAAGGTTCATGGCGAGCCGTTCAATCTCGATGGCTGGCTGTACATCGTCAATCATCACCAGGGCTTCCTTCCGCTTCACATCGAAGCCATTCCGGAAGGCACGCCTGTCCCGATCGGCACTCCGATGGTCCAAATCGTCAACACCGACGACAAGTGCGCATGGCTCACTTCGTATTTCGAGCCGGCAATCCTGAGCAGCGTCTGGTATGGTTCGACCGTCGCCACGATTTCGCGCACTTGCAAGGAATACATCCTTGATGCTCTGGATCGTTCTGGTGATCCCGCAAGCGTCACGTTCAAGCTACACGACTTCGGTTATCGCGGCGTCTCGAGCGATGAGTCGGCACAGCTTGGTGGTGCTGCCCATCTGATCAATTTCATGGGCTCGGACACCATCGCCGGCATCGCTGCTGCCATGCACTACTACAACGCTGACGTCTGCGGCTTCTCGATTCCTGCCGCAGAGCACAGCACCATGACGATCCGCGGCAAGGAAGGCGAACGTGAAGCCTTCCAGGCAATGATCGATGCGTACGCCACCGAGCCTGGCAAGATCTTTGCTGTGGTATCGGACGCCTACGACATCTACAATGCCGTGCGAAACCTCTGGGTCGGCACCGGTCTTCTGGAACAAGTCAAGGCGAAGGGATGCAAGGTCGTCATCCGCCCCGACAGCGGCGATCCGTTGGTAGTTCCGATCGACATCGTCGAGATGCTTTGGGATCTGACTCCTGAGAAGCTGATCAACGACAAGGGCTACAAGGTCCTTCCGCCGTATGTCGGCGTGATCCAGGGCGACGGCATCAATGTTACATCGATTCCCAAAATCATCGACAACTTGCTCAATCGTGGCTTCTCGATGGACTGCCTTGCCTTCGGCATGGGCGGCGGTTTGCTCCAGCAAGTCAATCGTGACACCTTCAAGTGGGCGATGAAGGCAAGTTGGGGCATCGTGAATGGCAAGGAAGTCGACATCTACAAGGATCCGGTGACCGACAAAGGCAAGAAGTCGAAGCGCGGTCAGTTCGCCGTGATCCGTGATGGCGATGTTTGGGGCACGATGCGTAAGAGCGCGTGGTTCGCGCTCGGCATGGATGCTCCGCGAAATCAACTCGAAACGGTCTATCACCATGACACGACCGACACCCACGTTCGCCTCGACATCTTCGACAACATCCGCAAGAGGGCTTCGGTATGAAGGAAGGCAAGGTCTTCTACAGCGGCTGGCATGCCATGAGTTCTACTAGTAGGCCAGTCAGGTTTGCTGAGCAGGTGCCCAACGAAGACATCAAGAAGGAACCGATGTTCTTCAATGCCAGCGCAAAGTTTGCTTTCGAACATGGCGGACCGATCACCAAGTCCTTCATCGGCAATCTTCCTGGCCATGTCGACTGGGACAATGCGGTGTTCGACAGTCGTGTGCACATGCTGATGCCTGGTTGGTATCCTGGCATTCCCGGCTGGCACCACGACGATGTTCCTCGTCCGCCCATTCCTGCTGGCCAGCATTTCCTGACGGCATCGCAGCCTGATTACGAGAACATGTCGTACAAGGCAGTGCATATGATGGGGTTGGTCAATGCTGAAGTCGCACCGACCCAATTCATCCATGGCACATGCAAGATGAAGCAGGTCCCGGATGGCGAACTCATCTATCGACAGTGGCATCTTGAGCTGGAGGAAATGGTCAAGAACGGAACCGTCGATGTACTCGAAGTCCCGGATCGCCAGTTGATCCTGTTCGATTCGTTCGACTTCCATCAAGCCATTCCTGCGCGCAAGAACGGTTGGCGTTGGTTCGGTCGTGCTTCGATTCAGACCGATCGTCAAAAGAACGTCACGAACGAAATCCGCATGAATGCGCAAGTCTATCTGCCGTTTCCGATGGAGGGATGGTGATGAGGGATTGGCCAATTCGCATCATCGCGTTCATTGTTGGTGGATTGCTGGGCGCACTGGCAATCCAACTGGCTGATACTCAACACGGATTCCTGGCGCTGTTAACCTTTTCTCTTGCCGTTGGATTCATCATGGGCATTGGGATGGGTGTTGATCCATGGGGCAATGACATGTACAAGGATTGGTGATGGCGTTGATGGCAACAGGTCCAGCACATATGAAGAACGCAAACAGTGGTCCACCGTCGCGATCAATAATGTTGGATGCGACGGTGACATTGTCTCAGCAACAGTTGAAAGAAATTGTTGCTGACTATTTGAAGACAAGAGGAATGAGTACCATTCCTAACGATGTCACCTTTATCCATACCGCAGGCAGTAGTGGTGGACCTGGTGTACCTTTCCATCCACCATTCATTACTGCCAAAGTCCAGGTTAAGCTCTGATGTCAGATACAAAGATGACGGTGTTGAATTTCTTGCAGGAATACAACTCCCTTTCGCGAACGTGTATTGCGTTCAAGATGAAACATATTGATCCCTTGCTGAGAGAAATCATCGAAGCAATGGGAATCAAGATGCATGCTCCAAACATTCTGAGCATCAACGATGACGCGTTTCAATCTGGTATCGTTGTTGAATACTTCTCGGAGTGGAACAAGAAGTCGACCGTCTTCATCCCATACAAGATCTTGGAAGCTTCTGATTACATCGCGGCTGCTGAAAAGTATCGTCTTGAGTTCAATCAGAAGTTGTTGATGGACCAATTGCAGAAGATGGAACGAGCAGTTGGTGCGCTCATCACCGATGTAGCAATCCTGAAAGGTACGAGGAAGAAATGAGCGACGCACTTGGAAATCCGATTGAGCTTGGTAGGCTGTATGGCTATTCCAATCAGGATGGAAGCACGACCCATGTTTGTGTTGGACCTGCTACAAAGATTCATGATTCAGGGCGCGTTTCCATCAATGTCCAATACAGCCAATATTTTCTGTACGGTGAGCCCTGTAACCGTAGCTGGACGGCAGTTCCAAAGTTAGTCCATATAGCCGCTATTCGGCTGTTTCCGGTCGAAAAGCTACCTGAAACCGCCTGACAACGGAGGTTCATGCCTAACGTAAGTTATTGATTTCACTATACATTTAGTTCTTGACCTTTTTCCGGGTCGGCGTATGATATTGATTGTGGAAGGGCGAACTGCCTAACCCGTTGACCTGGAAACTACAATGAACGACAACGTTACTTCCTTCTCTGAGCTGTACGAAGCGGCGACCGAACTCGCGGAATCGTTCACCAATAGCGGCGAAACCGGTCTTCGTCCCGAAGTTTTCGGACTCGACCCGCGCGCTGGCTGGGACCTGTTCGTCGATGTCGACTACACCTGCATCGGCGTGCGTGGTGACGCTGCGCGCAAGGCTCTCATGTACTACGGCGGCTTCGAATACGTCGACGAGTCTGCGGTCTTTCGCATCGGCGACTGGACCTTCTTCTCCGACGAAGACAGCCGCGTGGCCAATCACATCGCCCGCTACGTCCAGGAAGACGAAGGTGGCGATGAAGAGGAAGACACCACGGATGATGGCGAATGAACGCCTGGCGGAAGTGGGACGAAGGCAATCTGCCTCCGCCTGGTGAGTACGTGGTGTGGCACTCGCGATTCAAGCGCCCTGGTGAAAAGGTTTGGACTTTCCATGTGGTCGGGAAGCACTTTGGTTGGCTTAACGAAGCCAACTGGCCTGCTGACGGTCCCCCGGAATACTACTGTCCTTTGCCGCGATTCCCCGGCGCCCGCGCGATTTCGAAGTGATGTCCAACCCGACCAATCTGGCTTGCGAGCCCAGGAGGCGTGCCATGTAGAATTGATCTTCCCTTCTTGAGAGAATGACAACATACTCGGCATTGAGTGAGGACCCGCCAACGATTGGGTCCTCACTCGCATTCACTCATTGGATGGAAAGGCAGCTATGATAAGCGCCTACGGCATGAGGCATAGAAATGTCAAAGTTTGACACAAAACAAATCGCGGATCAAATCCAACAACTCGAAACTGTCACAGCGATGTTGAAGGACTATCAGAGGATGGTGGAGTTGGAGGATTCATCTTCAATCATCACTTCTGCCAGTTCTTTCATCAAGATGATCGAAGATCACAACCACATGCGTTCGCCGCAAGAATTGGTTTGGCAGGAACGTTGTGATGGAATGGCTCTACCGACTGTTGGATTCTACTGGCGCTGGTATGCTGGTATGGGCGAAGATGGATTCACCCAAGTCAATTCCAACGAAAATGATTTTCTCCAAAAGCTGAAGCGGGATGGAAAGCTTGCGTTCGGCCAGCCATGGACCCGCATCAATAACGAAACGGGCTATCGTGAAACCACCGCCTGTGTCTGGTACAAGGAATAACAATGGCAACTGCTAACAAGAAAGTGGAAACAAAGACGATCATGGTTCCGACCATCGTCGAAGACGTCAAGGTTGAACTGAAGTTGTCGATGAAGGAAGCGCAGTTCCTGTTGTTCCTCAATGGGTTCTGTGGCGGCGATCCAAACTTTTCGCCGCGTGTCTTCTCCAACAATATCCGCGATGCGCTCATCAAAGCAGGCGTAACGCTTCCGAAAGAGTACAACCAATTCTGCTTGTACGGAAAGCCTGGCATCCTGTTCAAATCCACCAAGGACTATGCCTACGAAGGTTTGCTGGACGAAACGCTGGGCGATCCCGAAACTTGTACTGACCTCTACTGATCTATCTGGAGAACGATATGTTTGATACCGAACAAAACTTCATCGTTCTCCTTGATCTCGAAGAGACGGTGATCGATTCCTGGGATGATCCTGTTTGGCAATTCAAAGGTCAACAGGTGAAGAAATTCCTTCATGGTGAATGGCTTCCACATCCCACTCCGATGCAATGCAAGCTAGGCATCATGTCTTGGGCAATCTGGGATCACCGCGACATCGACACCTTCAACAAGCATCATCGCGAGTGGCTAGAAGGTTGTCTGAACTTCAAATTCGATGACGACCTCATCTTCTCGATGGATGATTGGGCTCGCGCGGTGTTTGAGGAAACCCGATGCAAGGTATCGCGGCAGGATTTGTTTGACGTGTGCAAGAAGGAAGATGTTCTGTTCAAACTCCGGAACAGCAGCATGTTCCATCACACAGCCACCTGGCTGATCGATGATGCCGTCAACAAACATGACATCATCGAGTGTTTGGAAAATCGTTCCAAGTTTTACATCAGAAATGTCAACTCTTTGTTCGATTGAAGCTATATACTGTTTCTACTGGGTGCTTCGCCAGTCCCGCTTGCTGCAGGTCTGATACCGCAAAAGGTGGTACCCCGCTGTAAGGCAAATCCTATTGACGAATGGGGCAAGTTTGCCGGCGAAGAAGAATTGAGGACTAGTCTGACCTGATGTAAACAGGTTAATGCGCATCTGACGAATACTCAAAACGAGAAAGCTCGCGAGTGTGACTGGCGAAGCGCCCAGTAGTTTCAAACATGTGCTCTACGACAAACGTAATGGTTTCGCGTGCAGTAAAGAAAGCGTTCTTGGGTTCTGCAGGACTCTGAAGAATGGCTGCTTTGCTTACCCCTACAAAAGCACGGTAGAGTACATCTTTGAAGTTATGGCTGTATGATGTGACCAAAAGGTCTTGCGGACGCGGGTTCGATTCCCGCCCACTCCACCAAAAGCACAGTTAGACGATCAGCGGTATGTGCACTCTGCGAAGTCGAGACAAGTCCGCGTTATGGACACTGTGTTTTTGATGGGGTGGACCAGGTTTCGACGTGGGAAGATATGCGAGCTGACAGCCCGAGAGATGCCCGACGTAATCGGCATAAAACAAAGTAAACGCAAACGATGACACGTTTGAGGTCCGTCTCGCTGCCTAATCGGCAGTCTTGACCGACAATCTCCCTAGACTCGCTGCCCTTCTAGGTCCCTCATTGGGCAGCTCCTCTTTTGTTTGACGCACGAGAATGCTACGATAGGTTCTCTGAAAACTTTCCACCACCAAAACGGAACTATATCATGGCATTCGATCGCGTCACTGCCGACCTGCAGTCGGTCTTCCTGTCCAACTCCCTGCTCAATGCGCTGAAGCGCCTGAGCTGCCCGAACGATGCTGCGCTGTACATCAGCCAGAACTTCAAGTTCGACTACGCGGAAGACGTCGACACCAACAAGGTGCTGCCGCTCGACCTGCACATCATCACCGAATGCCTCGCCCGCGAACTCTCCGGCGTCGGTAACGAAGCTCTGATGGTGGACATGCTTTTCGGCGACAACAAGTTCATCGTCGAGAGCAATGGTCAGCGCGAAATCAATCACCTCGCCCTGGCCAAGCACGTCGTCGAAACTTTCCCGGGCACCACCGTCAATGCGGCGGCTCTCGAGGAAATCGAGAACATCAAGAATGATCCGGCACGTCGCTCCGACATCGTCGATGAGCTGACTAAGCTGGGTCTGGATGGTCTCGATGCCATCCTGCCGGAAGGCACCACAATCCACTGATCGACATCTAATTCCTCTGCTGGTTGGCTATATACACTGACCAGCAGAGGAAGTCACTGATGAAGACCTACAACGAATTTATTGAGACACTCCCTCTTCAAGAGCATCTGAAGAAAGTAGATGGTAAGTGGGCAATTGTCTCAAAGAGCACTGGGCGACCACTGCGCTATTACAAAGGCGAAGGGAAACCAAGTGATGAATGGGTCAACAGCCAAGAGAAGAGCATCGAGTTCTTCAAACACGGCGGTTGACAAAGACTTTAGCGTGTGTTCCGCAACCCACTAGCGAACTATTATTGGAATTGTCTCGCGACAAACCACACGCTGTGATTGTTGATATGCCCCTGTAGCAGAATTGGTAGATGCACCGTTCTCAAAAATCGGAGATTTGTCGGTTCGAGTCCGACCAGGGGTACCAAGTTTCAAACGGGAAAAGCCCGGCTGGCGCCGGACTGACTCTGAAGTAGAGTCGTTACAGCAAAATCAACCAATGGTTCGACTCCAACTTTTCCCGCCAATTCTGGAAGGTAAAGCAGCTAGGATGCTGTGGACGCCTGCTAAGCGATCTGTTCGGTCTCAAACACCGGATTCGTTTCGAGTACGATGCCTTCCGCCAATCATCGTGGTATCGCCTGGGGCTACGATCCCCTCATAAGGGATTTGGACAGGTTCGATTCCTGTTACCACGACCAAGTTCTACCCGCCAAACCCTGGAGTTCTGCCATGTCCTTGTCTGTTGTTCTTATCGGTGTTGCCGTTGTTGCTCTGATCGTCGCTGGTGTCGTCAAGTATCACAAGAGCAAGGCTGCTCAGGTCGCTGCTCCGGCTCCTGTCGTGACGGCTCCGGTTGCCCAGTCCGCGCCGACGTCCACTTCGACTACCGACACGAAGTGATCTCTTCTCCGGTGTGAGTGACACCGGAACCAAACATGATCCTGGCGCTTAATGCGCTGATCGATCAGTAACTAGGATGCCTGCAGCAAACAATAATCGCGATTGGTTCGCACTTTGCCTTGAAAGCAAACTTAACGGGTTCGAATCCCGTATATCGCGCATCCTGATAGTTTTGCCCATGTAGTCCAACTGGTAGAGACAACAGATTTAGGTTCTGTTCAGTGCAGGTTCGAATCCTGTCATGGGTACCAAACGTTCTGTCAAACGCCGGACGATTACGAAACGGACAACGTTTGATAGACCAGTCGACATGTATGATGATTGTCGACGCCTTTGCTTCTGTAGCACAATGGTAGTGCGGTGGTCTTATAAGCCATGATCCCCAGATAAGGGAACGATGTAGGTTCGATTCCTACCTGAAGCACCAATTTGCCGGAGTAGCCCAAAGGCAGAGGCGGAAAACTTAAAATCTTCCAAAGTGTGGGTTCGATTCCCATCTCCGGTACCAGCTACGAGAATTGTCATGAAGCAGAAAGACCTTGAGTACGTTCAGACGGTGGTTGAATGTGAAGGCTTTGATTATGCCTTCAATTCATACTCCTCTTTCTCGGAAATCAAGGATGTTGAGTTCCATCGACTGCGCGAGGCTTTTCTTGCTGCGCGACAGGAACTTGCAGATTTTGTGGGTCTTGACGACTGACGTTCCCAGACGTAAACTGGGTGGTGGAGGATTAGCCAGAAATGGCGTCCCTAGATCATGGTATCCCATGCGTGAACCCGAGTCAACACGTAAAACACGGGACCAATACCACTCCATCGGTTTCGGTCGGTGGATGAGCATTAGAGATAGTGCTCACTTATTTGGAGAGTGATGCTGCCGGGGATGCAGCGATGACCTTGAAAGTCATGCGAGCGCGGAAGCGCCAGCGGTTCGATTCCAGCCTCTCTCCGCCAATTCTTTGTTATGAGGTTCTGATGGCAACGCCACGTATCAAGCCATATGAGGAAGTTCCGTTCACCAACAGTTATGGAATGACTCTCCATCCTGGTGATCCGGCTGTTGCTGTGACAAAGTGTGCTGGAAGTGCAAACTTGCACTTCGGTCGCTATCTTGGTCGTCGAGGCAATCGTGTTGTCATGCAGATCAAGAAGTTTCGTCGTGTGTTCGAACATCGCGAAACAAAGATTCCGTATGACTACGAAGCAGCTTCTCGAGCCAATCCGTATCCACCATATCCTGTTGGTGGTTCTCGCAATCCTGAATATGCCAATTATCGTCAGAAGGTCGAGGAATACGGTCGAATCGACAAGGAAATGAGGAAAGACTATCATTACGTGTCGTATCCGTACATTGGATACACAGAACTGCGTTCTAACAAGATCTTTCCTGGCGACCTTGCGCTGAGAGATCTTTGATTCATAAGTTTTGCCCATGAAGCATGAGTGGTGATGCAACTGCCTCGTAAGCAGTAGAATCGGATTCGAACACCGACTTGGGCTCCAAAGTTTCACATGCCGACTGATCGCTGGCAGCAGACTCAAGCACTTCCCTAATGTACGCCCGGAAAGCCGAACTTGGGTTTCTGATCTGGACACCAATCACGTGAACTGTGCTAGATCGGTTTCTGATTGAGCTCAAGAGTAGCTACTTGAGTTCTACGAAGTGTTTGATTCTGCTGTTAGAGGAAGTTCGGGGCATGCGTGGAGAGCGAGTGGGAGATGATTGGACCAAATGGACATCAATCATCGCTAAAACCACCGTGATATAGCATGCAAGGCAAACAGAGTCTGGTAACTCTCCTTCTAGAGACTCGGGTTGCTGCAACGTCTATTGGGACGTCTCCGGATTCGAGTTCCGGTGAGAAAAATGATCAGGCTAGAACAGAACCCCGGCTATGAGCATGTGATCAATATGAAGATGATTGTTGATGGTAACAACTGTTCCTATGAGTTTGACGTGTCCATCGGATTGGACGGCGAATACATCGCAATCAGTGAACAACCGAATGGTGGATTGAACACCACAGGTAGAGATTACAACGAACTCGTCGATAATATCATTGATTGCATCGATTGTTGGGAATCTCTTTAGCAATTGCCCTTGTAAGCTGCTTCGTTCCGAACGAAGAGAAAGCTAACTGGAATCATGCAGGTTCGAGTCCTGTCTAGGGCACCAATTTCAGGTGGTACATGCTTGCATTGATCTCTTTCCTGGCTTCCGCACAAATCTTGTTCTTCTCCACTGTTGGATGTCTTCTGTTAGGACTCCTACTGCTGGAGGGAATGAAGCATGCTGAGAGGAAAGAGAGTCTGACTGGAAGGATCGTCTGTGCTTCTCTGTCAATCTTTTTCGGTATCCTAGGCTGGATCGGTTTCTTTGTGGAACTGAACCGATATGTTAACGCTGGACTTCATCCGTAAGTCCACATTGGAAGGTAAACCAAACTGGGTTTGGAACCGTTTCGAAAACGGATTGAGCGTCTAACCGGCGCTTTGGGTTCGATTCCTATGCCTTCCGCCACTCAATGTTAGTCGAACATTGACCGCTTCTACGTAAGTTGTTGATCCGACTACGAATTAAGTTCTAGCTTTTCCGACGCCATAGCGTATAATGATCGTAGGGAGTGTGAGTTGCCCACCCCTTCTTTGTACCGCCCAAACCTTCGTCGGAGACCAGCGCGCCATGACCACGCACTACAGCCTTGCCCAGAAGCCGTCACAGCTTAATGAACAGGCAATCGTATGGGCAAAGGCGTTGGTGGAGTACTGTAAGCAGCGTTCCAAGAAGAACAAGAAGATCCCCATCCTCTGTTACAGCGGCATGTCGGGCATTGCCTCGGCGACCGCCCTCTCCCTCGAGCTTCAGCGCAGTTTCCCCAAATTTCAGTATGCCATGGCTTACGTTCGCAAGGAGAACGAGAAGTCTCATGGTGAGTCTGTGGAACACAGCATCTTCGAATTCATCAAGGAAGAAATCGACGAACACTTCCTTCCGGTGTTCGTCGATGACTTCGTGAGTGGCGGCGGAACTCGTGGCTACACGATGAGCAAAGTCTACGACTACTTCTGCAAGGTTCGTCGTTACGAATTCGGTGACTTCAAGCAGAAGATGGAAGACACATCATCGGCCAGGTTCGTGTTGACGATCCAGTTCAATTACGATCCGAAGACGCGCTTCTATTCCTTCCAGCATCAAATTGAATCAAGGATTTCGTGATGAACAACGAGCAGTTGAATTTTGTCTTCGGTGCCCTCGCGTACGCCGCCAAGAACTTGGTTCGTGATGGCGCGATCCCGAAGACTGGTGATCCTGTCCTCGACGAGCTGTTCCCGAAGAGCGTCCACTCTCTGCCTGGCTTCTATGTCTACGCCAAGTACGACGATGCCGACTACATCCAAACCAATGGCAATCGCGTCTTCGTGAAGCGCTATCTCACTGGCGCCAATTCTGGCGAGATCAAATTCATCAATGGCGGTCCGGAAGATCTCGGGAAGTTGGTGGTCGATCTCGACAATATGCTGGCTCAAGCCGAAGTAATCCTGCGGGCACAACAAGCGACCAGCAACGACACGAGACACTGATGCGCATCATCTCGAAATTCAATGACTACTACGACGGTCTGCAGCGCTACGGTGCTGCAGACGATCTTTTGTACATTCGAGATCAGGCTGATGGTCAGAAACCATTCAATGTCGATCGCGACATGCACAACTGGATCATGCGTGACACGTGGGATAAGAACTATGTGACTGCGCATGGTCTTCAGTACGTGGTTGAGTTCGAGGATCACAGTCTGCTGTTCTGCGGCAAGTTCTATCCGCGCATTCGTTGCGTCGTGAAAGTCGCGAATCAGTTGAAGGGTGGGAACATCACTGCGATCTACGATGTGATCAGCGAAGCATGGGGTCCTTCGAAGAAGGGTGTCGAAGCCGATGCTCGCGCCAAAGCCAAGCTGCCGCCGAGGGACGAGAAGTATCAGATGTCTTACTTCTCGGTTGTCAAACGTGAGGAGATGGAACGGCTGATAGCCAACTATGATTGGCTTGCAGTTCACCAAGAATATGGTGCGCCAGTTCTTGCTTTTGAGGAACGAAGAACCTACAATGGTGGTAGGTACTATCTCGAACTGGTAGTGAAACGCAATCCGCGCTTGCGCGATTCCAATTTCGCTTCCGTGATCGACCCGAACACGGCGTACCAAGAGATTGCCATGTATCTCGGCACTCTCGTGAAACCCGACAAAGAAATGGTTGAGCTCAGTGACAAAGAGCAAATCGCCAAGAAGGGTTTCGACAAGTGGTCGTTCCGCAAGCCTCCGGAGAATGCTCGATGAAGATGAAGGACTTCGAGATCAAGGAAGAAGAGAAAACTACTCTCATCAATGCAGAAGATGTAACCCGCATTGTTTGGGGTCCGACCTACATTGCGATCGAAATGCGTGATGGTACTAGCTTGCTGACTCACAAGCATGACACGCAGTTCGACACAAACAAAAATGCGATCGATTTCGCTCTGGGAGACCCAACTTCCAGGCGAAGTGCGTGGGACTGAACATAACTAATCAATGATGGTAACCAACTGGAGAACGCCATGAATTGTTGAACCTACTAACAGGAGAAACAACATGGCTAGTAAGCGTCACGGCAACAAGCAGTATGCCGAACAGTTGGGGCATGTCTGCGGTCCGGGTGGATTGTATTGCCCGTGCTGCATTCCGATGCACATCCGTCACTACAAGGTCTACATGCGTCGATCCTATCGTCGCAAGAGCAAGATGGATTTGAAGAATTGTCAGTTTGATGACTGACCAACCTGGGAATGTGCCATGGGCAAGAAAGTCAATCTCGAAGAAATCCGTGAGTTCCTGACCCGTTGTGGTCCGGAAACCAAGGTGTACATCGGTACCGACAGCGAGCGGTTCAAGTACAAGGGTGTCTGGTTCGCCGACTATATCACCGCAATCGTCATTCACATCGACGGTTGTCGTGGTGCCAAGGTCTTCGGCGAAGTCACCCGCGAAAAGGACTTGGACCAGCGCAAGGATCGTCCATTCAATCGAATGATGACGGAAGCCAAGAAGTCCGCCGAAATGTACCTGTTCTGCAAAGAGCTGTTCTACGACTTCGAGGTTGAAGTGCATCTGGACATTTCCTCGACGGAAGTCAATGGTTCCAACGTGGCTGCTTCGGCAGCGGTTGGCTACATCAAGGGCATGTGCAACGTTACGCCAATCCTGAAGTCGAAGGACGGCTTCGGTGGTGGTCCTTCGTTCGCTGCGTCGTTTGCGGCGGACCGTCTCAAGGAAATCTCGGGCATCACTGCATGAAAGCTTTCGGCTCAAAGCGTGCGCGCCATAGCGATTGGCGGTTCACTCGCCGTCGCTATGGCCATTCTCGCATCACTGTAAGCAAGCCGCTTGCGATCAAATCTCACAAGGCGGGTCGCAAATGGAATTTCAGAGAGCATCATGACTAAGCAGGAACAGTTGGACGAGTTGGATTTGATCCGTGCCGTTCTGGATGGATATCCAAATTCGATGGCAAAATCTGATGCTCTTCGCGCTGTTCGTGTTCTGAAGAAAGAACTCGAGCGCGAGAGTCCCGCATCTGAATGTGAAGTCAAATACACCTGATCCAAGGAATTACATCATGAGTACCAAGTTCTATCGTCATCCCGAAGGTTTCCTCGACGACACCGACTTCGTTGAAGTCGAATTCGACAAAGAAGGAAAGGCAATCTACGCTCATTGCACCGACAAGTCTGGTGAGCGCAACTTTGCGACTGCTCTTTCTACGGTCATCGGGGAAATCCTCGCCGAGAACATCTGGGAAGAAATTCCCGATCCCAATCTCTCCATCCACTGAACTGGAATTTCATCATGACCATCAAGCTTTTGGCCAACGGTTTCTACGCGGACTGCACCACCTCGCGCCGCATGGGTGGCAAGACCGTCAAGGCTCGCAGCCAGACACCTGGCAAGGACAAGGGCGGCAGTTGCGTCAAGAACGATCTCAAGACTTGGGGGATTCGCGCCAATCCGTACAAAATGCGTGGTGGCGACCTCGAGAAGTACGATCGTTATTGCGCGATGACGAACGGTCTGAACAAGTAAGGATTGTATGGACAAGGATGTCCATTTCTCACATTGACTTGTTCCTCTTTACTTTTCCATGTAGATCAGTAAAGTAGTGAACCTCGGGTGGCGCGAAGCGCTGTTCGAAAAGACAGAAAGTTTGAAAGATGATCGGTTGAGTTTGAAAATCTTTCATATATACTGTTCTGACGCTGAGAAGCGTCCATGCCCTTAAAGCATTGTGGTGATGCAACGGTTTTGTAAGCCGTTGAGTACAGTTCGATTCTGTATTGGGGCACCAAATTTGATCTTGCGCATTGCGCTGATCATCTCGAAGCCTGTCTGGTCCCGGACGAGAGAAGCAACCATCGGACTGAACATCGGGTGGCTCTGCAGGGCACAAATTTTTGGGGGTCATAACTCAACTGGTTAGAGTAGCGTCCTTTTAAGTCGAAGGTTGTGGGTTCGAGTCCCACTGATCCCACCAAATACGACAGTTGTGTGCGTTAAGGCAACCCGATATGCATGCGCCAAGAGACAGGCAGAAGGATAATTTCCGGTCTCAAGAATTTTGTCGGAGAGCCTGCTGGTGTGGGCGCGCGGCTGATAACCGCTGAAGCTGAGTTCAATTCTCAGTCCGACAACCAAATGTTGTCCTTGGAAGATGCAATAATTTGCCGATGCCCTCGGATGTTGCAGCGACGGTTCGAAATCCGTCAGACAGCACAAAATATACACCGGTCGTCTAATGGTTTAGGACGCCTCGGCTTTCACCCTTGGAATGCGAGTTCGACTCTCGTCCGGTGTACCAAACAAATGGGCTGCGTACTGGGGTACAAGACTCCCTTGCAAGGAGACTCCGATGGGTTCGATTCCCATGCGGTCCACCAATTGATCTTGCGCTTTGAGCGCTGATCTAGCAGTTGCGAGCTACAATCAATGGCAGATGGGAAGCCTCATAAGCTTTCGGTTCCGGGTTCGATTCCCGGGCTTCGCTACCAATGCGGTGTGCAGGTACGGGTGTACCAGCGGGTCTGTAAAACCTGCGTCTTAACGGGCATGCTTGGTTCGAGTCCAAGGCACATCACCAATTCGGGTAGGTGACAGACCGGCGCTATGTACCTGGCTCTTAACCAGATTCAAGTGGGTTCGATTCCCACCCTGCCCACCAATCAATGTCTCTCGAGCTATCTGGTGTAAGCAAGTGGCTGTTAACCACTCAAAGGTGAGTTCGATTCTCACGGGGGACGCCAAATTATGAGGTTTGTTTGATGCTTCTTCCGTCTCGTCATCAGATCAATGATCGTGTTTCCGTCCATTTCAGTGGTGCTTACATTGGTGCACAAGTTGTCGGTGTGTTCTTCAATGAAGCCAAAGTGCTATATACTGTTGTAACGGATGGCAATATCCAGCTCGAGAATGTCGACTCCTGTGTCGTGCTCGATCCGTTGACTGGCGTAACGGATTGATTTTACACCCAGTGGGTCTGCTTGGTGAAGATGCTGGCCTGTCACGCCGGCGATGACGGGTTCGAATCCCGTACTGGGTGCCAATTATGAAGAAGGTTGATTTTGACTTGTTGCTTGCTTCGGTGAATGAAGCTACACTAATCAATCTGCTTCAAGAAGCTGTTGAAATTGTAGAGTTCGACGAACATAATTGTGACTTCGTTCCTGCCTATGGCTTGCATCGTTCGCGCCGAGAGCAGTGGCTGAAGAAAGTTCGTCGTTTGTTGAAGAAAAGAATTACGCGTGTGTAGCTCAATTGGTAGAGTACTTCCTTGCCAAGGAAGATGTTGAGGGTTCGAGTCCCTTCACCCGCTCCAAATATGCGTCTGTAGTTTAATGGTAGAACCACTGCCTTCCAAGCAGCCGGCGAGAGTTCGATTCTCTCTAGACGCTCCAATCAAATAGTAATTCAACGCCTATGTGCTGCAAGAGGGTTGCTGGTAATCTCTGCGGATGACGTTGAATGAATTAACCAGCATATTTTCACAATCGGGGTATAGCTCAGTTTGGTAGAGCGTATGCTTTGGGAGCATAAAGTCGAGAGTTCGAGTCCCTCTGCCCCGACCAATTTGTTTACATCTCGATCTTCTAACGGCAAGATGCGGGTCTCCAAAACCTTGCAATGTGGGTTCGAATCCTACTCGGGATGCCAGTTTTGCTTCCTTAGCTCAGCGGTAGAGCAGCGCCCTTACAAGACGACGGTCATAGGTTCGATCCCTGTAGGAAGCACCAGTTTTAGGATGCCTTCAGCAACCACTATCATTTGCCTGTTAAGCAAACCAAGATAGCGCATCCTGTTGATTTATGGCCAGGTGGCAGAGTGATCCAATGCATGCGCCTGCAAAGCGTAAACCCCGTCGGTTTGAATCCGACCCTGGCTTCCAATTGGGGAGTTCGACTCTGGTGAGTCTACGGAGCTGTCTACTCCGTCAGAGGGGATCGTAACCCCTACTTCCCGCCAATTTGTTCCCATAGTTTACCGGATTAGAACCTCTGCCTCTCAAGCAGAAGAACTGGGTTTGAGCCCCAGTGGGAACGCCAAGTTATGCTGAAGTGATTGGAATGGCGTACCAATCCTTGCATCCCGAGACTCAATTGAGCTCCCCAATTCCTCGTTGTGCACAACAGGAAGAATTGGATGCTTCAGCGCCTTTTATGTCGGATGGTGGCTGTTCCTAGGCTAGCCGTCACCAAGTTGGGATTGCTGGCCACAATCAGATACGCCAAGTCGTATCATCCGGCACGCTATGACAAACGAAGAAGCAATTGCTGCCAAGAAGGCAGAGATCGCTGACTATGAACGCATCCTTGCTGCCTATTATGGGCGCTGGTGGGACATGGGAAAGCGACACCTTGATGGGCTCAAACAAGAGCTCATTGTTCTAGAAAATTTGCCCATGTAGCACAGTGGTAGTGCACATTCTTGGTAAGAATGAGGTCGTGAGTTCGATCCTCACTATGGGCACCAGATTATTGTCGCTTAGCTCAGCGGTAGAGCACTTCCTTGACATGGAAGGGGTCATCGGTTCAATCCCGGTAGCGACAACCAGATTTGCCCTTGTAGCTCAACTGGATAGAGCTGCTTCTTTCTAGGTCGCGGGTTGTGGGTTCGAATCCTACCAGGGGCACCAAAATTGTCAGCGTCAGGAATGAACTGAGGGGCGTGTCAAGGTGCTGCGCGTCCTGGGAATGAGGAGAACACCGAGCACGGGTGCCGGATCGCACGATCCTTCTCCAATCAAGAGCCTTGGAAGCTAGTCCCAAATCGATGCGGCATCTGGCAAGATGCCTAGTTCGGTCTGTCAATACCTTTTGACTGATGTTGCTTGCTATTAGCGCGATGATCAGTATGATACAGTTTATGCCTCGTTAGCTCAACTGGATAGAGCGGCTGACTACGAATCAGTCAGGTGCAGGTTCGAATCCTGTGCGGGGTACCAAATTTTGGGTGAGTAGCAATGATGGTTCATGCGGTGGTCTGAAAAGCCATGGATGTTGGTTCGATCCCAACCTCTCCCACCAAACAAAGAATGCTTCCAGCAAAACAATTTCTCTTCAGGCGATTACGCGTGATAATGGAAATAGCATTCTGCTTAGTTCTTGGGGTGACAATTGGTATTGAGGTTCGGCTCTGACCCGAACTGATAGTGTTCGATTCACTACACCCCAGCCAAGTTTCATAGCCCCATCGCCAAGTGGATAAAGGCACTGGATTTTGATTCCAGCATTCCAAGGTTCGAATCCTTGTGGGGTTGCCAGTTTGCGGTTTCGTCTAAGGTAGAAGACCTGCTTCTTACGAAGATCAGATGTGTGCTGTCCACGCCACAACCGCGCCAAGCTTTAGGATGTCTCCAGCAAACAAACTTTTCGGTTCGATTCCGACATTTGCCACCCAATCGGCAGATTGCGCAATGGGCGCATCAAAGTACATCCTGTTCTTTTCTACATCATGTGAGATAACGATGCACACGTTCCTCTTGATCTCGTATCTTTTCGCCGCGCTGTCATGCATGATCTTTCTGATCAAGGTCGAGAAGCGTCTCAATGGAAGTGTATCGATCGGTGATTTGCTCATCGATTTGGTTCTTTCTTCAGTTCCATTCTTGAACTTTGGCATTGCTTGTATCGCCATGGTCATCTATGCCGTGCTGAATTTCTTCGACCGGCTGGATGGTGAGAATGACCACTTCGAGAAGTTCTTGCAACGCAAAGTTTTCTAATGCCCCTGTGACGGAATTGGTATACGTACTATCCTCAGAAGGTAGGTTGTGAGGGTTCGAGTCCCTCCTCGGGCACCAATTTGTTGAGTTGGAATCTTCATCATGACTTTCGTGCTTTTGTTTTACTGGCTTCCACTGGCTCTTTCTCTTTGGTTCTTCACAAAGAATTGGGAATCAATGAAGCAAGAGTTCATGATAACACGAATAAAACATGTTATCGTGTTCTGCTTCTTTGCGGGTTTGGTGTCATTCATTCCATTATTGAATTGGATGATCGCCGCAACTTGGATTTCCATCGGCATCGAGAATTTCTTCAAATACGATGACGAAAAGCACTGGTGGAACAAGAAGATTTGATTTTGGTTTGGTTACAGCAATCAACTACTATTCCTTGAAACAGTAGTTTGCGGGTTGTCCTGATGACATTGGGTTGTTGACGATGTCGCGCGACGGAGAATCCAAAGGACCTGCGAGACTCGGCAGCAATCCTTAAGCACGTGGTTAGAGATCCAGATGAAATTTCTGGGTGTTGTCATTGACACTGATCGATGGTGCTTCGTCTGCCAGCATAAGCAGTCTATGAACTAAGACGACAATCTTAGTGTAGGCACTCCATCCGAATGTGGAACCGTAGAGCCGGCACCCAAACCGTTGCTTCAACATCAGCCACCCTGATGAGTCTTTGAGGACGAAACGGTTGACGCCCCTTATATCGGCAACGTCAATCGTCGGTGGATGTAGCTCAGTGGTAGAGCGCTTGGCTGTGAACCAGGCTACTTGGGTTCGATTCCTAACTTCCACCCCAAATTCCAGTGTGTAGCTCAGCTTGGTAGAGCGCTGCTTTCGGGAAGCAGAGGTCGCAGGTTCAATCCCTGTTACACTGACCAATTTTAGGATGTCTGCAGCACTTACAACCATTCCATCAGAAGGACGAAGTGTGTGGTTCGAATCCCACCCTCATCACCTGAGCAATTTGGTCGCGAAAGGGGAAGGTAAAATCTCCGTATCGCAAGGCTCAATGCCCTAGACCCGGTTGATGCCAGATTGCTTTGGTGGTGAGGTAGCTTAATGGTAGAGCGCGTAAACGGTAAGCACATCCTGTTTTATCATGCCCGTATAGACGAATTGGTATAGTCACCAGCTTGAGGTGCTGGGCTTCGAAAGAGGCGTCCGAGTTCGAGTCTCGGTATGGGTACCAAATTGGGCTCTTAGCAATCTGATGATAGCAGCTGGACTCCCTAACCCAGCAAAGATGGGTTCGATTCCCATAGAGCTCACCAATCAGGAGATCGTATGAAGATGTAGGGCTGAAGACTGGTCCTCCTTGACTAGTGATTTATGACCTTGTAGGCTGAATCACTAATCATTACTGGAGCGTATCCATGAACAACAAAGCTAAAATCGCAATCATCAACTGGAAAGAGTTTCACAAGGCTGGTCTCAATAAGAAGCGTCCTGTCTTCGAAGAGATCAATGGAGTGATTACTCGCGGTCGCAAACGTGGTGCTCTGACAATCGAGCATTACATTTTCCTGAACATCCTTCGCGGTCTTCCGCCGGAACGTGGATTTTCCATCGATTCCAAGGTTTGGGAAAATGCGTGGTGCTGCCTGAAGTCCGGGTTGAAGCTTCCAAATAGTTACGGCATCTATCAGATGCTTTCCGAGACTTTTGGAATCTCTTGCTATGAGATTGCACAGTTCGTCTTCGCTGCATAACACGATCTAGAAACACCCGAGGAGCCGTTTGGCTCCTCAACCATTCGGAGAGTTCATTGAACAGTTTGACTGATCTGAAGGAAGCTTTTGAGCGCAACGGAACTGCTCGCGTCATTTCCTTCAATGGACATCAGTTACAAACTGACGTTGGACTCTTTGAACTCGCGTCTGGTCAGTTCTTCAAGAACAATCAGACGATTTCCAAGAAAGCATTGAATGAACTCACCAAACACGGGATTTCGTAATGTCCAAGAAAGTGGTTACTCCTACCAACCAAAAGGAGAAAGTGGAGAAGTCTTCGATCGTTGTTCCGGTCAGGGCTTCGCGATCCTCGAAGGTGCAGGCTGCTCTGGCTCCACGATTCGGCATGAATCGTAACCAGGTCCAGCGGGTGCTGAATGAAGCGGAAAACAACTTCGATGCCTGGCGCAAAGAAGGCTTCAAGGGTGCTTGGTGGAAGCGTTACTTCAAAAACGAAGCTGGCGTCGAAGCTGGTTCCAACTGACAATGCTTCGAAAGGGCGTGGCTTCGGCTGCGCCCTTTCAACAACCACGATAGATAACTTATCGCCGACCATGGCACATGGAGAGACAAATGTCTCGTTTGCAAAGTTACATTGAACGCTACAAAAGATTGCATGATGCTGTTGATGCATTCAAGGATGGAAAGGGAAACTTGCATTACAGCGCAAAGCTGTTCGATGGCAAGAATTTTGAAGAGAAGCTCTGGAAGCATGTGAAGCCAATCATCGCTACTGGCACCAGTTTCTCTGTTCTGGATTATGGTTGTGGCAAGGCTCTCCACTACCACAAGCCACTCATCGATGGAAAGAGTCTGGTGGAACAGTTCGGCGGAAAGCTCCGTACGTTTTATCTCTACGATCCTGGCTACGAACCGTATTCCGAGCCACCATCGTACGAGCCTGAATACAACATGGTATTCTGTGCTGACGTGATGGAACACATCCCGGAAGAGGATGTTTCTAGCGTGTTGGAGGACATCGAGGCATGCACGAAGCATGGTGCGCTGGTATTCTTCAGCATCGCAGGTGCTGCTGCGTTTAAGAGCTTCTCGGACGGCGAAAACCTTCACTGCACAGTGAAACCTATCAACTGGTGGATTGAACAGATTGAGGAATCTGGCATCGTCAATTTTCTCATCGTGCACACTGACGAGAAGGGAGAAAAGACGTACAAGTCGGAAGGCTACAATGCCTCTGTATGAGTACCATTGTCAGAATGATCACGATTTTGAAAAGCTTGTTTCAATGTCTACTCCGGAGGACGAGAAGGAAAATGCTCTCTGCCCGGTGTGTGGAGAAACAGCAAAGAGACAAATTTCAAAAGGATCGTTTGTCCTGAAAGGCAAGTGGTTCAAATCTGGTGGATATTGACATGAAGCATGATTTCAAAATCTTCATCGGTTGGGACATCAACCAGGCAGAAGCTGCAGAAGTTTGCGCTGAGTCCATCCATCGGTTCACTGGGAATGAAGTTCCAATCAACTTCATCGAACGTGACAAACTTCAGATGAAGGGATTGTACTGGCGTCCTCATGATTCCAGACAGTCCACTGAATTTGCATTCACCAGATTTCTGACGCCATACCTCGCTGGTTATCACGGAACTGCATTGTTCTGTGACTGCGACTTCTTTTGGAGAAAGGATCCGCGAACCATTCTTGAATACAGGGATGAACGGAAACCGGTGCAAGTCGTCCAACACAATTTGCAGTCATCTGATATCAACAACACCAAGATGGCTGGCAAAATCCAAACGTTCTATCCGAAGAAGAACTGGTCGAGTCTCATGTTGTTCAACATGGACACGCCAGGCAATCGTCTGACATGTAAACGCCTTGATCCAGTTTCAGTAAGTGAAGCACCCGCACATTGGTTGCATGGAATGGAGTGGTGTTGTGAATACATGGAAGTTGAGCATGGTGGACTTCCGAAATCATTCAACCATCTTGTCGGCTACAATGGATACGATGATCCAGATCCAGCAGCAGTTCATTTCACTGATGGCGGACCTTGGCTTGGTGGACAATACATCGATCAACCATTCTCTTATGAGTGGTTGGCGTTGCGAGACAAGGCGATGTTGAAGTAATGTACAACCATCTTTTGAACAAAATCTACATTGAACAGGTCCGTGATTACGTTGCTGGCAAGAAAGTTCTGCTTGTTGGAAACGCTGCTACACTCTTCAGTGATCCGACACATGGTGAGTTGATCGATTCATACGATGTTGTGTTGCGATTTGGCAAAGGCGTTCCGTACACCAAATACAAGGATTATCTGGGGTCAAAGAAAGACATTTGGTTCTTTGGAACAGCCAGAGCTGGTGTATGGAAGAACTTTGTAAGCAGTAAGTTTCGCGTCATGACATTGAGTCAAATCAACATGTACAAAGAAGAGGAAGGAAGCCTTCTTTCCAACAAGTGCTTGTTCGATGGTAGCTTGCAGGTCTATCGCGATTTCTGCCTTGCTGGTGATCTCCAGTATTCATTGGATGTTGCCAAGGAAATTCATGGAGTGGTGAGTCGTGATCTTCGATTGAGCCAGGGTGCACAAGCAGTGCATTTCTTCGATCGCATCATCCAGTCTCAAGGTTCACTCAATCTCATCGGATTTGATTTCTTTGAGCACGAACTCCAGTATGCTTATGAACCGAGAGCCGATTCTCGCATCCCCAAATTCCACCAAATTGGTTCCTGGCATTGCCCACTGACTGCTCCTTCGTTTGAGCAGAATCCACATAGCATGTCCAAGGAACTTGAGTTCTTCAAAACCATCAAGAACATCAACATCATCAAGATGCCCGATGCGATTGATCAAGAAAAAATGGCTGAGGTTCTCCATGATCTTCGTGGTGACCGAGCAATGATTATAGGAGCAACTTGATGATTGAAATTTATGGCAAGCCCAACTGTGCTATGTGCACTGCTGCTAAGCAGCTTCTCGACAACAACGGAATTCCGTACACCTACAAGACTCTCGGTGAACATTTCACACGCGAAGAGCTGTTGGAAAAGGTTCCGCAAGCTCGAGAGTTTCCACAAATCTTCATCATGGGTGAATCGATCGGTGGCTTCAACGAACTCCGCACCAAAGTCGGAATCCTGAAGGAAGTCGTTGCCAATCATGGACCACAGGCATTGATGGAATGAGTCTGCATAGTGATATCATGGATCTTCGCAAGGTCATCGAAGAGGCTCAGAAGAAAGTCATTGACCTTCAAAAGAAGTGTTCTCATCCTGTAGAAGCACTGAACTCGTCCACTTCACGATCCAATAGTGAATGGGATGACAAGGCTTACTACACACGATTCTGCACTTGTGGCATCTGTGGGTTCTCTTGGAGTGAAGATGCGAATTGAAATAGTTGACAGCCGTTCTACTGGTCAGAATGAACTGGACAAGAACGCGATGGGCGGGACCGAATTGCAAGGCAAGTGGCTTGCAGAACACATCGATCCATCCCTGCTAGAGAATGTGCAAGTCATCCGTTCACGCGTCCGTGAATTGGAACCAAACAAGAAGCATGTGCTTTGGCTTCATGACCTTCCATGGGATCCAGAGTCTCAGCATCTGAAGATTCCAGAACGCCGCGCGAACTTTGATAAGCTCGTGTTTGTCAGCAACTGGCAGATGCAGCAATACATGCAAGTGCTTGGCGTTTCTTACGCAGAAAGCCTTGTCATCAAGAATGCGATCAATCCGATTCCGTATGAGATGATCAACAAACCAAAGGATAAGATCAAACTGATCTATCATCCAACGCCTCATCGGGGTTTGGAGATTCTTGTTCCAGTGTTCGAAGCACTATGTCAAGTTCATGATGACATCGAATTGGATGTGTTCAGCAGCTTCGAGTTGTATGGCTGGAAGGAACGTGATGCGCAGTATCAAGAACTGTTTGAACGTTGCAAGGCTCATCCTAAGATCAATTATCATGGTAGCCAACCCAACGAAGTAGTTCGCAAGGCTCTCGCAGAAGCACACATCTTCGCCTATCCATCGATTTGGCAGGAGACTTCATGCATCTGCGCTATTGAAGCCATGAGTGCTGGGTGTAGCATCGTGTGTCCGAACCTTGCTGCTTTGCCAGAGACGACTGCTGGTTTCGCTCACATGTATCAGTGGCAACAAAGCAATCAATTGCATGCCCAACTTTTCTATGGTGTATTGGATGGTGTTATCAATGCACATAAAAACAACGGCACGATTGGCAAAGAATATCTGAATTTCCAAAAGACATACGCTGACTTCATGTATTCTTGGGACAATAGAAAGCTTGAATGGGAAGCTCTTCTGGCCAATCTATAAACAATGAAGGAGCCTTTCGGCTCCTTCAACATCAAATCTCGACGTGGAACGAATCAATCAGTTCCTTTTGAGATAGAGGTCCAAACAGTTCAGCTTCTGCAAGACGTCTACGCACCAATCCCTTGAGAACCTTTCCACCAGCCTTGTTCCAAAGAAGAAAGCGAGCCTGAGCGATTCGATATGAGTTTTGGTTTAACGCGATCAACAGACTGGATTTGGCAAAATTGCCAACACCAATGTTATATACTAGGCTGCACAGAGCATCAAATTGATTCTGCGTCAACGGAACATTGACCTTGTCTTGAATAGAATCTTCAAATCCTTGAAGATCCGAACGCATGTATTGTGTTGCCTGTGCTTCCGTGCATGTCATTCCAAGCTTGACTGGTTGACCATTGATGCGTGTTGTTCCATATCCGATGGTTGGAATACCAACTGCATCAAGATAGGCATCTGCTCGAAAGCTCTCAAATTGCTTGATGAGAGACAAACCAGTGTCGCTAATGTTCATTGTTGTTCTCCATATGAGTCAACGTATGTATGACTTTGGTTTCGCCATGAGTATAATCAGGACTGTCCGCTTAATATAGACGAATCAACATGCGCGCTTTCCAGATCGAACGAAATGGTCAAGGGTTGTTCAACGCGACCTTGTACAAGATGGCTAAGAGCCTTCCTCCGACAAAAATTGTCAAGAAGGAGAAGGCCAGCAAAGCCAAACCTCGTGCTGTTTCTGATGCAACCGTCAAAGAAATCCTTCGCAAGAGTTTGACCGGCGAAACGACGGCTGCTCTCGCTTTGGAATATGGTGTCAAGGCTAGTGCTATCACTTCCTGGCGTGCTGGTATCAATCGTGCTCATTTGCTGATCGAAGTTGAGAAGGAGTTGGCCAATGGCAGTGTACGTAGATGACATGCGGGCACCATATGGTCGATTGATCATGTGCCATATGACAGCAGACACTCGTGAAGAGTTGGATGTGATGGCTGACCAAATTGGTGTTGCTCGGAAGTGGATCCAATATCCAGGCGAACCTCGCGAGCACTACGACATCTGTCTGACGAAGCGAGCCAAGGCTGTTGAACTTGGCGCCATCGAAATCACTCTGCGAGAAACAGCATTGAGAGTTCGCGCCAAACGTGGAACTCTGTTCAAAGGAGTCCAACATGGACTATGACTACGGCTCTCCACTCAACTTTTGGAGAGGTGCACCTGAAGCTCCGGTGCAGAAAGAATCCGTTCGTGAGCAAATGCTGCGAATCTACAAGGCATTTGGTATCACACCAGTGATCAAGGAACAAGAAGATGAAAGTGACAGAAGCTGATGTTGATCGCGCACTGACTTTTGGTGCAGCAGCCATTGGCGAAACCATGGACAATGTTTCACCAGAAGATTATGAGCTGTGCAAACGTCATATGCGCGCAGCTCTCGAATGCATTTCTCGAGATCGCCAGATGCAACTTTTGGTAGTGCCAGATATTGTTTGGCAAAATATGGCACAGATCGCTGATGGCGGAAAATTGTCGAAGAACGACATGCAGGACATGGCTTCGGAAGCATACAACCAACTCCGCCGTGCTGTTGTTTGGGGCCATCATATTGTTGGTTATCGACACATCGCTACTCATCCAAATGGAACTACTGTTATCGGGTTTTCGAGAGAAGCAGACGAGCATGGATATACAGTTCCTCGGACGGTTGTTGTAGAACCTCTCTATACAATCAAACGTTGTAATACATGCGAACCGAATGGCGTGTTTGACACAGAAGGCAACGGTCCGTACGATTGTTACGCATGTGGCAAGAAGGCAACCATCTAATGTCCATCAAAGAAATAACAGAAATAATGGATCGTGCAATTGAATACGCTGTCAGCAATCTCGTTGATCTGTGTAAAGAATTGCAGATGTTGGCGCAAGGTTGTTACATCGAACCCAATTGGAAGTTGTATCAACTCATTGAGATCCTTCGTGAGACTGGAGCATCAGATACACTTGGATTAGCCCACGTGTTGGTAAACAATGCGGCGATTGCTTATGTGGTGGAAGCGAATGACGAGAACAACGTTCGTTGAAACAAAGCAGTGTGATGCTAAGAAAATCAGATACGCAGCAATCATTCGATCTGACGAATTTACGGTGGCTGATGTCAAGATCGATGGTGAATACAGTTGGGCTGGCAAAATCGAAGCCATCACTGTAACAGAAATCGATGACTTCATCTTGTTCCTCAAGAAACTTCGTGCGAAGATGATTGACGTGTATACGGAATCTTTGTAAGCTGACTCAGGCATAATGAAGCCTCGTTGAACCTTTTTGTTTCATCAAACTCCATCAACCAACTCAGGAACAACCATGTACGTCACCTACAATGATGTGACCAACGCCGCGAGTGCGGAGCAGTGGGACAAGGCTCGTGATCTGGCGCTCTCCCTGACCAAGGACCATCCGAACGATGCCAAGTCCTGGTACTATCTGGCCCAGAGCGATGTGCATCTCGGCAATCTGCAGGAAGCTTCGACGGCTCTGCATCGTGCCGATCAGCTCGATCCGCTGCACACCTTCGTCGGCAACCAGAACTCCTACAACGAACTGCGCGCCAAGTTGGCAGTGACCGATGCAACCGTCATGGTCAAGACGGACAACGACTACTCTGTGTCGCATCCAGGTGAAGGTTCCCATCCGTTCGTCTGGGGCTTCTTTGTCCTGGTGTTCGCTCTGTTCGCTGCTTACGTGATCACTCGCCTGATCAAGAATGGCGCTGCCAAGAAGGCGACGCTGGCTGCTGAAGCTTTGGCTGCCAATGCCAAGAACCGCGTCGACTCCAAGCTCGACAGCTATGGCAGTTCCAATCGTACCCAGTTCGCTGGTTACGGAAATGGCTCGGGTCGCCAATATCGTGATGCGCCAGTCTCCACTCCTCCGCGTTCTTCGTACACGCCACCGGCTTCGGTTTCTCCTGCTGCTCCGCAAGCTTCCACAACTGTGATCAACAACGGCAACGATGGTCTGCTCACGGGTCTTCTGGTCGGAAGCATGCTGAGTGACCATGGCCACGATCACAATACCACGACCATCATCGAACGCGATGCGCCGAGTCGTTCCAATGACGATTTCGACACCGGCTCCAGCCACAAGTCGAGCAGTTCTTCCTGGGACAGCGGCAGTTCCTCGCGTGATGACGACTCCGACAAGTCCAGTTCCTCCAGTTCTTGGGACTCTGGAAGCTCCTCGTCTTCGAGTTCTTCCTCCTGGGATTCTGGTTCGTCCAGCAGCTCCTCGTGGGACAGTGGCTCGTCTTCTTCGTCGTACGACAGCGGCAGCTCTTTCGACTCCGGTTCTTCCAGCAGCGACTGGTAATCTGAACTGGTAACTAGAATGACCGAGGTTTGATGGGTGGTAACCTTTAACAAGGGACTCACTTATTAAACCTTGGTCGTTCACTCTTTTGGAGAACATCATGAGCACTCCGAATCCGGTAACACTTCCGAACGCAGAAAGCGTGAATAAGATGACGCATGATGCGATTCACGAAGCATCCAACACCAAGGAACGCGCGACTCGCGTCTTCCTGCGCAATACCATCACTCGCACGATCATCGAAGCAGCAAAGAATGGTCAATTCGAGTGCATGTTGAAGGTCAAGGAAGATCTGGACTTCCAGCTCATCAAGTCTGAATTGACAAGCATGGGATACAAAGTCTTCATCACCTCGGCACGAAAGTTGCATGCTGCGGCGCACATCGCGCAGAACAATCTGTACGACAATGATTACGACTTCATCAATCGTACATTCGTCGAAACCACGATCGAGATCAAGTGGAAATGAGTTACACCACTGGCGATTTCTTTCGAGATCCCCAACAAGGATGGGTATGTCCACGATGCCAACGGTGCTATTCTCCGTATGTGCAGATGTGTCTTCACTGTCCCAACAATCAGGTTCCTTATGTCCCTCCTTCAACGCCTCAAGCGCCTTATCCTCTTCCCACTATCATTTGTAATGCGGACTTCCCCGTCGCCACAACAACTGACACCGGCACAGCAGGATCTGAAGGAAATTCTCACTAACGCTCTCCGTTCCGTTGTTGGACCGGACGAGTTGTTTGAAATTGAGACAGAGTCCTTGGGGCCAGATCGTGCTAAAATGATTCTGGTTACCGAGAGCAAGCGCGTCATGGTTGCCTGGGTTGAAGTCCAAGAAGCCTGGGAAGAAGTGATGGTTGAACTCAAAAAGAAAGGTCACGAATAATGCTCAGACTCAAAACGATGGAAGTGATCGACACCGTATGGCAGTTGATCTTCTGGTTCATCCTTGCCGTGCTGGTTGGCGCCAATCACTGGATCGTGTTCGTTCTGGTGTTCTTCAACATGTCGTTCGTCTACTATCAAGGGACGACGCTTTATCAGCGCGAGACACTCGAACGCATCATCAACTCTCCTCCCAAACAACAGTCCTGAAACTGACTCTACATCATGAACAAGTCGACCCTGATCAAAGCAAAGGCTGAATTCGAGAACAGTCCTTACATCAAGGAACTGAATCTCAACAAGAGTGTTGCCTTCATGATGCATGTGAATGACAGCATCAAGCGCATGCAACATACCATCAAGGAACAAAAGAGCGCGACTCACGTCAATCTGAAGAAGATGGATGATGTGATGAATGGTCTCAACGACCTGAACGCGCTCGTTGCTTCCGTGATGTCGAACGATCTAAAGCTATGAGTAAGTTCAAGCATTTCCTGTATCACTTGTTGCGTGGAAGGAAGCACACCGTGTCGATCAATTGGTCGGGGCGCTATGAATGCCAGCAATGTGGCTGGGAACATGGCTGGAACTTCCCAAAGAAGGGATGGTGATATGAAGAACCTAACAATCATGGAAGTGCCAGGCGCACTTCGTACAATCGCCACTCATGTCGGTGCATGGTCTGACAAAGACGTCACCGAAAAGCTCCGCACTATCAGTACACTGGTTGCTGAACATCTCAATCATCCGGTTGAAGCCGTTGATTGTGGTGGATGTGCTCCACCTATCATCGTTGAGCAACCTTCATCAACAATTTCCATTACAAACAGTAAAGCTGCGGCATGGGTGTTGCCGACTTATGCTGATCGTGATAGTGAAGGTATTGACAAAGGCGATGTGCTGGATTTGAAGTTTCATCCAAACAGCATTCGTCCTGCAGGTGATGGCTGGGTTCCAATGTTCACCGGATACCAAGTCGATAAATTGTTGAATGCTATCAAAGGAATGGATTTTACAACGGCACTTCTGTGAACCGTGATGGTCTTGAGGAAGCGTACAACTCTGGATACAAAGCAGGAAAGCGTGCGACGCTTTCCAGTGATGTGTTCAAGAACATTCTCGCCTCACTCGTTGCTGCCGTGAGTTTGCTCAAACGCGGTGGAAAGAAAGCAGCTGCTTCTGACAAGATGTTTGAGATCATGTTGTCCGATTATGATGCAGCTATTGAAGCAGGTAGAAATAATAGTTACAAGGAACTTTGAGATGTCGTTTGATGATGATTTGGCTTTTCTGTTGCAAGATTTGAAGACTGGTGTTGAAGTTGATCGCGAACGAATCATCTACATTCTCGAGCGCGCGTTGAAGATCCATAAGATCATGATGCGTGGGCTTGATGAAATGGAGCAAGCAGCAGGCAAAGCTCTTGGTTATCCATGGTTCAAGGATGATCAGAAGAACTTCCCCGGAGCAACTGCCGCTGACGGTGTCTGCATTGGAGAACATGTGACTGAAACCATCGTGGCTGAACTTGCTGCAGAATATGTCAAGCTCAAGGAATTGAAGAAATGAAGCAGGGTCTCTTTCTGGACGATGAGCGCAAAGTGAGTCAAGTCACCTGGGTGAAATATCCAAACGATATTCAGTGGACCGTTGTACGTTCTTACGATGCGTTTGTCGATGCCGTCAAGCAGTATCATGCTGCCGGATACACATACGATGTGTTCAGCTTCGATCACGATCTTTCCTTTGATCACTACAC
>Ga0318510_10000023_pt1 | contig 17776 bp, 16 predicted proteins | sample GRESIP171b2f17_FD_203680 | JGI IMG/M metagenome (GOLD analysis project Ga0318510, IMG submission 203680) | Tropical soil microbial communities from Luquillo Experimental Forest, Puerto Rico - GRE.SIPMG.171b2f17 | ecosystem: Environmental > Terrestrial > Soil > Tropical forest > Bulk soil...
AAAGCGCAGCACTTGGCCGAACATTTCGGCCTGACCTGGAATAGGCCGTTTGAGGGCCGCCTTTGAACCACTACGCATCATGATTAGGATACGCTTCTGCGGCGAAATCTCCAGTCGTTGAAATCGAACTTTAGGCAGCCAGTGATAAGCTTGGGTAAATATAATGCCGAAATAGCGGCAATCGTTTCCGGCTCGATCCAGGGATTTGACGCTGTCGAATTTAAGCTTGACCACGCTGCGGATACGGAAATCGGGCGGATGTGTTGTGGAGAAACTAATTCCGAATTGTGAAGCCTGGTTTCGAGGCTGGTCGCATCGTAGCGCTGGTGCCGCGCTCGCGCTCACGGATTGTGCTCGCTGCGCGTGCCAGCGCAGCGAGCGACTACGACCTCGGGGCAATTCATATCTCGCAGCCATGGGCGAGGGCGACTCCGAAAGGCGCCACCGCTGGTGCGGGGTATATGACGATTACCAACAAAGGCGCCACGCCCGACAAGATCATCTGCATCTCCGACGACGCCAGTACGCAATGCCAGATTCACACCATGACCATGGAAGGCGGGGTCATGAAAATGCGACCCGTTGAGGGTGGCCTAGAGATCAAACCGGGTGAGTCCGTCACGCTAAAGCCCGGTGGCGATCATGTGATGTTCCGCGACCTGAAACAGCCGCTCGTGCAGGGACAATCGGTCAAAGCGACGCTGAAGTTCGAGCGCGCCGGCACTGTCGATGTGGACTATCCGGTTCTGGCGATCGGGGCGGCCGCGCCCGACAACAAGGCAGGCGGCACGATGATGCAGGGCTCCGGCGGCAGCATGATGCAGATGGACAAGCGCTGAGCCGCCATCCAGCCTAGGTCAGGTTCCGCCCTTACGAAGGCTCACGGAATGCGGGCTTGATGCCTTGCGGCAGCGGCATGCGGAAGGTGTTCAGTATCATCGATACCGTGGCGTAATAGCCAAGGAGCCCGACGAGTTCCACGGTGCCGGCCTCGCCCAGCATCTTATAAACCCGATTGTAAGTCGCCGTGCTAACCCGCCGTTTCGCATAAAGCTCTTTGGCAAACGCGTAGACGGCCATTTCGTCGCGCGGCGCCGATTTGGGTGATCGGCCGGCCTGGAGGTCTCGGACGGTCTGTGGCTTGACGCCTTGTTTCTCTGCCATCGGTGCGTGCATCGCCCATTCGTACTGGGCTTTCCAGTGCTGCGCCGTAACCAGGATGGCAAACTCTGATAGGCGCGGTGGCACGCTGGTTTTAAAGCGCAGATGGCCGCCAAGTTTCTGCGCCAGTTCGCCGAATTCGGGCGAATGCAGATAGACCGCGAATGGTCCGGCAAGTTTGAATTGCCCGCGCGGCCCCGAACGGATCGATTCGGCCAGCGCGCGCTGTTCCGTCGTCAGCGTTTCCTCGGATAATGCGGGCAGGCGCGGCGATTGCATGTTCGGCATGGTGTTTCCTCAAGGGGTAGTGTCGATGTCCGCGAGTGCAATTTGCGGCGACGTTGCAAGCGATAATGCCGTTTCATCCCGGTGTCGAGCCGAGGAAGGTCGGGCGCTTTCCTTAAAATGCCGCCCGCGTCAAAAACGTAGACGAGGCCTATGGTCTTGATTAGCGGTTCCGGTGTTGCCTTGCACGTTAATCAATGCAGTCATTGCTTCTTTCCACTACGTTGCCGTGAATGCCATGCGGGTCTCCTTCCTCGCACGATCCGCGTGACTTCGGATGAGGAAAACCAACTTAGTCAGGTTTGATTTACGCCACGGTATCGGCATGGCAACCCGTTTCCTGTAATCTCGGTACTCGTTGTCTGCTCTAAGTGCGTTGTGGCCCGGTAGAGACCGAGATCACGTTCGGCGCGTAAGACATCGCTGTAAAGGCTTGCCGAGATTTTCGGGGTTAGGACTGTTACCTAGGTCACACACCAAGGTACACCAAGGTAAGTCACCGATGTCCGCTTTGTGCCAGGAGCGGACATTGCAAGAGGCGCCGTCATCGTTAGCACTCGCGCCTTCGCGGATCATTCGTCAGCCTTAAACATAAGCGCGGGCAAGGCTGATTTCCCGGATCAAGGCAAGCGGAGGCGATTCGCACGCCAATCGCGAGCACGCCAGCAATCGGTCTACGTTGTCCGCGGTGGTAAAAGCGAGTACTCGATGAAATTTATCTTCGATATTCTGTTCCTTGAAAGGCTGTTGTGGATCGCCCGGTACCGCGACAACAACGCGCTGGGTTACATCACTCCCGGTGCGGACAACTACTTTAGCCGGCCAAGCTTTCGGATAGTGCACGAGCAATTCCGGATCGGCGGCAACTGAAACCTTTTGCATAAAGGTTTTGACCTCATCCGTTAGTTGCGTTGGAGCGTAGCCAACTTCGTACAAGCGCGCCCGGTCGTAGGCCGCGAGCGCGAGACGAAACTGGACGCTGGTCAGATACGAGGCTCGGTTGCCCGCCTCGACTCCGTGATTGATCATGCGCAGATAGGGAGGCGGCACGCTAAGCTCTATCGCCGAGATCGCGTCGGCGGATACGCCGCGGTCAATAATCTCCAACAGACCGTGCGTTGCAGCGATGGTCTGACGTGCCGCGCACCACGGTTTGATCGAAGTTTCGTCGATGGCCAATTGTGATCCCGGGGCGGCGACAACGGCGTTGACGTCGGGAGTAATTCCATAGATGCGGCTGAGAAAGTCGTTATCGAGCAGGTTGAGGTCCGAAGTGAAGCCCGCCTTGGCCGCTTGCGCGGCAACGAGCCCGCCGGAAGCGGCGTGACCGAGCGCGAACCAGCGCGATGTGCTCGCGGCGTTGTGATGGCCGACGCCGGGCGCCGCGAAAGTGAGCGACAAGGCGAGCGCGTGTGCGGACTGCATCGGGTCCAGATCATAGAGACGCGACGCCACGGCCGCGACCCCGCACGCCGCCGTGAAATAAGTCGGCCAAATGCCGCGATAAAGCACCGTCGCTCCGTCGATCGCGAGACCAAGCCGGACCATCGTCTCGGTCCCGGCGGCGATCGCTTCCAGCAGCGCCGCACTGCCGGGTTTCACCCGCGCAGCCGCGATCGTCAGTGCCGCTGGAATGACTATTCCCCCGGGTGTCACCGAAGACGCGAGATGAATATTGTCGACTTCGCTCAATCGTGCCAGCGCGCAATGAACGGCGATGTCACGGCGGAGGTCATTATCGGCGGCTGCCTCTGCGGCTGCGAGAAGCCGTCTACCTTCAGGCGTATGTGCGCCCGCGATCCAAGCACCGACGGTGTCGGTAATATGTGCACCAATTCGCGTCCGTGTCGGGTCCGATATCTGGCCGCGCATGCCGTCGGTAATGACGTGCCCTAAGATTTGCAGAGCTGCCACGGCTCTCTCTCAGCGATTGTTTGGCTTCAGTTAATCCGTACGCCAACGCGCAAAATGCAGTTCGGCGCGGCGCAGCGCCACGTTCAGCGCGATCGCCATAACGGCGAGTACCGCGATCAGGCCGAGCAGCCTGCTCGGATCGAAGCTTTGAGTGAACATCAGGGTAAAATACCCGATGCCGGCGGCCGAGACATAGAGTTCGGCGAGCAGGACGCCGAGCAACACACCGGCCATGCCGAGCCGCATGCCGGCAAAGAAGCTCGGTATCATGTGCGGGAAAATCACCCAGCGGAAAATTTGCCAGCGCCTCGCGCCCATTGACTGCGCCGCTACCATGAGGATCGGTTGGATATTCTGGACACCGGCAACGACCGCGATGCTGATCGGAAATACGCCGTGGCTCGCGCCAAATGTAATTTTGGATAGCGGACCAATACCGAGCCAGAGAACGAGCAGCGGGAGTATGACGATCTGCGGCATTCCGTAGAGCAGAAGAACAATAGGCATGAAGCTCTGCCGTGACAGCCGCGACAGTCCAATCGCCAGCCCAACCGGCAGTCCAATCGCGACCGCAATTACAAAGGCAACGCCAAATTCCCAAAAGGCAGTCCATAGCGCCGCTGGCACTCCGGGGGTCTCGAACAAGGAAGGCATCGCCAGCACAATGCGCGAAGGCGGGCTCAAGAACTGTGGATCGACCCTGTAGCGCGCCGCGACTTCCCAGAACAGCAGTGCCGCAACGACGGCGGCGAGCCGTGCCACGCCGACGCGGCCGATCAACATTCGCCACACGACGGCGTTGCGTTGACTGTTTTCCTTCATTGCAGCTTCACCCGGCGCTCGAGAGCCGTGGTGATGATATTGAGGATGGCGACTATGGCGACCGCAAACGCGATGTAAGCGAACATGCGCGCGGTCTCCATGGCTTCGGCGAGCTGCGCGATTTTATGGCCGAGGCCAGCGAACGAAGCGATAGTTTCGCTGCCCAAGATGGCGAGCAACGCAATGGTGAACCCCATCCGCAGCCCGGTCACGACCACCGGCAAGGCTGCTGGCAACAAGACATAACGGAACATTTGCGCGTTGGAGGCACCCATCGAGCGTGCTGAGGTGACGAAGATCCGCTCCACGGATCCGAACCCGGCAATGGTACTGAGCACAATCGGAAAGAAGCTGACGGTGGCGCCCAGCGCAATTTTTGATCCCGATCCAAGTCCAAAGAACAGCACGTAGAGCGGCAGCAACAGAATCATTGGCACCGAATAGATACTGGCCAGCAACGGCTCGAATACCGCCATCGCATAGCGCGTGCGGCTGATCAGATAACCGGAGCCGAGGCCGAACGTGCAGGCAATCGCGAAGGCGCTTGCGAGCTCGATCAGCGTCACGCGCAAGTGGGGTAAGAATTCGCCGCTGCGGAGCACATCGTCGAGCTCGCGCCAGACAGTCGCCGGGGCTGGCAAGAGTATGCGGCTGACGCCCCAGCGAGCTGTTGCCAAGTACCACACCAGGAGCAGCGCCAGCAGGAAACTGAATTGTAGACCGCGGCTCAGCAATTTTTCATGCTGCTTCCTTGGCGCGCTCACGCGTTCAGCTCCGTCACGGCGGCCGATTCGACCGATTTGCGAATTTCATCATGCAACAAGCCGTAAAGCTTGTTGCGAAGGTCGCTGAATTTTTCCGTGGTCACAAAACTTGGCTTGCGGGGATGCGGCTCATCGATGTCGATGCTGGCCTTGACCATACCGGGCCGCGCTGAGAATACGGCAACGCGATCAGCAAGAAACACCGCTTCGCCGAGGGAATGAGTGACAAACACGATGGTCTTCGCTGCGCGCGCCAGCAGCACAGACAAATCCTCACCGAGAACAATCCGCGTCTGCTCGTCAAGCGCCCCAAAGGGTTCATCCATCAGGAGAATGTCCGTCTGTAGGCTGAGCGCCCGCGCCAATGCCGCGCGCTGGCGCATGCCACCCGAAAGCTGCGCCGGATGATGCGCCATGAAATCGTTGAGCCCCACGGCGGCCAGCGCGTCACGCGCCCGTTTTTCCTGCTCGGTTCTGGACACGCCTTGGAATCGCATCCCAAGCATGACGTTTTCTTTCACCGTACACCACGGGAACAGCGCGTTCTCCTGAAACACGAAGGCAATGTCATGGGGCAACGGTCCTCGGACCGGCTTGGCGTCGACTTCGATCGTTCCGGTTGTCGGCGCCAGCAAGCCGCCGATGATATTGAGAAGCGTGCTCTTGCCACAGCCGCTCGGTCCGATCAGGCAAATGAGCTCGCCGCGCCTGATGTCGAGCGAGGTTCGTTGCAGCGCCTGCACGAAGCGAGCGTCCCCAGGCTCGCCGAACTGATGCGAGACGTCCCTGATTCGAACCGCGACGTCGCTCTTTGCCATTTCGCGTCCTTGAAATTCCGGCTGGCGTCCGCCGACATCAGCGCCCGGTCGTCCTGATTTTCTTTCTGATCTTGCGGCGGGTCTTCGCTGGCCGCTTGCTGATGTTCCGGAGGGGCCTTCTCCCGACCTTGAGAGGCGCCTTTCGGGCGGATCTCAATAGTAGCCGCAATGCCTGCGTGGCGTTTTCGTCGAGCGATAAATTGCGCCGCAACGCGACGCCATAATATTTGCGCGCCGCTGCAGAGGAAATCAGACCCTCGGCAACGTCGTTTTGAACCAACGCCGGCTCACGATCCAGCGGATCGCCCCAGCCGCCGCCGCCGCCCGTGCGCACGATCGCGGCGGCGCCGATCGGCACTGGGACATGCGCGCCCGTCATGACGGTGAAGGTCGTTTCACCTGGGCGGCGCAGCAGATAGCCGCCGGCCTCGCCCGCGGTGCCGCCCCAGATACCCCAGGGCGGGCAATGTTCGCGCCGCGCGTGCTCGAAATTCCATTTGCCTTCGACCAGATTGCGCACCCGCAGATCGATGCCGAGGCCGCCTCGAAACCTTCCCGCGCCGCAGGAATCAGGCCGCAAGGCCCGGCTCTCGATCAGAACCGGACATTTGAGCTCGATGCCCTCGATCGAGGCATTGCGGACGTCGCCTTGACAGACAGAAACGGTGCCGGATTCGCCGTCTTCGGCCGGCCGGCCGCCCCAGCCGCCGCCTTCAATGCTTTGTACCACGAACCGGCGCTTGGATTGGGGATGCACGCCGAAAAACACCACCGCGCCGCCGAGCAGTGCGTGATGACCTGCGGGCACTTTGTCGGGCATGGCGCGGCCGAGCGCGGTGACAATCGTGTCGACGACAGTCGGCACGATGACGCTCCAGCTCGACATTGGCGCCGGATAGCGCGCCATCATGACGTTGCCCTCAGGCACGATCACGTCCAGCGCGCGAAATGAGCCCTCGTTGACCGGATCGAGCGGGCCGGTGAGCGCCTTATAGGCCACCCGCGCTCCGGCAAGCGTCCGTGAATTGATCCCGGCCTTGCGCTCCGACGCGCAGCCGGATAGATCGATCGTCATGCTGCCGGCCTTGATCGAGACCTTGACATGGATCGGCACAGGAACGTCCTTGAGCACCCCGTCGTCGTCGATTGAAGCCGACGCCTCATACAGTCCGTCGGGCAGCCGCGCGACCACGTTGCGGCATTTCTGTTCGGTCTCATCGAAGATTTGCGCGATCGCCGCGAGCATGGTCTCACGGCCGTATCGCTCGAACAGCTCGTCCATGCGCCGCGCTGCAAGGCGACAAGCCGCCATCTGAGATTTCATGTCGCCGAGCGAGGATTCCGGAAAGCGGATATTGTCCTTTATGACGCGGTAGAGCGTTTCGTTGAGTTTGCCTTTCTCGTAGATTTTGAGCTGGTCGAGCTGCAACCCTTCGAGCCAGGGATCCGCCACCTGCGGACCTGCGCCAAAACCGGTCGACGTGCCGCCGACGTCAATCCAATGCGCGCGCACCATCATGAACATCAAGAGTTCGCCGCGATAGAAGTACGGCGTGTAGATCACCACGTTGTTGAGGTGCTGACCTGCCACCGCTTGATGATTAGTGATGATCACGTCGCCAGGTTTGAAACCGCCGGCGCCGTAACGCTTCATGCCGTCGACGACGAGCACGCCAAGATCGGCGACGAAGTGCGAAACGCCCCCGACATTCTGGGAAATCAATTCACCTTTGGGATTGAGGAGTGCGGTGCAATAGTCGCGCACCTCGTAGATCATCATGTTGTAAGAGGTACGCTGCAAATCGGCGGCCATTTCGTTGGCGACGGCCGGCAGTGCGTTGCGGATCACCTCGAGCGTGACGGTGTCGAGCTTCACGAAGCGCCTCCAATCGAGACAATCAGTTCGCCCGAGGGCGCCACTTCGCAGCGATCGCGCTCAAACAGCACTGTTGTCGTGCCGTGCTCCTGGATCAGCGCCGGGCCGGCGATCTGCGCGCCGGCGCCAAGGTCTTTGCGCCGATAAAAACGCGCTGCCAGTGGCGTCGCGGTGGAACTGAAATAGACCTCGCGCTCGCCCGCGACCGTCGCCGCCCCGTCTGCTGCGAGGCTCGGAAATCGAAGCTTTGGCCGCTTGCCGATGGCGCTGAGCCGTAGATTGACGAGCTCGACCGGTTCCTCCGGCGAATGATGCGCATAGCGCTGCCTATACAGTCGATCAAAAGCGCTCCGGATGGCCTGCCGGTCACCGCGTCTTAGGTCCGCCAGTTGCACCGGCACCGACAGGGTGAACTCCTGACCAACGTAACGCAGGTCGAGCTGGATCTGATATTCCGCAACCGTGCCATGGCGCAGCGCCGCCTTGGCCTCGGCCACCATCTCGTCGTGCACGGCTACGAGCTTGCCGAGATCGGTGCGCGCGAGGTCGGAATATATGGTGCGAATGAAATCGTGGCGTTCGTCGGCAAGCAACATGCCAAGCGCGGAGAAGTGCGACGGGAACAATGGCACGATCACCGTTGGTATATGAAGTTCGCGGGCGATCGCGCAGACGTGCAGTGGTCCGGCTCCGCCCGAGGCGACCAGGGCGAAGTCGCGCGGATCGTAACCCTTGGCGACGGAGACTTCGCGCACGGCCAGCGACATTTTCGAGTTCGCGATTTCGACGATGGCCTGCGCAGCAGCGATCGTGTCGAGCTCGAGCGGATCGGCGATCTTCTCCTTGATGCCCCGCGCCGCGCCAGGTGCGTCGAGCTTCATGGTGCCGCCGAGGAAATTGTTGGGATCGAGCCGGCCAAGGACCACATTGGCATCGGTGATGGTTGGCTCTGTGCCACCGCCGCAATAGGAAATCGGGCCGGGATCGGCGCCCGCGCTCTGTGGTCCGACCTTAAGCGCACCGACATCGTCGCGCCAAGCGATACTGCCGCCGCCGGCGCCGACTTCGACCACGTCGATCATCGGCAGCATGACAGGATGGCCGCTGCTGTAGCCGCCGACGTAATAGCCTGGCGCCAGTGTCGGCTCGCCGGCGCGCACCAGGCTCGCTTTCGCGGTTGTTCCGCCCATGTCAAACGAGATGACGTTGGGAAATCCAAGCGCGATGCCGACCTGGGCTGAGGCAATGATGCCGCCGACCGGACCGGATTCCATCATCGCCACCGGGCGTTCGGTCGCGATTTCCGGAGTCATCACGCCACCGTTGGAACGCATGATCGACAGATCTCCGGTAAATCCGATGCGGCCGAGACTCGTTTTGAGGCTTTTCACGTAGCCGCCAACCTTCGGTCCGAGATAGGCGTTGACGACGGTGGTCGAGACCCGCTCGAATTCCCGGTATTCGCGCAGGATTTCGTGCGACAGCGAGACATAGGCGTCCGGTAGGGCCTTCCTGATCATTGCGCCGGCGATTCGTTCGTGATCGGGATTGGCATAAGCGTGCAAAAAGCAGATGGCGACCGCCTCGACACCTTCGTCCTTGAGCATTTTGCAGGCGCCGGAGACGCTGCGTTTGTCGAGCGGCGTTTCGACTTTACCGCCGGCCAGGACGCGTTCGATCACTTCCAGGGTTAATCGGCGACTTACCAAAGGCCGGTGGCGATGAAAGAAAAGATTGTAGGATTCCGGGCGATTGCCGCGGCCGATGATGTAGACGTCGCGCGTGCCTTGCGTCACCACCAGTCCGGTGCGCGCACCATTGCGCTCGATCAAGGTGTTGATAGCGATCGTCGAGCCGTGAATGAACTCGTCGATCTTGCTCGCGTCGAGCCCGCTCTCGCGGATGCAATTGATTACGCCAGCTGTCAGCTCAGCTGGCGTGCTCAGCGTCTTGGCTTGGGCGAAAGCTTGTCTCTGGTCGTCAAAGCCAATCAGGTCGGTGAATGTTCCACCAATATCGACCGCAACAAAGATCATGTCAGCATCTGCGGCGGTGCGCTGGTTTTGCTTTGGGATTTACGCTTAAGTTGGCGCGGGACGAAACCGGTCCGAACAATATGCGCAATCCGGGAGACGCTCAATGCCACAAAGTTTTCGCCAGATCATCAATGCGGCGGTGGCGGATAAGCGCTTTCTCGTTGTACCGGGCGCGCACGACGCGCTGAGCGCGCGGTTGATCGAGAAAATCGGTTTTGAGGCTTATTTCATTGGCGGTTTTCCGGCGGTCGGCGCGCGCTATGGCGTGCCCGATATCGGTCTTAAGGGCTTCGGTGAAATCTCGGCCTGCGTGCGCGACATCATGGCGGCCTGCAGTTTGCCGGTATTCGTCGACGGGGACGATGGCTATGGCGACGTCAAGAACGTCGTGCACACGGTCCAAAGCTACGAACGCATGGGGGTGAGCGCGATTCTGATCGAAGATCAGCAGTGGCCCAAGCGCTGCGGCCACGTGGCCGGCAAGAAAGTCGTGCCGGCCGAATTGGCCGAAGCCAAGATCCGGGCCGCATGCGCGGAGCGTCTTAATCCCGAGACCTGGATCTTGGCGCGAACGGATGCTCGGGCGGTCTATGATCTGGACGAAGCGATGCGGCGCGCCGAGCGCTATATCCGTGCTGGCGCCGACGGTATTTTCATAGAGGCGCCGCGCAGCGTGAAGGAGCTCGAGATCATCGGAGAGGCCTTCGACGTGCCGCAAATTTGCAATCCGCTCATGGGCGGCCATACGCCCATCCTCAGCATGGCGGAGTTGGCGGCGCTCGGTTTCAATTGTGCAGTGCTCGGACTCGATACGCTCATGCATGCCGCAAAGGCCGTCGAAGCCGTTCTCGTTGACATGAAAACGGGAAGATTCGCACATCGCAATGACGGCATGGATTTTGAGGAATATAAAAAACTCGTCGGCTACGACAATTGGGCGAGCATCGATGAGCGGTTTGCGCCGCGGCAATAGCTTTGGCCGCTTGGCCGCAGCGCAACGACGTCACGCCAATGCCGGCTCGCGCTCTTGTTTCGCCGGCGCCGCATCTTTAAGCCCGAGAATGCGCCGCGCATTATCGTAAAAAAGCTTCTGCTTTTCGGCGGCCGATAGTTCGATCGCGTCGATCAATTTGAGACAAGGCGCCGGATCCCAGCACGGATAGTCGGTGCCATACATCACATTGTCGATCCCGTAATAGTCGATCGCGAATTTGATACCAGCGGAGTGCGGGGACACCGTGTCGGTGAACATACGTTTCATATAGGTCGTCACCGGCTGCGGCAGGTTCGCCGCCTTGGAGTTCTTATCCATTCGCCCGGCCTGATACGGCAGGCTGCCACCGGTATGCGACATCACGATCTTAAGCTTGGGGTGCCGCTCCATCATGCCAGAGAGAATTAGCCGCATCGCCGCAACGCTAACTTCGATAACGCGGCCGAGACTCAAATGCAGGGCGCCGTCATAGCCGTCCAGCATATCCTGGAAAATCACGTCGGTCGGATGCAGGAACAACGGCAGGCCGAGCTTTTCCACATGGGCATAAAATGACTCGAGCCTTTCCGAATCGATCCGAGCATCGTCGCCGACACTGCCCGGCAGATTGACGCCCATCAACCCCAAACGGTTGACAGCGTCATCGACCACTTCGATGGCGGCCCGAGCGTCCTGTAGCGGCACCGCTGCGCTCGCCCATAGACGGCCAGGATATTTCTTTTGCGCGCCGGCCATCTCCTCGTTCCACATCACGGCATAGTCGCGGCCCTCGTCGAGCGGCATGTCGGAGAACGCCACTGAGAAAGGCCCGATCGAGCACACCGCGTCGACCCGGTGCCCGAGGCTGTCCATGTATTCGAACTGCTTATCGAGATCGAACCATTCAGCCCACGAATTAAGATGCTGCCCGCTGCCAGCTCGCCGCGCATAGTCGTAGCCGCCGTTCGTGTTCACGGCAGCGTTAGGAAAATTCTTGCGCTTGCACAGTTTGTCAAAAATGGACCTTGGCCACCAATGGAAATGCGAATCGATGATATGCACGATGGGCTCCCGCGAAACCGCAGATTGTGAGAATCTAGTGAGTGGGGCTGTTTCGGTCAACGCGCCGCCCTGCCTATCGCGTGGCAACTAACGATAACTTCTGCGATGGTTGTGCCAAGTTCCTGCTGTTGAACAGGGCCAATGGAGGAGACGCATGAGCCAGCTTTTCCCGGCCAGCATGCGCTTTGCACGTGAAATCTTTCGCGCGGTGGCGTTGACGGCAGCGCTCGCGACGCCGTCTGTCGCCGCGGAGAGCCTTCGCGTCGCCAAAGTTGTTCCGTTCGCGTGGACTTTTACCCCACTCGATATAGGCATCCAAACCGGCATCTTTGCCAAGCATGGCCTCGATATCGAGGCATCAGCGTCTGCCGGCGATGCCAAACTACAACAATTGCTGACCTCGGGCAGCGTCGATATCGGCATCGGCAGCGGACCGGGCATGGCCTTTAGCGCCAAAGGAGTGCCGGCTAAAGCGGTGGCGGCTATGTACAGTCTGCCGCGAAACATGGCGGTGATGGTCGGCTACGATTCAGACGTTAAAAGCGTCGATGATCTCAAAGGCAAGAAACTGGGCGTCACCACCGTGGGCTCGCTCACCGCCTGGATCGGCCAACGCATCAACGACAAGAAAGGCTGGGGCGGCAACGGCATTGATGTCGTTCCGATCGGCGGCATGCCGTCGGCGCGCGCCGCGGTCAAAACCCATCAGATCGACGGCTATATCGGCGCGCTCGAAACCGGTTACGCGCTTGAAGAGGCCAAGGAATGGCGCGTCATCACCACCGCTACTCCGTTCGTCGATCATTTCATCACTCACGTCATCTTCGCCCGCGATGAACTGATCGTGCAGCGTCCGCAAACGGTGCGTGCTTTTCTCGAGGCCTGGTTCGAAACAATCGCCTTCATGAAGAAAAACAAGGATAAATCGGTCGAGATATCGGCCAAGGTGATCGACGCCAGCCCGGCGGTGGCGGCGCGCGTTTATGATGAGCAGATGCAATATTTCTCGACCGACGGCACCTTCGATCCGCAAGCGGTTGCCGTTCTCAAAGAGTCCTATATCGGAATGGGGTTGCTGAAAGAGATTCCCGACGATAAGGCGTTGTTCACGACGCAATTCGTGCCGGTCAAACCCGGCATGTGACGCATGCCTATCCGCTTTGTGATGGCTCGTCGGCGATGAACGGCGCCGCTCCGACCCATGGGCCTTGTTCAAGCGACAGCGCGATCGTCAGTACAAAAAAGCGTCCAGCGGGCATGTCATGATCCGGTGCTCGTGATGATGCAACGGGTGAAAGCGGATAACCGCCGATGCAGCTCTCTGCCATCCAGCTTTCGAGTCCGGCGCCGCGTAGTGCCGCAAGATGCGTCGAAACTTGTTTAGTGAGCGATTGGCCGGCTCGCATCCCGCTAATCAGCTCTTTGAACCAGGCGTCCGCGCCAATAACCGACTGATTGTTCGCGTAAGTGCGCGTGCGCCTGATCCAGCTGCCCTTATAGGCAACGGAGACCCGGACAGCAAAACGAGCCGCTAAGGACGCCGATCGCGATATCCGGTTTAGTCTCCGATCGGCGGCCAGATCAGGCGCGAGCGCGACATAGACTTCTTCGGCACCAGCGAGCCGAATGTGTTTTTCAATCGATCCCGCAAGGGCGCCAGCATCGGCCTGGTCGGCAGTAGAGGCTTGGTCGAGCCCCGCGCACGCGAGCGCGTCTGCCCGCAGCAGCAGCGCGCGTTCGGCTGCATCGATCGCATTGCGGGCCGCGGCGAATTGCGTTGAACCCTCCACCCACGTTGCAGTCGGTGCGGCGGCGGCGAGATCATCGAATAATTCCGATGGCATGCCGTCCAGTTCCAGTATCCCGATCCGTTGTGCCGCCTCTTTGGTTAGGCATTCTGCGATCAGTAGCCCCGGCCGCGGCGTGCTGATGACCTCGCTGACGCGATTGGTCGACCGAATCCACTCCGCCACGCGATTGGATAAAGCCGTCGCAAACAACAGCCTTCCACTCTTGGGCACGAACAACAGACCCTCGGACCAGTAAGGCGTGAAGCCCGTAAGATAATGAACGGCGCTCGGACGCACATTGTTGGTGTAAATGACGAAACCATCGAGCCCGGTATTTGCCATTTGCGCGCGCAATCGGCCGAGCCTGGCCTCGAGCGTAGCGAGCGGCAGCTCCTGCGGATCCCATTTGATCAAACCACGGCGCACGGTTGCGTTCCCGTCAGGCCAGAACGCTGAACAGTTCACGCGGCGTGCCGGTTAGGACCTCGCAACCCGGCCGCGTCACCAATACGCCATCGCCGAGAACAAGATAGCCCACCCCCGGATGGTAGGTGTTCGGATGCACGATCAGCGCCATGCCGGCATTGATTCGGGTCGTGACGGTTTCCAATAGATGCGGCTTGCTATCCGCGAATAAGCCCATGCCATGGCCACGGACGCGCGTGTATTTGCTAGTAGTGTAATCGCCCAGACCATATTTGCGGAACACATCATTTTCCGCGCGCGCAATGTCGGCGGCAGTGACACCGTCGCGCACTCTGGCGATTCCGGCCTCCATAGCTTCGCGATAGATCGCGTGTGCGGCCCGCTGAGCAGGGCTAGGCTCCCCGATAACCAGAGTGCGACAAATCTGAGCGTAGTAGCCGTCGACGCATGGCGTCAGTTCGGTCGTGACCAGATCGCCGCGCTTGAGCGTGCGGCCGCTCGGCGGCGTCATGCCGAGGACGTCGGTACCGCCGACACCGATGATCTGAAAGTTGTCGTCGACTCCCGATGAACGAAAGAAGCTCTCCGTCTCCGCGATCAATTCGTAATCTGCGCGACCGGGCCGCGCAGCGTCGACGAACACGCGATAGCCGCCATCGGCAATCTCGGCCGCGCGGCGAAGCGCCGCTATTTCCGACTTCGTCTTGTCCATCAGGAGACGGTCGACAAACGTGGTCGCGTCCGAGAGATCGATGTCTTTGGTTCGCGCCGCTATTCGGCGCGGCAGCAGACGTTGCGGGGCGGCGCCGACCCGATGGTTGCGTAGCCGGTCGAGCTTTGTGTCGACCGCGGCCATCAGGTCAGGAGCGTAAATGACCTCGAGGTTTGGGCAATCTAGTTCGGCGCGATCGACCTCGAACGGGATGTCCAGATAAAGCGCTACATGCCCGTCTTTGCCGACGATCGCTAAGCCTTGTCCTTCAAGGATACCGAAGTCGGTGGCGTAGCGGAGATAGTCGCCCTGCCAGGCATTCCCATAGACGATGAGGGCGTCGAGTTTGGCGTCCGCCATCGTCGCCATAAGACGCGCGCGACGGTCGCCTGCGATCATACTTCGCCCCACATTCCCGTCCTTATTAAACGATTGCGGAACGCTCGATCTGCGCGAGGTTGGGCACGAACGGTACCTATGTTCTTTGGTTTGAGCTAGACGTGATATCTGATTCAGCCGTGGCCCGACGCGCCTGACGCAGCACGGCGGCGGCGTCAGCGGACGAATTACCGCGCCAAGCGACGATCTGGTCGGGGCAGATCAGTGTGAAACGGGGATTAGGAATCAGCTTGCGCGACAGCAATCCTGAGCCACCCATGTCCGCTTTGGGTCAAAAGCAGACATCGCGGCACCTCCAACCAATGTCCAAAATGGCTTGCGCTACTCAAGGAGATTGCGCCTAGCGTCACCCGCACGGCTGTGCTTCGGAACCCGTCGATTGCAGTTGGAATGGGTCAACTCGGTGCCATTCAGGCAGTGGCGCCATCACTTGGAGTGGAGCTCACTCCAATCGATGCCCGTAACCTGAACGAACTCGAGCGCGCCGTCACAGAGTCTCGCAGGCGCCGAATGGTGGCTTGGTCGTAAAAGCCAGTCCAACGGCGCAGGTCCACCGCCACGAACTTATTACACTCGTTGCGCGGCTTCGGCTGCTGCCCGCCGTCTATCCATTCCGCTATTTCACCACCGACGGCGCCCTAATTTCCTACGGTCCAAGCCTGGAGGCTGAACATACCTTCCAGCCAGCTGCGGGTTACGTCGACCGGATACTGAAAGGCGAAAAGCCGGCCGACCTCCCTGTCCAGGCGCCGGACAGATATGAGCTGGTCGTCAACCTCAAGACGGCAAAAGCACTGGGCCTCACAATTCCGCCGTCGGTACTCGGCCGTGCCGATGAAGTGATCGAGTGAATGTCTGCTTTTGGCACAAAGCGGACATCCCGACACGCTCAATCAATGTCCGCTTTTTGGGGTAAAGCGGACATATAGCTGCAAGAGACACCTACAAAGCGCAGCTCGGCTTTGCCGGTTGCCTTACGTCGCTAACGGTTTGTCGAACACCATCACCTTGGACACGAAAGCCTTGACATTACGCACAGGCTTCAGGTCGCAATCTTCGCCGAGAGCACCAAAGTCCTCAGTAATGTAGCTCGAGTAGTACGGCTCGTGATAATTCTGCGGGAAGAGCTCTAAGAGCCCGTCGTAATCTGGATGATCGCCGCGTTGGAGTGAATCTAGGATTACCAAACGGCCGCCCAGGCTTGAGCACCCGGGCACATTCGCGAATTGTGATGCGCCTTACCTTTGGCGGCAATTCGTGAAACAAGAAAGTGTTGGTGACAGCATCCTGGCTGTTATCTGGTAGCGGTATCGCTTCGGCCTTGCCCGCAACTAAGCCGGTCCGCGTCCAGCGCTTCAAATGACGCTGTGAATGCTTGAGGTAAGCTTCCGACATGTCCAATCCGATGGTCTGAAGGCGCGGCCAGGTCTGCTTAACGAAATCGAGGAATCGCCCGGTGCCGCAACCAATATCAAGAAGCCGCAATTTGCGCTGATCGCGTCCACAAAGCCTCATGGAGTTGCGGCAATGCCTGGCGTCGAATGGCGTTGGCCGCACCATTCAGAAGCACCTCGACTTGGGTGTCGTATCTCTCAGCAGAATCATCGGTCATCCAGCCGCCCGACTGAAAATGGAAATTTTGCAAATAGTAGGAGGGCCGCTTTGCACGCGTTTCCGTGCTCAAGACTTCGTTGTATGCCCGGCGCTCGCGGCGTCGATGGATGTTGGAAGATCTTCGAAGAAGAGCCGCGAGCGATAGATCAATGTTAAGAGAGATCCGTCGTGATCGGAGGAACGGGATAAATTCCGGCCTCCACATTGGCGAGGTCCTGCATAAAAAGCCTGATCATTTCAGCGTAGATGTAGTCGCGGTCTGGCACTGGCGCATCGGTGTGGGGCCGTCGTCGTGCGTGCGATTGCAAGCCTTCCCCCGTCGCGCCGCCTCAGAAAGACGGCGTAGGGCGAGGCCGTGACCAAGGTACCAGGCGACGCGCGGCAACTGGCTCATGCCGTAAGCGAAACGGGTGACCGCGGTGGAAACTGGTGAACTCATATGTTTTACAAACTTCTTCGCCTAACAATCGCAAAGGCCCAGTCTCGGCCGAGACCACGCTTGAGCGCCAGCTCGATCCACAGCATGGCATGCGCTTCGAGAAGACGGGCATTCCGCAACGGCCCAGCGTCGACGACCTCAAAGCCGAGCGAGGCGACCAGCTCGATGACTCTCGGCTTATTCGTTGTGTCATCGCCAGCTACGGACATCACCGACTTAACGCCGTGAAAGAGAGGATCGGCCATATTGCCGAAACCGGTGGTATTGAGTGTTTTGAATACCGAGGCGCCTGTGGCCCATGCCTGTACCTTCTCGCCGGCCGAACTGTTGTGACCGATTTCTAGACCAAGCCCGTCAGTTCCCATTGCAACTGGGTTGCTCGCATCAAGGAGAATTTTGCCCGTGAGGTCGCCCATCGAGCGAATGGCCGCCTCGGCCGCATTCCATGGTGTGGTCAGTACAATAAATTCGGCAAAACCTACCGCTTCTGCGGGAGTACCGGCATGCGCCTTGGCGCCCAGCCTACGCACTACCGCTTGCGTTTGCTCAGACGTTTGGATTTCTAACGCCGAATAAAATCTCGTGTCCGGCTTTTTGCGCCCACGCTGTTCCAAGCGTCCCACCGACATTACCGGCGCCGATAATGGCTTCATAGTATTAATCCTTCCATTTGATCGAACAGCCC
>Ga0318510_10000024_pt1 | contig 17267 bp, 19 predicted proteins | sample GRESIP171b2f17_FD_203680 | JGI IMG/M metagenome (GOLD analysis project Ga0318510, IMG submission 203680) | Tropical soil microbial communities from Luquillo Experimental Forest, Puerto Rico - GRE.SIPMG.171b2f17 | ecosystem: Environmental > Terrestrial > Soil > Tropical forest > Bulk soil...
GTAGTACAGATGCTCGTACAAACTCACGTAGCGATCCCAGGGATTCCGAACAAACGCGAACTTCCAGTATTCAGACCAAGTTTCTTGGAACAGAAACTGTTTCGCTGCTTCAGTCGATACATGTTGGAATGGATTTAGCGATTGTTCGACGTCCAACATTCTCGAAATCGAGTTGCCACCTGTTCGCGGATTATGGAAGAACACGCACTTTGATTTCTGTAGCACGATCATCAGAAAGTGTATCCAAATTTCTCAATGGTTTCATGTTCCAATCTAGCAATCATGTCAATTGTAGATTTGGACGTGTAGTATGATTGGTATGCTGAATGTTGAGTTGTGTTGATTCGATCAAGAGGTTTCAACATAGGCATATGCTGTTTGATTTCCTCAATCGCCGAATCCATTTCTTCCATCTTGAACACCACATCAGCTTCTTTCCACCAAATCGACTGGGTTTCAGAAAACCATGTTGATGACACGAACTTGTTGTAGTTCAGATAGACCCAGTCTTTGAAGTTGTTGCTCATAGCAATTTTCTTGGATTCGACGTTGCGTCGGAAGATGTAGTCGCTCTGGCGATGGAACTCGTACAAACTCACGTAGCGATCCCAGGGATTCCGAACAAACGCGAACTTCCAGTATTCAGACCAAGTTTCTTGAAAGATGAATTGCTTGGCTTCTGCTGGAGTGAAATGAGACAATCGAGTTTCTAGCTGATGCCCGAACACAGTGAAGATGGACAGTCCAGCAGTTTTTGGCACGTGTAAGAACACGACCTTATGACGTTGATCAATGAACATTATTTGGAATACCTGGCACTTGCTTTGAGACTTTTGGAAATATTAGCTCGATGTTCGGGAGAAAGTTTCATCCCTACACGAGCAGCACGTAAAGCTGCTTTATGTTCTTCGCTAAAAGGCTTGCCTTTCTTTGCAGCAGAAATCTTAGCACCTCTTCCTTCTTCAGCTGGAAGGGATTTTCCTCTCCGTGCATCTCCTGATTTCTGAGCAATTGAACGTGCATCAGGTGTAGCAGACCAATGACCAAAGCGTCGTTTACTCATGTTGTAATATCGCTTACCTAATTCATCATTCGGTATCAGTTGCAGCCATCGGTGCTCAGCTTCTAAAAGATCTACACGAGAAGTGTAAATTCGTTCGATGACGCGTCTACGAAAATGTTCAGGATTTCGTTTGTACGCAATACGCATCCTTTCTGATGAACAGAGATATCCATCATCTTCAGTTCCCCAGTGACAACCGATGTACCATTTGTTCTTTTTGGTGTTATGCCAAATGTACACAAATCCATATTTTTCCATACCGATCCTGAATGTAATAAAGGGGCAGCCGAAGCCACCCCTTTATATAGTTCGTTCTCAGAAGAGAACGTTGGTCTCACATCAGGTTGTTCACGAGGAAACGACGGTAGTAGACGTTCGAGTTGGCAACCAGAGCACCAGAACCGACAGTCAGACCCTGAGCATATGGGTTTGCCACGATGCCGTAACGAGTCTTGAAGCCGATCTTCGGCTGGAAGCTGTCTTGACCAACAGCGCGAACCATCTGCAGCGGAACGTATGGGCAGTAGAACAGACCAGCGTCCATGGAGCTTGCGCCCTTGTAGCCGATGGTGATGTAGTTACCGATTGCATACGGGTCGATGTAGACGCGGATACGTCCGTTCAGAACACCAGCGAAGGTGTTACCGGTGTCGTCAACCTGCAGGTTGTTCGAGTTCAGAGCTGGGGTGTAGTCCAGAACGCCAGCCATCTGCAGTGCCGAAGCAACGTCAGAGGAGCAGATCAGGATGTTGCCCTTACCACGACGAGTTGCCTTAGCAACAGCGTTCGCGTCACGTTCCAGCTGGAAGTGCAGACCCTTGAACTTTTCAACCGACCAACGACCGTTAGAGTCGGTGTCGAGGTCGAAGATACCCTGGGTAGCAGTGTTATCCTGCGCACCAGCTGTAGCAGTTACGTTGATGGTACGAATGACTTCGCGGTTGATTTCTGCCAGGATTTCTGTGGTCAGAATGTTGGCCAGCTCGGTCTCGGCGTCCAGACCATGAATTGCCTTCAGGTCCTGTGCCAGTTCCATCGTGTACTCAGCCTTCAGAGCACGAGACTGAGCAACAACGGTTACCTTCTCGATGGAGAACGCCATCTGAGCGAAAGCAACGTTGGAGTCAGAACCGAGAGCTTCGGACTGAGCGGTGGACATACCACCCGCGTAGTTGTAGGTGTTAACGTCACCAGCCGGCAGAGAGCCTACGTGCTTCTGACCGATGGTGTTAGCGCCAGATACAACAGAAGAGAACGCAGTGTTAACTTCGTTGTAGAAGGTTTCAGAACCAGTCTGGTTTGCGTAGCGCGAGCGCATTGCAAAGATCAGGCCAGTAGGACCAGTCATCGGCTGAACGCCGCACAGGTCGTAAGCAACCAGGTTCGGCATTGCGCGGCGAACGAGTGTGATCAGGACCGGGTCATAGTTCGAAATGCCAGCACCGGTTGCGTTAGCAGGGACCGGATCTTCGCTCAGAAGCGACGCTGGGGCAAAAGCACCCTGTGAACGAATATCATTCAGAGTGTTTTCCAGAACTACGCCAGTGACATCACGAACCTGCTGAGACTTGAACTTCGGCATTTCGTCATTGTCAAGAACTGGACCCCACTTCTGGTTGAGTTCTTCGTTTAGATACATGTTGCTTCTCCTAGAGGATGTACGCTATTTATACAAACCTGATTTTTGACTTACTTTTTCTTATGACGTTCCACGAAGGAAGCAATCATCGGGTCTACTGGCTTTGTGTTCTTTGTTGCGGGAGCACCCCCAGCAGGAGGAGCTTCTTCATTCAGATCTGTTGCGGTCGGGGACGCAACAACTGGCTTTGCAACGTAGCCTTCTACGATTGTCTTGAGCTTAGACTTGTACTCAGCGACGTCGTTGAAAGATAGGGATTCAGCAACAGCGGCAAGCTTGTCGACCTGAGTATCAGTCAGACCTTCAGCAACTTCCTTGAATGCAGCGTCGAGCTGTGCCTTCTGCTCCATTTCCTGGATTTGCTGCTGCTGTGCGATGAACTTGTTTTCGGACTCATTCAATGCAGCTTCGAGTTCCTCGACCTTATTGGTCAGAGTCTCAACTACATCAACCTTGTCTTCTGCGATTTCGATGTAGTGCTCAGTGAACAGAGTCTTCATTCCGCCGAGGAAGGACTCAAGAATGTCAGCCTTGATGCCGGATTCAACCTGCAGGCGATTTTCTTCGAGCCACTGCTCAGCAACATGATTCAGATACTTGTCGACCTGGGATGCTAGCTCTTCGACCGATTCTTCAATTGCTGCTGTCAGAGCAGTCTCAGATTCTTCCTGCAACTTCTGCTGGAATTCGATAGAACGAGCAACAACTGCTGCTTCAAAAATCGTGGAAGCCTTGGTCTTGAATTCTTCAGACAATTCCTGTCCGTCGAAAATCGCGTCAACATCTTCCTTGACGTGCGACTTGATCGTAGCAAGATTATGAGCCTGGGAATCGTTGCCGCCTTTTCCGAGATCCATGAAATGCTTGTAGCATGCGTCGAGCTGAGGACCGGAAAGCGTGTCCATGAGCTTCGCGACGCCAGTGATCATTTCCGACTTAGACAGAGTTGGCATCGAACGCTCACCATCACCCTTGTCAGCTGGGCGTTTGTTAGCGTCGGCACCTGTACCGACCGGATCAGGAACGGAAGCATCAACTCCGTACGAAGAAGTGAACTTCTCGTCGAGATTCTTCTGTGTCATTGGTAAACTCCTAGTAAATTGCAAACTCTATTTATAAGATCGGCGATCTTACAAGGTAGACATGAACTTCTTGAACAGATCTACGCCGACCTGTTCGAAAAGTTCCTTATTTGGGTTTCGTGCTGCCTTATTTAGCTCTGCACGGGCATCTTCGATTTGGCGTTGGTGCCAGATTCCATTCTCACAAATCCATTCGACGCCTTCCATAATTCCATTCACGAAAGCATCTGGAGCTGATGGATCAGAGACGATGTCTGCTGGAGTTGCCAGCCAGAAATCATTCTGAACTTCCATGAGACCATTGCGGTTACGGAGTGAACCGAGACCACGAGAAGAAACGCCGAGATTTGCTCCGAGCTTTACCAGACCGACAGCGATCTTTCCACATGGAGTATCTTCAGACAGCTGAGCTTTTCCATACCAGTCGTTGCCCTGCTGTTTCAACTCAGTGATCATGTGCGATACACGATCAAGATTGATCTTGGGACCCGAAGGATGTTCCAGTTCGCCGTACGAACGGTTCTTCTTGATTTTTTCTTCTGTGTAACGATGTACTTCCGCTTCCATAATGCCGATCGGATAGACACGGCGGTTACGGTTTGGAATTCCTGCCTGCAAGAAGATACCTTCAATGAAGTACTTCTTGGTACCATCCGTTCCGACAGCTTCGGAAAGGACGCTTACATCTTCATTGAGTTCGCAAATAAGGCGCACTGTTATCTCCTATTAGAAGTTCTGGTCAGTTGTTGTGACTTGCTTCTTGACAACCAGAATGAGAGTTCCGCCCCCAGAAGCTGGTGCTGTGATGACCAAGCTTCCTGCATTGTCTTCACGAAGAGCGGTGACGCCTTCCAGGAACCAGTTGTCTCCATTGATCAAGCTCAAAATGACGTTCGCATCACGAGCAATGGTCCAGGAACCACACCAATAGACCTGGGTGATATCGATAGCCGTGACAGTTTCACCAGTCAGCTGGAAATCGGCAAGCGTGTAGCTTTCATTCGCTGTTGCGCGAATTACTGCTTGTGTGTGCAGTTTGTTCTGGATGATTGGCATATCAGAATCCTGAAATTTTGAGTTCGCGCATACGCTTCTTTACGAGAGGACGCACATCTACGTGTGGATCCTTTCCAGCGAAATGCTTAATGTCGTTGAGTAGACGAACATCGTGAGCGTGAGGTTTTACCTTTTCGTGAGCTTCATGAGCCTTGAGAGGCTGACGCATCAAACGACGAAGGTGACCAACAGCTCGACCGTGTCGTACTGGATTCGACGAGAAGATTCCACCAGTACCTGGCGAACTATCATCCTCATCAATCACTTGTCCATCAGAATCACCCATTCCATCATCCCAACCATCGTAGGTCTCTTCAAAAAGACCTGGATTATAGGAGCGTACGAATGAATCGATGGACTTCTTAATAGAAGTCATGACAACGTCATCAGGTTGCTTGTCCAAAAGGAGTTCGGCAAGTTGGCGTCCGCCACGAGAATCGAGGTAGTGGCTGATGACGATGTCACTGAACTTAAGAGCGGCAATTCCCTTTGTTGCCTTCTTGATCAGCGCGACTGCATGGTCGAGAAGTGTATGTGCCTCATTACCAGCCGTTCCTAGGAAACCACCATGAGTGTTCCTAGGAATGACCGTCTCAGCGATTGTCTTCTTTTGGAATTCGCTGAAGTGGAGCATCTTAGTCCTTAGTGAGCTTGTCTGAAGCTTTCGCGATGCCCTTCATTCGCTTGGCTGTACGAACGGCAATCTTGCCTGATTCATCATGCTTACCTGCATGCCTAGAATCAGAAATCTTGGCACCATTTCTGAATTGATCGTCAGAAGCCTTCTTGATGTAGGAGCCAAGAACCTTCTTCGAGATCTCCTGAAGCTGCAGAGTTTCTTCAGCAATCTTGTGCTTCTTCAGAACTGGCTTTAGCTCTTGTGAGTGATGCAGGTTAGCACGCTTCAATTCTTCGTGCTCATCACTGCCACGATTCATACGAGCGAACATCTTCGCGGCAGCTTTGTGATGTTCTGGCTTGAGAACTGCCTTGGCATCTGCATAAGCGGCATGGTATGGACCTTTGACTGATTCTTCAATTTGTTCATCAGTCAAACCATCGAATGATTCTTCTAGTGCAGCAAGAGCTTCAGCGATCTTCTTGTTGTGATATGTGCCGGCTGTATCAAGTCCATTTTCAGCAGAAGCATCATCAGCGTCATCATCGCCAGTCCACTTGTCAGCACGACGAGAAATGTCCTTGCTAGTGATGCCCTTGTAGACTTCATCACCATTCTTAGCTGGGTCCGGAATGACCTGCGCAGGATGCGCATCGGTGAATTCCTGATCGGCTGGAGAACGCGCGTTGATTACTGGATAGACGATGGTAGATTCCGTGACATACTTCTTAGCCTTTTCGCGATGCTCATCACGGAGCTTCGCTGCCTTGGCACGATACGTGTCACTGTTTCCAATCTGGGACTGTTCGTGATAATGATCTCCCATATGCGTGTGATGCATGTGCATATGGTGCTTGAATTTCTTCATGCCTTCTTCGCCAGTTCCACGATGCTTCTCAGCGTCTGCCAAATGCTTGTTAGCATTTGCAACATCATAGTGGGCTTCAAACAAGCCACTCTTGAATTGAGCAAACTTCTTCATGATTGCTCCTTATTCGGCTGGCTTCTGAGCAGCCTCGATCTTGTCGAAGAACTCACGAATGATTGCAGGTGTTTCGTCTTCGATGCGAGCAGCAACGCGCTCTGCAATGAGCTTGTTGAATGCTTCAGCAACATCGACTGGCTTGCCTTCATGGCATGCTTCGATTAGAGAAAGAATTGTGGACATGTTAGACTCCTAAATGAACCTTCTATTTATTGCTTTGATGAGTTTGACTGTTTCTTTTGAGGCAGTCCATCTGGTCCACCTGAAGTTGGCTGTTCTTGCTGCGGATTTCCATACGGAGATTCAACAGCTGCTCCAGGATCACCGCCTGGTTGTTCAGGTCCAGCATTCAAATTAGAGAACGCCGCTTCGCCCTGTTGACCATTGATTTCGTCTTCATCCATTTCCTTCTGCATCTTCTCAATGAGTTCGTCATCTTGACGCAGAACATGCTTCTTGACATATGGAGTAGAGAAGTATTTGCCGACGTATTGGTCGATGTCATTCAACAGACCAAGGCGCTCGCGCATGATTTCTGTTTCTTTCAGCTCTGCAAAGAAGTTGTCAGAAGCAAACGTGAATTTGACTTTCTGGAACATCGCCGGAGCTTCTTCAGCGGAAATAACGCGCTTCAGAATCAACTGCTTTTCGAGAGTCTTGTAGAACACTATCGAGAAACGAAGACGAATACGGTCAATGAACTTGGCGAACTTCAGTTCGTCACGTGAAATTTCTGTAGCACGACCGAGGTTGAACGCGCCTCCATCGTCAGAAAGACGCGAAACTGGAACCTGCAAGGAATGATAGAGACGCTGCTTGAAGTAGTTGACGTCTTCCATCTGACCGAGGTTCTGGCCACCAGGAAGCGTGGAAATTTCAGTACCACGACCGCCTTCACGGCGTGGAAGCCAGAAGTCTTCGAGCATGGTAGCAAAGCGACGGTCGTCACGAATTTCGCCTGTCTGGGCGTCGTACACAACCTTGTTCTTATGCTTGACCATCATGTCGCGCAGATACTGCTCAGCCTTCAGCTTCGGAAGCGAACCAACGTCGATGTAGAACACGCGACGTTCTGGAGCGCGAACCAGTCGATAAATGACTGCTGCGTCTTCCATGGCACGCAACTGATTCAATGGCTTAATGGCTTTGTGCAAGTAACCCAGCACCATTTGGTTGGTTGGGTCCATAAGACCTGATGTTACAGCAACAATAGAGTCAGCAGCAATACGCATGCCCGTTGCATTGTTGTAACCAGATGTAGAAGTTTCCTTCAGAGCAAATCCACGATCGTTGTAGATGTAGTATTCGCTCTTGGTCTGAATGGTAGATGCAAGACCCTTTGCCTGCGGAATGCGGCGGATCTCGCGCACCTTACGGAGCTTACGAGGATCGATGTAACGCATTTCCAAGATGCCGTGTTCTGGACGCTCTTCGTCAATAATGACATGGAAGTAGAGGCGTCCATCGATGTACCAACGACGGCAAAGGTCATAACCATTCATGTTGAAGTCGAACAAACGAACGACTTCATCAAATTCTTTGCGGATGCGATCCTTGATTTTCTCGGAATATCCTTCCAACTGATCAAGGTTGATTTGAACCAGGTCTTCGTCTTCCGCAAACGCGACCATTTCATTCACGATGTCATCAATAGCCGATTCGATTTCTGGCTGAATTGACATCTCTCGATAACGAGTCACCAGTTCCGATTCAGTTCGGACAGCGCCTTCAAGGTCGAGATATGTGCCTACAACACCGCCTTCTTGGACAACGACTGCGCCGTCATCTTTAATCGGTGCTGCAAACGATTCTATTTCTTTTTCGGGATTGCGCTTACGAACAATTTCCCAGCCAAACAGGTCTGCCAAAATACATCTCCAAATGGAAGTGGGCTACACATTCCTTATGTAGCCCACTCTTTCAACCATTATTGACCGTCGGCGACGCCGTCGATAGTCCAGTAGTCGAGCGCGAATTCAACCGTGAATTCTTCGATCTGATCAGCAGAATCCCAGTTCAGTTCGATCGGGCTCACGTTCAACGGGAAGATGTTCTCGAAGATGTAAGTGCGAAGGACGTTACCGGTCTGACCATACTGGATAACCTGTGCACGCGACTGATATTCAGCAGGTGCAGCGGTTGCGAAGTTACGAATGTTGCCCTGATAAGCGTTGATACGGCTTGACCAGCTCTCAAGGGCACCACGAATCAAGAAGTCTTCGTCGTTGATGACGGTGACTGTCCAGTTTTCGTACTGGCGAGAAGTGCCAGCAACCTTGGTGCGGCGACCGAAGTAAGGAACTTCGATCGAAGGCAAGGAAGATCCAGGCAGAGACGCAGCACGGCACAGGAATGGAACCTTGATATCGGCAACCGCTGTTGCAGGATTCGTGAAAGTCACCTGGAACAGCGATGGACGAGCACCACCAAACTGGAGCTGGCTCTTGATGTCTTGTACGTTAAAAGCCATTGTTATCTCCTATTAGAATTGGCCAACAACTTCAGAGAAGTCAACGCCAGTAGCAACAGCCACGAAGTTGAGACGGATGAAGTTGATAGACTTTTCTGGTTTGACGTAGATATCGCCGACAAAGCTGTTAGAGTCAACAACCTGCGGAGTGTTGTTCGTACCGTCGCAAACAACCTTGAAGTCGTAGATACCACGACGACCCTGAATGTCACGCAGGAACGGTTCGACCATGTTCTTGAACTGAGCTTGGGTGAAGCTGTCGTTGAATTCGAAGATGGTGAACTTAGCAGCGGTGGAGATCGACTTTTCGAGGACGATGAACAAGCGGCGAACGTTGATACGATCGAATGCAGAACTCTTACGCTGCAGCGTCTTGTCACCGTACAGAACCACGCCATTTCCTGGGAAGGAAACAACAGGGTTGACACCTGCGGAGTACAGATCATCACGCTCAGCTTCGCCTGGGTTCCAAGCAAGCTTTACAACGTTCTTGATCTGTCCACGATTCAAACCAGCAGGAGACCACCATGGATCACGAGTTTGATCGGTGTAAGCACAGAGACCAGCGATGTCGCCGTTCAGAGGAACCCAACGGTACTTATCATTGTACTTGTCGTACATGTACTTGTAACCGGAGTCCATGAAGGCATAAGAAGTAGAAGGAAGCAGGTTGCGGAATGCAATCGTTGCGTCATCTTCTGCGCCCTTGTTCTGTACAACAGCAGCCTGGTTCGGGCTGATGAATACAACGCAATCCTTGCGCTTCTCAGTGATATTGTCGATGATGTAGTTCGGAACTTGTTCACCCGAAGTACCACCATGAGCCTTGCCTGCCATAATCAACGAAACGTCGATTGCTTCGGAGTCACCATACACGTCATACGCGTTGGTAACGGAAGAAACAGCGATGATCGATTCAGAAGCAGAGTCAGTACCCGCTGCCATCTGAATAGACAGCGGCGAAATGTTGGTCGAGGAAACGATATTGACTGTCGTGTTGGAAACTGCACCAGCACGGTCACCACCCCACCACAGATACTGAGAGGACTTGTTGATGACGTTCTTGTAGTACAGAGATCCACCCTGTTCAGCCTGGGCGTCGGTACCACGCGAAAGCGCTTCCCAAACTTCCAGAACAGAACCACGAGTACCAGTGAACACGCCCAGCTGGTCGACAACTACAACGTGCAGTTCGTCGCCGGAAGCACCAACGGTGTTAGCGTAGGTGGATGTTCCAGGAGCTGCGTCGACGAGGTTGTAGAATTCCCACTGACGGTTGACGGTTGTTTGAGCAACGTTCGCGTTCGTAGCGATACGAGAAGCGAGCGTCAGAGTCGCAGTGACAACACCGTTAGAAATGAAGACCGGCGAGGACTTAGACAGAACCTTGACCGACTGCACGCCAACGCTGTTGTTACCGATCGTCAGGATGTCACCGACAGCAATATTCGCGAGGATCGCGGTTGCATCGGCACCTGCATCAGTGTTAGAACCGCCAGAGTTCGTGATCTTTAGTGTGCCAGAATACTGACCAACAGCAAAGTCGAATTCGACCGTGTTGTTAGCATTCTGAGGAGCACCGATTGTAGAACGGTATGCAGATGCGCTATCGCAAATGGATACACGCAGGCTGTTGCCTGCTGCGCCTGGATACTTGGCCCAGTACAGAGCATTTACAGGAAGCGAAGCAGAGAGCTGATCGTAATCATCCTGGTTGCGAATCTGTTGAGCACCGACGACACCAGTGTTAGCAACTGCGTTGAAGGTGTTCGCATCGACTGCACGAGAGATGTACAGTTGATTCGAATATGCGAGATAGCTAGCGGCAACCAACCATGTTTCAAAGTTAGCGTCGCTTGGGGTGAGGAATCGATTTCGCAGGTCGATTTCGGATGTGACCTGGACAGCTTGGTCAGCTGGACCCCAAAGGAACACGCCAGCGATGGCTGCCTTTGTGGTCGAGACTGCTGGAACGACCGTTGTGAGGTCGATTTCCTGCCAATCAACGCCCGGTGAAACTTGGAATGTCATTAGTTGATCTCCCGTTGATAGGATACGCGGTTCGACATGTATTTATGAAACGATTGATTTAGAAGTCGCTTGACAGGAATGATTCAAAGTCGCTGCGATAGGCATCAGGTAGATTAGTGAGGATTTCCTCTACAGTTCTACCATCATCCATGAAGCCGAGTGGAAGCATGTCTTCTTCGATCTCGTTAGCTTTGATTTCCATCATTCGCGCGCGAACGTTGGTGTCCAACAACTCCTTGAAGTACATCTGTGTGGTTGCCCACGAGAACAACACGAGACACATGACGAAGTCATCGTGTTTTCCAGGTTCTGCGTTGTAGGTGTTTCCATCTTCAACGTAGGAATAGAGCTCTTCAACAATGTCTTCCGATTGAATCAGCAACTGGCTGCTTTCAATCAGGTGCTTGAGGTTGAAGCATCCCATGCGCTTGACCGGAGGAGTCGTCTTAACACCAGGACGACCGCCTTTTCCGAATCCGCCTCCAAGCACCCAACCCTTACGACCTGTAGAAGTACAGTACAGAAGATTGTTGACTTCGAGTTCATCGTTCAGAAGCTGCGCTACCTGACCGCCGATGTCGTTGATTTCAACAAGAATTTGGGCGTCGTTGTATTTCTTTGCTGCTTGAGCAATGAAGTTTGGGAAGATGTGCGGAGCAACAAGATTGTCTCTGTATGTACAGACTACCTTGTATGGGAATTTTGCCGTATCGACGATGACAAATGCTGAATAGTCACCGCCACCACCGCGAGCAACGTCGACAGTAATGAAATACTTGCCGTCATTGGTTGGCTCTTCATATATGTTGATTTTTCCGCTCTTTGAGAGTGGCTTGATCCAGTGAAGATTTTGCAGTGCTTCAGCTGAAATCAGAGTGGATGAAGAACCAATGAAGTTGGTTTCAAACTCCTGACGGAACTGTTCGGCAGAAGTGTTGTTGATGGTTTCTTGCTTCCACTTTTCATCGCGACCTGGTACTTCTGACCAGTGCGCTTCAAATGGAATGTATTCATTTTTACCAGGCTCACCAGCTTCTTTTACAGCATCATGCCACAACTTTGCGAATAGATCGAATCCGTTCGGTGTAGATGTGATGATGACCTTTGTATTTGTACCAGAGGTGATTACTGGATATGTCGATGTGAAGAATTTCGTTTGCAGGTTGCGCTCGATGTGAGCGAACTCATCGAGGTAAACCAGGTTGATAGACTTACCACGAATAGCGCTCGAAGAAGTTGCAGAGGCGAGAATCTGAGAACCGTTTTCAAGAACAATACGACGCTTGTTCCAGATGTGCACGCCTTGCTGCATCCATTTCGGCAGGTTTTCGTATGCCATCTGAACACGTTCAAGAATTTCCTGCGACTGATCGAATTTGTTAGCAAGAATGGCAACGCGATATTCTTTCTTGAACAACACATGCCATAGAATCAGAGCAGCAGTTGTAGTAGTCTTACCGACCTGTCGTGGCAACTTTGCAATGACAAATCGATTGTCCTTCATCTGCGTGATCATCTTTTCCTGGAACTTCCACAACTTGAATGGAACGATACCATGGTCAAGTGAGATGATCTTGACGTAGTTTTGGACAAAGTAGATGATGTTTTCTTGGCACATCGCAAGCTCGACCTGTTGTTCCATAGTCAACTTGATTTGTATGCCAGCAGGTTTTAGATTGGGATTGCCTGAGAACGATTCCCTCGAATCATATTCGAGTTCAAAGACATCGTCTAGGTCTTTCTTCTTAGACATCCTTTACCTCAACAGCAGTTCCTTCAATGATTCGTTCGTCAGCCACTTGCCTGCGCTTTTCTTCAAGAAGAGTCAAGAAGTCGGATGTTGTACCAATAAACACATTGTTAGCTTGCAACGTCTGTTGCTTCACTTCCTCTTCTTTCTTCACAGGGACGACTGGAAGAAGCTGACGACGTTTCTCATGAATATCAAGGAGCTGTTTGTTGGAATCCGTCAATGTCTTAATCAGAGTTGACAGAATTTCAAACGCGCGCGGTTGTTCAGTGGATGAAGCAATCAACGCGAGCTTATCGAGCGCATCAGTTCCTTTTTCAAGAAGCTGCTTGATGTTATCTCTAGCAAGATAGAAATCTTCCTCGCCTTCTTGTTCTTCCTTAGTGAGCTCTTCTACTTGTTCTTCCAACTCAGCCGGAAGGTTCAGAGTTTCTTCCTTCTGTTCGGATTCGACTGTCAATGGGTTCATTCCCAATGCATCACTAATAGACTTCATCACTTCTTGACTCATTGTTTGTCCGTGATCGTTACGATGTAATTGAAGCAACCATCCGGATCGACATCATTCGGTGGAACAGTAATCTGTGAGTTGCTTGTTGGATTACCATTCGCATCTTGTCCAGGAACAACAGTGATGGTGGAGAATCCAGTGTTGGTTGTAGAATCGTTGAAGTTGACATTCGCAACAGTAATCAGCTTCGTGTTAGAAACTGCGCCGTAGAAGTTGCCCTTGCATGTGAAATCCAGAGTCCAGATAAGAGCACGGCGCTCCTGGAATTCACCTTCATACGTGTCGTTGGGAAGAACCGCATTAAGGACAAAGGGAACGTCGACTGCAAGATCAGGAGCAACATCCAACATCTTCACCGTGACTGTAAAATCGGGCGAGAAGTATGGTAGGATTTGCTCAAGAATCTGACAACCATCATCCCATGATCGAACCATGATCGACAATTGGAAATTGATGTCGTATGGGACTGGATTGTACAACGTCAAAACAGCTTTTGGGTTGTTAGGATCAGGAATTTTGATCTTGCCGGTGCTGTTCAGTTTGCGATCGCCGTCGTAAGACAATCCTTGAATTTGGAAAGACATTCTAGGCAGTACTGTCGCGACTGCCTTTTCAAAATCAGGATCTTGGCGAAGTCTCATCAGATACTTTTCTGCCGGACCATAAGCGATAGGCACGTTCACGATCTTATCAACTGATCCATTAGCAGAACGCTTTCTGATCTGAATGTCATTGAAGATCGTGCCAAATACCACGATGTATCTACGGAGCTGTTCGTTGTAGAATGGACTATTGCCAAGCATCAGAACTTACCATTTGTCAATGGATTTGCATCCGTGTAATCGATGTACTTCTGACCTTCCCAACCAAGGTCGGTGACTTCAGAACCAGGATCATTAGTGTCTGGATCGTCATCACCATAAGCAATGATGGAACCGTCTTCGCCACCAATAGTTTCTTCATCTTCGGCAATAAGGTTTTCTGGTGAATTGCCATCTCCAGGAACCACGTAGCTCTGGAAGATGAGGTCGATTTCTGGATAACCCGTGTTGAATTCTTCGTTGTTGTACGCGAATACTTCGCACGTCAAATCGTATGCCTGTAGAGCACCGAACTGGTACATGACTGGCTTGTAATCAACAAAGGTGACTTCAAACAGCTTCTTTGTCATCGGGAAGTAGATAACATCGCCTTCGCGCGGGCGCGTGAACGTAGAATCCTTGTCGATGACTTCAAATTTGAATTCGCGCTTCGAAAGAGACAAGATGACTTGATCTCGGATTTCTACACCGAATTTGGATAGGAATTGTCCATCACCAGTAAATCCGTCAACTGTCTTGATGTAGCACGCAATTGGATATGCGGCGACAAACTTAGACAGCTTGTCGTCAACAATAACATTGTCTGGATTCAATTGTTCGCGTTTGATGTAGTACAGTTCCGCCGAATACATCCGCAGTGCTTCGTGAACAAGGCTTTCAATAAGACCTTGTTCAGCATCAGAATTGTAATTGCGGAAATATGGAGAGGAACCCATTAGCCTTCCTCAAACGCAGAAGGCAAGCTGTAAGAATCAAGCATCTCATCTTCCAGCTTCGTGCGTTCATCAGTATAACGTTGTAGAATGTCTTGTCCGTTGAACTGAACACCGCCAGCAAGCTGCATTCCAGTGAACTTGGTGAGATTGGTTCCCCATTGCTGGCCGATTAGAACTTCAGCATAGCGAAGAAGCCAACGGTCCTGCCAGATCTTCGGAGTGGTAACAGGATCAATAACGCTGTACGCTTCGATGATGATGTAGTAGCCAGAACCGACCTTTGTCCAATCCATGTCGATGTAGAAGTTGTTATTCAGGCGGTTGTAACGAACGCGCTGTTTACCGACCAACAACTGCTGCAACAGAGTCACGTGCTGCATGGCCATGAAGTATGGTACCATGGACTGAGAAGTCAGCGTGTACAGGTCATTGAGTGCGATCTGATATTGGATGTTGAAGATACCGCCCTGAGTGATACCAGACCCAATATCAAAGATTCCAATCGCACCAATAATGTTCGATGGAAGCGTGATGTACTTGTTCTGAATATCCTGATCAGTCAGCTGATACTTGAAGTAGAGCTTTTCAGTTCCATCGAAATGGTAATCAGCGTAATACTTGAGAGCTTCATCGATGCGATCTTCCACTTGGTCATCATCAACGTTGATCTCTACCACCGGCGCACCAAGACGACGGAGGCAGTACTGCTTGAATGATTCGCGATCTGTTGGCAATGCCATTGGAGTCTCCTAGTAATCCTTGTATTTAGCTAAGAGCAGAACGGAATGCCAGGCTGTAATCTTTGGCTTCAGTCGCATTGTTGATGATGCGTTGAATCGTTACAGCTGGAATCAATCCATGACAATTCTCAATATGCGGGAGATACAATTCGAGAGGATAGCCATAGAGTTCTTCGATTTTGATCTTAGCTTGCATAACGACGCTCCAATAGTCTGCAACTATGCATTTGGATGCACGCCATGCGTGATCGATCAGTTGTTTTCCACCAAAAGCAAATTCTACCAGTTCTTCTTGGCTAGAAAATGCATGTGGACTGATTGTTTGAAATTGGTTTCTACCAATAGCTTCTTTGATGAGAAACATGTCGGGTAGAATGGTTGCTGGAATGTTGTCAGCATTGATGATGAATGATTGAGAATTCTGTTTCTCATACACTGCATAGTTTGGCTGTTGCAACATCATGTACATGTCGAGCTTACGATTTCCGTCATAGCAACGAATGCTAGACATCAACAACAGTCGTTCCTTCATATCTGGAATGACGTTATCGCCTGGCATCTTGTTGACGATTGATCCAGCACAAACCTGTAGCCAAATTCCATGAGCATCGATCTCGGAAAGGAATTCAGCAGTCTGTGATACACGGCGATGAACGTCGAATGATGCGGTGAAAATCCTAGCTGACTTCTTCACCTTCTTAGTTTCCTTGACTACAAGCTCTCTGTAGTTTTGGAATTCATCACCATCCATCTTGCTGTACTTTTCGATTTTGTCATCGGGAATGACGACGATCAGCTCACCGATTTTCTTTTTGAATTGTTCGAGACTCTTAAGTGTCACAAACAATCCATGATGTGATGCAATCAACAACACATTGAATTTTTCCTTAGCCATGCGGATACTTCCTCATGTGCTCGAAATATTTGGCAATGTCTCTATCAAGATCGTCTGAATATGTGGTGATGATTCCTGATTCAGGATGACTGAACAATGCCGTCATCCTATCGATCAGCTTCATCTTCTTTGGACATGCGTCAAGACCTTTGTACACATGCTCAAAATTAGACCATGTGCGCTTTCCAGAAACGATGCCTACATCCTTTCCAAGAAGAGTAGCGGCGATGCCAGATTCTGAAGTCATGGTGAAATAGACTTTCTTCGCATGATGCATGATATCGTACAGAGGAGCTTCCGCTGGGATAATGGCTTCTTTCCAACGTCGCGTAAGAATTGTTCTCCAGACCTTGGATGTGACTGGGTGAAGCTTCACCTTCGCGCCTTCGGAAACAAGCTTGTCGATCTTCAGGAAATCGACCATGTCTTCTTTCACCAACACGTTTGTTCCAGGCAACACTACTAGATCTGTGCAATAGTATTTGCTGAAATCATCCAACTTGTTGATGGTGTATTTGTCGGTGATTTGTTTACGAAGATTAGCAACGACTGCGTGTCCATAGTCATTAGGACCCCAGGAAGCCACCTCAGAGATGTTCTTCCTAGAAATGACGTCATGCTGTGCTGTAAGCATGACACACTTTGTCATAAAATCAGTGAATTTGTAACCTTTGATTGCATAATCACCGATCGAGAATGAAATGTCATACTCGACTTTGACGCCATTTGCTTTACGAGGAACAGCCGCCGCAAGCTTCAATTGATCATCATTTGCACCTGAACGGAATGTTTCTCCGGTCTTCATGAAGTGGGTCATCGGATCACCGAGCCACTCATTGGTGCTCATGTACTCAAACTTTGCCATTCAATTTTGCCTTGAGTTCTTTCA
>Ga0318510_10000025_pt1 | contig 16533 bp, 31 predicted proteins | sample GRESIP171b2f17_FD_203680 | JGI IMG/M metagenome (GOLD analysis project Ga0318510, IMG submission 203680) | Tropical soil microbial communities from Luquillo Experimental Forest, Puerto Rico - GRE.SIPMG.171b2f17 | ecosystem: Environmental > Terrestrial > Soil > Tropical forest > Bulk soil...
CGGAAAATCCATTGCCTGGCGTAGTGATTGAATTGAATTCGGCCACAGGCCTGGTGGGCTTTCCGGAACAGACAGAACTTGGCATTCAGGCTAAGTGCCTGTTGAACCCTAAGATCAAGCCTTATGTGCAGGTTAAGATCAACAATCAGGATGTGCAACAGGTGCAACTCAATTTGAATTACCGAGTTTCGCCGGACCAAGTCATATTGCCCTCAATCGCAGACGATGGGCTTTACCGCGTTTTGTCCGTGGAGCATTCAGGCGACACGCGCGGCACAGAGTGGTATTCCGACCTAATCTGTATGGCGTTGGGGCAGGCCGCTAGCCGAGGGCTGGTCGCTAGGGGATACGCTGGCTGATGGATACGCGCGAGCGCACCGCTGACCCGTTAGAAGCACTACGCATTGCGCTGGACGCGCGACAGGCCAAGATGTGGACCGCGCTACCCGGTTACATCACTAAGTACGACGCCACTAAGCAGACCGCTGAAGTGCAAGCCACGGTGCAGGCGCGCCAGAGCTATGTTGATGATGACAACATAATCAAGACTAAGTACATCAATTTGCCATTGTGCCTGGATGTGCCGGTGTTCTTCCCGAGTGGCGGTGGCGTCACAATGACGTTTCCGATTAAGGCGGCGGACGAATGCCTGCTGGTGTTTTCCAGCCGGGGTATTGACTTTTGGTGGCAGAACACTGGCGTACAGCCGCCGGCCGAATGCCGCATGCATGATCTGAGTGACGCTTTTGCGTTTGTTGGGTTTTCCTCCAAGCCAAACGTGATCACAAACATTTCAACCACCACGGTTCAAATTCGCAGTGACGACCAATCGACCTACTGGGAGCTGGACCCAACCAATCAGAAAATCAACATGGTGGCGCCCCAAGGTTTGACCATCAAGGGTGACGTCACCATCAACAATGGTCACTTGGCTGTTAACAATGGCGACATCACCGCGCCTAACAATGACATTAAAGCCAAGACCATCAGCCTGCTGAACCACGTGCATAGTGGCGTGCAGCCGGGCACCGGCAATTCGGGTGCGCCTGTGCCATGAGGTACCGCGCGCTGGACGTCAATGGAGACATGACCTTTGGGCAAGGGTCACGCAACTTTTATCAGGACATCCCAGCCGCCGTAGCGCAGGCCGTGTACACGCGGCTGAGGCTGATGACCAACGAATGGTGGCTGGACCTCAGGGAAGGCACGCCCTACGCCGAGCAGATATTAACGGCTGGTGGCCGGCTGTTGGCGGATCAAGCGTTAAAGTCGCGCATCTTGAATACGCAAGGTGTCACTGAACTGCTGGACTATGTGAGTTTCATAGACAATAATCGTCATATGACGGTTAGTGGTAACCTGCACACGTTGTACGGTGAGGCTAACTTTATCATGCCGTTGGTGGCGCAAGTGCCGCCGATGCCGCGTCCGGTTGACCCGCCACCCCGCCTGCCAGCGCGGCCAGCTGGACCTGCGCTTGGTGGTGGCGTCACATGGAATTTGATGCTGAATGAAGCTGGAACGGCGGCTGACACAACAACAAGTATCAGTGGCGCTATGCCGCGTCTAGATTTCAGTAAGAACTACAACAGTCAGTATCTCGTTGTGGGGGTGCCTTAAAAATGCCAGGCCCATACCCACTGCCGACTTTGGCGGCGCAAATCAGCGCCACCGGCATCAGCGCGCCCAGTTACCCTGATATATTGGCGTCGCTACAAGCTATTTATCAAGGCATTTATGGCGCCGACGCTTACTTAGAACCTGACAGCCAGGACGGTCAATTGTTGTCGGCGTTTGCGGCCGTCATCAATGATTGCAACAATTCCGCCATTGCCACTTACAACAGCTTCAGTCCGGCCACGGCGCAAGGCGTCGGGCTGTCGAACGTCGTAAAGATCAATGGTATTCGGCGCGAGGTAGCGTCCAACTCTAGCGCGGACGTTTTAATTGTCGGTCAACCTTACACTATCATCAACAATGGGGTTGTGGGTGACGAACAAGGCAATCAATGGCTATTGCCAGCTGCTATTGAGATTACGCCTGCCGGCTCTATCACAGTGACGGCGGTTTGTACGGCCCTGGGCGCCATAACCGCTGCGGCCGGCACCATCAATCAGATTATTACGCCCACGTTGGGTTGGCAGTCAGTGACTAATCCGGCGGACGCTACAGTGGGTGCGCCAATTGAGGACGATGCTACGTTGCGGCAACGGCAGTCGGCGTCCACTGCCTTGGCGGCGCAAACGCCGCTGGAAAGCATTGTGGCGGCCGTACGCAACCTGCCTGGCGTACAAGAGGTTGCGGCGTACGAAAACGACACTAGCACCACTGACGCCAACGGTATTCCGCCACATTCGATCAGCCTGGTTGTGAAGGGCGGCGACGATGTTCAGATTGCCACGGCCATTGCCGACAAAAAGAACCCTGGCACCGGTACCTATGGTACTACCACGGAAACCATCATTGATCAGAATGGCGTGCCAAACACCATTCACTTCTTCCGTCCGACGGAAAAGCGTGTAATTGCCACGGTGAATATTACGGCGCTGCCTGGCTTTGTTTCCACCACCGAAGCCGCCATTGCGCAGGCCATGAGCGACTGGGTGGCGGCCATGCCGATTGGCGACCCTTCCGGCGTAGCGTACAACGACCTGATTGCCGCCGCCAAGTTGCCGCCGCCGCTGGGTCCAACCTACAAGATTGAATATGGCGCGTTGCAGATTGCTTATTTTGGCGGCACGTTGGGCACCGCCGACTTGCCATTGGCCTTTAATGAGGAGGCCAACCTAGCCACAACTGATATCACCATCACTGCGTCATGAGCGCTGATCTCACGCCATGGCTGAACCTGATCACTTCCGAGCATAATCAGAAGCCGAACTTCATTGCCTCACTGAGTGCTATTCTGCAGCCCATTGCGGACGAAATTGCCACTCAGTGTCAGATGAGCGGCGATGCGTTCAATGTTGACACGGCGGTTGGCGCACAACTTGACATCATTGGTCTGTGGGTTGGCGTTTCACGCAACATTGAGGAGCCTCTGACTGGTGTTTACTTTAGCTTTGATATCACCGGTGTGGGCTACGATCAAGGCGTTTGGAAAGGACCATTTGACCCCAGCACTGGGCTGGTGGTTTTGCCGGACGATGCTTACCGCACCTTGATTTACGCAACCATCGCCGCCAATCAATGGGACGGCACCATTCCCGGCGCTTACGCCGCTTGGGCGCAGGCGTTCCCAGCGGATAAACAGGTGCCCATATTGATTCAAGACAATGGCGACATGAGCATGGACATTGTGCTCACACAGCCGAACCCGGACGCGGTCACCTTAGCATTGTTCACTGAAGGCTACATCAAGTTGAAGCCAGCCGGCGTAAGACTGAACGCCATGGTGCCGAGTGTGAGCGGTGCGCCAGTGTTCGGTTTCGACATCGTCAATACGTCCATTGCCGGGTTCGACACTGGCGTTTGGGCAAAAGTTCTGGGAGTTAGCTAAGATGACGGACCCACAAACGGCCGATACGCCCAGGGCTTTGACGGGTCCTGAGCTGCTGACAATCCAGAATGACTTTCTGGCGTTCGCGATGGCGAGTGGCGCCAACGTGCAAGATCAGCCTGGTTATGCGGCGTCGGCCGCTGTAACCAATGGCTTCATCAGTGGCATTGCTCAATCGGCTCCGATCAATAAGGCGCTGCGCCAAGGCACAATTGGCACGGCTGCTCTTGCTGCCTACATTGTCAACATGTTGGGCATCCCCGTACTTGACGATGGCAATTTGACGGAATTTGTCACCAATTTCACCAATGCGCTGGGCGGCGGTAAATTGCGTGTCAGACTTCAGGCTAACACCAATCTTTACGTTAATGCTTCAACGGGCAGCGACACCACCGGCAATGGCAGTGCTAGCGCGCCATGGCAGACGTTGCAGCATGCTTACAATCAGATTCAAGACAACTGGGACATGAATGGCTATTCGCTAACGGTGAATTGCACCGGAGCGTTCACAGCCGGCCTCCTTGCGGATGGGCTTTGCGTCGGACAAACTGGTCCCCGCTCCTTGATTTTTAACGGTGTTAGTGGAGCCTCCGTTACGGTGGGTGCTGCTCAATACGGATGTTTCGAAGCCGCCGACAATGGTCAAATTCTAATTCAAAACTTTGTGTTGTCGAATACAAACGCGGCTGCGTATTGCGTCCGGGCCGCTGGTGGTTATCTGGTGGTTGGCGCAGGTATTACTTTTGCCGCGTCGGCGGGCGTCCATGTCCAAGCTATCGGCTTTGGGCTCATTTGGTTCGATCAGAATTTCACAATCACCGGTGGCGCACAGGTGTTTTTTAGCGTCACAATTAACGGTGTGATTTCGATGTCGCCTGGTGGGAACATCATCACATGCACCATTTCAGGAACGCCAAACTTCAGCAATGCCTTTGTGGTTTGTGATACCAACTCGACGTGGTCCGGCGTCTATACACTTATGGTGTTCTCAGGTGCGGCGACAGGCGTTCGTTATAAGGCGCTCAATAACGGTGTGATCTGGACGAACGGCGCCAGCACAACCTACTTCCCCGGCAATGCGGCGGGAACGACCACCGCTGGCGGTCAATATGTTTGATGAGGTTCTCGGTCACTTGCCTGCTCTCCCCCGAACGGAGTGGTCGAGGGCCGAAGGCCAGGGGATAGGCATAGGCCCCCTTATTCTCTGGCCTGAGTTGTTCTTGGCCGTTATAGAGCTGCCTGCTCCTGCGGCCCAGGACCGAGGGTTGGGAGGTCTTGTTCCAGGGCAAGGCCTCCCAACCTGAGCCGCTAGGGGCTTGCAGGAATCCCCAGAAATCTTTCCGGGTAGGAGGGCCCATCGAACTCTCGCCACAGGCCTAGACCAACGAAAAAACCGCCTTTTCGACCGCTTGTCCCGCCCTACCCTTGGTTCGGCGGGATTTTTTGTGCCTTATAGCTCAGTTTTTGCATGTATTGGGGGTGGGGAAAGTGGTTGCCAATGAGTAGGTGCGTCTTCACCCATCCAACCTTCGCCGCTGTAGGAGCGCCAGACAATCTCGCCGCCATGCTTTAGATGTTCAGCTTTCAAGCATTCGTAGCTGTTTGGTTCCCAGCCTTCGCCAATCCAAGTTGCAAGAATGACTGTGCCATCCTCCGGCGCTTCACTGATCGGCCGCCATGTATTCTCGCCGCCCAGCTTGCCTTCCAGGGCGCGGTCAGGAACCCCAGCAGTTATCGCGCCGGAATAGCCGCCTTCTATGCGCTCGATGCGCGCAATCGCCATGTCACGGTCGCGTTCGGCGTAATCACGTGTCGCGCCAGAAAGGCGGCTGAAATCCTGCTCCGCCAGACGGACCTTCTCGCGTCTCAGGTGCGCGATAGTCCCCGAAGGATCAGACCATGAGTGCTCGACGGCAATCGGGTTGAGATCGCCGCTGCGAAGTCCGGGAAGGGTTTTGTCGTGAGGCAGCTCCTCGGAAAGCTCAATGAGGGCGTGTGCAAAATTCTCGGCGTCGTCGCGTCGAGCAAACCTGATTGCCCATTGGACCGAGTTGAACCATTCAAAGTGGCCTCGACCGCCCCGTGTACCGGCGAACCCAAGGAACAGCCCGGCAACGCAGCCTGGGTTCTTTGGGTCCTGCATTTCGACAAGCCATGCTACCTCGTCAGCCATCTTCTAAAGTCTCCTTGGGCTTGCCTTCCAGGGCGTCGGCGAGTTCGTTGATTATCTCGGTGCTAATGATCGGAGCGGCAGGCCACTTCCTCGCCCTCGCGATCAGCGCCGCGTGCTCGCCGGGGGCGGGAGGGTGATCTAACTGCGTATAAGCCCAGGCCTGAACCTCGACCATCCACGCCCGAATGATGCGTCTCGCCCCCTGAACGTGGTAGTCTCCGTCGGCTGGCAACTCATTATGCGCTGTCTGCAAGGCGTTATAGAGCCGCTGAAACTCGCCGGGTTCCTCCCCCCGCGCGGTGGAGAGGGAGGCGATTACGTCACGCTTTCGGTCAGCGGCCTCAGCCATCACACGAGCAGCGCCCAGGCTTCCCTCACCGGTCAATAGCCGGCTCGCCGAGCGAAGTTCTTGCTCCGCGTCTTTCAGCGCCTCCACAGCTTCATCGTGTTTGGTCATGGGGCTCCTCCTCGTCTGGATTTTCCATCGGCTCAACTGGCTTTCCACCCCAGCCGGTCTTTCGCACGAAGAACTCAAGGTGCCAGTTGCCCTCAGTCTCGGCCACGTCGAAGCCGAAGCCCCAGCCCTCTTTGTCCTGGCGTGGAGCGACGAACTGCTTGAGCGTAGCTTCTTCGCCGCCGGGGAGCGTGATCGTCAGGCCCCACGGCATGGCGTTCCAGACCGCTTCCATCGCAGCCTTTGTGCGAAGGTCCACCACGGACTCGGTGCGCTTGAAGATGCGCTCATGCTCTTTGGTCATGGGGCTTCCTTGAGGGCTTTGGCGATCTCATCGAACAATACCCCTGCCCAGTAGTCGCCTTCTTGCTGCGTTCCCGTACTGTCGGAAACGCCGTTGTCATAGCCCTTGCTATAGTTTTGGATGTCGAGCGCACGGGTTAGGAGTTCCCTAAGCCGCGCGTTGTCGGCTTCGAGGGTGGCGATGCGTTCTCTGTCACGCGCATGAGCCTCGTCGGCTTGGTCAATCAAGTTGCTCATTCCGTCCCCATCGCTTTGCGGGCCAAGAGATTAAGTTGATCATTCGCTGTGGCTAAGGCAAGGCAACGTCGCTCATCCCCATTCCAACAGGTGTATTGACCCGTTGTCGTTGTGGCGAAGGCATGCGGGTCAATCTTTTTCGCCAACGCCTCCTTGGCCTCCGGATCAGCGATGTAGGTGAGAACGTTCATTGCAGGTCTGAATAGCTCGTGCTCCCAATGCCGAGCCACAAGCTCTCTTAGGGCGGTGAGTGAATCGCTAGCCATCATTCAATAACCTTGTACGGCTTGCGGCCGCCGCCACGACTGACAGCGCCGCCCTTGCGGCCGGCTTCGCGCGCCAGCTCGTGATCCTGCGCGAAGCTGCGCTTGTCCGCTGGCACGGCTGCGCCGCCCTTAGCCGCAATCTTGCGTCGCCGTTCCGGGTCCATGGTGGCGAAGCCTCTGGGCAATGGTGGTCTGATCGTCATTCTTTTTCTCTCCTCACTTTTGAAATTGCAGCTTACCGTGCAACAGTTGAGTTTCTAGTGCCAAGGCGGCTAGAGCGTTCAGCAATTCGCTCACAGCGCCAAATTTGGCAGTTGTCGCCCATTCGCGATTAATTATGGCGTCCACACGCGCGGAAAGCACGGCCAAGTCCTGCGCCTTGCGCCGCAATTCCAGCGGCACACTGACACGTTCAGCAATCATAGCGACTTCATCCTTTTCCAATTGGCTAGGTCAACGCGACCAGCTTTGTTAATTCGACGCAGCATCAAGCTGGCGTCGTAGATTTGATGCGGCGGGTGCGGCAGGTACCAAAACTCACCTGGCCGGGTTTCAATAAACACTGTGCCATGGTCAATGCCGGCGCGGCGGAAGGCGTAGCGGCCGTCAGGCCCTACTAGTGGCAACGGCGGCGATGTGGGTGCGTCATGCAGGTCCATTAGCGTTGCATTAAGCGCCATTTTCAAGCCGCGCCAAAAGCGGCTAAAGCGGCCGGCACGGTCGCGCTGGTTGGCGTGGCGCCAAGCTTCAACGTCACGTTTCAATAATGCACTAGGTATCATTGCCCGGTGCTCCAGGCCCGTTGAAATCGTCGTAGGTGGCCTCCATCTCCGCCGCCCAGGCGCAAGCCGCCGCGTAGCACAGAGCCAATGGTTGCGGGCTGTCGGGTCCCATTTCAGTTTCGAGCCAGGATTGCACTCGATCCCCTGGTACCACCTCCCAATAGGCCGCTGCCATCATCAAGTGATACACCATCAAGCGTGCTGCGCCGGCCGCATTGACCTGCGGTGTGTCAACTGTGAACAGTTCATCACGATCAGGCATCGCCCCACCCTGACTCTTCAATCTGAAGCTCAGTGGCCAGTTGCAACTCACTCACCCAAATGTGCTCGTAAGGCCCCTTCTTATCAAACTGAACAGTCACTTTGCGGGGTTGTATGCCTGCGATTATCACCTTGCCAACGCGGCAAAGTGGCAACGGTAGACCACTTGGATAGCTCACCAAGTCACCAATCTTGAGGCTGAAGCCGCGCTTAGGGCGCTCACCGCCCAACGGCCAATTGGCGTGATAATGCTTGCCTTGCAGGTGCGCAATACGACTCATGACAGCCGGTGCGGAGCGGCCAGGAAACTTATTGATCAGCTTGACCAATTCGCGCGCCAAGCGGTTGTCGTCCTGGTCCGTCCACGGCTTCCCACTACTGAAAGGCGGCACACTCACGTTGTCGGCTCCCCCGGCGGCACATACTGCATGAAATTGGCGGTGGCGCAGCCTAGTTCGAAGCAAGCCTCTGGGCCTTCCATATTTGCTTCCTTCAACAGCAACGGTAGGCCAGTGTTGATTGACCCTATCACTTCAGCGCGTGTGGCAGCACGACCCTGGCAAAACCATTCCACGCCGTACGGCACTGGGTCGCCAATGTCGAACAAAATGCCGCCGCCTGGCGGTTTGTAGGGCTTGTAGTTCCGACTGGCCCAGAGCATCACCACGCCAGGGTTGCGGGTGATGGCAATGCCGGCCACGGTGGCTTCAGGCGGCAAGCCGCGTTCGTCCCGCACCCGCTTTGGCATTGTCAAGAACGGGCAAGCCTGCGCGGCCCATTCGGCACATACCGCGTGACACGGCGGCTCTGCCGAGTTGCGGTTAATGCCGCACATTGGTCCGGCCACAAAGGTGGCCTCCTCCGTCGTCATGCGCAGACCGCAGACCCAACAGCGGCGTTCCCGAATTGCCAACTTCAAGCGATCATGGTCCATGATGCGGAAGTCAAAGTCACCGTCCTTGAGCGGCGCAGCCCGGTCCACAAACCATGGCACAGGGTAACCTTTTGAGCTCAAGGGTAGCCGCTTGATACCAAACGGCATGTTGGCCGTGTCATACGGCGGCCGCAATATGTTGGTGGTTGTTTGTGTCATGATGGTCCCACTACGAAGGTTTGCTTGTGTTCAACAACGCCCAGGGCCGGGTCGCCGCGTAGGTGCCGCGCGATTTTCTTGCGCCATATTGCCTCGCCGTTCATCAATATGGCCTCCCAGCCTTCAGCTTTGGGTTGGAAATCCAGGTGGCGGTAATGCTCACTAACTTCATGCAGCTTGTGGCGCACAGCTGCGCGGTTGGAGATGGCGCGTTGCGCCCATTTGACGACCTTGCGGATTTTGCGCGGCACGCGTAGCACCAACCGATCAGTCTGCAGCCGTGGCCGCGTAACGCCGCCCAGTAGTACGCGTCCGGCTGGACGCGGCAGCGTTTCAACCACCGACACTGTTGAGAACATGGCCAGTGTGGCCACCACCAGGCGCGTCCAGCCCTGCATTTCTTGCAGCATGACCAATTCGCCTTCTGGCCCTAGGCGACTGTGGATTGATGGATGAACAGTGGCGATGGCGCGACCCTTCAGTGGCGTAACGTCACTTGGCCCTAGGGTTTGGTAACCCCAGATCAGGTGCGTATCGTTGTCGTGGCGGTAAGGCGTTCCCGTCAAGGCAACATGATAACTGATCGGCCAACAGATCACCTTACCGCGAAAGTCGCCCTTTTCATCTTCAAATCCATCCTCGATGCACCAGGTACGGAATATGTTATCGACAAATTCAATCAACGCACCCGTGCGAGCTTGCGGCGGATGGTGTTCACGCGGCATGACCAGAGTGCCCAATTTGGCGCGCTCCTCAAGAAACACTTCACTCGGCCATTCAATCCAAACCACTGGCGCGGGCGGCTCAATTGCGTCCAATTGTTGCAGCACGGTGCGCGGTTGCGCCGTGCTGAGTTGAACGGCTAGGCGCGTGGCGGCTTCGTCCATGACGTAGCGCTTAGCGCTGATCATCAGTTGCCGCTGGACTGGGCTTTCGTATTCCCTGTTGTTAGCTCGAAACCAATCGTACTCATTTGCCGGGTCGCGGTAGCGCTCAGCCAGACTTTCATCCGTGAAGCGGAAGGTCTTAGCCATGGTCGGTCACCCAGGCTTGTGTTGGCAGCTCTTTGCTGTTATAAACAATAATGTAAATCCGGCCATCATCGTCATTGCGCGACGCAACCAATGTGCGTCGTTCCGAATCATCAAAAGCGGTTGTCCACACAAATAGCTCTGATAACCGTTCACGTAGTGGCGGTTTGCATTCAGTCCAATTTGTCTTGAACAGGGAACCAGGAGTGACTGCCTTAGCCATGGTCGGCCTCCTCCTTCTCCAATGGCAGGTACATGCGGTACAAGGCGCGCAGCAGCGCGGCGCACATTGCCAGGGGCGCGGTCGCCGCTTCACCTGACGCTACGTCTACCTGGTTACGGTTGAAATTTGCCTTGGCTTGGGTAGTTGTGACGTAAAGCCCAAACTCCAAGCCGGGCAGTTTGGACTTCATCAGGGCCAGCGCGGCGTCGAAAGAGCGCGTGACCGGCGCAACCTTGAAGCGCCGACCTTCGGAGCCCAGAAAGTGCTCGCCATCCCTGCTCCAAAATTGCCAGTGGTCGTGCAGCCCGAAGTCGTTGCTGGGCGGGTAAGGCCGCACAATGGCGTTGTTGATGTAGGCGGTGATCTCAGCGTCGAGGGCTTCAGAGCCCTCCGTCGCCGCTTGCAGCTTGTCGATCAATTCGTTGAGTTGCATGTCAACCAACGTAGATCAGTTGCACTTGCGCGCGGGTGATGGCAACATAGGCCAAATTGTCCTCTTGCTGCCGTTGCCAATCTTGGCGCGCCGCGCGGCTGGGGCAGCGCTGGGCGTGCTCCCACAAAATCACGCGCGGCCATTCGCGACCCTTACTGCGGTGATAGGTGGCCAGGATAGTCACGCCTGTTGCTGAGTCAGCAAACAGGTTGTCGATGAAAGCCACCATGTCGCTCACCTGAGTGCCGCCCTTGGCCATGCAAGCGCCGGCAATCTCGCGCAGGGTTTCGCACTTGTCCTGGACTTCTTCCATCTTGGCCTCATTGCCCTTGGCCATGGCCTTTTGAACTTCGCGCTCCTGGTAGGTTTCCAACCGGCCCATAAAAGCGTCAATGGTGCGGACTTTCCAGCGCTGAACCAGGGCGGTGAGGCCTTCGCCAATGGCGCGACCTTCCACCTTGCAGGGCTTGCCGGCGCGGATCAGCTTGTAAGCCGCGCTGATCAGTGGGGCGGTGTTCCGGCAAAGCACAGCGTCCGTTGGCCCCAGGCTGGTCATCAACTCGTCAATCGTTTCCCGGTCTGTGACGCGCGTCACGGAGCCTTCGGCCGCGTTGGGGGCAGCTTCGATGTCCGACACGTAGCGCTGGGCTTCCGTCACAACGGCGCGCGGGCAGCGCCAGGTGACGCTCAGGGGCAGTTCGGCCGCCTTGAGCAGTTCGATCTGGTTCGGCAGCGCGGCGGCGTCGGCGCCAGTGAAGCCGTAGATTGACTGGCGATCATCGCCCACCACCACCATGCGGCCAGTGTTGGGCCTCAGAAACTTGCGGATCAGAGCTTGCCGCGCCTGCGACAGGTCCTGCGCCTCATCAACAAAGATCAGGTCCTTGGTGAACTTCACCCGCAGGTTCTTGACCAGTGGGAACAGGATCATGTCGTCAAAGTCGACAACGTCGGTTTGGTTGAGGCTGAGGCGGTAAATCCGCTGGGCGGCTTCCACAACCAGGTCAGCTTCGGTTGTGTCGTCCAGGCCGTTGACGTCAAAGTGGTCAGCTAGCGCATGCCACGCCGGCACGTTGCCAATCGCCTTGTCGGGGAAGAAGCCAAAACCGGCTTGCTTGGCGTAGGCAACCAGCTGGGTGATCTGCGGACCGTAGGCCTGGCAAATGTCGTTATTCTGGGCCTCAACCAGCTTGCGAACCTTCTTGTCATCAACCTGCGGCTTGAAGATGAATTTGAGCAGGCCGAAGCCCAGCGCGTGAGCGGTCTTGGCCTGCACAGCCTTCCAATCATGACCGGCCTGCGTCAGCTTGCCGCTCATCTCGACTTCAATGGCCTTGTTGTAGGCGCAGACCAGAATCTCAATGCGCGGGTTGCGCTGAATCTCTTGGGCGACGCCCAGCAGAATGGTGCTGGTCTTGCCGCAACCGGCGCGGGCAATCAGGGCCAGGTGACTGCTTGTGGTCGCCAGGGCGGTCAGAAAAGCTTGTTGTTGAACGGTGGGGGTCATCAGGCGTCCTCGTTGATGCGTGGGTCGGCGCAAGAGGATTATGCGCCACTTTTGAGAAAAAGAAAACAGAAAAGAACTGAATGATTTCAATTAGATGCCATCAGCCAGGCTTGTTCTTGGAAGGCCCCTTTCTTGCGGGCAATTGAATGATGTTAGTTTCCGCTTCATTGAGCTCTTCAAAAAAGTAACTTATTGGTACTTCCAGCTTAACAGCAATGCGATGAAGATTGATCGCTGAAATGCGGTTTATACCACATTCATATTTTTGGATTTGCTGAAACTGCACGCCATACGCTTCAGATAGATCATGTTGCTTTAAGTTCAGCAGCAGGCGGCGGTGGCGTATACGTTTGCCGATGAAGAGGTCGAGGTCCATTGTCAAACAATCCCAAAGTCGTGACCGAGGATGCGCAGGGTTGAACGCATCTTGCCCATCTGTGGGCGTCTAACATTTCCGGCGCGCCAAGACGCCAGCGTGTGTGGGTGCGGCCCGCAGCGCGCGTGAATCTCTTCATCACTCAGGCCGCTGTTTTTGATCAAACTGAGCACGTCGTCGCGCAGGTCCTCATAGAACTCCACGCGCGCTTGCTGGTCTAGGAACCGCTTGCGGTCCTTTATGTGGTTGGTGAGGATTGATTGCCATTCCTCGGCTGTACGGTTTGCATCACTCATTGAAATTTGCCTGCTCCTGTTTGAGGGTCTTACGCATGCGCTTCAAAGCACCATCAGCTTCCTTGGTCAGAGACTTCAACCCGGTAGGGTCAACGGTTAGCGCCAACAGTTTGGCAGTTTGAATGGCGCCCAGATAACCGGCCATGACGCGACGGTCCTTGATTTCACTGGCGCGGATTTCCAACGCGCGGATCAGGTGCCGAACAAACTCGGTGACGCTTGCACTGGCCACTGTGCCCGCCGTGGCGTAAGGCGTAGCGATGTCTGGGATGCTCAATTCGCGGCCTGGAATCATGGCGCTGGTGTTGGTTTCCGCCTCCACCGCCAGCATGGCGGCGCGTGCGCGTTCTTCTCGCAAGTGGCGCGCGGAACTCATGCCGCCTTGCGCCTCGGTTTGCGAGTTTCGCGGTACAAAACGATGCCGAGCGCGCGCCACAGTTCGATGTCGTGAGTGGCGGCGAAAATGCGCGTTTCCTTGGCCGCATCAAGGCCCAGCGCATTGAAGGCTTCGGTGATTTGTGCAATGGTGACTTTGCCTTTGTACTCCTTGGTGTGGGTAAGCATCTCAATAGCCTTAAGCTCAACAACGCTCACCGGCGCTAGGTTGGAATCAGCTGCCGCTTTCAGCATGATGTAAGCGCCATCCTCGCCATATTGGTTGACGAAGCCGGAAATGGTTTTGATAGCCTGGGTTTCACCGGGCAAGAATGGGCGGCCGGGTGGCACTTTTAGCAGCTTGATGCCTGCCAGTTTACATACGCGTTGAATGGCCAGCGCGTGCGGGTCTAGCGCCGCCAGCATAGCGTAGTACACCTGCATGCCGGTGACGTTGATGCGGTCGCGATTGTGGCCCACAAAGGCGTCCGCGCGTTGAGCGACGGACGGCGAATGCACAACCATGACGGGAATGGCCACAATCTCAGGGTGACTAGCGGCGGCCGTGGCTGTATGCTGGCCGTCGATGACTTCAAGACCGTCCGGCGTTTCCGCGCATATGGGCGGCTTGAAGCGTGTCCAGTCCCAACCGGCCACAATGCGTCGCAGCAGCTTGCCAGACCGTGAGCGTAGAGCAATGTCACGTTGGTAGGTTTCGTCAACCAACAATGTGCGAGGATTGACCATGCGCATCTCCGGTATGCGCTGGATGGAAATATCGGGCGGCTTTATGTCCGCCCAGCTAAGCGGCTGAATTTGTCGTTTGGTCATAAAACACCTTACGTTCAATGATGGCGCTTTGATCAAGCGGCGCGCCACATGACCTCACATAGCGGTTGGCGAAGTGCTTCCACGTGTCGAATGGGCCGACAAGATGCACGGCCACGCCACAATGGCGGCAGACAAAGCGACTGCCTCTCATGACACACATTTGAGTTTTTGAAACGCGCGGTGACACCGCAGGCAGCGGTATTGCGGCAGCACGTTGGTGAAGCCGAGTTCGGTGCGGTAGTCAAACTTGGCGTTGAGCGACAACAGCCCGCAATAGGTCTTCATGAAAGTGCCGCCTGGATTGCGTAGCAGGTGAATCCTTATCTTCATGCCACAACCTGCCAGTTGAAGCTCTCCCACCGGGCAACCGTTGGACAGCTGAATGAGCGGCTTTGGCTCGCCAAGCGCACGCGGCGACGTTCCGTGGCATCAGGAAATTTGCCTTCAACGCCACCGCCGTACGGGTAATCAGTGTAGCGTACATGCATCTTCAGCCAGTCCTCATAGCTGATGGGGAAGCAGCGGTCATACCGCAGCATGTCCACCGGGAACTCGCCCGCGCCCTCCACGGTGAACACGCGCATACCGGCCGCGAGAAATGCATATTCGCTCATTCTGCTGGTTCCCAAGCTGGCACCTGCTTGCTGACGCAGGTGAAATGATAAAGGGGAAATCCCCTAGGGTTGTTTAGGCGGATGTTGTTGCTCTCAAGGGTCAGCAACCTGTGACATTCTGCCAAGGTCGGTGGGTCCAGGTCCTCAAGGGTGCAAACCTCATTCGGTGTGCCGATGTAAGCACACGTCATCAGCGCATAAATGGTGATCATCATCGTTGTCTCGCTTCCCGCAGCTGCGCGAGCAGCCGCATTGCTTCATTGGGGATTGGGTGGTCGCTACCGGCTGGCTGGTCGGCGTCCGCGTGCCGGTCAAGATATTCCTCAATTGCGTCCAGCACTGTTGGCAGATCAGCGGCCGGTGGCCGGCGCACCTTGGCCAATGGTGCACTAGCCAGCTCCCAATCGCCACCCACATATTCATCCATCAGCAGGTGACCAATTTTGAGCAGCGCTTCCCGCAGCGTGAAGAACGCGCCAGCGTGCCACACGTCAACGTCGTCCGGATAGCCAGGGTCGCCGTTCGGCATTGTGTGCCGTCCGGGTAGCACGGTGGAGCCATAAACGTTCCACATGCCAGCCACGGACTCAATGTCGCCCTCATAGTCAAAATCAGGGCCATAGAGTTCGAAGCCGCCAAGCACCCAATGATGCGGTTCAACCGACTTCACATCTTGGCCCCAAGTGTGACCATATCTGGTCAATATCTCTGTTAGCGTCAGCGGTGGATCAGCGTCGGTCATTTGATTGCTTCCTCATCATGTCTGTCTGGCAGGCGCGGTCGTATTCCATCACGCCCAGCTGAGGGAAAGGGTCCATCTTCATTGGGCGGCCGTTTCCAGCGACGCAATGGCTTCGCCTAGGTCAATTTCATCCGGCACGTCCAACGCGTCCAGCCCTTCAAGATGGCTGATGGCGAACTCAAGCTCATTGATGGCTTCCTGAGATTGTTCGCCACGCTCAGAGCTTTGCAGGCTCTCCGGCATGTTGTCGTAGGTTTCCTGCTCTTCGTCGCGCACCTCTTCCAACTGTGCAATGATATCGTCCTTCACCTCTACGAGCTTGTCGTTGAACTCAGTGAAGACGGCCTCAAACTTGGCGTAAATGGTGGCCAGCTCGCCATTGTGCTTGTCGAGTTCGGCACTGATGCGGGTGATGACCTTGCGGCGTTCATTGTTCATTGGTTGGTTCCTCGGTTTGATGAGTTAGGGGTTAGAGGTAGATCACAGGCGGCAACTCTTCCCGCCGGTGTTCGGTTAGGCCGATGCGTTCAAGCTCCCAGGCTTCATAGATGGACACCTTGTTGCTGCGGCTCCAGTCCTCAACCTTGCCGTCAACGAAGGCGGCAATGTGATTGTTGACGTGAAGCAGTAGGTCAGGCATGTTAGCCCAGCGCTCCGGCTTCAGCATGGGGTCGGCCGTGGTCGGCACAGCCCTTTGCCCGAGTTCTAGGGCCAGCCGGCGGCCAGAATACCGCCGCCGTACCCGGTGCCCCAGGGCCCTGAGAGCCGCCTCTACGTTCGCTAGGGCGGTGCCAGCGCGGTTCGCTCGACCCACCGTGCTGAGCGCGCGGTGAGCCGTTGCGTAGCTGATGCCGAGCACCAGGGCCACCGCCTTGACGGTGCAGTCATTGTCTTCGCCCTGGATGCCCTTCATATCGTCGTAGCTCATGATTCAATCGCCTTGTGGGCCGCGCGGCGGTCAACCTGCTTGTCAAGGTTGACGGACTTGCCGGCTTCGCTGCCAGCTGAATGGGCCGACCAGTCAGTGCGGTCTTGCC
>Ga0318510_10000039_pt1 | contig 14390 bp, 21 predicted proteins | sample GRESIP171b2f17_FD_203680 | JGI IMG/M metagenome (GOLD analysis project Ga0318510, IMG submission 203680) | Tropical soil microbial communities from Luquillo Experimental Forest, Puerto Rico - GRE.SIPMG.171b2f17 | ecosystem: Environmental > Terrestrial > Soil > Tropical forest > Bulk soil...
GTTTCATGGAGCCCCTACCTACCTTCTGTAAGCGAACACGTTAGCAGCTGACGCTAGTTCATCGCAACGCTATGGTCATGCCTCCCACGCCGAGTGTCGCCTGAAACCCGACCTGCGCGCCGCGCAGCGTGAGCACCACGCCTCTCTGGTTTTGCAGCGTCGCTACCTGTCCGCCGCCGACGAATGCAAGGCCGGCGCCGGCCGCACCATAGGTGCCGGCGATGTCCGAAGCACGGTGCAGATTCGACGCGGTGCCGACAAGACTGGCGCTGGAGACGCCCAGGGTGCCAAGGCTGAGACCGCCGATGCTCAACGGATAAGTGTGGCCGCGAAATGTCAAGGTACCGCTGCCGCCGCCGGCGCCGACGATGAATCCAGCCTTGACGACGTTGATCCGCACCGTGCCGCTTTGCGCCTGAGACGGTGTCGTGGCGGCGAACATGATTGATATGACGGCCGCAAAAGCCGCCATGAGCTTAGTCAACTTGGTCAACCCGGACATTGCCATCTCCCAACACTCCTTTGAGTTGCCTTCGATTCCTAAAGCTGCATCTGGCAGCCATCCATTGTACATGGATCGATTATTGGGGCAGCAATTTGATCTAGATCAATCACATGGTCGCGCATCTGCCCTGCTGCCCCAAGCTGAAGCGGATTTAGCTCCATCGTTGCCGATATATCGCCCTGTCGCTCTACCGGTGCGCCTTCATCTCCTCGGACGTCAATATCAAGTTTTGGGGAACAACGCTGATCACACCGACACTTGGGCTGTCAATATCCGCGATAAGAAAGAACGCGATGGATGAGATCACCGGCAGTACCACCAGAGCGAGATGCCCGCTGCTGCGCTCCCGATAACCCAATAAGAGGTTTGAGAAAAACGCTATCAGCAGCATTAATGCCCAGGCCGCAATCGGGATGCGGTTCAACCAGGCGGCCTGAGTGTCGGCTTGCGTATTAAAGACGTCGTTCATGCCCGAAACGCCCAACCCCACTACGGGATTTGGTTGCGCCGAGGCCACGCGCGCTACGGAGGACCAAAGCTCGCCCCGTACTCTGGCAGCCTCTGCACTTGCGCTCGCAGTTCTGTCGCGGTTGTAGAAGGCGATGCGCTGGTCCACGTACGATTTCAAAAGCTCGCGGACCTTTGCCGCATCTTCGGCCGGCAACAGATCCGCGCGGATATATTCGGTTCCGATCGCGTTGGCTTCCGCTTCCTCGTAATTCTTGCGCTGATCATAGCGGCTCACAGCCATTGAAAAGCTGAAGCCGATAATGAGCGCGAGTAGAGTCAGCGTGGCGGTGAGGACCGTGTCGAGATCGTTTTGTTCGTCCTTTTTGAGCGGTTGCCTTTTTCTGCGCAGCCGGTCGCCAATGAAGGCGGCGCCGGCTTGGGTAACCACGGCGATGACAAAGACCGCGAATGGGTTGTCGATAATGTCGGTCGCGCTCATCGAACGGGGCCCAAACCAGGAAAGCCAAGACTAAGGCGGGGATTAGAACATCAATGAAGCGGCCAAGTCCGGTGTTTGATCTAGATCAAATCACGCCGAGATACGCACGATAATGTTGGGCTTTCCGCTCGCGCTTGCCGCAGAGAACGTGTCCCCGATAAGGACACCAAACCCCGAAAGGCCTTGAGTTCCCGTCGAATATGCCTCCAAAATGCCGGAGGCGGGCGGCACAATGCGACGAGCTGGTCCCCGAGCCTGTTTTCATGAATGTTCTGACAATGAATGATCCGGCGGGCGAGCGCATCCAATGGGAGTTGCATCAATGGCTGACTCGCTGAACCCAGCCGCGCCCCACCATTTCCCGGCGTTTATTACCGCCCCAGGCGAGACCGACGTGCTCATGGTCGTCATGGCCGTCATTCTGGCGCTCTGCGTCTTGGGTTTCGGCATTTTGTTTCTCCGCCTGCACACGTTGCCGGAACGGATGGCGCACAAATCGAAAAAAATACAGTTTGAGATCGTCGCTGTATTGGGGTTGCTTGCTCTGTTCACGCATATCCACGCCTTCTGGGTTGCGGGACTGCTGCTTGCCCTGATCGATTTTCCCGATTTCGGCTCATTCATGGGCCGTATTGCCGGTTCCGTTGAGAAAATCGCAGGCGTTCCGCCACCGCCCGAAATTGCTGAGGAAGCGGCGTCCGTCGACGTCGCCGGCATGCGGCATCATGCGCATGGCAGCAAAGCGGAGGGCCCGCCCTCATCGCCGAGAAAACCGGAAAGCGTGCCGGCGCGGACAAAAGAGGCGAGCCATGCTTGAGCTGATGTTCTGCTCACTTTTTACACTCGTTCCGGATTATCTGTACCGCCGTTACGTTCAGGGCAAACGATTTGGCAAAGAAATAACGCTCTATTCCGTCTGGTTCGAGCTCAGATGGGGCATCACGGGATGCGTTATTCTAACAGTGCTTTTGATCACCACGGTTTTTTACAATCATCCATCCACGAAAAATGTCACGCTCTTTTACAGAACCATTCCGATCGTTCCTGAAACCAATGGCCGCGTTGCGGAAACCTTCGTCGGCTTCAGTGGCCCGATCACGGCCGGATCGCCGATTTTCAGGCTCGACAGCTCGAAACAGCAGGCCGCTGTAGACACAGCGCGGGCCAAGGTTGCGGAGCTCGACGCGGAAATGGCGGTCGCCCGCACGGACGTTGTCAAGGCCGATGGTCAAATCCAGGCGGCAACCAGTGCACGGCAGCAGACCTTGGACGAGTTGGAAACCAAGCAAGAGCTTTACCGACGCAACCCGGGCAACGTCCCGTTCCGCGAGATCGAGCGGCTCCAGGTCCGTGCCCAAGGTCAGCAGGGCGAGATCGAGGCCGCTAACGCGGCCAAGCAAAGCGCGCAAGAACGCGTCTCAAGCCTTATCCCGGCGCAAAAGGCGAGCGCCGAGGCCGCCCTGGCCCAAGCCCAGGTCGAACTGGACAAGACCACGATCCGTGCGGGAGTGAATGGGCGGGTCGAGCAATTCACCTTGCGGGTCGGCGACGTGGTCAACCCGTTGATGCGTCCTGCCGGTGTTCTGATTCCCGACGGTGCGGGCCAGCGTGGATTGCAGGCCGGCTTCGACCAGATCGAAGCGCAGATCATGAAAGTCGGAATGGTGGGGGAGGTCACCTGCGTGTCCACGCCTTTCCGCGTCATCCCCATGGTGGTGACCGCCGTGCAGGATTTCATTGCGGCTGGCCAGTTCCGCGGCGGCGAGCAACTGGTCGATGTGCAGCAGGTCACCCGCCCAGGCACGCTCCTTGTGACGCTTGAGCCGATGTTTAAAGGCGGAATCGATGACGTGACGCCCGGCAGCAGCTGCATCGCTAATGCTTATTCGAGTAATCACGAAATCATCGCCGATGAGAACACCGGTTTTTTCCGTGGCTTGGTTCTTCATGTCGTGGATGCACTTGCATTGATCCATGCGCTTATTCTGCGGCTCCAGGCGCTGATCCTTCCGTTCCAGAACTTGGTGTTCAGCGGTCATTGATTGACCGAAGGGGGCGCTTGGATTGACCGAATGGGGCGCTTGAGCGCCGAACTCGGTGACCCTTTTTTCCAGTTTTAGGTGCCCCATGACGACTTGGACAATCAAATCTGTCACTGACGACTTCGATCGCGCGCTTGAGATCGTTCACGACCAGCGAAACAGGGGTTACACGGCTTGGATCGAAGACGAAAACGGCCGGGGCGTCGACGAGAAATCTCGGAAAGTCGAAAACGATCGTTCGATCAAATCCGTTCTTCAGGAGAAATGGAAGGGCGCGCTCGTTGTTGTCGGAGCCGCGTTTGCCGCCCTCTGCACACTCTACCTGCTCGGTTTGTGGGTCGACCACTAGCTCGTGAAGTAAGATTGCATCTGCAACGCACTGCCGCCGCCGGCCCGAATGCCGGTGGATGAGCTGCCTACGACCGGTGTTATTCACTTCGTCGCCTCGATGAGGCGAGCGAGGTGACCACAGGCGTCATGGCGAAAATCATCAGAACGATGGCAACCCTGATTACCATTGCGTCCGCCGCGATCTGTTTCGGGATTCGACCAGGGAACGCCCAATACTACGGCGATGCACCGTGGTGCGAGTGGTGTCGGTCGGCACCGGCAGTGTCGTATGGTACTGCTACTATCGCTCAGTGGAGGAATGCGCGCCGAACGTAATTGCCGGGACTCGCGGATTTTGCAATTTGAACCCGTATTGGTCGGGTTCGCGCGGGGCAAAGAGCATCGCACATTCACACCGTCGCACGCGGCATGATCATTAATTTTGACTTGATCCTCGGCGCTGCCAAGCCGTTACACCGTCGGTAATACGCTCATAAAAATCGGCCGAGCCCACGACAGACTCGATTTTGCCAAGCTGCATGTCTTGCCGGACAGAATCGCGCACCCGCGCGAAAGCGACTGTTGTCTGCCGGTTTTTCAGCTTCTTGATGAATGCGATCAGTTCATCGCAGGCGCTGACATCGATATAGTCCACGGAGCTGAAGTCTAGAAGCACATGCGTTGCCGGAGGTCGGGCCTCGGCAAGCGCGCTCTTCAATGCTGCCTCTATGTAACCAATGCTCGCAAAAAACAATTCGCCGCCAACACGCCAAATCAGCAAGCCAGGAAATACCCGAGCCTCCGGGTGACGCCGGACGTCGCGATAAGCTTCGGTGCCCGGAAGCTGGCCGAGCACCCCTCCATGGGGATGACTGGTCAGGTATATCAATGCGAGCAGTGATATCCCGACGCCCAACGCAATGCCGTGCATCACGCCGAGCGTCAGCTCGGCAAGAAACACGATCATGGCAGTTGCAAATGCCCAACTGTTTCGCTGGAACAGATCACGCAGATAACGCGGTTTGGTGAGATGCAGCATCGCTGCGATCACGATCGCGGCGAGCGCTGGGTGCGGCATGTTGCGGAACAGAGGCGTCAACAGAACCAGCGTGAGGAGGCAAAAGAGCGCCGCGACAAGATTGGCCAACTGAGTGCGAGCGCCCGCGGCGCTAGCTACCGACGTTTTGGACAAGCTACCCACCACAAGAAATCCACCAAACAGGCCGCTGAGAATATTAGCCGGCCCATGCGCGACCAGCTCTTGATTGGGATCGATGTCGGCGCCGCTGTCGATCGCCGCGGCTTTTGCTGCGCCGAGCGATTCCGCATAGCCGACAAGCACGATGGCAAGCGCGCCCGGGGCAAGCTCCCGCAATACTGCAATGTCGAACATCGGCAGGACCAAATGGGGAAGTCCGGATGGTATCTGCCCAGCAACATCGACACCGGTCTGCTCTCCGCCGAGCAGGCCAATAACCGCCGTGGCGACAGTCATCACGACCAGCGCCGCTGGCACGCGGGGTGCCAGGTGTCGCAATAACAGCATCGCGGCAAGGCTGAGCACGCCGGTCAGCATCCGTGCGAGTGAAACATCCGGCAAATGCTGGGCGACGTTCCAAAGTTTGCTGAAAAAATTACCTGAGACACCCGCGATACCGAGCAAATGCGGGACTTGGCCGATGATAGTCACGTAGACCAGTCCTTCAATGAAGCCTCGCATGACCGGCGTAGAGATAAAGGTCGCTACCCAGCCCATGCGGAGGATGCCAAAGAAAAGGAAAAACAGCCCGATCACGACGGCGAGGGTGGACGTCAGTGTGTTGTACTCAGGAGTGCCCTGAGCCGCGACGGCACCGATGGTGAGTGCGGAGATCAGACCGGTGGCGGTATCCGGTCCGACGACCAGCTGACGCGAAGTCCCAAACAGGGCATAGGCTACGAGCGCCGGGACTATCGTGTAGAGACCCATGATGGGCGGGACACCAACAATTCCAGCGTAGGCCATCGCCTCAGGCACCATGACGGCCCAGAGCGCGAGGCCGGCGAAAACATCCGGCGCGAGCCACTCGCGTCTATAGTCGGACGTCCAATCGAGGACCGGTAATAGCCGGTGAGCAAATGAGCCAACGGCAGCCGAGATCGACATGGTCAAAGGCGTCCGCTGTTCGCTAACATCCGAGCGAGTTTGATAATATTGGTCCTAAAGCTGGTTTAGCAATCAAGTCGCGGCTTCGGCGATTTCAATTGTTGAGATATTAGCAAGAGAGTAACCCAATGTGCTGCTTTTGGCGCCTGGCGGGCATCTTAGTTGCGCGGATGGATGTCTGTTTTTGGGGGTAAAGCGGACATGTCGTGATGTCCGCTTTAGCCCCAATAGCGGACATCAGCGGCTGTCTTTCGGGTGTCCGCTTTGTGCCAATAGCGGACATGAGCTATGGACGAAATGTCCTGGTCTTCACGACTGAGCGCGCCATGACTTCCCGGCGTTGGCCCAAACTGCCATCGCGTCCACCCACGCCTTTTGCCACTGTTGAGCAATGTGCATGTAAACAGCGAATGTTAAACGCTGCCATTTGCGATGGAGCGGCGCGCGGCCATGTGCCAAGGCCAAAGATGGGTAGGGGTTTGAGCTTCGACAGTATCGCCGATGACGAGCTCGGTGATTTGATTTGTTGCCAAGTTCATTGAGGCAAAATCAAACTAATTATGAGAGCGCAGACCTACAGAGACCGCGTTCTGTTGCTTTCTGGCGGGCGACGTGTGGTGAGGGACGATGCTATGCCCATCGCCGAGTATTTTGCGGCTAGCGCCCTAATCGTTTTGATCACGTTGGCCGTTGCCGCGCTGGTAAAAGATTTCTAACCTGACCGCGCATTGTTGTGTCCGGCAGCTCGGCGATATTCGCCGCGATCCGTCGCGGCTCTACTTGGCCGCTGACCTGATCATACTTTCGGCGGCATTAATGTAGGCACCATTGGAGCGTCAGCGGTGACTTGGTTGGCACCGCCGAAAATCTCCGAACTGCGACCGACATTGTTGGCACGTATACACAGGGCTCTGCAGCGCTTGCAATCGTGGGCGGCGGAAGAACCGCAGAACTGCAGAATGCGAACGGCGTGGTTTTAAAAGTGAGCGGACCCGAGATCGGTCTTGAGGCTTCCCTTAGTCTGAGTGGGATGACGATATCTATGCAGTAGTCAGCAATTTCGCCTGAACTAAAGGCGCAAAAGAATTTGGAAGGGCCGCCGCGAGGCGGCCTTTCTATTTGTTGGTCCGATCAGCCGTGTGTTTGGTATCGGTTGTTTGCTCGGGTCAATGTCCACTTTACCCCCGAAAGCGGACATTCCTGAGAGTGATTGGCATGTCCGCTTTGTGCCAAAAGCGGACATACTGAAGCGACGCTCATGAGAACAACGAATAAGAAAGCGGCTGCGCAGTTCTAGTGCCGTTCAAACCTCGGTCGAGGAGTGCCCAGGACGGCAATCGCTCCAACGACAAGCAGCCAGAATGGCAGTACGCCCACACCCGGAATGGCCTCCAGAGCCAATCCCGGCAATAGCAACCACTGCCGTCCCAGCACCATGAAAAGCAGCAGCGCTGTCGCAAGATCCGCTACCCACCCGATCGGTGGCAGTGGAGTTACGAAAGCGCCGATCGCATCGGAGATGCCTGCGATGACAAAGGCAAGTGCGAGCTGTTTTTTCGAAAATTTGAGAGGATTCGAAGATGGCGTCTCCGCGCTGGACGGTTGTTTACTTGGTTCTGTAGGCGGTGGGGTCATTGTCGCAGGTCTCTAGTTTAAGAGGAGATCGTGGACACTGTGCTTTTGGCAATGTCCGCTATTTCCTCGGAAGCAGACATGGCAGCTGAGCAAAGCGTAGTCCGCTTGGTGCCAAACTAATCGGCGCGCCAGTGGCACCTACCGCCAATTCACTGGTTCCCGTTGCCACCGCGCGGCTTAATGCCCTGCCTGTCAAATCGCTCGTGAGCGTTGCCCGTAGAGCACACAACAGATCAACGACTCGAGTTATCTTATGCAATACGAAGATTTCGGGGGGTCTATGTCTCGCGCTCATTGCGTTCCTGTTCTGCCTAGAGATTTATCAGGCAGAGCAACAACGCAAACGAAAGCTGCATTAAGGACGATCAGACCCTGCCGTCCGGGTCATTCGGGCAGCTGGCAGGCCGTGACGCCATATGCTTTCGGCCAGCCCGCCAGCAACCCATACCGTATGATTTTATCCCACTGAAAGCGGGCTAATCACATCCTTTGAGATAACTCCGCCGCTGTAGGAAGCCTGCCGTTTGGCGTCAACTTGTCAACGATCCCGGGCAGAACCTGCGATAGTTGTTTAGTGAGCTCCTCCTCGGGGATGCCTGACTTCTGAGCCAGCATTTTGATGATGCTGGGGCCAAGCGCAGAACCAAGCTGGCCAGGTGAGACGGGCTGATTTTGTCCGGAACCGACCCAGGACTTAGTCTCATTGCTAAGCCCTCCCTGCTGCAATTTGTTCAATAGCCCGCCCAATCCACCGAGCAGTCCACCAGCACCTTCGTCCGATGTCGGTTGCGAGCTCGCACCAGTGGTCTGCCCCGCGTCGCCACCTCGGAACAGAGCGCCTGAAGCTAGCAAAGCACCAAGAGCGAGCAGCAAAGGTTTGCCGATGCCACCCGGAGCGGCCGAACGAATCATATCATCGAGTCCAGACATTGCTTTTTTCTCCATTGGGTTAGACGCGTCGACTGCCCATCTCCGTACTCGGACACCCTGACAGCATTGATCACAACCGATCCTGCATCTTTGATCTAAATCATGGGCGTCGATGTGGGTGCTGGCGGGGAACTGCTTGATTATGGTCTGGGTGGCGCGAGGTGGCAGCGCTCAAGTTGCGACATACGGGCTGACTGGCGACAGCAGGCAGCAAAAGAATACGGCCATGTAATCGAGGGTGCAGGGCAGCACAATTAAGCGCGTCGCCAGCCCATCAACGCATTGTAGATCAACAGCACCACGATCGATCCCACGATTGCAACGATCATGCTGTAGATATTCAGGCCGGTAACTCCTGATGCTCCGAACAGATCAAATAGAAATCCGCCAACCAAAGCACCGACAATTCCGAGCGCGATGTCGAGCCAGAAGCCTTGGCCTTGCCTATTAACAATCTTGCTTCCGATGAACCCAGCAATCAGGCCGAGTATAATCCAACTGATGATTCCCATGGTCGCTCCTCCAGTAAAAAGCCGCTCCTCCAGTAAAAATCCTCATCCTCACAATTCGAATCGTTGGCAGGCCTGGCCAGAGCAGTGTGTTGATGGGATCAACCGACGAACGCCGCACGCGCTTGCGCCGCGACTTCAGCGGGATTCTTCGGTTCCGCCGGCAGCTGAAGCACCGTTGCTTCCTGGCTGGCGGACAGGACCGTCAGGAGCACTATCTCGCCGTCGGGAAATTCCAGGGCGTCATGATGAGCGGCGACTCTCCCCTTGTTGATCTGCCGAAAGATCGCAGTCTTGTAATGAATGACCTTGTCGCGCCATGCAAACAGGGCAGTCGACGAGCGGCGAACTTCGCTGGCAAACGACAACTCGGTCCCGGGCAGTACGCAGACTGCTACATCGTTATACTCTGATGCGGCAAAACCTCTGGTGCCCGTGCCAAAGTCGCGCGTGATGAGCTTGTCGCCCACTTTCGCCGACCGCGATTTTGACGCTCTGAAGGCTATAGTCGCACATTTTCGACCTCCCATATGGGACAGCCCCTCAGCCCAACCGATTACATCCGTTTTTGACCAGGGCACCTCATGCGAGGAGGGTTAAAGCTGTGGCGCACTAAAAGTGTCGCAGGCGGAAACCGAGCCGCCTGTGAGGCCTGTCGTGAACCAGTGCTTGCGTTGCTGGGCGCTGCCGTGGGTGAATGAGTCAGGTACCACATAGCCTTGCATCTCTTTTTGCAAACGATCATCGCCGATCGCCGAGGCCGTTTGGAGCGCCTGTTCGACGTCGCCGGAATCGAGGAACTTGTGTTTCTGTTGAGCGCGATTGGCCCACACGCCGGCGAGGCAATCGGCCTGCAGCTCGACGCGCACTTGCAGCTGGTTCGCTTCGACTTGGCCTGATGCGGCTTGTTGCGCCTCGGTCACGCGCGGCAGTATGCCAAGCTCATTCTGGACGTGATGACCAACTTCGTGGGCGACGACATAAGCCTCGGAGAACTGGCAGGCCTTGTTGTTCGAACAGGCGCCAAACTTGTTCTGCAAATCGTCAAAAAACGAGGTGTCGAGATACACGCGCTGGTCGCGCGGACAATAGAACGGCCCCATCGCCGCCCGAGCGAAAGCGCAGGGAGTTGGTTCGGACCCAGAAAACAAGCGTAATTTCGGGGCATGATAGGTTCGTCCGGCTGCAGCAAAGATTTCCGTCCAGCGATCCTCCGTGTCGCCCAGAATTGCAGCGACGAACTGTCCAGTCGGATCGTCCGGGGTGCCGGCGGTCACCGGTGGAGCTGGGCTGGCCTGCTCCGATGACCCGCCGCCAAGAACCTGTTGCGCACCATTGAGTAGCACGTTGGGATCAATGCCAAGATACCAGCCGACGAGCGTGACAATGATCACCACGCCGATGCCGAGACCGCCCGCGCCGCCCGGCATACCGCGCGATGCGCTACCCTCGCGATCATCTTCGATATTAGCACTGCGGCGGAAATCATCAGTGCGCACAGCAAAACCCATCTACCTGCGTCCGACGACGCGCGGGCAATCTTATACGCTAGCGAAAGATCGATTATCTCACTTTGATCGAGATCAAAATCGCCTGTCGGGATTTTGAGCGGTCGTGCCTCAATCCTCTTCATCTTCAGTCCGTTCTTCCGCGGCATTTCTCACCTCATGGGGCGCTCGGGCGCTCCACAGCGTTTTATAGATACGGCAAGCTGCGTCGGATACTGCTCCTCGGAGAATGGGGACGACTTCCATTTTACGACGTCGCATTCGTTGGCCCGTCTGGCGCTGATGTCTGGGACGCTGACGAACCATCAAGTTTAGAGGCGGCATCAAGCCAAACTTGGGCGAGCTTCAGGTAGGACACTCGGACGTCCTCGTTTGCTCACCTCGCGTGCCCACTTAAAGCATTCTTCGGCCATCGCTCTAGATTCCGCGGCCGTTTTCATGGAAGCGTCCCCAGCTGGTCACTGCAAAGGCATGCCGCCAGTACGGTAGATGGCGACGCAAAGGCACGCGATACCGGCGATGAGAAAAGGCCAGTTGCTGTCTGCAGGAACGATCGATCTTGGGAATAGGTGCGGTAGGCCAATGTTCCGCCCACCACGAGGGTGGCGACGCCGAGTTCAGCAATCAAAATGGGATCTATGACAAAACGCACGTAACTGCTCGACTCAAAATCGAAAAAACGATTGCGACCACTCGAAGATTTGGTACTCACGGTTTCACAACTGCTGATCTTTTTTAGTAAACAAAGTCCAGTCGTCCATTGTTGATTTCGATTAAACGATTCTGTATGACATGGCGCTGACCTCCAAACTGTCCCTAAAGGTTAGGTCCCTGGAAAGACCGACTTCCATGATGGCCGTCACAGAACCCCTCGTGGGTTCCATTGCATTCCAGGTCTTGATGAATAATTGCCTGCCGCTGCGTGATTCCCAATGCTAGCCGTCGTTGCCGTTGGCCCGAATGCGAGCCCACAAGCCAAAGGCAATGGTGGACCCGATCACGAGCGCAATCATCACTGTGTCCCATAAAGGCATTGCGCGAATCGCTCCTTGTACGTTCTGTCGAGCCAGAAATGTGTTTTCATCTACGGTGACCGCTAGCTTTTATTTTCCCAACGCTGTGCCATCTGATGCCAGACGCTCGCCATTTTCAGGTACAGCGCGCGTTTCTCAGACTTTGCAGTCGTCTGGGCTAATTGCATGCATTCGGCCGCAAACTCACGAAAGAGCGTCGGCGCATTCAAACCCTCAAACGTAGGGCCATTATTTTCTTTCTGCATTCCGTCGGCTTCGGCGTCGTGAAAACTGCCTCCGCAATATCCCGAACGGTACCGCCATGGCTTGATAATTCAGGCCAATGGTTTGCTTGTTGCGGACACGATGAGCCGGTACGCAGCCGAACTTTGTTTGGCAGACGAAATCAACAAATTGTCTCGATTGAACGGGACTTCAGGCAACCCGTTAGTGCAACTGTGAAGGTGCCATAGGGCGCAAGACTGCCCGCTGTTGCGGGGTGGGGAAACGTACAACCGAGAGCAGCGAACCGGTGGGACGGCGCGACATGTCAAGCGTGCGCGCCGCTCCCATACTCACTTTTCAAAAATGACGAAGCTCAGACCGGTGCGAAAGGGCCGCAGGTGGCGAGTCCAGATAACAGCGCCAAACGCTGTGAGTTGATTTACGTCAGTGCCGTGGGAAGGAGCCTGACGTGGTCCGTCGTTGCGCAAGAATCTGATTGACGCGTCGCGACGCCTCAGTAAGAGCGCCCTGTCGCTCCAAGTGCGTGCCAGTCGACGCGATCCGATTGCCCTTGGGATCGAAAATCGTGACCCGATACCGGTCGTCACTTTCGTGGTGAAGTGCAAGCTCGTATCCGTGATAGCTATGTGTGCTGGTTGTCATTGCGATGCTCACGAAAAAACCGCAAGGCCGCTGCCGCCATGAATTCCCGCCGTCTTCTATCGTGCGAGCCGACCACCAGGTCGGGCTTGGTAAGGGTACCACATTTCAGAACGAAAACTGTGCTGCGTCAAAGTCATTAGCAGACACAGCAAGAAGTCCTGGCCATGTCCGCTTTACCCCCGAAAGCGGACATTGCACCGAACAAACCACTTTCTGAGTTTTGCGGCGGTGGAATCCTGACATCCGAAAGAACGACAGACTGGCACGCGGATTGCTTCGTCACTGGCATGACCGATGAAAATTATTCACTGGTGCTGCTCCAATTGCTCTGTTTGTTGATGTTCTCCTGCGGTGTCGTGCTACTTACGCGGCACCCAGAGTGGTTTGGCGCCTAATAAGACGGCACCTTGGCTATTTTGGCGACATGCGCACGCAATCGGTCTGCTCGGCTGGCGCAGGAAGCGGAAGGGTCGGGCGGTCGTGCCATAGCGCAGCGTGGGGGGTCAAAACGCAAAAAGTTCTAACTGCCCGACTTGTGGCAGTCGAATGATCCTAATTCGCGAAGGCCTGCGAGTGGGTTCACTTCCTGCACTTCGCATCTACAAATGCCAAGAATGCGGAGTGCCATTGACGGAAACTGAGGACACAAAAGAGCAGCGCTAAGTCCCTCCGCAATAGCGGCGGCTTGGGGATTTTGGCCGCCATCCGCCGCGCCTCGTCTTTGATGAGTAGCTTGGCTGCGCGATGGTCTCGCTCATCCTCAGGTATGGCTGCCGGACTTACCCTTATCGATCCACGCATCTTTTGGACGCCATTCGTGAACCTTCCTGCAGGCAGGACAACTCATCGTTTGCCGCGCGCGCAGGATTACGATATCAAACACGTCGACGTCGCCATCAAAGACACCGCACCTGGCAAAGTGACTGCAACGGTGACGTTCGACAATTTCGGCAAGCAGCGGACGATCGTGCTCGAGCTAATCGCGATCAAAACGGATTGGCGGATTTACGATATCACCTGGCCGCGCGACGGAAAGCCGGAAACATTGCGCGGCTTATTTCGGTTGACGCGGCAAGGCTAGTAGCGGCCCCTAGAAGCCGAAGACCGACTAGGCCGCGAACTCGCACAGGTCCGTAAGCTCGGACGCTGCACCGGCGCTGGAGTCGCCATGTGGTCTCGCCTGTTCGCTCTCGCTTTGTTCCTGCTACCCGCCCCGGCTCTGGCTGACGTCAAAGAAAAAGTCGCGGCCCTCGCTCCGTCGGGAGTAGTACTAGTGGTGGACCTCGAAGGCGGCGAGTTGGTGGCCCAGAACGCTGATGAGCCGTTCGTTCCGGCCTCAGTTACCAAGATCGTGACGGCCTGGCTCGCGCTGGAGGTGCTGGGCGGCGACTACCACTTCGAGACCCGATTCTATCTCGACGACAAGCGTGTGCTCTACGTGCGCGGAGGCGGCGATCCTTTCCTGATCTCAGAGGAGCTGGCGCCGCTCGCGACCGATCTGGTTGCTGTGGTCGGCAAGAAGCCGATCGACGGCATCGTGCTCGACGCGAGCTACTACCCGTCAAATCTCAGCATCCCGGGCATCGAGGACACTAACAATGCTTACGACGCGCTGAACTCCGCGCTGGCGGTGAATTTCAACACGATCTACGCCCTGCGCAAAGGCAACAAGGTGAGCTCCGCCGAGAAGCAGACCCCGATCACCCCGCTCGCGATCGCCCAGTTCTTGGCGCGAGGCCCTAAAAGAACCGGCCGCATTAGCCTGAGCCAGGATCCCACGGTGAGCCTGCAATATGCCGGCGAGCTGGTCGCCGCGTTCATCGAGCGGGCCGGCGCCAGCGTGAAGGGCAAGATCTCGACCGGAACGGTGCCGGAGGGATTAAAGCCGGTCTACGTTCACCGACAGTCGCGCACCCTTTCGAAGATCCTCGCCGA
>Ga0318510_10000051_pt1 | contig 13527 bp, 12 predicted proteins | sample GRESIP171b2f17_FD_203680 | JGI IMG/M metagenome (GOLD analysis project Ga0318510, IMG submission 203680) | Tropical soil microbial communities from Luquillo Experimental Forest, Puerto Rico - GRE.SIPMG.171b2f17 | ecosystem: Environmental > Terrestrial > Soil > Tropical forest > Bulk soil...
TACGCGACGGCCGCGGCGGCCACAACTGCGGTGCGGACTTCTGGGTTGCCCGTGGGGAGCAGATTCAGCGAAGCTGTGAGAACTATGCCCACAAAGACCCAGAACTCAGAAGTCACATAGAACGGCTTCGTCTCCCCGTTGTGAGTCAGTTTCTTCAGGAATTCCTCTAGCATATTCACCTCCCCCTAGAACTTGACGCTTATGAGTAGACCGATTATAGCCACGAGGAGTATACCTGTGGATATTAGGAGTTGCCTAGTTGAGACTGCGTGCTTGGCCACATGGGCCGCGTGCCTCTCGGTTGCCTCAGCAGCCGACACGAACTTGATGAACAACTCATTGAGTTTCTGAAGATCCTCTTTCAACTCATGTAGTCCCTTCCGTTGGTCTTCCATTTCTCTGTCTTTACGGCCCTCCTCCTTCTCCAACGCCTCTATCGCGTGCGTCACATGTAGGACTGCCTTTTCGAGGTCGTCCATCAGGCGTTCCTGCCACCGATCAAGGGTCCTATCTGACTGCCTGCCGTCATGCCACCAGGCGGCCAGAACCCTATCTCAAACCAACCAGGCGTCCTAGCGTTACCCTCCCGTTCTGTACCGAACCCCGTCTTGCTGATGATCTGTCCAGCGTTGAACTTCTCACCCGCCCGCAAGACCGAGTGCGTGTGGCCTATGTATACTTCTCGCCCCGCGAGGGGCCCCGACGTGAACTTGACCACGGGGTAGTTGTAACCGAAGCCGCCGGGATTGTCCTTCGTCATCAGCACAACACCGTTGCCCGGCGCGATGATCGGACCGCCTGGGTTGGTCGCTCCATCCTGCCCCTGATCCCACCGTCCCATAGTGAGTTTGGCCGACGCAGGCAGGAAGCCCCCCAGCTTCGTCGGTCCTTGATGCACCATCCCTGGCAGGTTGGCCGGGGGCGGTTCGCCATTTGGCGGTTGGCGGATGGCGGATTCCTGGTCGAACTTGTCAGCCATTAGTTCCCAGTTTTTCTGGACTAGGTCGCCTGTTGACCCTTCGTATCCTTCAGGCGGTTTGGGTACTTCTTCGGGTAGAGGTTCAGGTATGCGCTCACCTTCCTGCACCCGCTGTTCCATGCCCTGAGGCATGACGGGGTTGAGCTTAGCGGCTTCGAACTGTGGACCTTCTTCGGGTTTTTCCGTGCTTTCCTGACCGACTAGCCCCAGCGCGCGGAAGAGATTGAAGCGAGGGGCACCCTGTTTTTCCGCTTCAACCTGTTCCTTGCCCGAGGTTCGGCCGACCTGCCGCAACGCTGCGTTCTTGAGTAGTTCCCTGTCCCCTGATAGTTGTCCGTACAACGACCTCAAGTCATTGCCGCCGTTGTACCCGGACGACGCCCAGCCAGACGTAGCGATGGCGTGGATCTCTGCGTTTGCCCCCTGCCCCGCAGCGTGGAGGATGTTCATTATGCCCGAGGCAGGCCTCCCATATTCCCGCGAGATCTGTCCACGTCCCCTCATCCATTCCGCCGAGGCACGGGCGGCAGATTCAGGGTTGCGCCACACGCCACTGTGAGCACCAGACGCATCCCCCGTGTCTGTCCTAGCTATGTTGAGCCAGTTGTGGTAGCCTTTGCCTTCGTAGTTCCTCGCTGCGCTTCCGCTCTGCTCAGCAAGCAACCACGATCCTACTACTCGTGGATCGAGTCCAGTTTCACGTCCGAAGACTGAGGCGAATCGAGATTGACCGGGAGTCAGGAGGCTCATTCTTCAAGTTTCTGCTGTTCTTTCCTGATGGTTTTAGGATTCTTCCTTGTAGCTTCAGCTAGATTCTTCAGGAAGTTGGCTTGGTATTTACCCAGGTTGTATGTTCTCATCTGCGCCCCGAACTCCTGCTCCAACGCGGACAGCAGGTTGCCCCCACGCCGTGTGGTCGGCTGTACCCCTATGGGCTGCTCGTGCAGCAGCGGGATGGATTCCGGGAAGACTGGGTTCCCGCCAGTTAGCCCCAGCTCGACAGCTCGGACCTCCGGGAAACTGCGTGCAAACGTCCCAAAGGCACGCTGTAGGGGGTTGGCCTGGAATGGGCCTTCGAGTTCCTCTCCAGTTCTCACGTTGAAGAGGGTTCCAAATCGGTCTGCTTCTATGCCCGTGCGCGGGTCGATCCTCTCGCTCTGCCCCGTCAGGGGGTTGATGCCATACCCCGCCATCACAGACTGCAAGATCGGTGACATCTGTCCCATTCTGACTGCACCCTGCAACATGCCCTGCCGCCCGAGAGGATTCATCACGTCCGCCATCGGGTTGAGGCCGTAGAGATTGATGTACTTGACCGCGGTGGGGTTAGCATGCGAGAGCCACAGGGCCGACTCGAGGTAGGGCGGTATCGGACCAAGGTTGTTTTCCTGCCACTCGTTGCCAATGTTGCCCAGCATGTGGAAGGCCTCCGCGCGGCCGGGATAGTTGAAAGGTAGTTTCCACACAAACTTGGAGATGAACTTGTACCAACCCCAGAAGGGCAACCCGAACTTGATAAGCTTCCTCTCCCACGGTGACATCTCCCCAAACGTGTAACTGACCTGGGACAGCTGGTCGAAGACGTTCTCGATCAGACCTGGATATTTGAGAACCTCGCGCTGGAACGCGGGGTCGAGCACGGCATCTATGTTCTTTGAGTTCATAAAGCCGCCTGGGTGGTCGAACGCCGTGCCCAGCTCAGCCATGCGCTGTTTAGCCTCTACGTCTAGCTTGCGCAGAAAGATGGCACGTCGTTGCCAGTTAGTCTGGGTGTGTACGGCGCTACCGATGAGCTTGGCCATGGGGTTCTGGCGTAGTTTCATCTGCCCCGTGTCGGCCATCTCGCGGATCATGCCGCCCTGGTTGACGGCGTACGGTAGAGGCTGGGGATTGAGCACCCTGTCGCCTGCACCATTGAACTGCTCCATCGCAGAGAGGGACTCCTCCGTCGGCTTGTTTGCCTCGGAGAAGTAGCGGTTGGCCTGGACCCAGTACGTGGGATTCATGGTGCCGTCGATAAGGGCGATCAGACCATGACCTATGGACGTCCTCATCATCCACGCGGGCATCATAGTCAGCTGCATGTACTTCCAACGCGACAAGACGTAGGACTCCACACGCGCGATGCCCGTGCCCATTTCGGCCACCTGGCGGTGTTTCATTATGGTGTCCACAAAGGTACGAGGAACAGCCACGCCCTGCCCGAACCTCTTGCCGCTCATGCCTGCCTTCTGAGTCATGCCGCTGACCAGACGCTGCGCTGACTCCTCAGCGTACTCCTCCATCTGACGCATAGCCTCCTCGGGGGAGGCATCGGGGTTGGAGGTGAACACGTCAGCCATGTCTCGCTGGAGCTGAACGTCCTCGTTGAAGAAGTCCCTCCAGACATTGACGGGAAGGAACTGATATTTGGCGGCTAGGGGCCCTAGCGCTACGTTCATGTCCCCTTCGTTGTCGAAGATCCTCACAGTCCCGTCTGTAGTTTTGACAGCTATCTTGTCTATCATCTGGTCGTTGAGTTTGTTACCGAGGATCCCACGATAGACGTTGTACGCGTTCCGCGCTATCATCTCTGGATCCATCCTCATGGAACCATTCATAAACGCGGTGTATGCAGCGTCGTGAGAGAAGCCAAGGGGCTGGCCTATGGCCACGTTGTAGGCTGTGATGTTGCGTGGTCTGAACGGCCGCTTCATCGTGTAGTAGTCCGGTAGCTCCTCACCCTTGCGGTCGAGGGGCGTGGGCCTTATCAGCCGCCTCAGCAACCCTCCCGGCTGCACTCCGAAATGTGCGCCCACGTCAGCGGAGACAGACGGGACATACGTGGGTATTATCTCGCTGCCGGGCCCACCCAGCGGGACGCCCCTAGCTAACGCCTGTGCCTGCTCGGGCTCCATCCCGAAGCGATGCTGGAATGCAGTAGCTATCTTTTGGTACAGCGTGTTCCCAGCGATGTAGCCGGGTTTTTCTTGCCTGTCGAGCTGAGACTCACCATTCGCCCTGTCCTCCTTGAAGGAGTCAATGGCTTCCTGGATGGTTTTGGCGACAGCTGGCTTGTCGGGTATATAGAGTCCGCGCGCAAGGTCCATTGCCGACGGTATCACCTCAGCGGTCTCGCGTCCCATAAGCGAATCCTGTATTGCCTGAAGACCTCTTGCGAAGGGTGCGTGCGCCTGCGCCCACGCGGGTAGTTCGTGGCGCATTTCCTCGACAGTCTTATCTTCTAGTGCTTTCCTACGTCCGAACGCCCCCGACTCCTCGTGGATCGTAGGATTGAGTCGCTCTTCGGCGATGGTTGCTAAGTGGACGTTCACCCTCCGCAGCTGATACGCGGCCTCCTTCATATCGTCGGTGGGATTCTCGATCAGCGCGCGGAACCTGTCGTCCTGAAATAGCTTGTTGGCCCGATACTGGGCTGCCTGCATCTCGGTAGCATTCTGCACGGGCCCATCCACGTCCTCGCCTTTGCGGAGTAACTCGGCGTAGTTGTCGAGCCTATCGAGGTTATCTATGCCCATCGCGTGTAGCAGCATAGCGGCGTGCTGCATGTCCCCAGCGGCGGGGTTGTCGGCCTTCGCTTTCATCCGTTCCACAGTCTCGAGAAAGTCTTTGACGGGTCCGTTGGCGAAGGCCTCGTTCACGCCCGCCTGCTGCTGTGCCCGTGCGCGGTTGATTATCCTCCGCCCAAACAGGTTCCCATAGAACTCCTCTACGTTGCCTGCCTGCCTGCCTGGCACAGGTAAGCGCTTGGCTTTTGACAGAACGTAGTCGAAGGGTTTCTGTACCGCGTACTTGACGAACGGCGCTGTGGCCTTATAGTAACGTGGCACCTCAGCTGCCTTGACAGTATTGAGATCCACGTTAGGGTTGAGTGCCTTGAGTGCTTCGATGTTCTTCTCCGTCATGCCAGGCGACAGGGTCACGGGTGCCCTACCCTCAACCGACCCCAGTCTAGATACCTTGGCCGCTGCGCGGGCGACTCCCGAGGCCTCTGCCCCCGGGAACGTCTCTGCCGCCCGCGACACCGCACCTGCGCCCTTTGCTACCCCGCCAAGAGCTGGAGATGCGATGGCGGCCAAGTTCAGTAGAGCGCCCAGTGGGTGCTGGGTCGGGTGGGCGATTTCGTGACCCGCCAGCTTGATCTGTTTGACTAGCTTGTTGCCCTGTTCTTCCTGCTTCGTCCTCATCCACGGCGGAGTGACAGCAGTCTTGAGTGTTTCACCGACGCCTTCGCCCAGAGAGGCTATGCCCTGGGGAATTTTGCTGAAGGAGCCGACGATCTGGCCGGCTTCGTGACCGACCTGTCTTGCCTCGCCTGCGAAGAACCCTAGCGGGTTGCTGAAGAAAGAGGGGACGTGTGTGACGCCCTGAGCCAATCGGCTAGCGTCTGCGTGTGAGAGCTGCTGTCCCTTGATTCTGCCGGAGGCCACACCTGCTGTGAGCGTGGCTGAACGCGCGGCGTTCTCCATGCTGGTACGCTGCCCAGCAACTTCTCCCATCTGCTTGGAAAGAGCAGTCCCAAGGAGTGCCGCATTGTATAGCGACTGGGGGATTTCTTCGTAGTTGGCCACACTACCGCTTTATTCCTACCCCAGCTTGTGTAGAGCCGGTGATCGACCCTCGAGGTCCTGCCGCGCCTCGGATGACACCCCTACCCACTACCTTTTCCCTTTCCCTGTCTTCCACGAAGGACTTGAAGTAGCCGCCCCCTGACTTCAGGATGTTGAGTGCCTGAGCGTCGCTCATGCCGTAGATAGAGGTGAGGGCATCGTATGCCTGCTGCGCGTTACGGCGGTATTCTCTGCCGCCTTTAGCGATCTGTTCGGTCCGAGCTTGGGCGGGTAGGCCTGGGGAGAATTCGCCTTTGTTCTGTTTGGTGTAGCTAGTGAACCACGTGCGGGCGGCCGCGTACGCCTTGCCAGCTAGGATCTGCTTTTCATGCTTCTGCTTCCATTCTGCGGCCGAACGCTTGGCGGCGTTGGCTTCTGCAGCAGCTTCACGTTTTTCCCGTTCGCCTTCTCGTTTGCCTTCAGCTGTGGCCCTGCGCGTGCCAGCTTCTGTGGTCTTGATCGCCCCTTCCTGACCGATCTTCTGCTGCGTCAATTCACGCTGGAGCCTTGTCGCCGCGCGGTTGACTTCCTCTTTGGTGAGTTCTGCTCGTGCCTTCGATATGTCGTTCGGTATCTCTTCAGCTACCCGACCGCGTTCGGACTGAAGTTTCGATAGGCTGTCCTGGAGGTTCTGCTGCTCATTCTCCCTCATCTGCGTACGCCCAGCAAGCGGAACCTGAGCTACGTCCTGAGCTATCTCTCCGATACCAGCCGACTGGCGACGAGCGAGGTCCGCATTTAGTTGCGCGTTCTCACCCGCCGCCAGCGTGGCGAGTTGTCCCGCCATTCCGCTCTGCCCCAAGCCAGTAGGTCCACCTGTAGTCAGTGCAGACTGCAACAACTGTTGAGCCTGCCCGCTTTGTGCGCCGCTCATCTGAATAATCTGGGCCATAGAGTCCTGAGCCTGTTTGAGAGCCTGCATCCCCCGAGCCTGGTATTCCTGGTAGATTTTGTCGGCTCCACCTTCCCGCTGCTGAGCGAGGTTCCGTGCCTCAGATTCCTCTTCTTTCAACATGCCCATCTTGGGTTCATAGTTGGTCTTGGCTATGTCAGAGACGGCCTGATTGAACTGACCCTGAGTCCTGTACGGAGAGGCCCACGGTTCGTAGGGCGCATTCCCACTGATCCTCTGAGACACCCCACCCCTGCTCCCACCTCCTCGTCCGCCTACTGCGGTTCTACCCCTACGAGCGGCTTCTTCGGCCCTCACGCGACGCGTGTACTGTTGGCCCCGCTGACGACGCTCCCTTTCCTGTACCGCCCGAGCGGCTGCCTGGGTCCCACGTTCCGCCCGCTGACGCTGCTGCCGTTCGGCTTCACCGAATCCCGCCTTGATGGTGGGCGCACGGGTCTGACCCGCGTTGGGCGTCGGTTCTACTTTCTTCTGTGAAGGGTAGCTAGTCTGTAGTGCCATTAGTATCCTCGTGCCGCCTGTATTGCTCGGACTGCGGGATCACGAGACCATTTTATCGTACCCGGTCCCACCCGAACCCAGTTGCCTGAGGGCGGATTCGTTTCGTACGGTACCACCCCACCCGGTCCTGGTGGCCCAAGATACGTCGTCATCCCGACGGGGGGTCCTGGGAAGGGCCCGCCGCCAAACGTTTCGGGTCCTGCTGTCTTGGGGAGGTTCCTTTCTGCATGTTCGGCTTCTTCGCGTTTGCGTTCTTCCTGCGCGTGTGTGAAGACAGCTTTCGCTTTGGCCAAGTTGTCGTTCGCAGCCTGGACTGCGTTGTTGTAGTCGGTCAGGGCTTTGCTGAGTGCTATGGCACGCTGGGTCGCTATAGTGCCCTTGCCTTCTCCAAAGATACTAGAGTTGATAGTGCCCGCTGCCCCCATCCGCCCCGTGAGCGTACGCAGAGCGCCTTCAGCCTGGTTTTCAGCCCCCACGTCAGCGTAGTATTGTCCTGTGGCCGCTTTATACAAGGCGTCCGACCAACTATTTTCCGCGTTTTCCAGTTCCTGCTGGGAAGCGGTGCTGCCGACCACAGACTTCATCGTCGGAGCTGTAGGAGCTGGTGGGAGCTGAGGCGTGGGTACGGGCGGTGCGTTGGGTAGGGGCGTCGCTGCCGCAGCTGGGGGCGGTGTCGTTTCCGGCACCCCAGGAGGTGCCCCAGCCGCGACAGCAGGCGCAGCACCCGAGGCGACAGCGGGTGTGGCCGTTTTGGGCGCAGGTTCGCCAGCCGTGCTTACGCCGGCGGCATTAGCTTGTGCCTGACCGGGAATCTGCGCAGTTGTAGTTGGGTTTTCGGGTTTGGCGGTAGAGGCCGCAGGTACGGAGGCCACAGTCTGTGTGGCTTTCGGAACGGGGCTACCCTTGGTCGTGCGTTCGGACTGCCTCACATCGGGAGCGGTCATAATGCCCGTCGAGCTAGCCGCAGGTTCCTGTTCATACGGTAGCTTCAGACGAGGGGTGGGTTCTGTTCCGGGGATGGCAGCCATCAGCTCACCCAAGTCATGGGGTTTTCGTGCCCGTACCCCTGCGCGTCCGCGACCGTGAGGGGCTCGTCCATCTCACGCTCTCCGTACTTCAGCATCAAGGACATGAGCATCTTCTCGTATTCTGCCGCGAGGATCTTGACCCTGTCCTCCTCGTTCTCGGCGTTGAGAGCGATCATCGCAGCCCTGAGCACGACTGGATAGTGCATGTGATGTGGCCACTTGATCGAGGTGGAACCAGGTTCGCTATTTGCTAGTTCCATGTCGTTGCACTCCAACTGGACACGGAGTTCAAACTTCGTGGGCTTTTCAAGGACTCGCCAGATGCCCAGCTTGTAGTTCGTCGAGATTAGGTAGTAAATCTCAGGGAGTCCTACTTCTTTGGGTTCGCGTATGTCCCGTTCAAACTTGTGGATGTCATAGTACTTTAGCTTGTAGATGTTGGTCTGGTCTTTGACGGTTATGACCTTGGTCGTGTGGAGGGGCAGAGTGATTTCGTTGCTCCCTGCTGCCATTTCTGTTTCCACAAGAGCGGTCTCGAGGAAAGGCCAGTCGTACACGGACTCAATGTCGCGCATGGCTGCGTTGAGCCACGCCTTCAGTGGATCTTTGTTATCGAATCCGTACCGCTTGAGAGCGGTTTCCATTTCTTCGAGGGTCATACGCTTGAGGAGACGAAGATTTTGGGATTGTGTAGGAGTACGTCCTGTAGCGAATGTTCTAGGCGTTCGAGCCCATCACCCAACTTCTCACTGAACTCGTGCTCCTTGTCCTTGTCAACCTTATCGGCCTGCTTTTCAAGCTCAATAGCCACATCGCCTATGTCGTGCGTGGCCTGGTCCATCTTCATCAACCGGTCTAGTATCGACCTGTTGAGTTCCTTCGTAGTGAGCGCCAAGCGATCAGTTCCATCCTTGCAGTGCTCGACGATCACCCACTCCTCCTCCCATGTGTCGAAGAAGGGCGTCAACCACCCAGGCCAGCGAGCGAGGATCTCGTTCTTGATCTCGCAGACGTCCGGGCCCTCCGTAATGAGCCGACGACTGTTAGCATCGAAGTACGAGAGTCCTCTACTCGCTGGTCTGCGTCTCATGCTACTTGCCCACTGCCAGCACCCTCAACCCCGGTTCCGTCAGGGCCGCAGGATATGCTTCTTCAGGCAACTGTTCGAGGGCGCCTTTCAAGGCACCCCCTGTCCGGAAGACCATCAGCTTTTTGTTTGTGTAGTCGTACTGAAGGACGTAGCCCCCAGTTTTGCCCTGTACGTCCACCCATTCGATGATGCCAGTTCCCACTTCCTTCAGCTTCGTTTCCAAAACTTCGGAAAGGGTAATGTCACCACCAGTTTTGTAGGTGCCCGACAGTTTGAGTGCTGCACGAACCTCCCAGAAGTCGCCTCCCGAGTGTGGTACTACGGGTCCCGCTCCGCCGATTTCTTCGAGGACAGCAGTCATGGAGTATCAGCTCCAGACGCCAGCTGCATCGTCCTGAAGTTCGATCATCCGACCGAGTCGGTTGCGACCGACAGTTGCGAAGTCGTGGTCCGCTGCCAGGTACGCGTCGAAGTTGTCGGTACGGTCAACTGCACGCGCGAGGACGGCACCGTCGTCGTCCACCCATTTCCAGCCGCCCTTACCGTCTTCTCCTGCGTCGAGGTAGACCCACATCATCGCGTCGGCGTTCAGGAACCACATCTGTTCCTTCGGACAGTCGTCGTCGAAGACGACGGGCATCTCGTTGAAGAGAATGGCCTTGAACCCACCGCGCAACGTCACAGAGTCCTGGTCCGTGAACCGCTTCTGAGACTTCAAAGTGTTCACGTACCGACGACGGATTCCGCGGGTCGTCACGATGAGCTCGACCTCAGCCTGGCCCCCTGCACCGACTTTGTCGACCACCTGCTGCCCCTGATCCTCAGAGAACGGGTTCCCCGAGGCAGTGACCACAGGTGAGTTCCACCACACGTTCGCTGCGGGGTCGACTCCGTGAAGTTCGGCGGCTTTGACTTCTTTTCCGCCTGAACCCACGCCCACAGTGTTGGCGATGATGTTTCCGAGTCCGTTGATCTCGTTTTTGAAGTTCCCGTGTCGGACCACGAGTTCTTTCGCAGCGGTCAACGTGCCCGTTCCCGAGTATGTGACTTCTCGAGTCGCGGCATTGATCGCGGTGACTTTGAATTCCGAGATGGTTACGACCCCGACCGTAGTGACCACGTCTATGACCATGTTTATACGGAGGTACTGGACCGTATCGACCACGAACTGTTTGGTTCCTTTTTTGTCTTCCGTGATTTCTGCGAGTTGGCCTGTTTGCTTGGCAAACCCTTGGCGGTTCAAGTCCTTTCGGATGTCCTTCACCGCACCTTTGGTCTCAGCGTCAAGCAGGCGGAGAAAGACCCCCGGCTTTTTTTCGCTGAGCTTGATGGCAAAGCGCGAGAGGCGGATGGACATCAAGTTGTGACGCAGCTTGTCCTTGAGGTCCGTCCATCCCTGCTGGCCTGCCGTGGGGAGTGCGCCACCCTCTGCGATGGCTCCCATCCCCTCGTTACGTGACGAGTGAGCGGGCAACACCCACTCGCGCCCGGCGAACTCGACTCCCTCGGACTCACGCGTGAATCCTCGCCAGTCGTAGTCCTGACCGCGCCCTTCATCACCAGACGATGATGCCTCTCCTGGCTCATCGTCATCGGCTGCGAACATGAGAACGCAGCGTTGGTTTAGCTGCTCGCGGATCGGAGTTAGGTAATACTCCTTGAGTATCGCGTCAGCATTGGCCGTCGTCTGGGCCACGTATTTTCACCTCTTTTCCTCGAAATCAGCCGCCAGCGTTCATACCCATCTGCTGCTCGAGGAATTGCCGTGCCCCGACGTTGGCATTGTCCAGGAAGCGGTCACCGCCTGCTGCCCTTTTGCCTTGCCTCGGTGCGGTTGGCAACTGCCCCTGAACACGCGGAGGTTGCGCGCCAGCGGACGTCTTGCCATTAGTGAACTGTCCCAGAAACTTGTCTCGTAGATCGGTGAGCATCTTTGCCGCCGCCAGTTCGTCGCCGTCCGAAGCGATGATAGCGGCCACAACGACCTCGTCGTCTATGATCTCTGCTGGGATTGATGCCTGGTCGAGTTGACTCCGTATGTTGGTCTTGGCCTGTTGGAGGATCGCGTCCTGTTGGGCCTCTTGTTCTGCCACGCCCCGCTGTTCGTCGCCCTGAGAGAGCTGTTGAAGCTGGGCCTGCATGTCTAGAGCCCATTGTGGGATTTGCTCCTGTTGAGGCTGTGCCTGTGGTTGCGGTTGCTCACCGACCTGCATCTGCTGTTGCCCCCGCAGAACCTGCATGAGGGCCTCCATCGACAGGGAAGCAGGAACCGTCCCGCCCTGCTGCAGTTCGTTGATGATGCCTACAGCTGTCGCGAGTGGATCCTGCTGGTAGTTGTCGAGGAAGGCCATGAGGGGATCCACCTGATCTGGCTGGATCGCCTCCATGAGGCCCTTGTAGGGAGCCTGCGCCTGCTCCATCCGAGTCACATGGCCCTGTATGTTACGCAGGTGTGGTTCGAGTAAGCTGCGCGATGTCTCTGGGACGTCGGGGAATAGGCCCCAATTGAAGCCCTGTTCGCCGCCTGTAGGCTGTGCTCCCCCCGGTTGGCCTTGGCCGCCCGCCGGCGCTGTACCTGCGGGGGGTGCCCCTTGAGCTGCTACTGATGCCTCCATTACGTCCTTTCTGGCACTGTACCCAGTCGGGCCTTAGTACCGTGATCCTCGTTGTTTTGCTCTCGTCCGTTCTGTGGCCTGCTCTTCGCCCGGCTGTCCTTTCGGGTTGAAGTGGCCCTTGGAACGGAAGTTTGCCATCGCTGCCTTGCGCGCGGTGCCCATGTCCTTCGGACCCCCAGCGCCTATGTGTATGACGAGCGCGGGACCCTTGCCTCCCTCGGCTCCCTCGGGAGGTGTAGCCCCGCCTTCGCCACCAGGTGGGCCGCCCATCATCCCACCTTCACCGGCAGCCATATCTTCGGTGTCGTCTCGTCCTACCACCTGTTGCAGAGCTTCTATTGGCTGCTGCACGTCCCGAATCATCCGCTGTATTGCTGGCTCCGGCTCTTGCTGGGCCAACTGCATCAGCAGAGATTCGATCTGTTGAACTATCTGTGCGCCGCCGCCCTGCATCAGACTGAGCCCCTACCCCATCCTTGAGTTGTGTCGAGCTCTTCGAACTGGTCGGGGGTAATCTCGAGCTGCTCGTTGCGCGAGTCCCGAGTGCCGACCACGTAGGATTTGATCTTTGCGAAGTACCGCATAGGATGCCCCGCAGTGTTGAACTGCAAGTAGTCCTCTGTGGTGTCGAACGTGTGGCCCGTGATGAAGACCATACGCCCAGCGTACGGCCCTGACTTCACGCGCCCGCGCGTCCCCTCCAAGTACACCGGCATTCCGATGTGCTCGTTGTCCTCAGGCAGAAGCTGAGGCTCCTCCGTTGCTGTCGCCGTCGTCGCCTCTTCGGCGGTCGGTGCTTCGGCCGCTGTCGGTTCGGACGGAGGTTTGGCTACTGCAGGCATTTAGCCTCCTTTGGTCGATGTGATGTTATCACTGGGGCCCTCCTTCCATTAGCGACCTCGGCGACGATGCCCCAGTAAATTGCGAAGGCGGCCCTTCCGGTCTTTGTTGCCCGTTACCGGCTTCTCCGGGGCCCGGCGGTGGGCCTCCGTTTGGGCTCGGTCCTGCCCCCCCGGCTCCTTGCTGCTTTCCTTGGCCGGCGGCTTCGACTGCCATTTTTTCTTGCTGCTGCGCTTGCTCATACTGTGTGTGCTCCTGATCGTGCTTCATAAAGGCCTGTTGGATTTGTTCGGGCAACTTCTTGAACTCGGCCGACTTCATAAAGTTTCGGTGGATGTAGTGGTGAGCGGGATGGTTGTACCACTCTTGGACACCTGGATCGGTGCCTTCCTTGAGTTCGTGGTTCTCCCGCTCCGCCTGATCGAGGTCGACTTCCCACTCATCCGGCTCGCCTTCGGAAAGCTCGAGATACTGACGCACCTTTCTCGGGTCCTGCTCGATTTTGCGGTCCCAAAGGTCAAGAATGAACTGCTGCTTCGCTGCCTTACTTCTCGGCAACGCGGAGCCGGCTTGGATGACGACGCCCATCGCACCGGCAAGCATTGTGCCAACAAAGTCAAACACCTCCGGCTCACCGTGGTTTTTGTAGATGTTCACGGTACGAGGAGTGTCATACTTCTCAGCCATCATGCGGAGAATCTGGTTGGATACCCCTTCCATGCACTCCTCGAATTCTTGGACCGTCGGTCCCAGCCGAGTGTCGTCCTCCTCCTGGAGATAGGCGATGGCCACACCCGAACGGGCACCCGGCGGAACCTTACCCTGAGAGGTTTCACCCTGCCCAGAGATTTCACGTATGTCCTCCTTCAACTGCTCCACCAACTCGACCACGTATTTGGGCATGTCCGGCATCTCGACCGGTTTGGGCTCCGGTACGTTGGGCATGAAGTT
>Ga0318510_10000069_pt1 | contig 12507 bp, 8 predicted proteins | sample GRESIP171b2f17_FD_203680 | JGI IMG/M metagenome (GOLD analysis project Ga0318510, IMG submission 203680) | Tropical soil microbial communities from Luquillo Experimental Forest, Puerto Rico - GRE.SIPMG.171b2f17 | ecosystem: Environmental > Terrestrial > Soil > Tropical forest > Bulk soil...
ACACCGACCGCCTCGCCCATATTCACCGGCGTGCCACGGGCGAGATCGCGCCCATAGCATTTGCCGCAGACCCCATTTACCGTGTCGCAGGTCAACACCGAACGAATGCGCACTTCCTGCACACCCGCGCCCTTGAGCCGCTCCACCTCCGGCTCCTCCAGCAGCGTTCCCTTGGCAACGAGAACTTCGTTGCTTGACGGATCGCGGACGTCTTCAGCCGTGGTGCGGCCGAGGATGCGACTTTCCAGGGAGGCCACGACTTGGCCGGCATCGATAATGGCGCGCACCTTGATGCCGCGGGACGTGCCGCAGTCCTCATCGGTGATGATGCAGTCCTGCGCCACGTCGACGAGACGGCGGGTCAGGTAACCCGAATTTGCGGTCTTGAGCGCCGTGTCGGCGAGACCCTTACGCGCACCGTGCGTCGAGTTGAAGTACTCGAGCACCGAGAGCCCCTCCTTGAAGTTGGAGATGATCGGGCTCTCGATGATTTCGCCGGACGGCTTCGCCATCAAGCCGCGCATGCCGGCAAGCTGCCGCATCTGCGCCGGCGAGCCGCGCGCGCCGGAATGCGCCATCATGAAAATCGAATTGACCTGCGCTTCGGCGCCCTGCTCCGTCGCGGGTTTGGCGGCGGAAATTTCCTTCATCATCGCTTCGGCGATCTCTTCAGTGCACTTCGACCAGGCGTCAACGACCTTGTTGTACTTTTCGCCCTGCGTGATCAGGCCGTCATTGTATTGCTGCTCGAATTCTTTAACCGCCTCGCGCGTCTTCTCGACGATCGTGCGCTTGGAGCCGGGCACCACCATATCGTCTTTGCCGAAGGAGATGCCGGCCTTGAACGCGTGATGGAAGCCAAGCGCCATCACGCGATCGCAGAAGATCACCGTCTCCTTCTGCCCGCAGTGGCGGTAGACGGTATCGATCATGCTGGAGATCTCGCGCTTGGTCATAAGCTTATTGACCAGATCGAAGCTCACCTTGGCATGCTTCGGCAAAACCTCGCCGAGCAGCGCACGCCCCGACGTAGTCTCGTAGGTTTTGCGCACGGGCTCGCCGTCCTCGCCGAGGCCTTCCCAGGTGTATTTGATCTTGCTGTGCAGCCCGACGGTCTTTTCATGCAGCGCGTGCTCAACCTCGCTGATGTTGCGATAGTAGCCCTGCACGACGTTCTGCTTCTTCGGATCGCGCTTGATCTGCTCCGGCGTGTAGAGCTCGATCTTGAACTGGCCCGGGCCATTCTCGATCATGATCGAGAGGTAGTAGAGGCCAAGCACGATGTCCTGCGACGGCACGATGATCGGCGATCCGTTCGCCGGATGCAGGATGTTGTTGGTCGACATCATCAAGACGCGCGCTTCGAGTTGCGCTTCCAGCGAAAGCGGCACGTGAACCGCCATCTGGTCGCCATCGAAGTCGGCATTAAACGCCGCGCAAACGAGCGGGTGGAGCTGGATCGCTTTGCCTTCGATCAGAACCGGCTCAAAGGCCTGAATGCCAAGGCGATGCAGCGTCGGCGCCCGATTGAGCAGTACCGGATGCTCGCGAATGACTTCGTCGAGAATATCCCACACCTCGGGCTTCTCTTTCTCGACAAGCTTCTTCGCCTGCTTGACCGTGGTCGACAGGCCCTTCGCATCGAGCCGCGAATAGATGAACGGCTTGAACAATTCGAGCGCCATCTTCTTTGGCAGCCCGCACTGATGCAGCTTGAGCTCCGGACCCACGACAATCACCGAACGACCGGAATAATCAACGCGCTTGCCGAGCAGGTTCTGCCGGAAGCGGCCCTGCTTGCCCTTGAGCATGTCGGCGAGCGACTTGAGCGGCCGCTTGTTGGCGCCGGTAATGACGCGACCGCGCCGGCCGTTGTCGAACAATGCGTCCACCGCCTCCTGGAGCATCCGCTTCTCGTTGCGAATGATGATGTCGGGGGCGCGCAATTCGATCAGCCGCTTGAGACGGTTGTTGCGGTTGATCACGCGGCGATAAAGGTCGTTAAGGTCCGACGTGGCGAAGCGGCCGCCGTCGAGCGGCACCAGCGGCCGCAAGTCGGGCGGAATCACCGGCACGTGCGTGAGCACCATCCATTCCGGCTTGTTGTGGGATTGGATAAATGCTTCGATCAGCTTGAGCCGCTTGGCGAGCTTCTTCGGCTTGAGCTCAGAGGTCGACTCGGCGATCTCCTTGCGCAGATCTGCCGCCATCCTCTCCAGATCGAGCGCTTTGAGCATTTCGCGGATCGCTTCCGCGCCGATCATCGCCGTGAAGCTGTCGGCGCCATATTGATCCTGCGCCTTGACATAGTCCTCCTCTGAGAGGAGCTGACGATCCTTGAGCGGGGTCAAACCCGGCTCCAGCACGACATAATTCTCGAAGTAAAGTATGCGCTCAAGATCCTTGAGCGTCATGTCGAGCAGAAGCCCGATCCGGCTCGGCAACGACTTGAGGAACCAGATATGCGCAACTGGCGCAGCGAGCTCGATATGGCCCATCCGCTCGCGCCGCACCCGCGACAGCGTCACCTCAACCGAGCACTTTTCGCAGATGATGCCTTTATACTTCATCCGCTTGTACTTGCCGCACAAGCACTCGTAGTCCTTGATTGGCCCAAAAATGCGCGCGCAAAACAAACCGTCGCGCTCGGGCTTGAAGGTCCGGTAATTGATGGTCTCCGGCTTTTTGATCTCACCGTAGGACCAGGACAGAATCTTCTCCGGGCTAGCAATCGCAATCCGGATCTGGTCGAAGACCTGCGCCGGCACTTGCGGGCTGAAAAGATTCATGATTTCTTGGTTCATCATTCGCTCCGTTTCGGACGACAGATGACGGACGTCAGATCGAGTGTGCGCCGTTATTCGACATCGTCCATTCTCCGTCGTCTTCCTCTATTGTCTCTTACTCCGCCGCCTCGGCGACTTCACCGCCGCCACCACGCTGCTGCTTGGAATTATGCAGCTCGACGTTGAGTCCGAGCGAGCGCATCTCTTTCACCAGCACGTTGAACGATTCCGGAATGCCGGATTCGAAGGCGTCATCGCCGCGCACGATCGACTCGTAAACCTTGGTGCGCCCAGCGACGTCGTCCGACTTCACAGTCAGCATTTCCTGAAGCGTGTAGGCAGCGCCATAGGCTTCAAGTGCCCACACCTCCATTTCGCCGAAGCGCTGTCCGCCGAATTGCGCCTTGCCGCCGAGCGGCTGCTGGGTGACCAGACTGTACGGGCCGATCGAGCGGGCGTGAATCTTGTCATCCACGAGATGGTGCAGCTTCATCATGTAGATGAAACCGACCGTCACTCTACGATCGAAGGAATCGCCGGTACGGCCGTCAAACAATGTCACCTGACCCGAATGATCGAGGCCGGCGAGATCGAGCATATGCTCGATATCTGCTTCCTTGGCGCCGTCGAACACCGGAGTGGCGATCGGCACGCCATGGCGAAGATTGGTGCCGAGCTCGATGAGGCCCTTCTCGTCAAGCGACTTGATGGTCTCGTCCTCACCGTAAACTCTCTTCAGCAGCTCTTTGAGCGGCTTGGAGTCCTTCTTGCCATTGTGCAGGTCGACGGCGTAGCCGATCTTCAGGCCCAAACCGGCGCATGCCCAGCCAAGATGGGTCTCGAGAATCTGGCCGACATTCATGCGGCTCGGCACGCCGAGCGGATTGAGCACGATATCGACCGGAGTGCCGTTTGCAAGGAACGGCATGTCCTCAAGTGGCACGATTTTCGACACCACGCCCTTGTTGCCGTGGCGGCCTGCCATCTTGTCGCCGGGCTGGATTTTCCGCTTCACGGCGACGAAGACCTTGACCATCTTCATCACGCCGGGCGGCAATTCGTCGCCGCGCTGCAACTTCTCGACCTTGTCGAGGAAGCGCTGCTCTAGCCGTTTCTTCGACTCGTCGTATTGCTTGCGGATGGCTTCGATCTCCGCCATCACCTTGTCGTTCGGCGAAGCAAAGCTCCACCATTGCGAGCGCGGATATTCTTCTAGTACCGCGCGGGTGATCTTGGTGTCTTTCTTGAAGCCCTTCGGCCCGGCAATGCCCTGCCGCCCTTCAAGCAGTTCGGCGAGGCGGCCGTAGACGTTGCGATCGAGAATCGCCTGCTCGTCATCGCGGTCCTTCGCCAGCCGTTCGATCTCTTCGCGTTCGATGGCAAGCGCGCGCTCGTCCTTCTCGACGCCATGCCGATTGAACACGCGGACTTCAACCACGGTGCCCTGGACGCCCGGCGGAACGCGAAGCGAAGTATCGCGTACATCGGAGGCCTTCTCGCCGAAGATGGCGCGCAACAGTTTCTCTTCCGGGGTCATCGGGCTTTCGCCCTTGGGCGTAATTTTGCCAACCAGGATGTCGCCGGCGCGCACCTCCGCGCCGATATAGACAATACCGGCCTCGTCGAGGTTCTTGAGCGTCTCTTCCGAGACGTTCGGAATGTCGCGAGTGATCTCTTCCGGACCGAGCTTGGTATCGCGCGCCATCACCTCGAATTCCTCGATGTGAATCGAAGTGAAGACATCGTCCTTGACGATGCGTTCGGAGAGCAGGATTGAATCCTCGAAGTTGTAGCCATTCCACGGCATGAACGCGACCAACACGTTGCGGCCAAGCGCAAGCTCGCCGAGATCGGTCGACGGACCGTCAGCAATAATGTCGCCGCGCTTGACCTGATCGCTCACTTTCACCAGCGGCCGCTGGTTGATGCAGGTGTTCTGGTTTGAGCGCTGGAATTTTTGCAGCCGATAGATGTCGACGCCGGGCTTGGTCGGATCAGGCTCGTCGGTGGCACGAATGACAATACGGGTCGCGTCGACCTGATCCACCACGCCGGTACGCCGCGCCGCGATCGCCGCGCCGGAATCGCGGGCGACGATGCCTTCCATGCCGGTCCCGACATATGGCGCCTCGGCGCGCACGAGCGGCACCGCCTGTCGCTGCATGTTGGAGCCCATCAGCGCGCGGTTGGCGTCGTCGTTTTCCAAAAACGGAATCAGCGCCGCGGCAACCGAAACAAGCTGTTTGGGCGACACGTCCATGAAATCGACTTTGTCGGGCGGAATAAGCTGCACGTCGCCAGCGTGCCGCACCACGACGAGGTCGTCGGTGAAGCGGCCTCTGGTGTCGATCGCGGAGTTGGCCTGCGCGACCGTGTAGCGCCCCTCCTCCATCGCCGAGAGATAGACCACCTCGTCGGTGACGCGGCCGTCCTTGACCTTGCGATACGGCGTCTCGACGAAACCGTACTTGTTCACCCGAGCATAAGTCGCCAGTGAATTGATCAAGCCGATATTCGGTCCTTCCGGCGTCTCGATTGGGCAGATACGGCCATAATGGGTCGGATGCACGTCGCGCACTTCGAAACCTGCGCGCTCGCGCGTGAGCCCGCCCGGACCGAGTGCGGAAAGCCGTCGCTTGTGCGTGATTTCCGACAGCGGGTTGGTTTGGTCCATGAACTGCGACAGCTGTGACGAGCCGAAGAATTCACGCACCGCTGCCGCGGCAGGCTTGGCGTTGATGAGGTCCTGCGGCATGACGGTATCGATGTCGACCGAGGACATGCGCTCCTTGATGGCGCGCTCCATGCGCAGCAGTCCGATGCGATACTGATTCTCCATCAGTTCACCGACTGAGCGGACACGCCGGTTGCCAAGATGATCGATGTCGTCGATGTCGCCTTTGCCATCGCGCAGATCGACAAGCGTGCGGATCACCGCAATGATATCTTCCTTGCGCAGAATGCGCACGGTGTCCTCGGCGGTGAGGTCGAGCCGCATATTCATTTTGACGCGGCCAACCGCGGACAGGTCATAGCGCTCCGGATCGAAGAACAGCGACTGGAACATCGCCTGCGCCGTGTCGATCGTCGGTGGCTCGCCCGGGCGCATCACTCGATAGATGTCGAACAGCGCGTCTTCGCGCGTCATGTTCTTGTCGATCGCCAGCGTGTTGCGGATGTAGGCGCCGACATTGACGTGATCGATATTGAGAAGCGGCAGCTCCTTGTAACCGATCTCGGTCAGCGTCTTGAGCGTCTTTTCGGTGATTTCCTCGCCGGCCTCGGCGTAAATCTCGCCGGTCTTCGGATTGACGAGATCCTCGGCGATATATTGGCCGACCAAGTCCTCGTCCGAGAGGCGTAACGCCTTCAATCCTTTTTCGGCAAGCTGGCGGGCCTGACGCACCGTGAGCTTCTTGCCGGCTTCCAACACGACCTTGCCGGTGTCGGCGTCGACTAGATCGTTGACCGCCTTGTAGCCGCGCAGCCGGTTGGCGTCGAACGGCACGCGCCAGCCATCCTTGGCGCGTTTGTAGACAACCTGTTTGTAAAAAGTATTGAGGATCTCCTCGCCGCTCATGCCGAGTGCATAGAGCAGCGAGGTGACGGGAATCTTTCGCCGCCGATCGACGCGGGCGTAGACGATGTCCTTGGCATCGAATTCGATGTCGAGCCACGACCCGCGATAAGGGATGATCCGCGCAGCAAACAGCAACTTGCCCGACGAATGGGTCTTGCCTTTGTCGTGGTCGAAGAACACGCCAGGCGAGCGGTGCATCTGCGAGACGATGACGCGCTCGGTCCCGTTAACGATGAACGTCCCGTTGTTGGTCATGAGCGGGATATCGCCCATGTAGACATCCTGCTCCTTGATGTCCTTGACCGACTTGGCACCGGTTTCCTCATCCGTATCGAACACGATGAGCCGCAGCGTCACCTTGAGCGGGGCGGCGTAAGTCATGCCGCGCTGCCGGCACTCATCGACGTCGTATTTCGGCGGCTCAAATTCGTATTTGACGAATTCGAGCATCGAAGTGTTCGAGAAGTCGGAGATCGGAAATACCGATTTGAAGACCGCTTGCAGGCCCTCGTTCGGGCGGCCGCCTTGCGGCTCCTGCACCAAGAGGAATTGGTCGTAGGATGCCTTCTGAACCTCGATGAGGTTCGGCATGTCCGCGACTTCCTCGATTTTCCCGAAAAACTTTCTTACGCGCTTCCGACCGATAAACGTCTGCGCCATCATATCCTCTCGCTCAATCGAACCATCAGATCCGAAGCACCGGCAAAGCCGAACTTCGAACCATCGCCTCAACCCGGCCGCATCAAATACCGCAGCGGTATTTGCGTGTGCCATCTCGAGGCAGCGAGGCGATCAAGACGACTCTCCAGAAGGCCGCAATCCATCGCGACCGTCGGGACAGGCGTCATTCGCCGTGTGTTCCCGCCCTATGTATTTCCGTATTTCCGTCCTATTGTTTAACGATTCGGGTACCTGTCCGAATCGCCGCAACGCTACGCCGCAGCACGATCTGCCGCACTCTCGACGCCGGAGGAAACTGCTCCGGCCCCGGCCATCCACGCCTTGAACCGGCACTTAGAGCAGTTGGGAACCCAGGCGTTACTCCGCTTGCCCCGGGGCTTCCCTTAAGTAAGTACTGCTTACTTAAGCTCAACCTTTGCGCCGACCTTTTCAAGCTGCGCCTTGATCTTGGCAGCATCGTCCTTGTTGACGCCTTCCTTCACATTCTTCGGGGCGCCTTCGACCAAATCCTTGGCCTCTTTGAGCCCGAGTCCGGTAATGGCCCGAACCTCTTTGATCACTTCGATCTTTTTCTCTCCGGCGTTGGCGAGAACGACCGTAAATTCCGTCTTTTCCTCGGCCGGCGCCGCCCCTGCCGCCCCTGCCGCAGCCGGGCCCGCCGCGACTGCCACTGCTGCGGCGGCCGAAACCCCCCACTTCTCCTCGAGGAGCTTGGCGAGTTCCGCAGCCTCAAGCACGGTGAGGCCGGAAAGGTCGTTCACTATTTTCTGCAGATCAGCCATGATTCAGTTCCTTCGGTTCTAGCCTTAGCCGCCTCATGCGGCCGCATTTTCGGTCTTGCTGGCATAGGCCTGGACCACGCGAGCGAGCTTCGCCGCAGGCGCGTTGATCACTTGCGCGATCTTCGTTGCCGGCGCCGCAATAAGCCCGATGATCTTTGCCCGCAGCTCATCCAGCGACGGCAGGGCGGCAAGCGCCTTGACGCCGTTCGGGTCGAGCGCGGTCGTCCCCATGGCGCCGCCAAGAATGATGAAACGCTCATTATTCTTGGCGAATTCCACAGCGACCTTAGGCGCTGCAACCGGATCGCCCGAGAAGGCGATCAGAGTCGGACCTTTGAGAAGCGGCGCAATCGAGGCGACGTCAGAGCCTTCGAGCGCGATTTTGGCGAGCCGGTTCTTGGCCACCTTCACACTCGCGCCCGCTTGCTTCATCTGCCGCCGCAAAGTCTGCATTTGCCCGACCGTGAGGCCGGCATAATGTGCAACGACAACGACTGTGGTGCTTTTGAACACCTCACCCAGCGCCGTTACGAGCTCGCTTTTTGCCGCGCGATCCAAAGCTCTCTCCAGTTGGCGGTCCGCTGGTTCCGTTACCAGGCATCCCGCACGGCCTGCGCTTTTCGGCAGGACCTTTAAGGCAGGACGACATTGACACGCCCTGCCCTCCGGCACGGTTTCGCCGCGCCATCGAGGTCAGAACCAAAGGGACCCTTCGATTACACGTGGATCCCTTGTCCTTCACCCGTCTATGCGGGCCAATGGATTAAGCCGTTGTCGGCGCCCGCAGTCTCGGACAGGAGCGCTCCCCATCCACCATTAAGCTCTTCGACTTCTTAGATAATCCGAGCTGGAAACTAAGAAGCGATCTCGCTCGTACAGTGTTTGAAAAGCGCGCAAAAGCGCGCCGACAAATCGGGGCCGGCACGCCCATAACCTTATCTAACCTGACCATCCGCTTTTGCCAAGCGCTTTTAATGCGCCGGCTGGGCGGTTGCGAACAGGGTCGCGGGCTCGACTTTCACACCGGGACCCATGGTCGAAGAGATGGCGACCCTGTTGATGAAGTGACCCTTGGCGCCGGCCGGCCGCGATTTTTGCACAGCATCGGCGAACGCGCGGATATTTTCGATCAGCTTTTCCTCGGTGAACGACGCCTTGCCGATGCCGGCCTGAATGATCCCGGCCTTCTCGGCGCGGAACTCCACGGACCCGCCTTTGGCGCCACGAACGGCATTGGTGATATCCATTGTGACGGTGCCGACCTTGGGATTGGGCATCAGGCCGCGCGGGCCCAGCACCTTGCCGAGCCGGCCAACCAGTGGCATCAGGTCGGGCGTTGCGACGACTCGATCAAAGTCGATAGCGCCGCCTTGCACCTTTTCGACCAGGTCCTCGGCGCCGACGACGTCCGCGCCGGCCGCTTTGGCCTCATCGGCCTTCGCGCCCCGCGCAAACACGGCTACCCGCACTGAACGACCGGAGCCGTTCGGCAAGTTGACGACACCGCGAACCATCTGATCGGCGTGGCGTGGATCGATGCCGAGATTCATCGCCACTTCGATAGTCTCATCGAACTTGGCCTTGGCGCGCTCTTTGACCATCTTCACCGCTTCAGGAAGCGGATAAAGCTTTTCGCGGTCGACGCCCTCACGCGCCTTTGTCGTTCGTTTGCCGAGCCGGCTCATGGCTTCACCTCATAGCCCATCGAGCGCGCCGACCCTTCGATCATGCGCATGGCAGCTTCGATAGTGTCGCAATTGAGATCCTTCATCTTCTGCTGTGCAATCTCGCGGACCTGCGCCCTGGTAACAGAGCCGGCGATTTCGCGCCCCGGGGTCTTCGAGCCGCTTTCGAGCTTGGCCGCTTTCCTGAGAAAGTGCGACACCGGCGGCGAGCGCATCTCAAAGGTGAAAGAGCGATCCGCATAAACCGTGATCGTGACGGGGATCGGAGTGCCCTTCTCCATCTTCTGCGTCTGTGCGTTAAACGCCTTGCAGAATTCCATGATGTTGAGGCCGCGCTGACCCAGCGCCGGTCCGATCGGCGGCGACGGATTGGCCGCGCCTGCCGGCACCTGCAGTTTCACATAACCGGTAATTTTTTTTGCCATTCTTCACTCCTTCAGTGGTGCGGTTGTCGACGACTGGCGACCGTCTCAACCTCCCACACATTCAGACGTCGGATGACGTTGCCTGATCAAAGCTTCTCCACCTGACCGAATTCAAGTTCGACCGGGGTCGCGCGGCCGAAAATCGAGACTGCTACCTTCACGCGCGACCTGCTTTCGTCGACCTCCTCCACCGTGCCGTTGAACGAGGCGAACGGACCATCCGACACACGCACCTGCTCGCCAACCTCGAATGAGACCGAAGGCTTCGGCCGTTCGATGCCTTCTTGCACCTGCTGCAACAGCCGCTGGGCTTCCGCCTCCGACAATGGCGTCGGTTTATTATCAGAACCGAGAAAGCCGGTCACTTTCGGGGTGTTCTTGATGAGGTGGTAAGCCTCGTCGGTCATCTGCATCTTGACCAGCACATAGCCCGGAAAGAACTTGCGCTCAGCGTCAACTTTGCGCCCGCGCCGCACTTCGACGACCTTTTCCTTGGGCACCAGGATTTCCTCGAACAAGTTCGACAGCCCGCGCTGTCTGGCCTGTTCGCGGATCGAATCAGCCACCTTGTTCTCGAAGTTCGAGTAAGCGTGGACCGCGTACCACCGCGCCGTCATGTTATGAATTCCGGTTCGTTGATCTTGCCACTCAGACACCGAGGAGAAAGCTAACTGCAATGCGCATCACCTGATCGGCCAGCAAAAAGAACAGCGAGGCGATCAAGACCATGACGAACACCATGATGGTGGTGACGGTGGTCTCCTTGCGCGTCGGCCAAGTGACCTTCTGCACTTCTGCGCGCACTTCCTGCAAAAACTTGAACGGACTGACTTTCGCCATCGCGTCATCCAACAGCCTTCCCCGCCCAACTTTTAAGGACGAGACCGGCCGGCGGTTCCTTTTGGGGAATAGGCTCGTCGCGGAAGTCCGATAACCGGGCCGCAGACGATGGCTGTTACCTACTGCCACCCCGCCGCATCGTCAAGCGCGACCCGCTTTACCCGCCGGGTCAAGCGCTTATGGCGTGTCATTCGGCCTGGCAGGAGTGGAGGGACTCGAACCCCAACCCCCGGTTTTGGAGTTCGGCAATAGCGATGACATCGTGTACTACTTCGTTCTGATAAGTCCGAAAAATCAGCCTCTATCGAGTCTCGGCAGTCGGCTTGATGCTGTCCAATTCGGTCCCGTGCTGAGCAGTTGGGTAGCAAAATGGTAGCAGGTGGGATCACCCGCCTTCCTTCACCATTATGAAGTCGCGCTCAACGATGTCCGCTTTTGGGGGTAAATCAGGTGAAGACGCTTCAATGTCCGCTAATGACCCAAAACGGTCATACAAATAGCGCCAACTGATTTCCGCTTTGGACCCATTAACGGGTCCTCGTTAAACCGACATTTTGTGCGCTGGTACTGGATGGGGACGCACCAAAATGCAATTCGATCAATCGACGCGACGCCGGTTTCTTCTCGGCTGTGCAGGAGCGACCGCGTCGGTACTTTCAGCATGCACGCAACAGACGCTGATGCCGGCGGTCGAATTCAAGGGCGCCACCACGTCTAATGACGTTGTGACTGATTCACTTCTGCAACAGGCTCAAGTTCTCGGCGCTCCCACGGCTGCGGTTGAGCGGGCCGTTCAGATCTCGCGCCAGGCGATCTTTCCTAAAAAGGACGCGCTCGCGGTCTTCGACATTTCACAGCCCTCGACAAAGAAAAGATTCTACGTCTTGGATTTCAAATCAGGTCAGGTCACCGCCCACTACGCGGCTCATGGGAAAGACAATGGACCCCAAGCAAAAGCCGTCAAATTTAAAGGCTTCCAGACGGATTTGGACATGGTGCCATTGGGCCCGCTTAAGACAACTCATTCCGAGGTGATGGAGCCCTACAAGACGATTGTGGACCGGTATAACGGAACCGTTTATCCAAATATGATCGTTGTAGTGCTCGATGGTGTCACCTCGTATAACAGTTACATCAGCCACACTCCGCCGTTCAAATGGATCATCCACCCGAACTGGTACACCACCGCTGCTTTTCGCGCCAAAAATAATGGCGTGCTCGGGAGGAGCACGGGTTGCATCACCCTCGATCCGGTCGAAAACAACGAGCTCATCACGCGGCTTCAGGATGGAGCCCTGGTTTACGTGACGGTTGGAGATGCCCCGATCGAACAATACCTGTAGTTCGAGACTGCCGGAGCTCTGGTTGAATGTAGCCCTCGCGTTGGTAATGCTCATCTCATCCGCGCACGCGGGCGAGCAAAAGGCCACCGCGCAAACTGACACTGCGACGCCGATCGAGAACCCCTTCTGCCGCGTCCGAAACCGTCAATACATGACGTTACTGATGAAAATCCTACAATCCTGATCTCTGTATTTCGTCATCAACACGGCGGCACGCGACTCGCTCGATCACAATGCACTGGCCCCGTTCTCAAGCCGGATTGGCCGCAGCGGTTTCAGTCGCGCGGCTGAGAATATCGCATACGGTCATGCTGATTTCGCTGTTGCATCTCACCAATCTCCACGGGGCGAAGTGGATCGGCGTCGCACATGCCCAAAATGGCCG
>Ga0318510_10000103_pt1 | contig 11301 bp, 17 predicted proteins | sample GRESIP171b2f17_FD_203680 | JGI IMG/M metagenome (GOLD analysis project Ga0318510, IMG submission 203680) | Tropical soil microbial communities from Luquillo Experimental Forest, Puerto Rico - GRE.SIPMG.171b2f17 | ecosystem: Environmental > Terrestrial > Soil > Tropical forest > Bulk soil...
GGTTAGGGGGTTGTGTGGGGGGATCGTACAGCGTTTCCAGCAGCACCGTGAATGAGAACGTGGGCAACTGCACGGCCAGCGTCTGCAGTAGCGCCAGCACCTTGGCCTGTGCGTCGGCTGCGGCCGACGCGTCCGCCGTCAGGGTAAACACAAACGGCGCTAGCGGCACGCTGCCGCCCAGGCTGTAGTACACCGTCACCTTGTGGCCCACCACATGGGGCAGCGGCGGCGCTATGGGGGGCTGCGTGGGCGGTAGAGCACGCATCGTCAACTCCACGTGATGCAGGGCATGGGGGTCCACGGGCGGGGGCGGTATAGCACGCACGTGCAGCTGCACGCTATGCAGCGCCGTGGGGTCGGGCGGCACACCGTGGTGCCGCATGAAGATGCCCAGCGCCGGCATGTCTGGGTACGGCTGCTGCAACATGGCCTGGCGCGTCTGAAAGCCGGCCTGCATGGCGTGCAGCAGCGTGTCCACCTGGTCGCGCATCCACGTGGTGCTGTCCAGCGTCAGCATCGGGTAGCTCCACCACTGCACCGTGGGGATCGGTGGCTCCCCAGCGGGTACGCCAATATCTACGGTGGCCTGTACGGCGTACAGCCACGGCGGCGGCAGTGGTGCAGCAGGCATGCGGTGGGCTCCTCTATGACTGCGGGGGTGGCGGCGACGCAGCCGGTGGTGGCGGTGGAGGCGGCGGCTGCGGAGGCTGCGTCGCCTGTGGTGCCTCCTCTGGGGGTTTTGTCGTAGGCGGTGGCTTGGTGCCGTTCATCAGCTCCGCCATTGTCGGCAGCTTGAGTTTCGCCACAGCGTAGATCAGCCCGTACCCCACAACGGCGGAGAAGCCCGCGCCAACAATCGCGCCGGTCATCAGGCCGCTGAGGCTGAAGGCGTCTTTCTCCACTACCTGCACACTGCCCAACAGCGCCGACAGCAGCGCCGCAATGCCAAACGCCGCGCCACGTCGCGCGCCCAGGCTGCGCACCGCCGCCAGGGCCAGCAGGTTCAGCGCGATGAAGATGTAGGCGTTCGGCCCGGAGAACGCAGCCTTGGCGAACTCACCAAAGCCCTGTTGCACGACTTGATTCATCGTTAACCCTTGGCTTTGAGATACGCGTCCACAAAGGCGCGCAGGCCAGCCCACAACGGGCTCTGGTTCTCGACGATGGTGTTTACGGTGTTCTGCAACGCGGCAATGGCGGCGTCCTGCCGTTGCAGATGATACTCCAACGACTCCAGGGTTACAGGCGTGGACTTTTCGGCGGTTGGCATCGGCTTCTCCTTATCGGTTCTTCATGGTGTAGTGGGCGTGTGGCGGTCCCCAGATGCGCGCGGCGCTGTGCACTTGCGCCCGTATGGCTGCGGTGGCGCGCTCGTCATCGTCAGTGTGCGTCAGGCAGTAGTTGTACAGGTGCTCCTCGTCCACGTGCAGCGCCTGCGCCGGCAGCTTGGCAATGCGCATCGGTGGCGGCGGGGGCGGGCCTTCTTCAGCTGGCACCGCGCTGCGCGCATCGAACATGATGTTCTCAATGTGCGGGTTGTTCTTCACGCTGGGCAGATTGCTCCACGCCATGTAGTTGCGTGCCCCCAGGGCGTAGCTGTCGGCATACACGCGGGCGTTGACCATGCGCCCGTGCCCCTGCGCTCGCATGATGGCACCGCCCTGCTCGCTGTTCCAGCGGTCGATGCCGTCGTTGTTGATGTACGCCACCGTCAAGTGCAGGCCGCGCTTCTCACATTCGGCCTGCACCCAGCCCAGTTCGGTACTGTTGGCCTCGCCGGCACTGTCCCACACCGCGCCCACCGTGGTGAGGCGCTTGGCAATCTCGCCGGTGGCGCGCTGCAAGCAATAGCCCTTGCCCGCCGCGCAGCCGCCCACCGTTGCAAACACGCTGTGCCGCTCGGGGTCGGGGTCTTTGGCCACCACCGTGTCCAGGTAGGACAGGAACGCCCGCTTGGCCAACGCGTCGGCCGTTTGGTGCACCGCCGTGTTGTACAGGGCGCGGCTGTCGAGGTTGTCTTGCGGCGTGACGCCGTGCTCGCCCACCTTGGGGTTGTAGTCAGTGCTGAGCAGCTTGGCTTCATCAGTGCTGAACATATTGGGTCCGTCGCCGATGGTGCGCGCCTGCATGCCGGCAATCAGCTCCTTCACAGCGCGGTCCGGGTCGTCCTCGTACCACTTGGTGAAGTTGCCCTCCGCGCGGCGCTCCGCCTCGTTCAGGTTGGGCAACCGGGGCACCGGGGGCGGCGGGGGTACCTGGTCGGCCGGCACGCCCACGCGCGCCACCCGTGCGGGCGGGTCGCCGGCCTTGGCGGGCTCCAGGGGCGGTGGGGGCGGGTCGAGGGTGCTGCGGGCAATGGTGGCCGGCAGGCTGGGCGGCTTGGGGGCCGGCAGGGCCACAGGCGGGGCCGCAGGCGCGCTGGACGGCACTGCGGCGGGGTGCGGCATGGGGTGCGCTGGACTGGAGGGCGCTGGGGCCTGCTGCGGCGCTGGCCGGTCAACAGGCTGCGGGTGCGGTGCGCCACCCGTGGGCACAAACAGGCCGTGCTCGCCGTGCGGATGCAGCTCCGGGTTGTAGTCGGCACGCAACTCGCCTCCGCTGGCCGCGTGGAAGTTCAGCCCACAACTCTTGCACTGCGCGTTGGCCGTATCGCGGCTGCCGCACCGGGGGCACGGCCCCACGCTGAACTGCGGCTGCGGCTCGGCCTGTAGGGCGGCAGCGCCCAGCGCACCGGGGTCGCGGAACGTAGCGCCACAGCGGCGGCAACGCCACTCGGCAAAGTCGGGCGGGTCCAACTCCGCTTCTGCGCCACAGCGGCGGCAGCGGATGGTGCCCGCCTCGGCCTGCTGCGTGGGCAGGTGATAGTCAGTGTCGGCAGGGCTGGGCGGCTGCACCTTGCCGCATACCGTGCAGCGCCACAGCTGCGGATTGTCGGGCGGGCGCATGCGCTCGGCCGCGCCAGTGCAGCGCACGCAGCGGCGCGTCTCCTGACTCACGGCTACCGGACTCGTCTGCGCAGCGGCCAGGTCTACCGCATCCTGCCCCATAGCAGCCAGGTCGTCCGTGCCACGTTGGAACTTGCAGCAGTCGTCCGGCTGCACGTGGCTGGTGCGATCAGATGCCCGATGCTCGAGAACCGGGTCCACGTACACCACCGGATGCCGGCACCACCCGTCGGTCTGGTGCACACAGTCCGCGCAGCGGAACGGGCCGTGACTGCTGTAGCCACTGACCTTGCTGCCAGCCTCGCCCCACAAGTCTTCAGCCTCTCGAGCCTCAGCGGCCTGTAGCTGCTGGTTGCCGTGCGCCAGCCACAACTTCAGCCAGGCCACAGGAACAGTCCGCACAGTGCCGACGTGCGTCTTGGCCCAACCCGTGGGATAGTTGGCCGCATACGCATCGAGCGCCTGCTGCTGCGTAGGCCACCCCAACATCACCTTGTGCTCGTCGAACGTGCCGTCGTCTTTGAGTTGGTTGATGATCGTGGCTTGGTCGCAGGCGGCGGCGTGCGGCGCGATGAAGCAATCGACGTGATCTTTGTCCTTGCCCACGGTGCCACGGATGTATCCGTAGGTGTGCGCCAGCTGGCGACTCCACGGCACCGGCGCGTCGGGCTTGCTGTGGCGCACACCGCCACGCTCCGTCTCCACGCTGATGGGCAGGCCGTGCAGCCGCACGTCACGCTTGCGGTAGTTGCCCGCCACGGCCTGCGCCGGGGTGGGGCGGGGGTCGGTCGCGTCACCAGCGGCCTGCACTTCAGCGTCATTGCCAACCTGCGGGCGGTACGGCTTGCGCTCCAGCGCGGCAATCTGCTGCAACACGGTCTTCCACGTGGGATCGACCTTCACGCTGCGGTCGTCCACGTATGCGATGGCGGGCGGCTTGGTGTTGGTTACGCTGTCGATCAGGTCATAAATGCCGTTGCGCACCAGCCAGCTGTGCACTTCGCTCGGGGGGCGGGCCGTCAACACCACCAGCGTATAGCCCGCCTGGTGTAGCTGCTCGAGAACCGCACGCATCCCAGCCGCAGGCGGCGCAGTAGCGAGTCCCGGCTTGTAGGGCACGCTCTGCGTGAGGGTGCCGTCAAAGTCCAGGCATACGGTGCGCGTGGCCTGTTGCGCCTGCGCGCGTAGCTCGGCCAGCAGCACGTCACCAGCGGCCGACCATTCCGCGGCAGACGCGCCGATCACCGGCACCACGCTGCCCGCGTGAATGCGCCGCATGCGTCCGGCACGCCAGCGGTACGCAGCAGCCGTCATTCGTCCTCCTCGTCGTCTGGGTCAGCGTCGATCGGTGCGCCGGTGTGCACGTCGTGCCAGCCAAACTCCACGCCCTCGATCAGCGGCAACGTCTCCTGCACCAGCACCGTCCACAGTCGCTGCAACGTGCCGGCCAGGTGCAGCGTGCGCGTAACGGCCACCACCCGCACATCACCCGTGTGCACGGCGTACCAGCCGCAGTCACACAGCACCCGGCGCACGTACAGCGGCGGACGCAGCGCCCAGCCCACCGCCGTCAGCTCGGGCGGCGGCTCGGCGTCGGGCGTGGTGGCACAGCGGATCAGGTCGGCCATTACCAGCGCCTCGGGCAGCGCCGGGTGGCAGCAGATGAACTGGCGTTGTCCGCCAGCAAGCGTCATCAGCACGGGCCACATGGGTTGCGGCACGGCGTGGTCTTTTCCGCCGGCAGCATGCACCGGATGCTGCGTGTGCGCCCCAACGCCGGCAGCGTCAACCAGCACGGGCTGCAAACTGCGGAGCGTCTGCACATCCAGGCGCGTCAACAGGCGGCGCTGCGGGTCCAGGTACGGCGCAACACGGCTGGCAGTCATCCGGCGGCACTCCGTATCAGGCCCAGCGGCACGCGGCGGCGCACCGCGCCACCGGGCACGCGGTAGCGCGGCAGGTACAGGCGGGCACGGCGTGCAGCGAGAATGTCTAGGCCCAGCTGTCGCCGTACGTAGCCGGCATGCAGGCCCAGCACGCCGCACGCCCACTCGAACGCAAAGGGCGTGCGCGGGTCCGAGCACAAAAACCACCGCACCGCCGCACGCCGGGTGCCAGGCCGGGTGCTCGGGTGCAGCACGTCACGGCGGGCTTGCTCAATCACAGCCACCAGTAGCTCCTCCTGCGGCCATAAACAGCGCGCGTCGCCGTGCAGGGGCAACAGCGCCACGTCGGGCGCGCAGGCGGCGTCCAGGTCGGCCGGCAGCGCGGGCATCAGTACGGAATCGAACATCATTCGGTACTGCGCTCGCGGCTGGTGCGGCGCGGGTGGTTGCGCTCGGGGTACAGCTGCGCCGCCTCCAGCACGGTAAGGCGACCCCGCACGCTGTGGTCGCCGGCCAGCACGTCGATCCATGACGCGTCGGGCAGACTCGCCAGCACGGCAGGGTCGCCACGCAGGCGCAGCATGTACCGCACGGTGCGTGCAGTCACTGCGCCGCTCCGGGCGTGGGTGCGGGCGTGGGGGCAGCGTCGCCTTGGGCAACCTGGCCCACCAGCTGTTCGATGCGCAGCCCCGGCGTGGGGGCAGGCGGCGGAGCGTCTTGGGCAATGGCCACTCCAGCGAGCAGTAGTACGGCAATCAGCGGTCGGATCATCGGAGTCCTCCTTCGTATACGGGGTTGGGCTGCTACGGCAGGCGACGCAGTGGGGCCAGCACTTCCAAGCCGGTGACCAACTGCAAAATGAGCAGCACGATCAGCAACGTCACCAGCACTTGCAGTAGCCAGCCGGCAGGTGGCGGCAGCACCGTGGCACCGGGCCACGGTCCCCAGCTGAACAAGCACAGCAACACCACGATCAATATGACCAAGGTGATCATTCGTCGGCCTCCCTGGTTGGGTGTGAGTAGGGATACGGATCATGCAGGAAGAAGATGTCCATGCCCGCGCGCCGCGCCACGTAGTCCGGCGGCAGCGGCGGACCCACCAGCTCGGGCATGGGGCACGTGAACGGGCCGCACTGCGCTACCACCATCCACATGATGATGGCTGCGGTGACGACGGCCAGCAGCAACCAGTGCAGCGGGGTCAGGGCGTCGTTGTCAGGGCGTTCCATGGTGTTGGGGTGGCTGTAGGCAGCTCGGCGGCAATACGCGTCTCGGCCAGCCAGCGGGCCCATACGTCTCCGGATACGGCCCAGCGCGCGGCGGGCGTGGGTGGCGTGCCTAGGCCCAGCAGCGGCAGGTCTACGCCGCCGCCGCAGCCGGTCAACATCAGCAGGCCCACCGCCGTTACCAGGCGGATCATCACTTGATCTTCGTCATCCCGGTGCCCCAGCGTCCGGCGGCGGTCGAAAAGCGGTACGTCTCGCCGCCGCCGGTGAGCGGGCACCAGCAGACCGCGCCACCGGCCCGCTGCCTGCCGTCTACGCCACCGCTGGTGAACTTGCCGTGGTCGTCACGAGGATGAGCCGTCTTCGCTCCAGTCGGCAGCGTGCAGGTCGAGACTCTGGTGCGCAGACAACGCCCGACCCACCGCGTTGTCCGCCAGCTTAGGGCGCGGCGGCTTGTCTCCTTGCGGCACAGCGCCCTGCCACGTGCCCTGGCGCACGGCCTGCAGCTGCGCGGCGATGCGGCTAGCTGGACTGGTGGGCGGGCCGGTGGCAGCGTTGACCGTCACGCTGCCGCCAGGTGGAATCAGCGCGGTGACGTTGCGGGCCGGGTCGTACGGGCTGGTGAGCAGCTTGGCCGGCGCTATGTGCGTCTCGGCTGGCGGCTCTATGATCCCCGCCGCCATCGGCGGGGCGGGTGCGCCACTGGGCGGCGCGGCCTGTTGGTCGGTAGCGGTGGGCGGCGCAGCGTGCGGCACTTGGCTGAAGTGCGGCATCTCGCCGGCCACCATGCCCGCAGGCGCTGGGGCCAACGCTGCGGCCAGCGGCGCGGGCGGGCTGCTGGGACTCATGGTGCCGCTCGTCATCACGCCACCGCTGCCACCGGGGTTGATCTGCGTGGCGGCACCCGGCGCGTCAGCCTGACAGTTGGGGCCGTGCGCCTCCTGCCGTTCGTCGCCCAGCCACGGCGGTTTGCCGTCACCATTGGCGCTGACCAGGCCGCTCTGTGTAGTGCTGGGGCCACCGTCGGCGTGCAGCACTTCGGCCAGCGTGGGCACGCCGTGCAGGCCAGTGCCCACAGCCGTGATGTCGCTGGTAGGTCGGCCGAAGCCTGCACCGCCGCCACCCCGGCCCACTTGGCCAGTGTCATCGTCGGCATCAGGCTCTGTGTCGTCGTCGCCGTTGCCGTTGTTGTCGTCATCGCCGTCATCGTCGTAGGCGGGGCAGCCCTTGGCGTGCGCGCCGGGGCGGCCGTCGGCCACGGTGCACGTGCAGTTGTCGTCGCCAGCGGCCAGCAGCGCCGCCAGGGTGGTGTAGGTCATAAGGGGTGTGGCCTCCTTCTAGGTGTGTGGGGAATGACTACCGCTTGCCACCGTAAGTGTAATGGACGAACGGGCTGCGCGTCTGGTTGTTCAACTTGCTCACGTACGCACGCGCTGCTTCCTCGGAGCCAAACAGTTTCGGATTCCCGTCCAAGCCTTTGACGATTCTCGAGCCACCACCGCCAGGCGACATCGGCGAGTTACTGTGCGCCATGACATAGTGCTGTTCGCCGCCGTCGTCAGGCTTATCCGGTGGGTAGCCGCCGTGCGCGTCCACGTGGACGCCAAAGTGCTTCTGCATCAGCGCAGCTTGGTCCTCACGATCCTTGCGGATATCCGGACGGTTGCCGTGGTAGTTCTGATTCTCCGTTGCGTTGTGGAATGCCGTCTGCGCGTCTTGCCCGTTGCGTAAGTTGGTCAACGTGTCGTGCAGCACGTAAGCGTGCCCCTCGTTGCCAGCAGCCATCTGCAACAGGCGCTGCCAACCCGGATTGCGGATGGGCGGCTGCCCTGCGGTCTTACTCTGTTCAAGCACCACGTCGCCCACCTTGCGTCCGGTGCCACCGCGTGCTCCGCCGCCTGTGCCGCCGCCATCGCCTGTACCACTGGCCCACTTGCCGCCCCGCCCACGTGGATGCTTGGACTCATCCCAGTCGCCTGCGTTGAGTTCCATGTCCGCAAGCTGCTGGGCAATGCGTCGGTGGAGTTCCATGCTTAACGTCCGCCTTTGCGCACGGGCGGACGCTTACGGGTCTGCTTCTTGTCCATGCGGCGTACCTCCCTCTTTGGCTTTTACAGCGCGCGCACCGTCAACGTCGCGTCGTCGCTCGCAAGCAGTGCGCACGGCACAACCACGGGGCGCACTGCCGCCGCCCACTGCCACGCGGCATTCAACTCGCGCAGCCGCCGCAGGCGCACCCGCTTGCGATGATGCCGCCAGTAACCGCCTTTCCACAAGATGGAGTCGGGAATGTAGGGGTACTCGGCACGCAACCGCGCGTACTCGCTCTGGGCGAGTCGGTGCGGCCACAGCCGGTTGGGCGACAGCTCCAGCCACAGCGTCATCGTACTTTCTCCTTCCGCCGGTGCGTCACGGTTGGGGGGTTACTGGCATTGGGTCTGTGGCGTGCCACGGCATCATCCTTCATCGAGCCTCCGTACGGTCGTTGTCGAGTTGGTAGCCGTCCGTCCACGGCGCGGTGTGCGGCGGCGGGGTGGGGGTAGCGTCGGCGGCATCCGCCGCGTGCACTTCCACATGGTGCGTGAGGTGGAACTCGCCGCAGCCACTGGACGACAGGAGCATCCACGCGTCCGCCCCCAACACCAGCGCAGCCACCACCGCAAAACACACCACGTGGCGGCGCGGCAACGGCGACGGCGCGGGCGTGGTCATAGCGTGCCCCCCGGCGCTACGCACGGCCAGTTGCTGCACACGGGCCAAGTGGGCGTCGCCGCGACGAGCGTCGGCGAAGGAACCAGCGTATTGGTGAGCGTTGGCACGGCGCTCGCCGTGGCCGTGGCCGGTGGCAAGGCGGTGGGCAGCGGGGCGGCAGTGGCCGTGACGACTGGGGCGGCACCGGTCAGGTCCACTGCGACGAGGCGGTTGAACGTGTGGTCGGCCGTTAACAGCTGCCGGCCGTCGGGAGAAACGGCCGTCATCGACGGGCTGATCGGAAAATCGGTCGCCACCGTCACGCAGCCGGGCAGTGTGCGGCTCCACGCGCAAGGCAACGGACTGGTGGCCTGCGGCCCCGTGCCGGTGCCCACCACGGTCGTCAACATGCCACCGGCCAGCTTACGCACGCGGTAGTTGTTGTTGTCGGCAAAGTAGATGTCGCCGTTGGGCGCGACGCTGGGGTTGCTGGGAAAGTACAGCCGCACGGTGAGCGCCGGCCCGTCGGCCGCGTTGGTGCCGCCACCGGCCAGCGTGCTGACGGTGCCGCCTTGCAGCAGGCGGATACGGCTGTTGATCTGGTCGGCAATAAGGATCGCCCCGTTAGGCATGGTGGCGAGGCCAAACGGATTGTAGAACTTGGCCTGCAACGCCGGCCCGTCCACGTAGCCGTTGGTGCCCGTGCCGGCCACAATCGTCGGCGACGCGCACACCAACTGCCCCCGTACCAGCCGGTACACCAGGCCCGCCCCCTGCGCCAGTCGAATACCCAGCGCGGCCACGTCGTCGGGGGGCGCTAACGGCTCGGCCGTCTCCTCCACGTCGTCGAGTTGCGGCACGGTGCACGGCAACGGATAGCGTAGAATCTGGGAGAAGTAGCGGTCCACCGCATACAGCGCATGATCGGCACCCGCCCCCACCGTCAGCCCGCCCACGGTACTGCTGGCGTTCAGCAGGGCCACGGTGCGGATGGTGCCGCCAATCGTGAACGCGCGGATGGCGGGTCCCGTGCCGACGTAGATAGTGCCGTCGGCGTCCTGGGCCAGGGCCATCGGCAGGCTCAGGCTGGCCTGCGTGGCAGCGCCGCCGTCGCCGTTGGTGGCCCCACCGCTGCCTGCCGCCGAGCCATTAGTGAAGTTGCCAGCCACCGTGGTGGCCACGCCACCGGGCGGCGCGCGGCGGATGACGTTGCCCTCGCCCTGTGTGGACGCGTCGCACACCAGCGGCACGCCGTCCTGCCCGTAGATGCCGCACAGCGGTGCCACGCTGGCGTTAAGCGTAGGGGCACCGTCGCCTCGGGCCGCGCCCATGTAGCCGGTCAGCTGGTCGGCGTAGACCGGCGGCGCTGCCGCCAGCAGCAGCAGCAGCAGCAGCAGCAGCAGCGCCAGGCCGGCAACCGTTCGCTTGGTCATTCAGCACGCTCCACTTTCCCCAGCACGTCCTTGAGGCAGCGCAGGCAGCCGACGAATGGCACGGGGCCGGGGTCGTCTGGGTCCGTTATCACGTAGCTGCCCAGCGGCCAGGGCTGGTGCGGGTTCTCGGTGACTTCCCACACGTGGCCTTTGGAGCAGCGGTACACGTGCCGCTCGGGCGCGTGCGTCGTCACGTGGTCGAACTCGTACGCTTGGTCCTTGGGAAGCACCATCTCGCTGCCAGGCGGCAGCACCGGGCGCTCAGCGTGGATCAACTTCAGCACCGCCTCACGCGCCGCTTCCGGGATGGGGATCGCACCTGGCGCGTGAAAGTCGCTGGGCGCGGCCACGTCCTCGTCGCAGAACAGGCAGCCGCGCCGCAGGCCCAGGTGTGTGGTGCCGTACCGGCTGGTGTGCGTGGCCACGGGCGTCACGTCCACGTTGCCGTCCGGTGCTGGGTCAGCACTCAGCACGCCGCCGCTGTCCGCACCACCGGTGATGTACGGCGCAGTCATCCGGCGCAGCGCCTCGTCGTCGGCCATTGCGGCCCACGGATCGTCTCGAAGATTGCCCATCGTCAGCACTCCTTCCAGTGCGCGCAGGCAGTCATTCATGGCGTTGGCGGCTGGCCACCGACCGCCGTCGGCCGATTCTTGACCCCGAAGAAGAGCCCCGGCATGTCGACGAACGTCTGTCCGATCAGTTCCTGGCGCGCGCGAAACACCTCGTCGAGTCCGTGAATCAGTCGCGCGACCTGATCGCGCATCGCGTTGGCGATCTCCAAATGCAGCGTCGGGTCCGACTGCCAGATGTAGGTCGGCAATGTGGGTGGCTCCGGTACGCCGAGATCGATCCGGATCTCGACGTACCACTCGACGTCGGTGCGCTGCTCGCTCTCGGCCGGCGGCGTCGGTTCGACTGCATCGGGCGGTGTGGTCATGGGTGTGCTCCTCTTCTTCGGCTTGGGCTTCTGCGTTGTGCGGTATGCATAGTGAAGCATCACTGCATCGCAGGCGGCGGCGTGATTGGCGGTGGCGTACGTGCGTCGTCAACGGCTGCTGCCACCGCCGCCACCACCACGTGGCGGTACAGCACACCAAAGTGAATGCCAGGCATGT
>Ga0318510_10000111_pt1 | contig 11074 bp, 7 predicted proteins | sample GRESIP171b2f17_FD_203680 | JGI IMG/M metagenome (GOLD analysis project Ga0318510, IMG submission 203680) | Tropical soil microbial communities from Luquillo Experimental Forest, Puerto Rico - GRE.SIPMG.171b2f17 | ecosystem: Environmental > Terrestrial > Soil > Tropical forest > Bulk soil...
GGATCGAGCCCGAGCGTGGCCCCGACGCGCCGCACCTCGTCCTTGAAGAGGTCCTTGAGCGGCTCGACCAGGCCCAGGCGCATCGTCTCCGGGAGCCCGCCGACGTTGTGGTGCGTCTTGATGGTCGCCGAGGGCCCCTTGACGGACGCCGACTCGATCCGGTCGGGATAGATCGTCCCCTGCGCCAGGAAGCGCGCGTCGCCGATCCGCGCCGCCGCCTCCTCGAAGACCTCGATGAACGTCGTCCCGATGATCTTCCGCTTCCGTTCCGGGTCCTCGACCCCCGCGAGGCGCGCGAGGAAGCGCTCCGCCTCGTCCGCGAGGACGACGTCGAGGTGATACCGCTCGCGGAAGTCGCGCACGACCTGCCCGGCTTCCCCCTTCCGGAGGAGCCCGTTGTCGACGAAGATGCAGGTGAGCTTCGACCCGAGCGCCCTGTGGAGGAGCAGCGCCATCACCGCGGAGTCGACGCCCCCCGACAGCGCGCAGACGACGCGTCCGTCCCCGACCGTCCGGCGGACCTCGGCGATCGCGTCCTCGACGAACGACGCGATCGTCCAGTCGCCGCGGCAGCCGCAGGCGTCGTAGAGGAAGTTCCGCAGCACCTCCCGCCCGTGCTCCGTGTGCGCGACCTCCGGGTGGAACTGGACGCCGTAGAGGCGCGCGCCGGCGTGCTCGACCGCGGCGAGCGGAGCGTTGTCGGAGGCCGCGACCGTCCGGAATCCGGCCGCCGCAGCGGCGACGTGATCGCCGTGGCTCGCCCAGACCCGAAGCTCCGGCGCGACCTCGCGCAGGAGCAGGCTCGTCCGGTCGGTGACGCGGACGACCGCCGGGCCGTACTCGCGTCCGGCCGCGGGCCGGACGTCCCCCCCGAGCAGGTGCATCATCAGCTGCATGCCGTAGCAGACGCCGAGGACCGGGATGCCGAGCGAGAACAGGTCCGCGGACACGCGCGGCGCCCCTTCGGCGTAGACCGAATCGGGCCCCCCCGAGAGGATGATCCCCCGGGGGCGCCGCGCCCGGGCGGCGTCGAGCGCCGCCGTGTAGGGCACGACCTCGCAGAACACCGACAGCTCCCGCACGCGGCGCGCGATCAGCTGCGTGTACTGGGAGCCGAAGTCGCAGATCAGGACCAGCTCGTGCGTCGCGCTCATCGCCTCCCCTTGGGCGCGGGGGCGGTCAGCTGCGCCACCGTCGCCTCCAGGACCGCGCCCTTGTCGATCGCGCGGCTCTTGAACGCCCGGTCGGCGGCGAGCAACCGCCCCGGCATCGCGAGCGCCTCCGCGAGCGAGTAGCGCTCCATCCCCGCGCTCAGCGCCGCCTTGAAGAACCACGCGCCGCCCTGGCGCGAGGCGACCTCCTCGGCGGACATCCCGCGCGCGGCGAGGGCCTTCGCCTCGATCAGCGTGCGCGCGCGATAGGCCAGTCCGCCGACGACCTTGATCGGCTCTTGCCCCGAGTCCACAAGGCGGCGCGCCAGGACCACGGCCTTCTCGCGGTTCCGTTCCAGCAGCGCGTCGGCGAGCTCCCAGCCGGTCATCAGCTCGTCGCCGGCGGCGATGTCGCGCACGGCCGCCGCGTCGATCTCGAATGTCGCCCCCGGGGTGACCCCGCTCCACGTCCGAAGCTTGTCCAGCTCGCCCACGATCCGCTGGAGGTCGACGCCGCAGACGGCGAGAAGCATCTCGAGCGCGTCGCGGCCGACGGCGAGCCCGCGCTCGCGGGCCATCGCGGTCGCCTCGACGCGCAATTCGTCCTCCTCGCGGCGGTTCGCCGGCGCGCGGAACGTGAGGGTGGTCCCCGCCTCGGCGAGCGCCTTGTGCAGCTTGCGCTTCCGGTCGAGCTTGGGCGCCCGCACGACGATGAAGCCCTCGCGCGGCGGAGACTTGGCGAACTCGATCAGCGGCTCGGGCTCCCCTTCGAGCGTCGCGACGTCGCGCAGGAAGACGACGCGGCGCGACGCGAACATCCCCGTCGCGCGCGCCTGCGCGACGAGTGCCCCCGCGGCCACGGGAGCGTCTCCGAGGACCGTCCAGGCGAACGAGTCCGCCCGATCGGGCACGAGGTGGTCGAGGATCATGCCGAGGGCGCGGTCGAGGTGGTACAGATCGTCGCCGAACAGCACGGTCAAGCCTGCCGGCCAGCCCTTCCGGAGGCGGGCGGCCACGTCGGCGAGCGCTCGCCCCCCCCAGGGACCCTCGCCCCTCGGGGACCCCGCCATCAGAATCCTTCCGTGATCGAGCTGACCAAGGTGTCCGCGGCCCCCTTCGCGAGGTCCTCGAGCGCGAGCGTCTCCAGATCGAAGTAGTTCACGTCGGTCTGCTGCACGTCGTACTGGTCGCGGAAGATCAGGTTCGCTTGGCTCCACAGGATCGCGCCCGACGAGAGATCCCGCAGGCTCGCCCGCAGCACGACCGTGGTCTCGAGGCGCGTGGCGCGCCCCTGATCGTTGAACTGCACGGGCGTCGTACGGAAATCGGTGACCGCGCCCTCGAGGTAGGCGTCGGCCGAAGCCTTGTCGACGACCTTGAAGCCCCCGCGGCTCGCAAGCTCGCGCGCGACCTCCTCGGTCGTCCGGATCTCGATCTCCGGGCGGGTGCTCTTCTTGATGTTGGCGCCGAGGAACGTCCCGGTCCCCGCCAGCCGGTAGCCGCACGACGGAAGCACGAGCGCCGACGCGGCGGCGAGGAGGGCCGTGGCCGGGAACCTCACGAGGCCACCAGGTTGAGCAGGCGGTCGGGCACGTAGACCGACTTCCGGATCGTCTTGCCCGAAAGGTGCGCGGCGACGTGGGCGTCCGCGCGTGCGGCGGCGAGCGCCGCCTCCTCGCCGAGCCCACGCGGCACGGTCAGCTTGCCGCGCACCTTGCCGTTGATTTGGATGACGAGGAGCACGTCCTCGTCGAGGAGCAGTACCGTGTCGGGCTCCGGCCACGAGGCATCCGCGACGAAGGCGGGATGGCCGAGGGCCTCCCAGATCTCCTCCGCGACGTGAGGCGCGAACGGTGCGAGCACCTTCGCGATGGTCTCGAAGGCCTCGCGCAGCGCCCAGGCCGGACCGGGCAGGACGGGCTCCTCGGCGGCCACGGGAGCCACGGCGTTGAGCAATTCCATCACGGCGGCGACGGGGGTGTTCAGGTGCATCCGCGGGCCGAGGTCGTCGGTGATCCGGCGGACCGTCCGGTGCGTCTTCCGGCGGAGATCGAGTGCACCGCCCTCCCCCGCCGCCGGAGGCGGCGGCGTCCCCGGAGCGGGCAGCGCAGCCCGCGCCCGGTCGAACGTCCTCCAGAGGCGGCCGAGGAACCGGGAGCACCCCTCGATCCCCGCGTCGGACCACTCGAGGTCCCGCTCGGGGGGCGCCGCGAAGAGCGAGAACAGCCGGGTCGTGTCCGCGCCGAACCGCTCGATCATCGCGTCCGGGTCGACGACGTTGCCCTTGGACTTCGACATCTTCGCGCCGTCCTTGATCACCATGCCCTGCGTGAAGAGCTGGGTGACCGGCTCGTCGATGGACGCGAGGCCCAGATCGCGCATGACCTTCGTCCAGAAGCGCGTGTAGATCAGGTGCATCGTCGCGTGCTCGATGCCGCCGATGTAGAGGTCGACCGGAAACCACGGGGCGACGGCGGCCCAGTCGAACGGCGCGCGCGCGTTGTGGGGATCGCAGTAGCGGAAGTAGTACCAGCACGAATCGACGAACGTGTCCATCGTGTCGGTCTCGCGCCGCGCCGGCCCGCCGCACTTCGGACACGTGGTCTCGACGAAGGCGGGGAGCTGCGCCAGCGGCGAGCCGCCGACGCCGGTGAGCGGCGCGTCGTCGGGGAGCACGACGGGCAGCTGCGCGTCCGGCACGGGCACGATGCCGTCCTTCTCGCAATGCACGACGGGGATCGGCGTGCCCCAGTACCTCTGGCGGGAGACGCCCCAGTCCTTCAGCCGGAACGTGACGGTCCGCGCGCCGAATCCCTTCTCCTCCGCGATCGCGGTCAGGCGCGCTCGTGCCGCGGCGCTCGCGAGGCCGTCGTACGGCCCCGAGTCGAACAGCACGCCGTCGTCGACGAAGGGAAGCCCCGCGTCCGCGGCCGACGCATCCGCCGCGCGCACGACGGGCCGGACGGGCAGGCCGTGGGTCCGCGCGAACGCGAAGTCGCGCTCGTCGTGCGCGGGGACGCTCATGATCGCGCCGGTTCCGACGTCGGTCAGGACGAAGTTCGCGACCCAGATCGGGATCGACGCGCCGCTGAACGGGTTGACGGCGTGCCGTCCGGTGAATACCCCGACCTTCGCGGCGGTCTCGCCAAATCGGTCCTCGACGGACCGCGACGACTCCGCGGCGACGAACTCCGCGACGGCCTTCTCCTGCGCCGTGCCCCGCGCGAGGGTCGCGACCAGGGGGTGCTCCACGGCAAGCGCGACGTACGTCGCCCCGAAGATCGTGTCGATCCGCGTGGTGAAGACCTCGATCCGGTCGTCACCGCCGTCCACGGGAAAGCGGACCGTGGCGCCCTCGCTGCGCCCGATCCAGTTCCGCTGCATGGTCCGCACGCGGTCGGGCCAGGCGGGCAGGGCGTCGATCCCGTCGAGCAGCTCCTGCGCGTAGTCGGTGATGCGGAGGAACCACTGGTCGAACTCGCGCCGGAGCACCGGATTGTCGCACCGCCAGCAACGGCCGGAGACGACCTGCTCGTTCGCGAGCACGGTCCCGCACGAGTCGCACCAGTTGAGCATCCGGCGCGCGCGGAAGGCGATGCCGCGCTCGAGCATCCTCAGGAACATCCACTGGTTCCAGCGGTAGTACTCGGGGAGGCACGTCGCGACCTCGCGGCTCCAGTCGTAGCCGATGCCCAGGCGCTTGAGCTGCGCCCGCATCGTGTCGATGTTGTCGAGCGTCCACGCCCGCGGCTCCGCTCCGTTCTGGATCGCCGCGTTCTCCGCGGGAAGCCCGAACGCGTCCCACCCGATGACGTGCAGCACCTGCTCGCCGCGCATGCGCCGGAAGCGGGCCACCGCGTCGCCGATGGAGTAGTTGCGGACGTGCCCCATGTGGATCCGCCCTGACGGGTACGGAAGCATCTCGAGCGCGTAGAACCGCCGCCGGCCGGGGTCCGCGGCGGCGACGCGAAACGCCGCCGCCTCCGCCCAGCGGGCCTGCCATTTCCGCTCGATCGTTGCGGGATCGTACTCGCTCACGCGTCCGCCCCGTGCGATCCGGCCCCGTCGAGTCCGCCGCGGTCGAGGCGCCGGCGAATCGCGTCGAGGATTCCGTTAATGAACGCGCTCGACTGGTCGCTCCCGAACTTCTTCGCGACCTCGATCGCCTCGTCGAGGACCACCGCGGGCGGGGTCTCCGGCTCGTGCTTGAGCTCGTAGACCGCCATGCGGAGGATGTTCCGGTCCACCACCGCCATGCGCTCGATCCTCCAGTGCGCGGCCGTCGCGGCGATCGTCTCGTCGAGGTCGGCGCGCCGGCCGATGACGCCGTCGACGAGCCCCTGCGCGAACTCCCGGACCTCGGGCTCGACCTCGTGCTCCCTCCAGAAGTCCGGGTAGACCTCGGCCGGCGCGCCGCCGGCCATGTCGATCTGGAAAAGCATCTGGAGAGCGCACTCGCGAGCGCGCCGTCGTTGGCCCACGTCGTGTCCTTAAGCCTACGCCAGCCGCTTGTAGAGGCTGGCCATCTCGATCGCGGCCTCCGCCGCGTCCCATCCCTTGTTCCCGGCCTTGCCCCCGGCCCGATCCATCGCCTGCTCCATCGTGTCGCAGGTCAGGACGCCGAAGATGACCGGAACCCCCGAGCTCAATCCGGCTTGCGCCAGGCCCTTGGCGGCTTCCGCGGCGAGCAGGTCGAAGTGCGGCGTCTCGCCGCGCACCAGCGCGCCAAGTGCGATGACGGCGTCGGGACCGGAGCGGGCGATCTTGGCCGCGGCGAGGGGAAGCTCCCACGATCCCGGGACCTTCACGACCGTCAGCTGCGCCGGGTCGGCTCCGTGGCGCACGAGGCAGTCGAGGGCCGACGCGAGCAGGCGCTCGGTCACCGTCTCGTTCCAGCGGGAGACGATCAGAGCCACCTTGAGACCCTTGGCGTCGAGGTGTCCTTCGAGGATCTTCGCCACGGCTCCTCCGCGCGGGGAGCCGTCATTGTAGCAGGCCCCCAAACCGCATTGAGGCGCGCTACGGAAGCGGGTCGAAGCGGGTCAGGTGGATGAACTTCTGGTAGCGATCGCGGATCTCCGGCCAGGTCAGGGTCGCCAGGCGGTCGAACGAGAACGCCTCGACCTGGTACGACGCCATCACCGACCCCACGACCGCGGCCCGCCGCACGTCCAGCACCTCCCCGAAGCCGCGCGCCGCCAGGTAGCCGAGGAATCCGCCGGCGAACGCGTCCCCCGCGCCCGTCGGGTCGAGGACCGCTTCGAGCGGATACGCGGGAAGCGCGAAGACCGTCTCCGCGTCGAACACCAGGACGCCGTGCTCCCCGCGCTTGATCACGATCGTGCGCGGCCCCCACGCGCGGACCACGGCGGCGGCGCGCACGAGATTCGGCTCCCCCGTGAGCTGCCGGATCTCGCCGTCGTTGATCAACAGGATCCGGACGCGCGCGAGAAGCGCCTTCAGCGACTCCGGCTTCGACGCGATCCAGTAGTTCATCGTGTCGGCGGCGACCAGGGACGCCCGAGGCACCTGCTCGAGGACGTCCCGCTGCAGGTCGGGGTCGATGTTCGCGAGGAAGAGCAAGGGCGTGTCTCGCCAGGCGAGCGGGATCTCGGGGCGGAAGCTCGCGAACACGTTGAGCTGCGTGTCGAGGGTCCGCGGGTTGTTGAGGTCGTAGTCGTACTCCCCCACCCAGCGGAAGGTCCGGCCCGCCGCGGTCGCCAGCCCCGAGACGTCGATCCCGCGGTCGACGAGCGGGCGCCGGTGCTCGTCGGTGAAGTCCTCGCCGACGACGGCCACGAGCCGGACGTTCGCCCAGAACGAGGCCGACACCGCGAAGTGCGTGGCCGAACCGCCGAGCACCTCGCGCCCCTCGCCGAAGGGCGTCTTGACCGTGTCGAACGCCACCGAGCCGACCACGAGTATCGACACCGGGTCCTCCTAGCGCGCGAGGTACTTGTCGAGGAGCAGGCCCAGGCGCGCGCGGGCCTCGGGGGCGATCGCGTCCTCGGCGGTGATCACCGCGTGGCGAAGCGCCTCGCCGCAGCCGCACGCGGTGCGCGCCTCGGGGAGCGCCTCGACCGTCCTCCTCGTGCCAGCAGTCGTAGTCGGTCGCCAGCGCGAGCGTCGCGTAGCAGATCTCCGCCTCGCGCGCGAGCTTGGCCTCGGTCAGGTTCGTCATGCCGATGACGTCGACTCCCCAGCTCCGGTACAGGCGCGATTCGGCACGCGTCGAGAACGCCGGCCCCTCCATGCAGAGATAGGTTCCCCCGTCGTGCGCCGTCGCTCCCGCCGCCCGCGCCGCGAGCAGCAGCGCGTGCCGCGTCTCGGGGCAGACGGGATCCGCGAATCCCACGTGCGCCGCGATGCCGCCTCCGAAGAACGTCGCGGCGCGCCCGCGCGTCCTGTCGATGAACTGGTCGGGGAGGACGATGTCGCGCGGCCGGATCTCCTCCTTCATCGAGCCGACGGCGGAGGCGGAGAGGATCCGCGTGACCCCCAGGGACTTCAGCGCGTAGACGTTCGCGCGGTAGTTGATCTCTCCCGGCAGCAGACGGTGGCCCCGGCCGTGGCGCGCGAGGAACACGACCTCGCGATCCCCGATGCGGCCGGAGCGCAGCGCGTCCGACGGCGCGCCGAAGGGGGTCTCGACGCGGATCTCGCGAGCGTTCTCGAGGCCGGAGAGCGCGTAGAGGCCGCTGCCGCCGATCACGCCGATCACGGGAACCGGCGCGCTCACCGCGCCGCCCCGACGCTTGTCGAGAGCGTCTTCCACGCCGCGACCAGGTCGGCGGGCTTGTCCACCCGCCGCTGTGCTCCCCGCCAGGCCAGCGTCGCTCCCGTCTTGCCGCCCGCTGCGGTCTTGACGATGAGGTACCCCTGCGGGAGCGCCAGCGCCTCGTGGCGGAGCGCGCGCGTGGCTGGGGCGTCTTGCGGGCCCTCGATCGTCACCGTCATCGGAGGCGCCAGGGCCTCCTGGACCGCGAGCGCCGCCTCGATCGCACGCGCCCCCGAGATCGTCAGGTCCCCCGCGTAGCCGCCGAGGATGGCGATCGCCTCCTTCTTGCCGTCCGTGATCGCACCGTGCTCCTCGAGCCGCACGAGCACGCGAGCGAATCTCGCATTGTCGGCCATCGGGCGGAACGGCATTTCGAGCATTCCGGCCTCGTGTCCGAGAGACAGGTGATCGCGGTAGGCCGTCTCCGTTCCGACCTTCAGGTTGCCCTCGACGAACGTCGCGATGCCGGAGGCGGCCTGGAGGTACTTGCGGTCGCCGGTGCACTCGTATCCGTCGAGGAGCGCGAAGGCGACGTCCGCCTGTGTCACGAGGAAGCGGCCGAGGTCCGGCCTCGCCTCGATGACGTGCCGCGCGCCGCGTCCGGGAGGGATCCCGTTCTCGACGACGAAGTCGAGCGCGGCTCGGCCGGCCGCCTCCGCGGACGCATCGCCGAGTACCGCGCCGGCCCGGAGGAGCGACGCGCCCGCCAGGGCGTTCGGACCGGTGAAGACCACTCGATCGATCGGCGGCGCGGGTGCCGCGGCGCGATCGGCCGCGTGGTAGTAGCCCCCGCCGTCGACGGAGCCGGGATCCGCCTCGACCGCGTTCCAGAAGCCGCCCTCGGGGCGGGCGAGCGTGGTCGTGAACAGCCGCACGATCCCCGCGAGCGCCGTGCGCAAGCCCGGATCGTCCTTCTGCCGCAGCGCCAGGGCGAGCTCGCGCGCGATCCCCGCGTTGACCTCGAGGAGCTTCTCGTACTGGATCGCTCCCCAGTCCGGAGCCGCCGCCAGCCGGTGGAAGCCGCCGCCGACCGTGTCGTGGAGCGGGCCGGCCGACCACTTCTGAAGCGTCGTCCGCGCGGGGACGGACAGCGTTCCCGCGCCGGCGTCGGCACGCTCGGCGGCAAGCTCCATGAACCCGTCGGGGTACGTCTTGGGGGCCGCCCCGAATCCCCCGTTCTTCGCGTCGAAGTTGCCGAGCAGCCAGCGGGTGAACGAGTCGACCGCCGCGTCCGTGGCGGGACCTTCCCGGGCTTCCTCCACGTCGACGCGCTTCTCGTAGACCTCGGCGAGCCCCTGGAGGAAGCTCCGCCACTTGTCGTAGTACTTCCGGCCCTCCGTGAGGTGGAAGAGCACTCCGGTCTTCTCCGAGTACCCGAGGGTGATCGGAAGGGCGAGCCCCTTGGTGTTCGCCTTCGAGAGCATCGGGGAGCCGTCGGAGAGCAGCAGCGCGAGCACGGGCCAGGTCCCCGTGCCGTACCGCGCATGGATGTCGGGCCTGCGGTCCGCGCGGACCGCGACGGAAACGAAGTTGGCGTTGAGGAAGCGCAGGACCTCGTGGTCCGCGAGCGCTCCTTTTTGCATGAGCTGCTCCGAGTGGTTCCACGGGACGCTCAGGATCAGACAGATCGGCTGCTCGAAGACGGACGCCCTGAGAAACGTCAGCGGTCCCCAGGGCAGCCAGTACGGGCGCTCGATCAGGTCCTGCGAGGGCCAGGACTTGAACGCTTCCTGCGCGGGCTTGTCGAGATCGATCCCGCGCAGATAGGGAGGGACGACCGTGATGACCCCTTCCTCGGCCGTCGCCGGCGGCGGCGCCGGAGCCGGCGTCGGCGCTTGCGCGCCGGGGCCGGAGGGGACCGCCGCGCAAAGGAAAGCGATCAGCGCGCCGAAGGCTACGGCGCGGACGCGGCGGATGAGAGGCATGCATTCCCTCGCGGTAAGTCTTTGCGAAAGCGGCCATTATCCGAGGGCAGCCGTGAGGCGTCAAGAAACGGAGGCCGGGATCCGCGCTTGCGTGCGCCTCCGAGGAACCTAGCTTTTCCGGGTGACCGGGACACCCCAGGACCCGTTCGTCTCCGCGGCGATCGCGGCGGCGTGCGCCTTCGCGGCATGGCGGAGCACGCGCGGAGCCCGCGGATCGTCCGGGGCGGTCCGTCTCGCCCCCGCGTTCCTCGTCGCCGCCGCCGCGCTGCCGTCTCCCGCGATCGCGCTCGCCGGCCTCGCGGCCGTGCTCGCCGGCCGGGGCGCCGGCCTCGCCTCGTGGGGCGCTACCCCAAGCCCGCGGGGGGCGATCGCCGAGATCGCGGGGGTGGCCGCGGCGCAGGCGCTTGCGCGATTCGCCGGCGGGGTACCGGTGGCCGTCGCCGCGCTCGGGACGTACGCCGCGCTCGCCGGTGCGACCGCCGCCGCGGACGCCCTGCTCTCGGCGCCGCGCGCGCGCGCGGCCTCCTCCCGAGCGCTCTTCGAGGCCGTCGGAGCGGTGGCGGGCATCCTGCTGGCCGAGGCGCTGCGCTCGGGTACCGGGCTTGCGGCGCTGCTCGGGACGTTGGTCGGCGGGTCGCTCGTGCTAGCCGCCAACGAGGGGACGGCACGCCTGGCCGCGGCGCGCGAGTCCCTCGACATCAAGGAGGCGAGGCTGTCGGCGCGGGACGTGGCCCTGTCGGCCGTGCACGCGGTGTCGCGCGAGATCCTGGCCACGACCGACCAGAGGACGATCCTCGCGATCGTGGAGCGCGAGTGCCGGAAGAGCCTCAGCTTCGACGTCTTCTTCATCGGCCTGGTCGACAAGGACACCGGCGCCCTGTCCTCGAGCCACCGCGTGACGGCCGCCGAGACGGCGCCCGGGCGCGCGACGCGAGGCGACGAGGACCTTGCGTCCTGGGTCGTGCGTGAGAAGCGTAGCCTGAGGATCGACGATGCCACGGCACGCGTAGCACCGCCCCCGATCCGCCCGTGGACGCTCGAGCCCTCCACGCGCTCCGTGCTCGCCGCCCCCCTTCTCGTGGACGACCGCGTGCGCGGCGTCGTCTCGGTGCGATCGTCGGTCGCCGCGGCGTACGACGACGCGAGCCTGTCGTTCCTCGAGACGATCGCGCAGCAGGCCGCCCTCGCCGTGGCGCACGCGGATCCGGACCGGTCCGGGC
>Ga0318510_10000124_pt1 | contig 10837 bp, 10 predicted proteins | sample GRESIP171b2f17_FD_203680 | JGI IMG/M metagenome (GOLD analysis project Ga0318510, IMG submission 203680) | Tropical soil microbial communities from Luquillo Experimental Forest, Puerto Rico - GRE.SIPMG.171b2f17 | ecosystem: Environmental > Terrestrial > Soil > Tropical forest > Bulk soil...
ACACCGCGACCGTGCGCAGGCCGAGCTCGCTCGCCGCGCGCATCACGCGGATGGCGATCTCGCCGCGATTGGCGACCAGAACACTGCGTATCCGCTGCGAGTCGGCGGGTTTCACACTAAGATCTGCCATCCGGATGAAGGGGCGCGCTGCACGCACGCGCGTGCGCCGTGAGCGCTTCGATCATAGCCGCTGCAGGGAAACGATGTCGCGCCCAAGGCTGAGCGAGTTCTTCTCGGTGCTGTTCATCGCGGCAGCGCTGCTGTCTGCCACGGCGCGCGGCGCCGCGCCGCCGCCGATCGCGATCGTCATCCACGGCGGCGCGGGCGTCATCGAGCCGGCGAAGATGACCGCGGCGGGCGAAGCCTCCTACCGCGCCGGACTCGCGGCCGCGCTCGATGCCGGCTACGACGTGCTCGAGCGCGGTGGCACGAGCCTCGATGCGGTGACAGCCGCGGTTCGCACCATGGAAGACGATCCGCAGTTCAACGCCGGGCGCGGCGCGGTGCTCAACCGCGATGGTGACGCCGAGCTCGACGCGGCCATCATGGACGGCGCCGGACCGCGCGCCGGGGCGGTGGCCGGCGTGCTTCACGTAAAGAACCCTATAGAGCTGGCACGCCTCGTGATGGAGAAGAGCCCGCACGTGCTGCTGGTGGCCGAGGGCGCCGAGGATTTCGCGCTGGAACAGGGTGTGGTGCTCGTGCCACGCGATTATTTCCGCACCGAGGCGCGCGAGCGCGAGCTCGAAGAGGCGCGGCGCGCCGAAAGCGCACGCCGCGCCGGCACGCCCACCACGCAGGCGGTGATGGCGGGCGCGGCGAGCAGCATGGGGACCGTCGGCGCGGTGGCGCTCGACCGCGCCGGCAACCTCGCGGCGGGCACCTCCACCGGGGGCCTCACCAACAAGCACAGCGGGCGGGTCGGGGACACCCCGCTCATCGGCGCCGGCACCTACGCCAACAACGAGTCCTGTGCGGTATCCGGCACCGGCCAGGGTGAGTACTACATCCGCCAGGTGGTTGCCTACGATGTGTGCGCACTGGTGCTCTACCGCCACCTGACGCTGGCGCAGGCGGTGCACGAGGTGGTGCAGGTGAAGCTGCGCCGCACCGGCGGCGAAGGCGGCATCATCGCCCTCGACCGCGCCGGCAACATCGCCATGGACTTCAACAGCGTCGGCATGTTCCGCGGCGCGCGCGATTCCCATGGACGGCGCGAGATCGCCATGTACCGCGACGACGCGCATCACTGAGGGAGCCGCCATGTACGCAATCGCCATTCACGGCGGCGCCGGCGCCGTGCCACGCGCGACGCTCGCGCCCGAGCGCGAGCGCCGTTACCGGGAGGGGCTGGAAGCGGCGCTCGATGGCGGGTACGCGGTGCTCGAGGCCGGCGGCACGAGCCTCGATGCGGTCGCCACGGCCGTGCGGCTGCTCGAGGATCATCCCTCGTTCAACGCCGGACACGGCGCGGCACTCAGCCGCGATGGCGCCGTCGAGCTCGACGCCGCCATCATGGAGGGCCGGCAGATGCGCGCCGGGGCCGTGGCATCGGTGCGGCACGTGAAGAATCCGATCGACCTGGCGCGCCGGGTGATGGAGAAATCGCGCCACGTGCTGCTGGTCGGCCCGGGGGCCGAGGAGTTCGCGCTGGAAGAGCATTTCACGCTGGTCCCCAACCAGTACTTCCGCACCGGCGAGCGTCTCGAGCAGCTCGAGTCCGAGCAGCGCGGCGAGCACGTCTCGGACCTGGTGCCGCCCGCGCCGCAGGGAACGGTGGGCGCGGTGGCGTGCGACTCGCGGGGCGACCTCGCCGCCGCAACCTCCACCGGTGGCATGACCAACAAGCGCCCGGGCCGGGTCGGCGATTCGCCGATCATCGGCGCCGGCACGTACGCGAAGAACGGCGTGTGTGCGGTATCCGCCACCGGCCACGGTGAGTATTTCATCCGCGCGGTCGCCGCCCACCACGTGTGCGCGGCCGTCGAGTACCGCGGCCTCACCCTCGAGCAGGCGGTACACGAGCTGCTGCACCAGGTCCTGCGCGCCCTTGGCGGCGACGGCGGGCTCATCGCGATCGACCGCGACGGGCGTATCGTCATGGACTTCAGCACCGAGGGCATGTTCCGCGGCGCCCGCGATGCGAGCGGGCACCGCGAGATCGCAATCTACTGATGGCCCGCAGCCGCGTTCCCAATCCTCATCGACCGGAGATCCGCATGACTCGCCTCGTCCTTTCCCTGCTTGCCGTCGCGACCCTGTTGCTGCCGCTTTCGGCGCCTGCCGCCACCTGGACCGAGGGCACTCACTACGTGCGCATCACACCGCCGCAACAGACCACGGTGCCGGCGGGCAAGGTCGAGGTGATGGAGGTGTTCTCTTACGCCTGCCCGGCCTGCAACGCCTTTCAGCCCGTGATGGACAAGCTGCGCAGCACCCTGCCGCCCAATGCACAGATCGTCTACCTGCCCGCGGCTTTCAACCCGCAGGAGGACTGGCCGATGTTCCAGCGCGCTTTCCTGGCCGCACAGGCACTCGGGATCGCCGAGAAGACTCACCAGGCGATGTTCGATGCCGTCTGGAAGACCGGGGAGCTCGGCGTCACGACGCCCGGCGGCAACCGCCTCAAGGACCCGCTACCCTCCCTCACCGACGCCGCGCGTTTCTATGCACGCGTCGCCGGTGTCAACCCGCAGCAGTTCGTTGCGATGGCCAACTCCTTTGCCATCGACAGCAAGGTACGTGCCGCGGATGCGCAGGTCCTCGCCATGCACGTCGATTCCACGCCCACCCTCATCGTGAACGGCAAGTACCGGGTGATCCGCGACTCGGTCCAGACCAACGATCAGGTCATGGAGCTGGTGAGATACCTGGTGGCCAGGGAGAGTGGCTCGTAGGCGGGGCCGTCAGGCCCGCGGCCGATTCGCGGGCGACGTCGCGCCGCGCAGCCGAAAGGCGCTCGGCGGCTGCGCCTCCCAGCGCAACCACACCCGGCGCAGATGCTGCGCCGAGCGAAAGCCTGCGCGGGCTGCGACGTGCTCGAGGTCGAGCGGACTCCCCATCACCATCTGCCGGGCGAGAGCAAAGCGGATGAGGTGCACATAGTCGAGCGGCGAGCAGCCGGCGTGCTCGGCGAACAGCCGCGAGAGGTTGCGCGCACTCGTGCAGGCGATCGCAGAGAGCTCGGCCGCGCTCCAGCTGGCCGCCGGGTTGCGTGCCACGGCGTCCTGCACGCGATGCACCGCCGGGTGCAGGTGGTTGCGGTGCATCACCCAGGGTGAGAGCGCCGGGTCGGTGCCGGCGCGGCGCAGGTACACCACGAGGTCGCGGGCGATGTCCGCGGCGATGCGCGGACCGTGCTGCTCGCCGATGACGTGCAGGGCAAGGTCGAGTCCCGCAGTGACGCCGGCGCTGGTGAAGACCGTTCCGTCCTCGACGAAGATGCGGTTGTCCAGCACGCGCGCACCCGGCTCGACGCGGCGCAGCTCCTCGATGTGCGAGTGATGCGTGGTGCACTCGCGCCCGGCCAGCAGCCCGGCGTAGGCCGCGATCACGCTGCCGGCACACACGCACAGGAGCAGCGCGGGCCGGGCGGACCCGCGCAACCACTCGATCACGCACCGCATCGCGGGCGCCTGGGGATCGATCAGCGTACCGCTGACGCCGGTGAGCACCAGGATCGTCCCCGGCCCGAGGCGCTCGGGCAGCGGCTCGAGTCCGCTCAGATTCAGCCCGACGGCGGCCGCGAGCGCCGGCTGCGGCGCGACGAAGCGCAGCCGGTAGCTGCCCGGAACGCGGCTGGCGGCGTTGCGGAATGCGTCGGCCGGGCCGGCCACATCGAGCAGCACCACATCGGGCAGCAGGACGAACACGACCTCGGTTGCGCAAGTCCGCACGGCTGACATCCGCTCCTCCCCGATGGCGCCGCCGGTGTGGCTCAGGACAGGGCGCCCGCGGTCGTGACCACCCGGGCGAAGCGCCCATCGAGCACCAACTCGGTGCGCTCGCGGATCTCGGCCGCCGACACCTCGCGCCCCGCGCGAGTCCGCATCGGGAAGGTGAGCGTCGCGTCGGTCACGTAGCGCACACTGAAGCCGAGGTCGGATGCATGGCGTGTGGTGGTCTCACAGCATTGCTCGGTGCGGATGCCGGTCACCAGCAGCTCGCCGATACCGCGCTGGCGCAGCCACTCTTCCAGCGTCGTGCCCTCCGCGGAGCGCGCGAACATGGCCGAGTGAACCGATTTACGGAACACGGCGTCGGGCCGCAGCGTGAGCTCGCGCATCGCGCGCACGCAGCCGGAGGCGGCCGTGAACGGGTTGCCGGCATCGTCGCCCGGCTCCTCGTGAAAGATCTGCACCATGGGGATACCGCGCGACTGGCAGCGGTCGATGAGGGACTGCACGTTGCGCAGGAAGGCGGGCAGCTCCTGCTCCTGGAAGTAGGGGCGCCGGCGGAAGGATTCCTGGACGTCGACGACGATCAGAGCCTGCTTCATGGTCCTCGGCCTTTGCGGGAAGATTCGGCAATATCTTCCGACAGCCGAAACCGCTGCGCCACAGGGGCGACAGACGCCCATCCGTCAAAAACGGACATCCGTCTTCAGGACGGTGGCGCGATCGTGGAACGCGGCACGGGATCCGGGGGACCAGCGCGCGGCGGCCAGGTGGCGGGCGCAAGCCGGACCTCCGCGGCGAGCAGCGTCAGCCCCCACAGCCGCGCGCGCTCGAGTGCCGCCACGTCCCCGGAGACCGCCGCCAGCAGCAGCTCGCGCCACACCTGCACGCGCGCCGGCCAGCGCGGCCGCAGCCACTCGAGGTGCGTCTCGGCGAGCGTCTTAATCTGCCGCAGCGTGTAGTGGCCGATCAGTGCGGCGCTCGACGCAGGCATTCCAAGCAGCAGCCGCGCCGCGGCCGACTGGGAGCGCGCGAGATGCCAGGCGTAAATGAACACCAGCCGCGCGACCTCCGCGGCGGCGGGCACGGTGAAGTAACACGTGTAGCGATGGCCGCCCGTATCACCCACCTGCGGCGCGGGCGGCACCTGCCAGCGCAACGGGTCGGCAAAGCCGGCATCGAGCAGCAGGTACGGGCAGGCCGCGGCACGCTGGCGTGCCGCTGCATCGAGCCGCTGCCACAGCTCGCCGAGCTGCTGCAGCAGCCCACCCGGTGGGCCGCTGCGCAAAGCTGCCTGCTCCGCGAGCAATGACAGACACAACTCGTTCAGCTCGATCAGCGAATCGAGCGCGCCGGCTCGCAGCCAGCTGGCAGCGAGCGCTGCGCCATCGTCCGCCGCACCGCTCCCGCTCTCGCAATGCAGTAGCATCCCGCCACCTCTGCGCACCAACAGCGCGTTCTTATCGTAGCGGACGGCGCCGCGGACGCCAGTGCAGATTTGGGGATTTTTACCCAATTTTGCCGATTGCGTTTTGGTCAATTTTCACCAAAATTCCGCCATGCGCATCTCGGACGATCGTTACAGCCGCGAGCGCGCGCGCATGGAGCTGGCGCTGCGCTTCCTGCGTCACGAGGCGCGTACGCAGACCATCCGGGCCTGGACCGGGTTGTCCGACGATCGCATCCGCAAGCTCTATCGCTCCTACATGAGTCAGGCGCGGCGCCACCTGCCGCGTCATCGCGGCAAGTCACCGCACCAGGTCGCCTACTTCACCCGCTCGCTGCGCCTGCAGCAGGAGACCGCGTTGCTCGCGAGCATGCTGTCCTTGCTCGGTGTCGTACCCGCGGGGATGACCGGCGCCGCGACGGGCGGCGCGGCAGTGCCGCCGGTCGCGGCCGGCGTGACCGCCGCGGCTGGCACCACGGGCGCTGCGCTCCCCGGCGTGACCCGCGGGGAGCTGCTGTGCCAGGCGTTCGAGGCGTTCCGCCTGATGCTGCCCTCGGCGCAGATCTCGTTCGAGCACGCAGTGTTCCTCGCCACCTCGCTCGCGCGCGGCGATCAGCTGTGCCTCGGCGACTGCAGCGACTGCGGCAGCCTCATGGTCACCGAGCGCTTCCCGCTGCGTGCCTCTCGCTGTACCCATTGCTCAGGTCCGGCACAGCCAGGCTGAAGCACGCCGGAATGAAACGGCGCCGGATTAGAATCCGCCGCACCACCTTAAGGGAGTGCGGCAGGCTTCGATGCGCGAGCGCCCGAATTTCTTCGCCGGTCCGTACATCGATCGGCGATCCGAGGAACGCGATGACCCGGATTGGCTCGCGGCAGCGCGCGCCGATCCCGCGACGCGTTACCTCATCTCCCAGGGCACAGCGGAGCTGCTGCAGAGCGGCGTGGAGCCGCACGTCGCGCTGCTCGCCGCTGGCTCGCCGCTCGTTGCTGCAGTGGAGCCGGGCAGCGAAGTGCTGCTCGGCTGGTTCCAGGGCGCACGCTGCATCCTGGCGGAGCTGCCGGTCGGGCGCTCGCCGGAGCTGCCCCCCGGCACCGAGCTCGCGGAGCTGCGGCCCCTCACTGCGGTGTTGCCGGCTGATGAAGCGGGGCTGCTCGCCTACGCGCGCGCCCTCGTGATCTCGCGTGCGCGGCATCGCCGCTGCGGCGTGTGCGGGGCGCCCACGGTCGCAACGCGGGCCGGCCATTGCCGCGTGTGCTCCGACCCGAACTGCGCACAGGAGTACTTTCCGCGCATCGACCCGGCAATCATCGTCCTGGTGAGTGACGGCGAGCGCGCGCTCCTCGGCCGTCAGGCGAGCTGGCCTCCGCGCCGCTACTCCACCATCGCCGGCTTCGTCGAGCCGGGCGAGAGCCTCGAGGATGCGGTGCTGCGCGAGGTGGCGGAGGAGACCGGCGTGATGGTGACCGAGGTGCGTTATCACTCCTCGCAGCCCTGGCCGTTCCCCTCCTCCATGATGCTCGGCTTTCAGGCCCGCGCGCCCGCCGGCAGTGAAGTCCGTGTCGGCGGCGAGCTCGAGGACGCCCGCTGGTTCACGCGCGAGCAGGTGCACGCCGGCGAGGCGCTCACCCCGCCGACACAGTCGATCTCGTGGCGGCTGATCGAGAGCTGGCTGAAGGGCGGCGCCTAGTCATGTGCCTGCTGGTGCTCGCCTGGCGCGTGCACGCGCGCTGCCGCCTGGTGGTCGCGGCCAACCGCGACGAATTTCACGCGCGCGCCGCAGCGCCGCTCGCGAAATGGCCGCCACCGGCGGACTTACTCGCCGGGCGCGACCTGCGCTCGCGGGGAACCTGGCTCGGCATCGACCGCGAGCGCCGCTTCGCAGTGGTGACCAACTTCCGCGAGTTGCAGCCGCCGCGACCGGCCGCGCCCTCGCGCGGTGAGCTGATCCCCGACTACCTCGGTGAGCCCCGCGCGCGCGCCGCGGACTTCCTGGCCGCGCTCGAGCCACGCGCCGCCGCCTGGTCGGGATTCAACCTGCTGCTCGCCGACGCGGACTCGCTCTGGTACGCCTCGAATCGCACCACGCCATTCGCCCGCGAGTTGCGCCCGGCCGTCTACGGCCTCGCCAACGAGTCCCTGGACACGCCATGGCCAAAGCTGCAGCGGGTGCGCTCGGGTTTCGAGGCGTGGCTGCGACAGCCGCCGCCCGCGCCGGTGGAGGGACTCTTTGCGCTGCTCGCCGATCGCACCCCGGCGCAGGTGCAGCCACAGGCGCAGACCGGCGCCCTGCCGCGAGAGTGGGCGCAGGCGCTCTCGGCGCCGTTCGTGCTGCACCCCGAGTACGGCACGCGCTGCTCCACGGTGCTGCTGCTGGAAGGTGACGGACGGCTGCAACTCGTGGAACGACGTTTCGATCCTGCGGGCCGGCTGAGCGGGGAAACCGAATTCCGCCTGCAGCCGGGCGAGTGGCCCTGACGGCCACCAGGCCACCCCAGGAAATTGCGCTTGCCGTGCTCAGTGAACTCCTGCCTCTCAACAAGATGCGCAATTTCCCGGGGACCCCGGTGCATGTGGTGCGCGCGCCGAGCGTGTGGCGCGCGGAACCGCCGCCACGCTCCACCACTCTCATGAGTCGACTGCGAGCGGCCCCGCCCGCAACGCACTAGAATCCCGACACTTTTTGTCTGATCACACGGTGAGATGGCGCAGCCCAACTTCCTGCCGCGGGGTCGTCGGTTACTCAGGCGGGCCCCGGGGCTCCTGCTGTGCCTGCTCGCCGGGCCGCTCGCGCACGCCGCGAGTGTCACCGTGGAGGTACGCGGCGTCGTCGACGGGGAGCGTGACAACGTGCTCGCCTTCCTGAGTTTCGAGCGCTTTCGCCGGGGCGGCATGGATCTTAACGCCGACACCGTCGAGCGCCTGCACAACCGTGTCGAGCGCGAGGTAGCCGCCGCGCTGCGCCCCTTCGGCTACTACGAGCCCAAGGTCGAATCGACCGTGACCGAGCAGGGCCGTGGCGATTGGCGCGTCGTGGTCGACATCAACCCGGGTCCTCCGGTGCTGCTCGACCACGTCGACGTGCGCGTCGAGGGACCCGGGGCCAGTGACCCGCTCTTCCAGCGTATTCTGAACAATCTGCCAATGCGCAGCGGCGATCGCCTCAAACATGCCGCCTACGATGCCGTCAGGGCCGACCTGCAACGTACCGCGGCGACCTTCGGGTATGTCGATGCCAAACTGATCCGCAACGAGCTGCTCGTCGACCCCCCGAATCACACGGCCAACATTGCACTGCAGCTCGAGACCGGCGAGCGCTACCGTTTCGGCGCAACCACCATCGAGCAGCACGTCATCAACCAGAAGCTGGCGCGGCGCTACCTGCGATACCGCGAGGGCGACTACTACGACCTCACCCAGGTGCTGCGCACGCAGTTCGCGCTGGATGACGCCGGGTTCTTTGCCAACCTCGAGGTACTGCCCGGGGACCCGGACCACCAGGCACGCACCGTACCGGTGAGGATCCGCGCCGATGCCGGCCGACGTCACCGCTACTCGATCGGCGGGGGCTGGGCCACCGACACCGGGATACGCGGCACCTTCGCCTACGAGGATCGCCGCATCAATTCCCTTGGCCACAGCCTGAGTGTCTCGGTGCAGGCCTCGCAGGTGCAGAAGTACTATGTGCTCAGCCGCTATCGCATCCCGGTCGGTGATCCGGCGGTCGAGAACGTCTCCCTCAACGCCCTCGTCCAGCAGCAGACGCTCGCCGACGTCACCGCGATCACGCAGTCGGCCGGCGCGAGCTGGACCGATGTCACCGCTGGCTGGCAGCACGTGTGGCAGCTGAATGGTGTGCACACCGTGAGCGACAACAGCGCCCCCACCGTCGTGAACGTCAACCAGTCGCGCTCGGATGAGCTGATCGTGCCGGAGCTCAACCTCGCGCGGGTACCGACGGGCTTCCTCGGCGAGCCGCTGTTCGAGCGTCCGCTTTACCTCACCATCAAGGCCTCGCACAGCGCGCTCGGCTCGCAGGCCGACTTCCTGCAGATTCACCTCGATGCCATACGGGTGTTCCCGCTCGTCGGCAAGTGGCACCTGCTGATGCGCGGCGAGATCGGCACCACCTTCGTCAGGAACTTCAACGACCTGCCGGCCGTGTACCGCTTCTTCGCCGGCGGTGACAACAGCGTCCGCGGCTTCGCGTACAACGAGCTGTCGCCGCTCGAAGGCCCGGAGTGTCAGACCAACAGCGCGGGCCAGGTGCTGCTCACCGCGAACGGCAGCTGTCAGCCGAAGCCGGGCTTCTACCTGAAGACCGGCGGCAAGGACATCGTCACCGGCACCGTGGAAGTCGTCCGCACGCTACCGAGAAACCTCGGCGTCGCCGCCTTTTTCGACTACGGTAACGCGCTCAACAGCTTTCACAAGCCGGATTGCGTGCCGGGGACCATGCCGGGAACGACCATCTGCCCGCCCTTCATTCAATACTCGGTGGGCGTCGGCCTGCGGGTGCGCCTGCCGGTCATTACGCTCGGCATCGACATCGCCCAGCCGCTTTCGACCAATGCCGGTCCGCGGCTGCACATCAACTTCTCGCCGAAGATCGGACAGTAGGACGCAAGCCGATGCGCCGGTTACTGCTCGCCCTCGCCGTCCTCATCGTCATCACCGCCGTGGCGGCGCCGGTGGTGCTCGTGTGGTCGGCGCTGTTTACGACCGGCGGGCTCCAGTTCGTGATCCGCCACCTCCCGCACCAGCTCGGACCGGTACGCCTGACCATCACGGGCGTCAGCGGTACGGTCGCCCGCGGCCTCAACATCGAGCGCGTCGAGATCGAGCATGAGGTGGTGCACATCACGGTCACGGGCATCGAGGGCCGGGTCGCCCTGCGGCCCCTGGTGCTTCAGACCATCCGCGTGGCGCACGGCAAGGTGCAGAGCGTCCTCATCGAGGTCAAGCGTCGCACCACGCCCTCGACACCGGGGCCGCCGACTTTCCTGCCGGCCTGGCTCATCATCAACTGCGATGATGCGGAGGTCGGCAGCGCCAGGCTCACGGTCTACAACGGCTTCCATCTCGAGGCCGACGACCTGCGAGGCGCGGCCGCGATCCGCCACAGTTACATCCGCTTCTACAGCGTCGAGGGCCGGCTCGAGGATGCGCAGGTGAGCGCTCTGGGCGTTTTGCGCGCCACCGACCCGCTCGGCATGGAGGTGAAGGCGCACCTCGACTGGACGCCTCAAGGGCAGCCGCCATGGACGGTAGCCGGTACGGCGCGCGGCGACCTCGACGCTCTCAACATCGTCGCGCATGTCACCAGCCCGTTCCGTGCCGACCTCACCGGGCAGGCGCTCGCCCTCACCAGCCACTGGCATTGGGCCGCCGATGCCGTGGTACAGAGCTTCGACCTCAAGGCCTGGAACGTAGACGCTCCCCTCCTGGGCAGCATGACCGGGCACCTGTCCGGCTCGGGCGCAGACAGCGGCT
>Ga0318510_10000125_pt1 | contig 10814 bp, 9 predicted proteins | sample GRESIP171b2f17_FD_203680 | JGI IMG/M metagenome (GOLD analysis project Ga0318510, IMG submission 203680) | Tropical soil microbial communities from Luquillo Experimental Forest, Puerto Rico - GRE.SIPMG.171b2f17 | ecosystem: Environmental > Terrestrial > Soil > Tropical forest > Bulk soil...
GTGGCCGCGGTGCTCGCGGCCGGCACCGGGTACGACTTCCAGGAAGCCTCGGGCACGTTGCAGGCCGCGCCGCTCGACGTGCCGAAGGATCCGGCCGCCGTCCGGAAGCTCCAGGCTCGCCTTCTGGCCCAGAACAAGCAGCTCTCCGCGAGCCTGGCGAAGCTCGCTCCGACCGGAACGTACATCGTCGTCGACCAGACGCAAAACCGGCTCTACCTCATGAACGGCACGACGATCACGCGCACCGCCGTGTGCTCCGCCGGCTCCGGGATGGTGCTCAGCGACTGGGGCGGGAAGCGCAAGTGGGTGTTCGATACCCCGCGCGGCATGTTCAAGGTCCGCACCAAGATCTCCGATCCGATCTGGCGAAAGCCGGACTGGGAGTTCGTCTCGGAGGGAAAGCCGCTCCCGACCAATCCCGCCGATCGATTCGAGTCCGGGACGCTCGGCAAGTACGCGCTCTACCTCGAGGACGGGTACATGATCCACGGCACGCTCTACACGCGCCTCCTGGGCCGGAGCGTCACGCACGGGTGCATCCGACTCGGCCCGGAGGACCTCCAGGCGGTCTGGGACGGAGCGCCGGTCGGAACTCCGGTCTACATCTTCTGAGCGCGCCGGGCATGAGCACCCTCCTCCCCACCCTGGCGCTGCTCGCCGCGGGGCTGGGCGCCAGCACCGGGCCTGCACCACAGCCCGCCGAGCTCCGGCACCTCGCCGCGCAGAACAACCTGCTCGCCAAGGAGCTCGCGCTGGCGAAGGGGAAGGAGTTCTACCTGCTCGCCGATCCCGCCGGGAAGACGCTCAAGCTGCTCTACCGGGGCGCCCTCCTGCAGCAGTACAAGGTCGACGGGATCGAGGTTGGCGTTCCGCAGGTCGCGTTCCGCTCGCGGGTGGAGCCGGGGACGTGGGAGGGGCGCGTCTGGGAGAACGGCGCGCTCGATCCCCCGCGGGCCCTCGACCGGATCGAGATCCAGGCTCCCCCGCCGACACCCGAGGGGACCGAGATTCCGGCGGTCGTCCCGCCGACACCCGAGGAGAAGTACCCGGTGCCCCCGCGGTATCACATCCGGTTCGCGGGCGGCCTCTCCATCGAGGTCCGCACGCCGGGGCCCGAGGCCCGGCGCGGCTTCTGGGGGCGGATGGCCGCGTCGCTGGCGGCGTGTTGGGATGACGCGAAGGCGGCCGCGTCGTCGAGCCCGACCGACACGCTCCGCTTGCACCTCTCGATGCCCAAGCAGGACGCGGAGTCTCTCTACCGCGCGCTCCCGCCCGAAACGAAGCTGCTGGTGGTTCCCCAGACGCCGTGACCCGTGGGGCTCCCCGTCAGTGCGCGGTGCCGCCGGTCGCGATCGCGTCGCCGCTGACGTGCGAGCGCTCGCCCGGTCCCTTGTGCGCCGGATCCCACTTCTTGATGCCCCCGGGACGCACGCCGCCGATCTGGTAGAGCTTCGGCTTGTCGAAGATCATCAGGTCGCGCGAGTGCCCGACGACGACGTACGTCTTCGACATGAAGATCGCCTCCTCGGGGCAAGCCTCCTCGCAAAGGCCGCAATAGATGCAGCGCAGCATGTTGATCTCGAACTTCGCGGGGAACTTCTCGATCGCGTGGAGCTTGTGGTCCGGCGGGTACTCGGCGGCCTCGATCGAGATCGCCAGCGGCGGGCACACCCACTGGCACATGTAGCAGGCGACGCACTTCTCGCGGCCGTCCTCGTCCTTGACGAGCGCGGGCACGCCCCGGTACCGGTCGCCGAACGCGTGCTTTTGCTCCGGATACTGCACCGTGTCCTTGGCGCGGAACATGTGGCGCCAGGTGAGCGCGAGCCCGCCCAGGATCGGGAAGTACAGCTTCTCGAAGACGCTCAGCTTACGCGCCCGCTTGACCTGCATCTCGCTCTCCCTCGGCCTCGTCGGGAAGCTCCACTTCGATGCCGTCGCCGGCCGGCCGGGTAGCGTAGCATGCGAGACGGACGCCGGGCATGTTGAGGCACGCTCCGCTCGCCGCATCGAAGATCCACCCGTGGCGGCGGCAGATCACGCGGCCGGCGTGAAACAGCCCCTCGCCCAAGGAGGCGTCCTCGTGCGGGCAGGTGTCGTCGGTCGCGAGGATGCCCCGCGTCTCGTCGTGGAAAAGAGCGATGCGGCGGCCGCCGACGGTCACGGTAATCCCTCGCCCGGGGGCGAGGTCCGCGGAGAGCGCCGCGTGCACCCAGCGTCCCAAGGTGCTTCGGCCTAGCCCCGCGCGCGCGGTATCAAGCGTGACGCGACGATCTGAGCCACGTCCTCGACCTTCATCGAGTCCGCGCGGCCGGTCTCGTTGATCCCGTCGGAGAGCATCGTCGCGCAGAACGGGCACGCCGATGCGACCAGCGGCGCTCCGGCCGCGGCCGCCTCGTCGACCCGGCTCTTGTTCACTTTCGTGCCGAGGTGCTCCTCCATCCACATGCGCCCGCCGCCGGCCCCGCAGCAGAACCCGTTCTCGCGGTTGCGCGGCATCTCGAGGATCCTCAGGCCGGCCGACGAGAGGATCTCGCGCGGCGCGTCGTAAACGCCGTTGTGCCGGCCGAGGTAACACGAATCGTGGAACGTCACGTCGGAAGCGGCGCCGGCTCCGAGCGCGATCCGCCCCTCCGCGATCAGGCGGGCGATCAGGGCCGAGTGGTGGACGACCTCGTAGCGTCCGCCGAGCTGCGGGTACTCGTTGAGGAGCGTGTTGAAGCAGTGCGGGCATTGCGTGACGATCTTCTTCACGCCGTGGCCGTTCAACGTCTCGACATTCTGCTGCGCGAGCATCTGGTAGAGGTACTCGTTGCCGGTGCGCCGTGCGGGATCCCCGGTGCAGGTCTCCTCGGGTCCGAGAATCGCGAAGGAGACACCGGCCTCGCGGAGGATCGTCGCCGTGGCCCGGGCGACCTTCTTTCCGCGATCGTCGTACGCGCCCGCGCAGCCGACCCAGAGCAGGTACTCGACGTCGCCCGCGGATTCGGAGAGGACGGGGACGTCGAGCCCCTCTGCCCAGGCCGCGCGCGCGGCGGCGGGCTGCCCCCATGGGTTTCCGGCCTTCTCCAGGTTCCTGAACGCTGCCGTGAGCTCGGAGGGGAACGCGCTGTCCTCGAGCACGAGCTTCCGCCGCATGCCGACGATCCGGTCGATGAACTCGATGAAGAGCGGGCAGGCCTGCTCGCAGGCGCGGCACGTCGTGCACGACCACAGGACGTCGTCGGCGATCGTCTCCGTCGGCAGGACCGGAAGAGCCGCACCGTCGGGCAGCGGCTTGCGTCCGAGGAGATACGGGAGCGACGGCATCATCGCCGCGCGCATGTCCTCGTTGATCTTCTTGGGGTTGAGGGGCTTTCCGGTCGCGTAGGCCGGACAAGCGGCCTGGCAGCGCCCGCACTCGGTGCACGAGTAGACGTCCAGCACGTCCTTCCAGCGGAGATCGAGGAATCCGGTGATGCCGAAGCGCTCGGAATTCTCGAGATCGATCGCCGGAAGCGCCCCGGTGTCGAGCCTGCGGAAAAGGACCGAGGGGAGCGAGGTGACGACGTGGAAATGCTTCGATACGGGGAGGTAGCACAGGAACCCGAGCAGGGTGACGAGGTGGCTCCACCAGCACGCGGCGAAGAGTGCCTTCCCTGCGGCAGGCGACGCGCCCGACAACGCCGGGGCGAGCAGGCTCGCCGCGGGCGATCGCGGCCCCGCCGCGTCGCCGCCCAGCGCCGCGGACAGCCCGGCCATCGCGAGATCGGTGGCCATCAGCGTGAAGATCATCGCGAGGATGAGCGCCGCGTCCCAGGAGGGGGTCAATCGCTCCGGCCGGAGCACGAGCCGGCGGAATGCCGCCACGAGGACCATCCCGACGACGGCGACCTCGAACAGGTCGCGAAGCGCGCGGTAGGCGATCCCGATCGGCTGTGCTACGCCCAGGAAGGGCAGATGGAACCCGGCTGAGAACCCGTCGCCCACGAACTGCACGGTGTTGAGAGCCACCGCGAGGAAGCCCCAGAAGATCAGCGCGTGCATCAGTCCGGCGCCGAGATAGCGCGGACTCAGGATCCGCCGCTGGCCGAGGAACTGCGTGAGGACTCCGGACCAGCGCTCCCGCCAGCGATCGAAGCGGGCCGTCGGCAAAGCGGCGCGCAGAAGGGCCACACGCGATTCGATCAGGTACCCGAAGATCGCGATCGAGGCGAGCAGCATCGCGCAGAAGACGACGAGCCCGAGCGTCGACGCGGTGGGTCTCACGGTGCCCCCGTGGAAAACGGTCGGGGATCGTAGCACGCCGGTCGTGCCGACATAGGCCTCACGCGGGGCGGAGCGCCAGGATGTCCGCGCGGGGATTCACGCGCTCGACGCGGAGGCGCACTCGGTCCCCGAGCGCCGCTCCGACCAGCGACGGCACCGGCTCCTCGAGGAGCGTCTCGTCCAGGACCACGATCGGCCGGGGCACCGTGTCCACGACGACGCCGGTCACGGCAGACCCGAGCGAGCGCTCCATCCACCGCAGTAGCCAGTAGCGCTCCGCCATCCGTTCGGCGCGCCGCGCGTCGATCTCGGCGCGCTCGGTCGACGCGAGGATCTCCTGCATCGCCGCGAGGTCGTGGACGGGCGGACCGCCGGCGAGCACCGCCAGGATCTGGCGATGGAGCGCCAGGTCCTGGTACCGCCTCAGCGGAGAGGTCACCTGCGCGTACGCCGAAAGACCCAGGCCGAAGTGGGCTCCGGGCGACGTCGACCCCTCCCCGCGCCGGAGCACCCGCCGGACGGCCCGCGTGTGCACCGCCTCGGGGAGATCGGGATCGAAGGCGGGGAGCGGAACGTCCGGGGCGGCCTGCCGCCGGTAGATCGCCGGGATCCGGTGCTCGTCCAGCCACCGCGCCGCGACCTCGCCCGAGAGCACCATGGCCTCCGCGACGATCCGCTGCGACGCCGAGTGGGGATCGCGCCGCGACAGCCACAGCGTTCCGTCCCGCTCGACGTGTGCTTCCACCTCGGCCGCGTGGAGGAGCAGAGCGCCCGCCCGCGCCCGGGCCGCCTCCCTCGCCTCGGCGAACCGCGACAATCGCGCGAGGACCTCGTCGTCGCCGGGGGCGCCGCCGAGGAGGGCATCCACGGCGTCGTAGTCGAGGCGTCGCGCGACGCGCACGATCGACGGCACGATCTCGTGCTGGAGCACGCGCCCCGAAGGATCGACGCGGACGAGAAAGGACAGGGCCGGCCGCTCCGCCCCTTCCACCAAGCTCGCAGCCCCCTCGGAGATCGACGCGGGGATCATCAGGAGCTTGCGGTCGGGAAAGTAGAACGTCGTGCCGCGCCCCCTGGCCTCGCGGTCCACGGGGTCCCCTGCCGCGACGAACGCGCACGGGTCGGCGATGTGGATTCCGATCTCGAGCGCGCCGTCCGGCCCCGGCTCGGCCGAGAGGGCGTCGTCGATCTCGCGCGTGAGAGGCGCATCGATCGTGATCACGCGGAAGCCGGTCAGGTCTCGGCGTCCCGCGCGGGCGAAGCCGCCGCCCGCCGCCTCCGCGGCGCGCGTCACCTCGAGCGAGAATTCCGTCCTCAGGTCGTACCGGGCGATCGCCAGGTTCTCGTCGTCGGACGAGAAGCGACCGATCGCGCGGAGGAGGCGGAAGGCCCCCTCGTGAGGCCGGTCGGCCCGGACCCCCACCGCGGCGAGCACGTCGCGCGCGAGATCGCGCTCGGGCTCCGGCGCGTCCATGTCGTCGATCGCCAGGGTTTCGAGAGCGGCGATCGTGCGGCGCTCCGTCTCGAGCTCCGCCGCCTCCCACCCCTCGCCTCGCCAGGCGCGCCCGAGCCGGGAGAGCAGGTCCTCCCTCTCGACTGCGCGGCGCGCGACCTGCGAGCGCTCCGCGAGGAGCGCGTCGAGAGCCTCGGCGTCGCGGGGGAGCCACGCCGCCGCGCGGCGCATGAACCGGAGCCCGTCCGCCGTCAGGGCCAGGAGCATCGCGGCGCGCGCTCGGCCGTCGCGGCGGCCCAGCGCGATCTCGGCCAGGTCGTCCTCGGACTCCGGTCCCTGCCGGTCGCGAACGAGGTCCCAAAGCGTCGCAACGTCGACGTCGCGCGCGATGCGCGTCACCTCGTCTCGAACCGCCAAGACCCGCGCCGCCGCCTCCTTCCGTCCCTCCAGGGAGCGGGCCGGAGCGACGCCGCGCTCCACCTCGCACGCGATCCGGGAGGGCGCGATGCGATCCTCGCGCGCGGCGTCGGTGACGAGCGCGATCCGCTGCTTCTCCTCGCCGGTGACGAGGGCGAACGCGGGCGCGCCGCCCTCCCAGTAGACGACCACGGTCCCGGGAGGAGGCGGAAGGGACATCACAGCTTCCGGACGAGCGCCGCCACGCCCCGTGCGATCCCGTCGAGGTCCTTCGCCTCGACGGCCAGGTCCACCTCGGGAAGAAATGCGGCGAGCGCGGAGTCGGCGGTCCCCCAGCGGGACGCGGGCTCCGACACCAGCCAGATCGAGCCGCGGCAACCGGCGGCAAGCTCGCGAAGGGCCCAGGGGAGCGGTTCGAATCGGTTGGTCCGCCCGTCGCCGAGGATGACCAGGACGGTGTCGCGCCCCCTCGGCCGGTGCCGCGATGTCAGCAGGGAATGGAACGCGCGGCCGTAGTCGCTCGGAGCGGAGAGGTTGAGGTCGCGGATGCCTTCCAGGAGGTCGGCGAACGTGACCCCGGATCGCTCGATCCCCGCACCAGGCCTCTCGCCGCGCGCCCGGACCCGCCGGTCCGGGCGGGCCCGTGCGTCTCCGGAGATCCAACGCGCGATCTCGGTGGTCGCATCCACGGGTTTGGCGACGAACGCGAAGATGCGCGCACGGCGGCCGAGTGCCACGAACTCGCCGGCGAGCGCGAGGAAGAAGCCCGCGGCCCTCGCTACCGAGTGCGACACGTCCACGAGGAGAACGACCCGCGTCTTGCGCTTGCGCTCCGCCCGGAACGGAATGACGAATGGGACCCCGCCGCGGGAGAGGTTTTCCCGCCGGTGCGCGCCCTCTCGAGACGGCGGCCGGCATGGAGGCGGATCGCCTGGACCAGCGCGGGAACCTCGCGGGCGATCCGGCGCTCCTCGTCGGTCGTCAGGCGCGCGGCCAGGTCGGTGAGCCGGGGATCCCCCGCCTCCCGTGGCGTCGGCCGCGAGGAAATGATCCGCCGCAGCCTCCCGTCTCGCCGCCGTCCCTGTCCCGGGAGCGGCTCGATCGCGCGCGCGACCGGCGCGCGATCGGAGGGGCGGGGATGGGGGGCCCGAGTCTCCGATTCGGCCCCGCTGTGCCGCTCGCGCGGCCGATCCTCGGGCGGGGGCACCTTGCGCTGTGACTTCGCGGCGCGATCGGACGCCCCGGGGCGGGGCCGCTCGCCCGCGGCACCGGGTCTCCCCTCGCCGTCGCCGCCGCGCGTCACGCGCGGCGGCGTGAAGTAACGGTCGAAGACGCGGTCGAACACGATCGTCTGCCTTCGGTCCTTCGCGAGGGTCGCGCGAAGCGCTCGCTTGACGGTGGCACGCTCCTCGAGACCGACCGCATCCATCGCCCGGGACGCGTCGAGCATCTCCGCGGGAGACACGACGATCCCGTCCGCACGCAGGGCCTCGACGAAACGGGCCAGCGCTCCGATCATCCGCGGTAGCGGCCCGGGTCGGCGAGAACACGCTCCACGTCGTCGCGGTTCTTCAGCAGAGCGCCGAGAGTCTTGCGGAGCGCCGCGGCCGACAGACTGTCCGCTCCGACCGCGACCAGGGAGAGGGCCCAGTCGACGACCTCGGCGATTCCGGGCGCCTTCTTGAGGTCGGCCCTCCGCAGCGATTGCGCGAACTTGACGAGCCGCTCCGTCAGCGCCACGGAGAGCCCCGGTACCCGGGACTCGACGATGCGGATCTCGTCCTCGAGGGCGGGATAGTCGACGAAGTGGTAGAGGCAGCGGCGGCGCAGCGCGTCCGAGAGCTCCCGGGTGTCATTGCTCGTAAGGACCACGCGCGGCGGGCGCTTGGCCGAGAGCGTGCCCAGCTCGGGAATGGAGACCTGGTAGTCGGAGAGGACCTCGAGAAGGAAAGCCTCGAACTCCTCGTCCGAGCGGTCGACCTCGTCGACGAGGAGCACGACGGGCCCGGGCGCCGTGATCGCCTGGAGCAGCGGACGCGGCAGGAGAAAGTCCCGCGAGAAGAACCCGTCGGCCTCGTCCCGGAGGATCGCGACAGCCGATTTGAGGTCCGGCGCCGCCGCGAGCACCTCGCCGGTCTTGTCGCGCAGGAGCTGGGCGTAGAGCATCTGCTTGCCGTAAGACCACTCGTACAGCGCCTTCGCCTCGTCGAGGCCCTCGTAGCACTGGAGGCGGATCAGCGCGGCCGCGTGGAATCCGGCCCAGAGCTTGGCAATCTCGGTCTTGCCGACGCCTGGAGGCCCTTCGAGCAGAAGCGGCTTGCCGAGGCGCTCCGCAAGGAAGAGCGCCGTCGCGACATCGGGACCGCACACGAACCCCGACGCCGCGAATTGCTCGACGATCGCGTCCGGGGTGATCTCGCGGGGCCGGGACATCCGCGGGAGTATACCCGGCGGGTGGAGGCGCCCGGGGTCAGTCCGGATGAGGCGGCGACGAGGTCGGGACGATGCCTTGCCGCCGGAGCGCATCGAGCAAGCGCACGACGTCGGGATCCCCGGGCGCGAGCATCGCCGCGGCGTTGAGATGCGCCGCCGCGTCTTCCCGGCGACCCGCGCTCGCCAGCAGCGCGCCGAGATTCGCCTGGGCCGCGGCCCAGGTCGGACGGCGCGCCACGGCGGCCTCGAGCTCGGAGATCGCCGCCTCGGTCCGCCCGGACCGCGCGTCGGTCACGCCGAGCGCCATCGCGCAGGCGGCGAGCTCTGGAAGGATCGTGCGGGCGATCCGCATCTGCGCGACCGCACCGTCGATGTCCCCGCGGGACCGGAGGAGCACGCCGAGATCGAGCCGTGTGTCCGCGTGCTCGGGAGCGAGCTCGACGACCCGGCGGAACGCCGCGATCGCGTCGTCGTCGCGTCCGAGGCGCATGAGGCAGCCCGCCTCGCGGCGCATGGCGTACGGGACGAATCGCCCGTCCGGAAGTTCCTTCAGGTAGGCTCGGTAGAGGTCGAGCGCGTCCGGAAACCGGCCGTTCATGTACGCGCCGTCCGCCTCGAACAGGGTGGCGTGCTCGAAGACGGGATCCGCCGCGACCGCCCGGGCGCGCGCGGCGGCCGCCTCGTCCTTGGCACCCGCTCGCGCGAGGGCGCGAGCGAGCGCATACCACGTCGCCGCATCGTCCGGGTGCGCCGCCACGATCCCGCGCTCGAGGCGGATCGCCTTTCCGGTGTCCCCTGTCGACTCGGCGGCTCCGGCCGCCAGGTCGTCCGACCACCGCGGGTCCGCCGCGTCGGCGCGCCGCTTGAGCGCGGCCATCATCGCGCCTCCCACCCACCGGCACGCGGGCGGCAGGTATCCGCCCATCGTCGAGAACGACAGGGTGGCGACGTCGGACCGGATCCTGGCCGCCGCCAGGCGGGCGGCGACCTCGGACGGCGCGATCCAGGGCGACGGGGTGATCTCCTGCGAGGTCGCGGACCGCGTTGTGAAGAAGTCGAGATCGATGTCGAGCAGGACCGGCTCGCCGGGATCGCGCAGATCCTTCAGCTCGCACACGGTCCACGGGATTCCGAGGATCGTTCCGCGCACGGTCCCGTTCTCGAGGCGCAGCGTGCGCGACTCCTCGAGAGAGATCGACTGGATCTTGTCCAGGATCAGCTCGTGCACCAGGTCCCCGGCCGCGGCGGGTCCGGCGAGGGTCCCGTCGGGAACGACCCAGATCAGCTCGCGCACGATCCCGAGCCGAGCCGCGGGGTAGATCCAGTTCCAGATCGCGAACCGGCGGTGCGTGGTCCCGTCGAGGCGGTAGGGGTGGAGCTCGAGGCCCGCCAGCTCGGCGGGGTCCGCCTCCGCGATCTTTGCGATGGTCGCATCCGGGAGCCAGTCGACGTCCGAGTGACCGTCAAGGTGGACGAGCACGCGATCCGAAAGCCCCGCCCGGCGCCAGACGATCAACGACGAGGAGTGGTTCTCGAACAGGTGGACGGCGGGAATCGGGTCGACGCCGACGCGCGCGCCTCCGGGGACGATCGGACGGCGGGCCGGTGGTGCGCTCCCGCCGCCGCAGCCGGCGGAAAGCAGCGCGATCGAGACCGCCACCGCGAACGGCGCTCTCACGAAAACCCCTCCGGAACCTCCACGAATATAAGAGGAGCCGCCGCGCGCCGCCAAATCAGCGCGCGAACGGATCCTTGAGGCCCCGGGGCACCGGAGCGGGATCCATCGCCTTCGCGAACACGGCGACCTTGAACGTGCGGCCCATTCCATGGGGATGGAGGAGCTGCTTCACCTGGAGCCTCCGCTTGACGGCCTCCACCCCGGCCTCGGCCCCATCGCCCTCCAGCTCGTCGAGGATGCCGTTGGCGATCAGGAACCGGTCCTGAGTCGTCCAGCCGAGCGGTGCCAGCCCCAGCGCCCGGGCCTCGCGAGCGAGCGCGGTGAGATTCACGTGCGCCGTGAGGTCCTGCTCTCCCACGCGCGCGAGCGTGTCCTCGCTCGCGCTGTGTCCGTGATACGCGAGGAGCGTCCCGCGCCGGTGCCCGGGGCCGTAGAGCCGGCTCGCCTCGAACCCGTAATCGACGACGAGCAGGAACCCGCGATCGATCGTCCGCGCGAGATCGGAAAGCGCCGGTGCCAGGCGAAGCGGCACCTCGGCCTCGTCCCCGGGGGACGGGGCCGCACCGTTGTCCTCCGCCCAGGACG
>Ga0318510_10000132_pt1 | contig 10720 bp, 9 predicted proteins | sample GRESIP171b2f17_FD_203680 | JGI IMG/M metagenome (GOLD analysis project Ga0318510, IMG submission 203680) | Tropical soil microbial communities from Luquillo Experimental Forest, Puerto Rico - GRE.SIPMG.171b2f17 | ecosystem: Environmental > Terrestrial > Soil > Tropical forest > Bulk soil...
GACCATGACGCCGGCACCGCGGTGGCCCGCGGCAGGCAATTGCGCATCGAGCTCGACCGGGAGCCCGATCCGATCGGCGTGCTGGTCGTGGCCGACGGCGCGAACACGCTGACACCGGCCGCGCCCGGCGGCTATGACCCGGGCGACGCCGACGCGCAACTGGTCCTGGACGATGCGCTGGCAAACGGCGACGTCGCCGCCCTGACCCGGCTGCCACCGCAGATCCTGGGGCGGGTCGCATTTCAGGTGCTGGCCGGTCTGGCCGAGCCGGGGCCGCGATCGGCCAAAGAGCTGTACCGGGGGGCACCCTACGGCGTGGGCTACTTCGCCGGCGCCTGGCAGCCATGAGGCCACTGGCGATTATCGGGCCCACCGGTACCGGCAAGTCGCAACTGGCGCTCGATGTCGTCGAGCGACTCGGCGGCGAGGTCGGCGCGGAAATCGTGAACGCCGACGCGATGCAGCTGTATCGCGGTATGGACATCGGCACGGCCAAGCTGCCCGTCGACGCGCGCCGCGGCATTCCGCATCATCAGCTCGACGTCCTGAACGTGACCGAGACCGCGACCGTCGCCCGCTATCAGCGGGCCGCCGCCGCGGATGTCGAAGCGATCGCGGCCGGCGGCGCGGTGCCGGTGATAGTGGGCGGTTCGATGCTCTACGTGCAGTCGCTGCTCGACGACTGGTCGTTTCCGGCGACCGATCCCGCGGTGCGGGCGCGCTGGGAGCAGCGGCTCGCCGAGGTCGGGGTGGGCCGGTTGCACGCCGAGCTGGCCCGCCGTGACCCCGAGGCGGCCGCGGCGATCCTGCCTACCGACGGCCGGCGGACGGTCCGCGCCCTTGAAGTCGTCGAGCTCACCGGGCGCCCGTTCGCCGCGTCCGCGCCGCGCATCGGCGCTCCGCGCTGGGACACCGCAATCGTCGGCTTGGACTGCGACACAACGGTTCTCGACCAGAGATTGGCGCGGCGCACCGACGCGATGTTCGATCAGGGCCTGGCCGACGAGGTACGCGCCCTACTGGACGAGGGCCTGCGCGACGGGGTCACCGCCTCGCGCGCCCTGGGCTACGCCCAGGTACTGGCGGCGCTCGACGCCGGCGGCGGGCCGGATGAACTGTGCGACGCGCGGGAGCAGACCTACCTGGGCACCCGGCGCTACGTGCGGCGGCAGCGGTCGTGGTTTCGTCGTGACCACCGGGTGCATTGGCTCGACGCCGAGGGCGTCGGACTCGTCGACGGCGCGCTGCGGGCCTGGCGCCAAGTACCCTGAACTGGTGATCTTCGCGAAGGGACACGGCACCCAGAACGACTTCGTGCTGTTGCCCGACCTCGACGCCGGGCTGGTGCTCACCACCGCGCGCGTAGCCGCGGTGTGCGACCGGCGCCGGGGATTAGGCGCCGACGGGGTGCTGCGGATCACCACTGCGGGCGCCGCCGTGACGGCCGGTGTGCTCGAGCGCCTGCCCGACGGCGTAGACGCGAGCGACTGGTACATGGACTACCGCAACGCCGACGGGTCGACGGCGCAGATGTGCGGCAACGGCGTGCGGGTGTTCGCGCACTATCTGCGGGCCAGCGGCTTGGAGTCCCGGGACGAGTTCGTCGTCGGATCACTGGCCGGCCCGCGGCCGGTCACCCTGCACCGCGTCGACGAGACCAACGCCGATGTCGCCGTCGACATGGGCAAGGCCAACCGGCTCGGCACGGGCGAGGCAGTAGTCGGCGGCAGGCGGTTTACCGGCCTGGCGGTGGACGTGGGCAATCCGCACCTGGCGTGCGTGGATCCGCGGCTGAGCAGCGAGGAGTTCGCGGCCCTGGACGTGGCCGCGCCGGTGCAGTTCGACCGTGGCCAGTTCCCGGACGGCGTCAACGTGGAAGTGCTCACCGCCCCCGTTGCCGGAGCGGTGCGGATGCGAGTCCACGAACGCGGGGTGGGCGAGACCCGCTCGTGCGGTACCGGGACGGTCGCGGCCGCGGTCGCCGCGCTGGCCGATGACGGTGCGGACACCGGGACGCTCACCGTGCGGGTGCCCGGCGGTGACGTCGTCGTCACCATCACCGACGCCACCAGCTACTTGCGGGGGCCGTCGGTCCTGGTGGCCCGCGGCGACATCAGCGAGGAATGGTGGCGCGCACAGGAAGGTTAATTCAGATGCGCGACAACGATTTCGCGTGCATCATTTTTTATTGCCTATGACATATCCGGAATTTCCTGAAGTTCTCGAAGACGCTCGACCGATTGCGGAACCAAGCACGGGTGAGCTCGCCCTCGAAGACCGATCGGCGCTGCGCCGCGTCGCCGGGCTGTCGACCGAACTGGCCGACATTTCCGAGGTCGAGTACCGCCAGCTGCGGCTGGAACGCGTGGTGCTGGTGGGGGTGTGGACCGAGGGCAGCGCCGCTGACAACCGGGCCAGCATGGCCGAGCTGGCTGCCCTGGCCGAAACCGCCGGCTCGCAGGTGCTCGAAGGGCTGATCCAGCGCCGCGCCAAGCCCGACCCGTCGACGTATATCGGTTCCGGCAAGGCGACCGAGTTGCGTGAGGTGGTGCTGGCCACGGGAGCCGACACCGTCATCTGCGACGGTGAGCTTTCCCCGGCGCAGCTGACCGCGCTGGAGAAGGCCGTGAAGGTCAAGGTCATCGATCGCACCGCGCTGATCCTGGACATCTTCGCCCAGCACGCCACCAGCAGGGAGGGCAAAGCCCAGGTGTCGCTGGCGCAGATGGAGTACATGCTGCCGCGGCTGCGCGGCTGGGGCGAGTCGATGTCACGGCAGGCCGGCGGCCGCGCCGGCGGCAGCGGCGGGGGAGTGGGCCTGCGCGGTCCCGGTGAGACCAAGATCGAGACCGACCGGCGGCGCATCCGCGAACGGATGGCCAAGCTGCGCCGCGACATCAAGGACATGAAGCAGGCCCGCGACACCCAGCGCAGCCGACGCCTGCACAGCGACATCCCGTCGATCGCCATCGTCGGCTACACCAACGCCGGCAAGTCCAGCCTGCTCAACGCGCTGACAGGGGCCGGGGTGCTGGTGCAGGACGCGTTGTTCGCCACCCTGGAACCCACGACGCGGCGCGCGGAATTCCCCCAAGATTCGGGCCGGCCCGGCTCCTTCCTGCTCACCGACACCGTCGGCTTCGTCCGGCACCTGCCCACCCAACTGGTCGAGGCGTTCCGCTCGACGCTGGAAGAAGTCGTCGACGCCGACCTGCTGGTGCACGTTGTCGACGGCTCGGACGTCAACCCGCTGGCCCAGATCAACGCTGTCCGCCAGGTGATCTCCGAAGTCATCGCGGACCACGGGGTTAATAGCGGCGATGCGCCGCATGAGCTCCTGGTGGTCAACAAGGTCGACGCCGCAAGCGATCTTATGCTTGCCAAGCTTCGTCACGGGCTGCCCGGGGCGGTGTTCGTCTCCGCGCGCACCGGTGATGGCATCGACGGATTGCGGCGACGGATGGCCCAACTCGCGGCCCCTACCGACACCGCCGTGGACGTCGTCATCCCCTACGACCGTGGTGACCTGGTTGCCCGCCTGCACGCCGACGGGCGGGTGCAGCAGCAGGAGCACAACGCCGACGGCACCCGGATCAGGGCCCGGGTTCCGGTGGCGCTGGCCGCCAGCCTGCGGGAGTTTTCCGTCCCCTGAGTGGGTTGCTCACTGCGCCCGTACTGTAACCAGGCACATCCGCATCGGCGTGTCGTGTGCGTCGTTGCAGTGTCGCGGACTCGCCGACCCCGGCCGACCGCCGACCAACCGTCTGGTTGGTATATGTTGGGCGGCAGAGTTCCCGTTCGCCGGAGGTCACCCATGAGCAGCGCCGTCAAGTACCAGCGCACTCTTTTCGAGCCCGAGCATGAATTGTTTCGCGAGTCGTACCGCGCCTTCCTCGATCGGCACGTCGCTCCCTATCACGACGAATGGGAAAAGGCGAAGATCGTTGACCGCGGCGTGTGGCTCGAGGCGGGCAAGCAGGGCTTCCTGGGCATGGCGGTGCCCGAGGAGTACGGCGGCGGGGGCAATCCCGACTTCCGGTACAACACGATCGTCACCGAGGAGACCACCGCCGGGCGCTACAGCGGGATCGGGTTCGGGCTGCAAAACGACGTGGTAGCCCCCTACCTATTGAGGCTTGCCACCGAAGAGCAGAAGCAGCGCTGGCTACCCAAGTTCTGCAGCGGGGAGTTGATCACGGCCATCGCGATGACCGAGCCGGGCACCGGCAGCGACCTGCAGGGGATCAAGACCCGTGCCGTCAAGCAGGGCGATCACTACGTGCTCAACGGCTCAAAAACGTTCATCACCAACGGGATCAACTCGGACCTGGTGATCGTGGTCGCGCAGACCGACCCGGACAAGGGGGCACAGGGCTTCTCGCTGCTCGTTGTCGAACGCGGTATGAAGGGATTCGAACGCGGCCGCCACCTGGACAAGATCGGATTGGAAGCGCAGGACACCGCCGAATTGTCGTTCGCCGACGTGCATATTCCGGCCGAGAACCTGCTCGGTCAAGAGGGCATGGGGTTTGTCTACCTCATGCAAAACCTGCCACAGGAACGGATCTCGATCGCAATCATGGCGGCCGCGGCGATGGAAGCCGCGCTTAACCAGACGCTGCAGTACACCAAGGAGCGCAAGGCCTTTGGGAAACCGATCGGGAGTTTCCAAAACAGCCGCTTCGTGCTGGCCGAGCTCGCGACCGAGGCCACCGTGGTGCGCGTCATGGTCGACGAGTTCATCCGGCTGCACCTCGAGGAAAAGCTGACGGCCGAACAGGCCGCGATGGCCAAGTGGTACTCCACCGAGAAGCAGGTGGATCTGATCGACCGCTGCCTGCAGCTGCACGGTGGCTACGGTTACATGCGCGAATACCCAATCGCCCGAGCCTATCTGGATGCCAGGGTGCAGACGATTTACGGCGGCACGACCGAGATCATGAAGGAGATCATCGGCCGCAGCCTAGGGGTCTAGCCCATCCGACGGTCCAAATCGGTCCAAACTTGCTGCCGCCCAACGGACTCTTGGTGACCGACCAATATTGGTCGGTACGCGGTCCGGCCACTTAGGTAGCTCGCAAAATAATTGGATGGTCCGATTTCATCGCTTGGTTGGGTAGATCGCCCACCAACGAACGGTCTCGCGTACCGTCGGCCCATGTGGTTCTCCTATGTCGGCGGAAGCGGGACGCCCCCAGGGCGCGGTCCGGCATCATTTCGACATCGGCGCGGTATCCGTTTCCGTACTATTGCTGATTCGACTTCGCATTTCTCGTCGGCGGGGGCAGAGTTATGCGAGCCCGGCGATAAATCGGGTTGTAATGGGGTGTTACTTCCCCACGGTGCGGGTACGACCCGCTCGCAGGGTCTGCAGGGTGCGGGGATGGCCGGAAACAAGGGGCCAATCCATCGGCTGGGAGGCTTGGTGAACGGGCAGAGAGGTCGAGTGCGCAGGCTGGTGGCGCGCGCGCTGGTCAGCATGGCGACCACGGTGGTGGCTGCCGCCTTGCTGACCCCCACCGCATCGGCGTCTCCGATAGGAGATGCGGAAGCCGCCATGATGGCCGCGTGGACGAAGGCGGGTGCCGACAGTTCACTCCTCGGCGCCAGAAAGGGCGACGTCTACCCCGCCGGCGACGGATTCGCCCTGGACTTCGACGGCGGCCGGATGTTCTACACCCCGGATACGGGTGCCAGATTCGTCTACGGGCCGATCCTCGACAAATACGCGGCGCTGGGCGGTCCGGCCGGCAGCGACCTGGGGTTCCCGACCATCAACGAAGTGCCGGGCCTCGCGGGACCCGACAGCCGGGTGGCTACCTTCTCCGCCAGCGACAAGCCGGTGATTTTCTGGACGCCCGACCACGGCGCGTTCGTCGTGCGCGGCGCGATGAACGCCGCGTGGGACAAACTCGGCAGCTCGGGCGGCGTGCTCGGGGCGCCGATCGGGGATGAGACCTACGAGGGTGAGGTCATTTCCCAGAAGTTCAGCGGCGGTGAGATCTCCTGGAACCGGAAAACCAAGGAGTTCACCGCTAATCCTGCGGCACTGGCCGACCAACTGAAGGGTCTGCAGGTAGCGATCGATCCGACCGCGGCCATCAACCTGGCCTGGCGTGCGGCCGGGGGCGCGACCGGTCCGCTCGGCGCCAGGCAGGGCGCGTCATATCCCATCGGCGGCGATGGAATCGCCCAAAACTTCGCCGGCGGCAAGGTGTACTTCAGCCCGGCCACCGGCGCGAACGCCGTCGAGAGCGACATCCTGGCCAAGTACGAGTCGCTGGGCGGCCCGGTCGGCAGCGACCTCGGCTTTCCCACCGCCAACGAGTCCGACGGCGGTATCGCACCTTCCAGCCGGATTGCCACGTTCTCCGCAGCAGACAAGCCGGTGATCTTCTGGACCCCTGACCACGGTGCCTTCGTCGTGCGGGGCGCTATGAAGGCCGCCTGGGACAAGCTCCGCGGTCCTACCGGAAAACTGGGCGCCCCGGTGGGCGATCAGGCCGTGGACGGCGACATCGTTTCGCAGCAGTTCACCGGCGGCAAGATTTCGTGGAACCGGGCGAAAAACGCGTTCAGCACCGATCCGGCAAACCTGGCTCCCTTGTTGTCCGGTCTGCAAGTGTCGGGGCAGAACCAGCCAAGTAGCTCGGCGATGCCGTCTCACGGCGGGAAGTTCATCTGGCGGTTGTGGTGGCTGCTGGCTGCTGTTCCGGTGCTGGTACTGGTCGTGTTGGCGGCGTTATTGGCCGTTCGGTGGCGCCGGCGCAGCACCCGCCGCGATACCGCGGCATACGAGCCAGAGCGCGACATGGACGCCGACTACGGCGCAGCGGTCGACGAGCACTGGGAGCAGGATGACGTCGATCTCGCCGACGAGTACCTTCCGGTCGGCGACCTACACCCGCCCGAACACCAGCCATCGCACGATGCTGGGCCCGCACCGCGAGTCAGTTGGAGCCGTGAGGCCGGACCCGCGGTGGCGTACAGCAGCGAAGCGCCGTTTGAATCCGATGAGGGCGCAGGCGATTTCGAGGGCGCGGTCGGGATGGCAGAGGACGATCCAGATGCGGTGGACACCGATTCCATACCCGTTGTCTCGGAGGCCGCGCTGTCAGAGACCGGCTATCCCGAGGTCCCCGAGGAGACCGGCTATCCCGAGCTCCCCGAGGAGGCCGGCTACACGGAGGCCGAATCCGAGGAGGCCGGCTACACGGAGGCCGAATACGGGGAGGCCGAATACGGGGAGGCCGAATACGGGGAGGCCGACTACGCGGGCGTCGCCCACGAGGACGCGGACTATGCGGACGCCGGGTATCCGGACACCGCCGTCCCCCATATCCCGCCGGATCAGGCCTACCTCGGTGCCGGCGCCCCGGATACGGCCGAACCGGAGAGCGGGTATCCGGAGGTCGCATTTCCGGTTGTCACTCCAGATGTCGCGTATCCGGAGTCGGCCGCCGCGGAAGCCCGCGTCGAAGACGCCGTCGTGCCGGATGCCGTCGCGCCCAGCGCGGAGAGGAGGACCGGGCGACACGCGGCGGTGGATACCGAAGACATGACGGAAACGGCCCCCCTAGCGGCCTACGCGGCTGTGCCTGGGCGGCCGACGATCCACCTGCCGCTAGACGACCCGTATCAGGTGCCCGACGGGTACCCGATCAAAGCCAGCGCTCGCTTCGGCCTGTACTACACCCCGGGGAGCGAGCTCTACCACGACACCCTCGCCGAAATCTGGTTGTCCAGCGAAGAAGTCGCGCAGGCCAACGGCTTCATCAAGGCCGACTGAGCCCGCGCGCGGCTAAATCTTGCGAATTACCGTGACGACCTTGCCGAGCACGGTTGCTTCATTGCCCGGGATGGGGTCGAACGCCGGATTGTGCGGCATCAGCCACACTTGACCACCCGCGCGCTTGAACGTCTTCACGGTGGCCTCACCGTCGATCATGGCCGCGACGATGTCGCCGTTGTCGGCGACCTGCTGCTGCCGCACCACCACCCAGTCGCCGTCGCAGATCGCGGCCTCGACCATCGAGTCGCCCACCACCTTGAGCAAGAACAGCGTGCCCTCGCCGACTAGCTCACGCGGCAGCGGAAAGACGTCTTCGACAGCTTCTTCGGCGAGGATCGGTCCGCCGGCAGCGATGCGCCCGAGGACGGGAACAAACGTGGGTTCCGGCAGGGCGTCCGAGCCGGCGACTTCGGTGAGGACACCGGGCGCGGCGGTGATCTCCTCGGTACCGCGGACGTCGACCGCTCGCGGGCGGTTCGGGTCACGGCGCAGGTACCCCTTGCGTTCCAGGGTGCGCAGCTGGTGAGCCACCGAGGACGTCGACGTCAGACCGACGGCGTCCCCGATTTCCCTTATGCTCGGCGGGTAGCCGCGGCTGGTAACCGACGCGCGGATGACGTTCAGAATGGTGCGCTGCCGTTCGGTCAGCGATGGATCCACGGAATGCAACCGGCCGTCCGCGCCGCCTGATCTGGTGTCGTTGCTGTCGCTCATGCACCGAATGTAGCCCCACCACAGCCAAGAATCAAACATGTGTTCGACTGGCGTGTCGTGGCGGCGGCCGCCGGCGGGCGCTGGGGACCCCGGCGAATAACAACGGTGTAACTCTCGGGCATGTCGGGTACCTGAATCCCATGTCAGAGGTCGCACCGACAAATCTGTCGGTGGCGTGGTCTAGCGTTGCGTTCGTGCGACACGCTTCGCTCAAATGTTCGGTTATCGAACAGACGAGCGACTATAGTCGAACACACGAGCGATAACGAGTTGACCGGAGGAACGCAGATGACAACCTTCTACGAAGTCACGCCGCGCATCGCCGGCGTTCGGCGCCCGGTCGGCTCCCGCAGGCCCGGTCCGTCGAGGCCGGGGGGCGCGCCGCCGCGCTACCGCGGCACGGGCGTCGCGATGTCCGTCGCACCTCATCGCAGGCGTCCGGTCACGTTGGCGACGACGTTGGGGCTGGCCCTGGTCGCCGGCATGATCACCCTCTGGCTGGGCCTGGTCGCCGACGTCGGGCAGATGGTCAACGGCGACTCCGCGGGATCGGCCGCACCGATGCCAGACCGGCTCGCTGTCGTGCGGGTCGAACCCGGGGAGTCCCTTCAGGACGTCGCTCACCGGGTGGCGCCGGACGCACCGGCTCGCCAGGTTGCCCAGCGCATCCGCGAACTCAACGAATTGAACGCACCGACGCTGGTCGCGGGCCAGACGCTGATCGCGCCGGTCGGCTGACGTGTCGCGGCAGCATTAGCCCCGGGCGCGAGCGCACAGGTAGGCTCGGTGTGTTCTGCGATCCCGTATCTGGGCACGGCGAAGGAGCGGTCATGCACTGTCCGTTCTGCCGTCATCCCGATTCCCGGGTGATCGACTCGCGGGAAACCGATGAAGGTCAGGCTATTCGGCGCCGCCGATCGTGCCCCGAGTGCGGACGACGATTCACCACCGTGGAAACCGCGGTGTTGGCCGTGGTCAAGCGCAGCGGTGTCACGGAGCCCTTCAGCAGGGAGAAGGTGATCAGGGGCGTCCGCCGGGCCTGCCAGGGCCGTCAGGTGGACGAGGATGCGCTGAATCTGCTGGCCCAGCAGGTGGAGGACACCGTGCGTGCCGCGGGGTCGCCAGAGGTCCCGAGTCACGAGGTGGGCCTGGCCATCCTGGGACCGCTGCGCGAGCTCGACGAGGTGGCTTACCTGCGGTTCGCGTCGGTGTACCGGTCGTTCTCCTCGGCGGACGATTTCGAGCGCGAGATCGAGGCGCTGCGCGCGCACCGCAAGGTATCGACCCCGAGCTGACGCCGCCCCGGCGTGAACCGCCGCCGGGTTAGGCTGCCTTCATGCCTCCGGAGTTGCATCCCGATCTCGAGGCGCTGGCACCGTTGCTTGGAACCTGGGCCGGTCGGGGCGAAGGCAACTACCCGACGATTCAGCGCTTCGAGTATCTCGAGGAAGTCGTCTTTTCCCATGTGGGCAAGCCGTTTCTGGCGTACGCGCAAAAGACCAAGGCGGTAGCCGACGGAAAACCCTTGCACGCCGAGACGGGATATCTGCGCGTGCCGCAACCCGGTCGTGTTGAGCTGGTTTTGGCTCACCCGAGCGGCATCACCGAAATCGAAGTGGGCACCTATTCGGTGACCGGTGACCGGATCGAAGTCGAGCTTTCCGCCACGGCGATCGGGTTGACCCCGACCGCCAAAAAGGTGACCACGCTTGGCCGTTCCTTGCGCATCGACGGCGACGAGCTCTCATACTCGGTGCGGATGGGCGCGATGGGGCAACCCCTACAGGACCACCTCGCCGCGGTGTTGCGCCGTCAGCGCTGAATGCTGCGTCAGCCGACTCGCCTGATGCCGTCGTTGACCACGCGCCCCGCTACCAGTACCCAGCCTTCGGGGTTCCAAGTGGTTTCGATCACCGATCCCTTGCCCTGGGTGATGTGCAGATCGCGGCTGAGGAAGTCGGTGATCCGCATCGCCGCCGACCCGGTCGCTTCGTCCTCGGGCACACCCAGGTTGGTGGCGAACATTCGGGCGCGCAGCGATCCGGCATCCCGATCGATCCAGCTCCACAGGTAGTGCGCTGTGCTGTCGGGAAAGTCGGCCGGGTCGGCGGCGAAAAGCTCGTCGATCGAATCGAATTCGCGAATGGCCAGTTCCGGAGCCCATTCCGCGCGGGCGCTGATGCCCGTCAGGTCGCCCTCGAAGTTCACCTGCAC
>Ga0318510_10000148_pt1 | contig 10418 bp, 9 predicted proteins | sample GRESIP171b2f17_FD_203680 | JGI IMG/M metagenome (GOLD analysis project Ga0318510, IMG submission 203680) | Tropical soil microbial communities from Luquillo Experimental Forest, Puerto Rico - GRE.SIPMG.171b2f17 | ecosystem: Environmental > Terrestrial > Soil > Tropical forest > Bulk soil...
CAAAAGCTGAGCGCGGCCGACGCCGAGATTGTCGCGCTCAAAAGCGCCGTGACCAGGCTGCAAAAGACCGTGGAGCAACTTCAGGCCGCGCAGAAGGCGGCCGGCGACAAGAAGCCGGACACCAAGTAGCTGCAACTCCCACTGGAGGACCATCATGAAAACCCGATCGACCATAGCGATATCGATGCTGGCGGGGGCGGCACTTGGCAGCGCTGCCATCCAAGCTCTGCATGCGCAAGCCAAACCGCCCGTCTATATGATCGCCATCAACGAGGTCAGCGATCAGGCGAGCTACGCGAAAGAATACGTTCCGCCTGCGCAGAAGTCGGTCAAGGATCACGGTGGCGAGTATGTCGCGGCGGGACCGGGAACGCGGGTCGCGGGCAACCTACCTGACGGGCCGGTCGTGATCCTCCGGTGGGACAGCATGGAGGCGATGCAACGCTGGCACAATTCTCCCGATTTTCAGGCTGCGCTCAAGATTGGCGAGAAGTACGCGAAATTTAACATCGTCGCCGTCAATGGCGTTAAATAGTGGTCGCGCATGGGCGAGCACCGGAGCCTCGAAGTCCCAGACAAGCTCATCGCGCGCGCCGACGCGGTGATCGAATAGATCCCCGCGACCCGTGCACGCCGGAGACATCGTCTCGCGGGGCATGGACCGCGGCAAGACCGGAGAGGTCGTGATGACCAAGGCAGATGAAGATGCGATCCGCAACATTGAATTGCGGTTCAACCAGGCATGGGGCCGACACGACCCGGACGCCATGGTCGAGTCGCTCCTCGACGACGCCCAGTTCGTCACCGTCAACGGCGCATGGACCAAGACCCGGGCCGACTTCCGGGACTTGATGCGGCGCCTGCACGGCCCCAACGGGCCGTTTCGATCGAGCACCCGCGAGACGCCGGAGATGCACGTGCGCTTTCTCGCGCCGGACGTGGCGGTGATGCATTCGCGGTTCCACATCTACGGCGATATCGATGAGAGCGAGCGCACCAGCATCGGGACCCGCGTGGTGCGCAAGCTTGATGGGCGGTGGCGGACCGTCGCCGTGCAGAACACCGACTTGCGCCCGGGCCGCAGGCACTAAGCGCACCCCCGCACCGGTCAAAGTTCGGCCGCAAGACCTGCCGGTCCGCCCACGACGTGACCGAACCCGCCGCGAGGTCGGCACGCTGCGGTAGCGCCCTCCCCGGCTGCTCGCGGCGCGCGCCGCCGCGACCGTTTCGCCCCCTTGGGTTTATGCGTTTCCCTTGACGCGACGATCCTCCATTGGTTTGATGTCGCCATGGCGCCACCAGAAAGAGCGCTTCTCGCCCAGGGAGACGAATTGTGAATCGGAGCGTATCGCGTAAAGTGGAGAGCAAATCCCGTCGGAAGCATCTGCCCAAAGGAAAGCGGTTACGCAGCGTCCGACGGACGAATTTCAGGTCCTTTGGTTGGTATGAAAAAGCCGCCCTGGCGATTGGGATCAGCGCTAGAGCGTCACAAGCACTGACGACCGGGTGAGCCTCCCCGGGCGTCTTTAGACTCCGCGCACATCTGCTGGGCAGTATCGGCGCAGCTTCACGGGCCGCGCGCGGTCGGTCGCCCAACCGCGAGCCAGCCCGTCCGCTTTGGGGTAAGGCCGGCCTAGAGCACGATTGTGTGGAGTGGCATCAGTGCAGGCGGAGAACTCGGTCTGCTCCCCCTCCCATAGGGAGAGGGATGGGTGAGGGGTTATGATCCATCAGTAAATCCGACCCCCCACACCCCAACCCTCTCCCAGCCGAAGTCGAGTTTACCCGACTTCGGCCACTTTAAGTGCCGAACTCGGGTAAGCCCGAGTTCGGGTGAGCGAGGGAGCGCACCGAGTACGCGGCGCCAACGTGATCGTCTTACCGGGCGCAATAAAAAAGACGTGTCTCCCCGCCCTAGCCGGTAGCGGGTGCCCCTAGGAACTGCTTATCTCTACAGGGTATGAGCGCGCCGTTATCCAGACTGCTGGCCCTCGCCTGCGCCGTTCTCGTCCTCGGGGCGGCGACGACCGCGTCGGCGCGCCCCAAGAAACATGGCGCCGAGAAACATGGCGCCGAGAAACATAGCGCCGAGCGTGCCGCGACGGCGACCACGAACTGCTACGGAACCCCGATCATCATGCAGGGCATGGACTGCCCGAAACGCTCCGCGCGCGGGGGGGAGCCAGAGCCGGAGCAGCCAACCAACCGCGCGCAACGCCGCCGCCTCACCGCGCGCGGCAGCGCCGGCTCCTATGCCCCGGCGCGTCTAAGCACGCCATCGCTGCCGCTGTCCCAGCCGTCGACGGGTGTCTACATTCCACCGCCCGTCAGTAACCCCAGCGCGCAGATCAACCAGCTCAATCACTCTTTTCCACTCAACGGTGGCTTGGGGCTTAATCCCACCAACCGCGACGCCTACATCCGCTACAACCTCACCAAGTAACGGCCGCCGCCCCCGTCCCTGCCGGGCCGACTGCTCGGCTGCTTGAGCCGTTCCGGGAAATCACCAGCGTCGATGAGACCAATGCCATCGGCGGTGCGGGCCCGACGAGTACGCATACGAGCGATACCCACCGCGATAATAGCCGTGATAGCCCTGGGTCCTCAGGCGGTTCGCCTCCGTGCCGGTCGGCTCAGTCAGGTCCCGACTGGATTGGGCGTGCCCAACGGTCGCGCCGCCTATGAGCGACAGAGCAAACACAACGATGCCGATCAGCAGGCAAGTTGCCGCCCTGACCGAAAGAATAGTCGTCCTCATGCCGAAGCTCCTCAGCTGTTGTTCCCCCGCCAAGGCTAACTTGCTGGGCCCGCGCTTGGGGCAACGCGACGCGCGCACGGCAGTTCCGTCGATCCGATCAGTTCGACGGTCGGAATCTTTCGGTAGCCTGAAAGCCTACGCTGCACGCCGGCGCCGACGAGGTGATCGAGTGAGCGGCGGGGCGGAATGGGGCTGCCGCCGACGGCTCACTCCGGCTTAAGCCCCGTGAACTTCACCACCTTGCCCCACTTGTCGGTTTCCTCGGCGATGAACCGACCGAATTCGGAGGGCGAGCCGGCGAGCGGCTCGCCGCCGATTTCGGCAAACTTTGCTCGCATCGCAGCATCGTTCAGCGCGACGTTGATCTCGCGGTTGAGCTTGTCGATGACCTCGACAGGCGTGTTCTTCGGAGCGGCGATGCCGTACCACTGGCTCGCTTCGTAGCCCGCCACAAAATCTCCCACCCGCGGCAGCTGTGAGAAACCTTCCGCCCGCGTTGGGCTCGTCACCGCGAGCGCGCGCAGCTTGCCGGTTCTGACAAAGTCGCTCGTCCCCGGCGTGGTGGCGAAAAAGACCTGCACTTGGGCGCCAAGCAAATCGCTGAGCGCAGGTCCCTGGCCACGATAGGGGACATGGACCATGTTCACGCCGGCCATGAAATTGAAAAGCTCCCCCGCCATGTGCGGCGCGCTTCCCGCTCCGGCCGAGGCCATGTTGACCTTGCCGGGATTGGCCTTCGCGTAGGCGATCAATTCGGGAACGGTCTTGGCCGGAACCGATGGATGCACGAGAATGACCATCGACACGCGAATGATGCCCGCGACGGGTGCGATATCGCGGATGAAGTTGAAATTGAGCTTGTCGTAGAGCGTCGCGTTCACGGCGTTCGGGACGGTGGCCAGAAGCAAGGTATGCCCGTCGGGCGGCGCATTGACGACCGCTTCGGTGCCGATGTTGCCGCCGGCTCCCGGCCGATTCTCGACCACGAAGGATTGTCCCAGCCGATCGGAAAGCCACTGCCCGATCAACCGCGCCGTGATGTCGACACCGCCGCCCGCGGCAAACGCCGCGACGATCCGCACCGGCCGCGAGGGATAACTCTGCGCAGTCGCGAGTCGCGATAGGACCGGCAGCGCGGCAACGCCCGTGGCGAGACGCAGAAGTTTCCGGCGGGGAAATGTCATAATGTCCTCCAGCGCGTAATCGCAGATTAATTCGCGGATGTCTCCCGCATCGCTAGCGACCTCCTGACTCGGGGTCGCTCATTCGATATGCTCCAATCCGGCGACTGACCAGGAAAAATCCGATGGATCGGCGCACCTTCGTAAGCATGCTGGTAGCCGGGGCGACGAGTCCAGTTCTGCGGCGCGCCGCCGATGCGCAACCCGCGCCCAACGTCCGAAACATAGTCCTTGTGCACGGACTTTTTGCTGACGGGTCGTGCTGGTCCGAAGTGATCGCACGGCTGCAGCCCAAGGGCATTCGGGTCACGGCCGTGCAGAACCCGTTGACGACGCTACAGGCAAGTGTCGAGGCGACGCAGGAGGTCCTGGCTCTGCAGCAGGGGCCGACCGTACTGGTGGCCCATTCTTTCGGCGGCATGATCATCACCGAAGCCGGCGTCGATCCCAAGATTGCTGCCGTCGTTTACGTCGCGGCGCGCGCGCCCGATGCGGGCGAGGATTACACCGCGCTCGCGAACCGATTTCCAGCGCCGCCGGCCTCCGCTGGGATTGTCTGGTCCGGCGACGATGGCAGACTGAGCGAGGAGGCATTCTTGCACGACTTTGCCGGCGATCTGCCGGCAGACAAAGCGCGTGTTCTCTACGCCGTTCAAGCTCCGTTCAAACGGACGCTGCTTGCCGACAAGACAACGCATGCGGCATGGCGGTCGAAGCCGAGTTGGTACGCCGTCTCCACAGAAGACCGGACGATCAATCCCGATCTCCAACGCTTCATGGCCAAGCGCATGGGCGCGAAAACGATCGAGGTAAAGGCAAGTCACCTGTCGCTCATATCGCAGCCCGACGCGATCACGGCCCTGATTCTGGAGGCGGCCGGACAGAGATGACCGGACGCTGAGTTAAATTCTCAAATTCCCTGCTTACGCCTCGGGATCGAGCGTAAACAGCTCCTGCGGATGGGCGACGCCGCGCAGCGCGTAGCGCCCCACCGAAACGAGGCGGCGTTTAGTGCCGCCGACCTCGGCAAACGCCGACGACATCAGAACGGGCTGATCGACCGAACGGCACATCGCTGCAATGCGGCTTGCCTCGTTCACCGCCGGCCCAATGACGGTAAAGTCCAGCCGCTCGCGGCTTCCGACATTGCCATAGAAGACTTCACCGACATGCAAACCGAGATACATATGGGTTTTCGGTTTGCCCTCGGCCCCGCGCCGGCCGTTCAATTCATCGACGCGCGCACGCGCGGCGATCGCCGCCGACAATGCCGCGTTGCACGCATGCGCGCGGTCTTCCGCCGTGAAGATCGCCAGCGTACCGTCGCCGATCAGCTTGAGCACGTCACCGCCATGCTCGTGAATGGCCGAGACGATTGCATCGGAGTAGTCGTTGAGTAAGGGAATGGCTTGTTCCGGCGTGGTGTCGGTAATGCGCGTGAAGCCGCGCAAATCGCTGAACCAAACGACGGCGTCGATGCGCTCGGCAATTCCGCGCACGATGCGTCCGCCGAGCACGCGCCGGCCGGCGTCGCGACCGAGATACGTTTCCATCAGCGTTCCGGTCATGCGCACGAGCGATACCGATTTGAGGGCGAGCGCAAGATATGGCGCGATGCGCTGAAGCGCAGCGATCTCCCCGTCGCTGAACCCGTCGGGCTCCCGCGTTGCCCATGACGAGTACACGCCGTCCATCTCGCCGATGACACCTTCAGGGGCAAAGCGGCTGATGATCGCGACGTAATCGGTCATCCCCGCTGCCCGGAAGTCCGACAACACCGGGAACTCGTCTTTGGCTGCGGCGTTCAGGCGCCGGCGCAGAAACGAGTCGCCGGTTTGTAGCATCTTGTAGTGCGGGCTGTTGCGCCAGCGCTCGGCCATCTCGACATCCTGGGGTCCGGCGCCCGACGCAGCGAGCGCGTCCGGGCTGGTGCGGCCGTATTCGAGCAGCGGCGACTCGCCGGGGCCATAGCCCCAGCGAAGCAGGCGACCCTCGTGGACCGGATGCAGCGTGTCGATAAACAGGAGCGCGCGAGCAAGCGGAAGTCCGGCCGCGACGCAACGGTCGCAGAAGCCGGACACGATGTCTGTTTCCGACGCGCCAGCCAAGCCGGCCTGGGTCAGCCACGCGGACAAATCGGCGAAGAAGGCTTCGTTCACACCGCGAATATACAGCCACAACTCGCCATTAGGGATGCCGCCGCCAACTGAACAACCTATGGGGATATGGATCGGGGAAGTAAGCCGCAATTGCGTGCGGATTGCGGGAAATAGCGCCTGGAGTGCAACAATCCAAAGACCGGGGCACAGATCGAAATGCTGATCACGCAGGCCTACGCGACACCCGAAGATATCCGCAAGCGGCTAATCGACATCTATCAGCTCGGACCGGGCGCCGAACACAAGTAGACCGGATGGGCGCGGCGCGAGCCGAGGAGAGTTAGTCGCCACCATCGCCCTCCGGCGGATTGACATGGGCCGGGATGGTGCCCGAGGCGGTACGGATCACCTCGCCAGGATCGCGGTTCGACCTCACGGCCGCCAGGAAGGTCGGATTCATGCCGCCGTCGCCGCCGGTCGCAACCGGCACGGTCGGGATGCCGCGGTTGATCTGTTCCACGGTCTCGATGTCGTCGCGGCGCTGCTTCTCGCGTGCTGCGACCGCAATGTCTTCCCGCACCTTGTAGGCTGGGCAACGCTCGGCGGGGCTGAACCTGTCCGTGGATTCGGCGTCGAAAATGTAGCGCCTCTCGCATACGTCGACCCGGGGCTCGAGGTGCGTGACCTCGAAATGGTCGTAACCCTCTTTGATCATCCTCCAGAATGCCATGTGCGGCGAGTTGCGGTGGCGGGCCATGTTGAGCGGTGTCATCCGGAACGGATATGCCTGCAGCTGGAACGACTTCTGGCCGCCGAAGAACGATTCGCGCGCGAGCGCGTAGATCTCCGCGATCTGCTCGTCGGTCATCGCATAGCAGCCCGCCGACGAGCAGCCGCCGTGGATCATCAGAAACGCGCCGGTGCGGCTGTTCGCCCGATCGTACGCATTCGGGAAGCCCGTATTAATCGCGAGATACTGGCTTGAATCGGGATTCATCAAGCCGGGCGTGATGGTGTAAAAGCCCTCGGGCGCCTGGCGGTCGCCGGTCTTGAACTTGGGGCCCAGCTCGCCCGACCAGCGGCAGATCGGATACGTGCGAAGAAGCGCAAAGCGCCCGCTGTCATCCTGCTTCCAAACCTCGAGCTCGGCCTCCTCCTTGAAGACGCGCACCAGGATCGGGGATTCCTTGTCCATGTTCTTTGCTTTCAGCGTCGCCAGCATGCGTTCCGACAGTGGTTGCATGTGGCGGCCGCTGTTCACCGGCGCGCCCCCGCCGCACCCGGCAAGCGTCATCGCTGCAGCGATCGCGGCCGACGCCACCAGCGCCCGCAGCACAGGTCGTGAAGGAGTAAATTGGTAGTGCACGCCAGCCCCAATCCCGAACCTAACGGACGCTAGATCGGGACTTGGGTTAGATCACGGCAAAAGCCAACCGGCCATCAATTCAGCCTCGGTTGGCAAACAAAAGCTTACTAAGCCCGCTGACTTGCCCGAATGACTCCCAGCGGTCATAGCCCGCATCGCAATCCCGCAGTCGAGCGGTCTCCCGACGCGCCGCGTGTGGTATCGTCCAACTGGCGCATAGGACGAAGACCTCGGCCGCGATGCGCCACAAAATCGAGGATGCGACCGATGATCATTCTGCGACTCACCTGTGCGCTCGCGACCGCGGGCGCATTGATCACGACATCGCTGGCGCAGGCGCCGCGCTCGCCGTGGCCGCCGGGCGACGAGCTCGGGATGGCAAACACGCTCGGGCCGATGACCTGGCAGCGCTGCGCAACCTATCTTGCCGATCCCAGAGCCAAGTCCTACGAGCTCTCCTACTTGCGCTCGAACACCATGCCGCAATCGCCGTTCGGCGTGCCGCTGCGGGAAAAATATAGGCCGACGGTCGGAATCGCGGGCACGCGACACGCTTTCAACGGCGAGGAGACCGTGAGCGGGGAGCCCGGAGCGCAGGGCACGCAAATGGATGCGATCGGCCATTTCGCCGTGTTGCCCGAGGCGTGGGATGGCAAGGGCGAGTTCCCGGCCGACAAGGCGCGGTATTACGGCGGCTATACGCAAGCGCAGGTGAAGCCGAGTCCCGATTCTCCGCTGCAAAAGCTCGGCATCGAGAAGGTGCCGCCGATCATCACGAGCGCGGTGCTGCTCGACGCCAAGAGCCATCTCGGCCGTGGCAGCGCGATGCAGCCGGGCCAGGCCGTCACCGCGGCTGACATCGAGGCCATGCTAAAGGCGCAAGGGTTGGAGAAGCGCGGGCTCATGCCCGGCGATGTGCTCTACATCTACACCGGCTGGGGCGATAATTGGAAAGACCCCGATATGGAGAAATTCTATTACACCAAGGGTCCCGGTCTCGCCTATGACGCAGCTCGGTACATCGCGGAGAAGCAGGTCGTGCTGCTCGCGCTCGACAATCCGTTTACCGATCCCGTAGCTGAGGGTTTCTTGCAAGGCAAAGCGCCGCCGCCCGCGGGTGCGCCCGAAGGTCTGCCATTTGCAATCCATCACACGAACCTCGCGGAGTCCGGCATCTATCAGATCCAGAACGCCAATCTCGGATCGCTCGCTCGGGACAAGGTGTGGCTGTCATGCACCATCATCCTGCCGCTGCGAGCGCAGGGAAATGCCGGCTCGCCGGTACGGCCGGTTGCGATTGGCGCTCCCGTCCAGTAGCGCGCGGTCTCATAGGCATGCGAGGAGCGTCGCCGCGGACGCCCCGACATCGCGGTGGTATACGCCCTCAGGGCAGCAGGCCCAGCTCGCAAGCCTTGATCTGTAGGCCAAGATATTTCGAGTAGATGCGGCACTGCGCAAAACTGCCCGCGATGAACCAAAGGCCCGGTTGCGCGGTTCGCGCGAACATGTTCCGCAGTTCTTGTCCATCGCCGAATCCCCAAATCGGCCCGACGCGGCAGGCAACATCATCGCCGAACAATTTGCTGACCAGATACTCCTGCCCCTTGTAGCCTGTTGCCAGCACGATCAGGTCGGCGGCAAGCGTTTCCCCACTACGCATGCGCGCTCCTGTCGGCGCGAAGCTGGCGATATCGGAGAATTGTGCCAATCCGATCTCGCCTTTGACGATCAGATCCGAGCAACCGACATTGAAGTAGTAGCCGCCGCCGCGGGTGAGGTACTTGAACTGCCACCCGGTTCCGTCTTCGCCGAAATCGAGCTTGAAGCCGCGGCGCTCGAGCCCATTGAGCAATTCCTTGTCCATATTGCGGGCGGTTTCGGTCAATGCGATGTGGCTTTTCCGTACCAGTGAAAGCGGCATCGATGTCGTAAGGAGATCGCAATCCTCCAGCGAAAGCCCTTCGTCATAGAGCGCGTACTGCAGCTGCGCACTCGGCTCGACATTGACGATCATGGTCGAGCTGCGTTGCACGAGCGTGACCTTCGCCCCGGCCGAATGGAGGTCCTGCGCGATATCATGGCCGCTGTTGCCCGAGCCGATGACGAGAACGTTCTTGCCCCTCCATGCCTCGCCGTCGTCGTATTGACTGGAGTGCAGAACTTTACCGCCGAAGTTGCGCAAGCTCGGAATATCCGGAAGGCTCGGAATGCCGCTCACGCCGGTGGCCATCACGACGTGGCGCGGGTGCATCTGCCGCTGCGTGCCGTCGGCCCGACGCAGCACAACGGACCATCGTTTTACTTTTTCGTCGTAGCTGCCGCCTTCGAATTCGGTGCAGGTCCAATAATTCAACTCCAAGCTTTCCACATAGGCCTCGAACCAGGCGGCCAGCTTGTCCTTGGGAATGTAGGTCGGCCAGTTTGGCGGAAAGGGCATGTATGGCAGGTGGTTGACGTGCACCTGGTTGTGCAGGACCAACGCATGATAGCGCTTGCGCCAGTTGTCGCCGATGCGCGCTTCGCGGTCGACGATCAGCGTATCGACCCCCAATTGCGCGAGACGCGCGGCGATCGAAAGCCCGGCCTGTCCCCCGCCGACAACGAGCACGGTGGGGTCGCGGTCGCCATATTCAGCGGCGGCCTTGCGCAGGTCGAGCCAATTAGGTCCGCGAAAATCGCGCGAATAGGCTTTGTCTTGCGGCCGTGATCGTCCGAGCCGTTCCTCGTATCCCTTTATCTCGTCAAGCGCCGTCAGCAAGGTCCATGCCTTGGACGTGCCGCCGTCATCGGCATCGGGAGTGAGGCGCAGCACGCCGCTGCCGCGGCCCTCCGCCGTTTCAAAGCCAAAGATGGCCTCGATCGCATCGGTGCCGGCGCGCCTCACGGCGCGGGGCGCAGTGCGATGCAGGTCTATCTTGAAACCCGTCGGACGCGCGCGGCCGGCATGGGTTGCAAGCTCGCGCACAATCGCATCCGAGCCGCTGACCGTCTTGATGTGCCAGCTCAAGGCCAGC
>Ga0318510_10000151_pt1 | contig 10382 bp, 12 predicted proteins | sample GRESIP171b2f17_FD_203680 | JGI IMG/M metagenome (GOLD analysis project Ga0318510, IMG submission 203680) | Tropical soil microbial communities from Luquillo Experimental Forest, Puerto Rico - GRE.SIPMG.171b2f17 | ecosystem: Environmental > Terrestrial > Soil > Tropical forest > Bulk soil...
TGTCGGCCAGGCAGTAGATGCTGCCGTCCGGGCCCGTCAGCGAGTCGGTTCCCTCGGCCTCGTGCAGGGACTGCCATTCCTGCAGGTGCCGTATCAGCTCGCCTAGGACGACCGGATCGAGCAACATCCCTTCCTTCCGCTCTATAAGGCTTGTTACCAGCGGCAATGGCGCCAGTAAAGCACGCCTCAGAAGGATAGGTACAACATCAGCGGCCCGAACCGAACAAGCTATCAAAGAACCTTATCGTCGTTCGCGCTGCAGCAGCATCGTTTCGAGCCGCTCCAGGCTGCGGACCAGGGCGTCGGCCCGCCGGGACAGCAGCGACTGGAAGATGGCGAAGTAGCGCTCCTCGATGCTCTGCAGGTGGCCGGCCTGGGTCCGGTCGTCGATGGTGAGCTTGCCGCGCGGCGTGATGTAGCCGTAGGCGAAGGCCTCCTCCCAGATGCCCTTGGCGAACATCGCCGAGCCCCACATCTGGGCGGCCTGCTGGGTCCACTCGAACATGTGGATGGTCAGCTCGTGCAGGAAGTCGCTGCGCTCGGCATCGCCGAGCCTGCTCCAGTCCTCGATGTAGAAGCCGTGCTCGTTGCGCCTCCACTTGACGTGGTGAGCCAGGTCCCGGACCACCTCGCCGTCGCTGGTGGTCACCGGCTCGCGGACTGCCCGGTACAGCCGCTCCAGCAGCCACCAGGCGTCGGCGAACCGGGCAGCCAGGACGTTATCGGCCAGCCGGGTCAGCTCGGTGATCTTGGTCTTGTCCTCGCCCGGCCAGTCCGTCCGCATCCGCTGGAAGTTCGTGTGGGTGAACTGCCGGGTCCGGTCGGGCGGCAGGTCCGGCTGCAGCGGGGTCTCGTCGGGCCCGCCGGGCAGCCGGTCGGCGTCCTCGCGGGCCTTCGCGAGCTGCTTCTGCAGCTGTTCTCCGGGTGTCTGGGTCACCGTCATCCTCCTCACCGGGCGGGGGCACCTCGGTGAAGCCGCCCAGCCGCTCGAACATGCGGATGCCGTTGGCCAGGGGCCCGTAGCCGTCGTAGAACCCCCGGCACAGCGCGCCACCGGGATCCGGGTTATCACCGTAGCTCAGCGTCTTGTGGCAGATCAGCCCGAGCGCATCGCCTCCGGTGTTCTGCTCGATCAGGTCTGCCAGCCGCCCTGGGCGCAGGTACATGAGGTTGCCGGGCCGGAACACGCATGTCGAGCACTTCCAGGCGCACAGCCGGGGCCGGCCGGTTACCGGGTCAAGGATGGACTCGTCCTGGCGACGGCTCACCGGGGTCCTTTGCCCCAGAACCAGTCCGCCCGGCAGGAGATCCGCTCATGCCGGGAGTCGCCCGGCGCAACGGGCAGCACGCTCTCCCAGTAGTAGGCCCCGCCCGCCTGGTGAGTGAACCGGTAGCGCGTCTTCATCAGAGCATCACGTCCCACAGCCGGGTGTTCATCGCCTGCAGCTCATCCCGGCCGGGCACGTCCGGCAGCCGCTCCATGCCGCGCCGCCAGCGGCCCATCGCGGCGTGCCGGGACAGCCCCAGCGAGGCAGCCACGTCGAGCCAGCTCTTGCCGCGCAGCTCGACGCGGGCGCGCACCACCTGGGCCTGCTCGTCGGTCAGCGACGCGTACAGGCGCGGCACGGCCAGGATCCGCCGGGCCAGGTCAGCGTCCCTGTCCGAGGCGTCCTTCACCCGCCGCTCGTTGATCTCAGCCGGGATCGCCATGATCGCTTCCTCTCAGTTCCGCCGATGCCCGGCCGGGCGGGATCTTCATCCCTGTCCGGCCGGAGTCACCGGATCCGGGCCTGCCCTCCTTCCCGGGATCATTGTATATCAAGATTCCTAGAGAAAATCATCCTCGCTCTCTGTCCACGGCCGTTCCGGCGCGTCCAGCGAGACAGACAGCGCGATCGCCATCGCGTCCCGCTCGTGCTCGTTCCAGGTCCGGCCCGCCGCAGACGGGAAGTACCGGGCCACCGCCGCCGCGATCTGGCGCTTGTCGTGCAGCGGGCTGCCGGTCAGCTGCCAGGACGCATGGTTGGCCGAGACCGCCAGCCCGGCCCGGTGGCTGGCCTCGTACACCAGGTACCCGGCGATCAGCGAGGACTCCAGCCGGTGGCCGCGCACCGCCGGGGCCTCCCAGGCGATGGCCGGCGGGCGGCGCCAGTCGATCTCCCGCCACAGCGTCTCCTCGATCAGCGCCTTCATCCGCGACGCCTTCTCATACGTGCCCAGGTAGCCGTCCTGGGCGGTGCTGACCCGCAGCGTGCCCTTGGACAGCAGGACCAGCCGGGTCCCGGTCTCGGTGCGGCGGGACACCCGCAGGAAGGCCCAGCCGGCCGAGGTCAGCGACGGGTCGAAGGCGATCACCTCCACCGGGCGGAAGTCAGCCGGGACCGGCGCCGCCCAGGCGGGCGCGCGGGTGATCAGCTGGCTGGCCGCGACCTGCTCGCGCAGCTCATCCCACAGGGCCTGCTTCACCGGTCATGCCCTGATCCCGGCCCGCGCCAGCGCGGTGACGTACTTGCTCTCGATCTCCCAGGCCGCCCGGGGGTCGGCCTCGATGTGGTACTCACGCAGCTCCCACGGGTTGCCCAGGCCGACGAACAGCACGATGTAGCGGGCCAGCCCGGTCAGCCGCATGTACTCCTGCACCTGCCACCAGTAATGCGGCCAGCGCTCCCTGAAGTAGGCCGGGTCCATGTCCGGCGCGTCGAGCAGCCGGAACACCTTGATCGTCTTCAGCTCGAAGCCCCAGACCTCGGAGCTGGCATAGCTCCAGGCGCCCAGCGGGGCGAAGGCCACGATGCCGTCCAGGTGGCCGGTGCTGCGGGTGGCGGCGTGCCGGGCGCCGTGCTCGCGGCACGGGCGCGGCTGCGGCTGGCCGCACGCCATGCAGGTGCCCGCCCGCACCGGGACCATGAGCTTCAGCTGGACCAGGGCCTGCCGGACTACCTCGCCGTAGATGGTGCCGAACATCACGCTCATCCGGCCGATGTAGTCGAAGTCCTCCTCGTCCGGCGGCGGGGGCGGCGGGGCGGTCAGGTACGCGTACAGCTGCCCGGCGCTCAGCCCGGGGTGCGCGCTGGGATGGAACCAGCCGTCCGGCACCCGTTCCTGCGGCCTGGCCGTGCGGATGGTCATCCGGAACGCCTCGCGGGAGGTGAGGAACTGCATCAGCAGGGGCTTGACCAGGCAGCCCTGCGCGGCGAACTTCGCGATGGTCTGGAACGTGGGCATCAGAACAGCGGGCCGCCGACCTGCACTTCCAGCCGGCCGTCGACATACAGCTGGCCCCGGCGGACCAGGACCTCGTTGACGAACAGGTGCCGCCGGGCCTCGCTGACCGGCTCGACGCGCACTGAGGTGACGGTGAACTCGGTGACCATGCCGTTGTCGCTGATGTCGTAACCGCTGTTGGTGACCTCGTTGGTAGGCGAGTGCGGGTCGTGCCGGGAGTCGATGACCCTGCACGGCCATAGCTCGTGCGGCGGGGGCGGGATGTCCGGCGGGTAGCCGCCGCGCAGCACCTCCGGCAGGGGCGGCGGCGCGACGGACGGCACCGGGGAAGCCCCGGCGTGCGTGTGCTGCTCCGTCAGCCGGGCGGCGATCAGCAGCTCGCCGAAGTCGGCCGCCGGGATGGCGATCCAGTCCTCGCCGACGCGCTCCAGGTCTTCGGTGTCATAGAAGCGCAGCGCGATCTCCGGCCGCTCGCCGCCGGCCTGCTCGCGGATCTTGGCGATCGTCGCCCGGTCGACGGTGATGCCCTTGCCGCAAGTGGACTTGCCGTCCCAGGCGAAGGCGAACCCGGTGGTCAGCCGGTTGCCGCGCCCGTCGCCCGGGTCCTGCCAGGTCTGGCCCGAGCCCCGCGAGTTCCGGCCGTCATGCAGCTCCGCGAGGAACTCCTCATGAAGCCGGGCCATCTCGTTCCGGTCAGGGGGCATGATCACTCCTTCGGTTGCTCCCAGTATGAGCGCGGCCCCTGTCAGCGCCTGCCCTTGCGCCCGGTCACGGCGGGCAGCACCTCGGTCAGCGCGTCAGCCGCCGGGATCACGGCGGTCGGGGCCTCGCCGTCCACGGCGGGGATGACGATGGTCTCGTCGGCCGATCCGGCGGCCGTGATCCAGCTGGCGCGTCTCGTCCTCGGTCAGGCTGCGGATCACGGCGCCGTCCCCGGTGATGCCGTCGCAGATCACCGCCTGTGCCTCGCCGGCCCATTCAATCTGGATCAGGTCGCCTTTGCGCAGGGTGAAGCTGACCGGGAACGGGCCCAGCCGGCGGTGGTTCCTGATCGAGAACGAGTGATCGGCCACCTTGACCATGTACGGCAGGTGGCGCAGCCGGGCCAGGTCCTGGCCGTACAGCCATTCCAGGAAGGCCTCGAACTGCGCGGTGACGTGGATCCGGTGCGCATCCAGGTCGGTACGGGCATCGCCGCCCATGGTGAATATCGCGCCCTCGCCGGTTCGCAGGTCCATCACCCAGGCCTGGCGGCTGTTCCAGCCGAACATCTCGGGCAGCGGGGCGCCGGCCGGCAGGGCGCGCGAGCGCCAGCCCCACTCGATCTCGTCGGGGACCGCGACCAGGAACGCGCCCCAGTTGTCCAGGGTGAACGGGTCGGCGACCGACTCGAACAGGTAAGTCTGCACTGCTTTCCTCCAGGTTGAAGATCTGCTCGCGGACGGCGGCGCGCAGCTTCTCGTCGCCGCGCAGCAGCGTGAGGACCTTGCCCCGGCCCTTGGCCTTGGCCCCGCCGGGCAGCGTGTAGTTGCCGCCGCCGTCCTGCTCGATCACGCCCAGCCGGACGCCGACCGAGATGTACTCGTCGACCTCGTTGATGCCCGCCGGGCCGTACTCGGGGGTGAGCCGGTTGTTCACCCAGAACTCGGCGGCCCGGCCGGGCGGCACGGCCTTGGACCGGGTGACCCGGCCCCGGAACTGGCGGGCGACGACCTCGGCGTCCTCGCCCGGGTAGAACTGCATCTTGATCGGTTCCTGGCGCCCGCCGGACATCTGCACCCGGGTGGTGGTGGCATGCTGCATCTCGTACGGCCCGGCCGAGACGGGAGCGCCCACCCCGCCGATCTGGGCTCGCAGCTGGTTGACCAGCAGGCAGGTCGTGCCGGTGGTGCGGGTCAGCGAGCCCAGGTGCTTGCACATCCGGGTGATCACCTGGGCGTTGCGGCCGGGCAGCGTCTCCTTGGCGTCCTTGTCCAGGGCCAGCCGGGATTCCATCGCGCCGATCGAGTCGACCACGACCAGCGAGAACAGCCCCGACCGGCACAGGTTGCGGGCCTGGTTGGAGGCAGTCTCGCTGTCATCGGCGTACAGGTGCTCGACGAAGGCCAGGTCCAGGCCGTTGACAGCCGCCCAGGCGTCGTCGAACGTGCCTTCCAGGTCGACGTAGCCGATGCCCTTGCGCGGCTCGGCCCGCGCCGCCTGCGCCATGCTGCCGATCATCAGCGTGGTCTTGGCCGAGTCAGGCGGGCCGACGATCTCATGGATGCGGCCCCGGATCCAGCCGCCCAGGCGCAGCGCCCAGTCCAGGGTCAGGCTGCCGGTGGGCAGCACCTCGTATGCCGCCGGCTCCCCGGTCCTGGGCGCCAGCCGGCTGCCGTAGGTGCGCGCCAGGTCGTCCCGGAACTTGTCCAGCTCACGTCGCGGCGGCGTCATCGGCCTCCTTATGCGTGTGGTGCCGGTCGGCCTTCCAGTAGTCCAGGTTTTTCAGCCGGCTGTCGAGGTCATCGAACGCGGGCAACTCCTCGGCGTGCTCATGCCCGTCCATCTCTTCCTGCAGGTCCCTGATCTCCGTTTGGAGTTCCTCGACCGTGCTCTCAAGGGCCCGGACCTGCTCCTGCAGCCTCTTGTACTCCCCGCCGATGCAAATGTGGATCAGCATTCACGCAAGCCTCCGGATCGCCTGCAGGCGGCTGGACATCTTCCAGACGCCATCCTGCTTGTAGCGCGACCGCTCGGCGGTCGCCACGACCAGGGATCCCTCGTGCAGGAACCGCATGGCCGTCAACAGGTCCGGGTCTTCCTCGCTACGGGGCGAGAACACGGCGATATCAATATAGCTTGATTCGGTGGCGAGTGTCAGCCAGTACATCGGCTTGCCCGTCCGGGTGTGCGCGAGCTTGCGCCGCTCGACCACCCCGGGCAGCAGGTAGGTGCCGGGCGGCAGGTTCGCCCAGTCGCCGGCGATCTCCCGGGCCAGCGCCCGGCCGTCCGGGGTCACCTTGTCCAGGACCTGGAACAGGTCCGGGGAGATCCAGGTGCCGAAGATCTCGTGCTCCAGGGCCCACAGCTCGCCCGGGGAGTAGGCCAGGGCGGCGCTCAGCGGGGACGGTGACGGCGGGGTGTAGTTCCGGCAGCCCCGGGTGCACCGGGCCGGCGGCGGCTTGCGCTCGGATTTCAGTTCCCTGCCGGTCTTCCCGCTGATCCGGACGGGGACCGGCTCGGAGTCCCAGTTGAAATGGCAGGGCAGCCCCCGGGGGCCCTCGTGCGTCTCGTCCTTGAATACGCACCGGGTCAGGTCCCCGCTGCGCTCGGAGTCCAGGTACTCGACCAGGGCCCGGCGCGAGGGCACCAGGGAGTCCAGGGCGCCCGCGCGGGCCAGCGCGTACACGATGCCCTGGTTGACTCCGGAACGGGCCGTGAAATCTGCCCAGGACCCGTACGGGTGGCTCATGATCAGCCGGCCCAGCGCGGCCTCCCCGACGCCGCCGATCGCGTCCAGGCCGTACCGGATCGTGATGCCCTCGTCGGCGAACCCGCGTGAATGCCGGTTTACGTCAGGCCCGAGCACGGCCACCCCGAGGCGCCGGGCCTCGGCCGCGAAGGACGCGATCCGCTCCCTGGCGTTCGGCTGGTCAGCCAGGGTCGAGCAGATCGCGGCCAGCGTCTCGACGGGATAATGGACCTTGAACCAGGCTGTCCAGTAGGCCAGGATCGAATAGGAGTAGGCATGAGCGAGGTTGAAGGCGTACCGGCCGAACTCGGCCATCTTGGCCCACAGTACTTCCGCGTCGGCACGGTCGACGCCGTTCGCCTGAGCGCGGTCGCAGAACTTGGCCCCGGCCGCCTGTATCTTCTCCGTGAGCTTCTTGCCGAGGATGCTCCGGACGGCATCGGCCTCGGCGCCGTCGTACCCGGCCAGCAGGAGGCAGGCGAGCAGGATGTCCTCCTGGAAGAGCATGACCCCGTAGCGCCCGGCTAGCGCCCCGGCGAGCGCCGGGTGCGGGTAGGTCACGGCCTCGCGGCCCTTGCGCCGCCGCAGGTAGGACTCGGCCATCCCGGAGTTGCGGGGCCCGGGGCGGACCAGGGCGTTGATGTCGGCCAGCTCGGCCAGTGACCGGGGCTTCATGCGCCGGCACATCTGGCTGCCCAGGCTCGTCTCGATCTGGAACATGCCGAGCGTGTGGCCGGTGCTGATCTCGTCCCAGACCTGCGGGTCGCGGTACTCCTCGCGCCAGGCGGCCGGGTCCGGCCGGGTGCCGTAGCGCACCTCGATCCGGTCCAGCGCCTCCTGGATCGAGTCCAGCGTGCGCAGCGTCAGGAAGTCGAGCTTCAGCCGGCCCTGGGCCTCGGTGTCGCGGAAGTCCCACTGGGTGACCAGCGACAGGTCATCCGGGCTGGGGGTGCGCATCGGCATCGAGCCGGCCAGCGGGGCGCCGGTCGAGACGATCAGCCCGGCCGGGTGCTTGCCGTAAGAGTGGACCCGGCCGACCAGGCGGCCGGCCGTCTCGAAGACGGCGCGGTACCGGGCGATGTAGGGCTCCAGCTCGGTGCTGGTCTCGATCAGCTCCTCCCAGGGCACGCCCAGCCCGGCGGTGTGGCTCTCGGCCTCGTCGATGATCGAGGAGACCTCGGCCGCGTCGGCGAAGCACTCCGGCGGCAGCTGGCTGGCGTTCAGCGTGAACAGCTTGTTCAGGATCGACCGGCTGCGGTAGCGCATGTTGGTGCCGACCCGGACCACGTTCGGGGCGCCGTACCTGCCGGTCATGTAGTCCTGCACCCTGTCCCGCTTGGAACTGGGGAAGTCCATGTCGAAGTCGGGCAGGGCGGTGCGGCCCGGGGTGAGGAACCGGCTGAACATCAGCCCGGTCTCCAGCGGGTCGGCCACGGTGATGCCGAGCAGGTAGCTCATCAGCGAGCCGGCCGCGCTGCCCCGGCCGGGGCCGACCAGGATGGACTGGGACCGGGCCCAGGACACCACGTCGTCGACCACCAGGTAGCACCCGGCCAGCTGCTTGGAGGCCACCAGGTTCCACTCATCGCGCAACCGCTGCGCGTAGTCGGCCGCCGTCCCGCCGCGCTTCTCGGTGCCCGCCAGCGCGGCCTGGCACCGGTCGAACAGCACCCGGGCATCCTCGCCCGCGTTGCCCAGGAAGACCGGCGGCTCGGCCTGGCCGCCGATCCGGGCGTCGCACTGCTCGGCGATCAGCACCGAGTTGCGCACAGCGTCATCCACAGCCTGGGGACTGAGGCGGGACAGCCCGCGCCGCACCTCGGCCTCGGTCTGGTTGTGGATGATCTGCCAGTAGTCCTCGTTGGCCGAGGAGGTGCGCAGCGCCATCCAGGTCTTGTGCAGGCCCGCCTGGGCGGCCGTGGGATAGTGCCCGTCCGACGCGGCCAGCAGCGGCAGCCCGGTCTTCTCGGCCACCATCGCCAGCAGCTGGTTATACCGGGCCTGCAGGGGGATCCCGTTGCCCTGGACCTCCAGGTACAGGCGGCCGGGGAAGATGGCCCGCAGCCGGTTCAGGATGGCCGCTGCCGCGCCGAAGTCGCCGTCCAGCAGCGGCCGGGCGATGACGCCGCCCAGGCACGCCGTGGTGGCGATCAGGCCCTCGCCGTACCGTTCCAGCAGCTCCCAGTCGCAGCGCGGCCGGTGGTAATGCCCGGTGAGATAGGCCTCGGTGGACAGTGCCCACAGGTTCCGCAGCCCCTGGCCGGTGGCCGCGAGCAGCACCAGGTGCGTGCCGCCGCGCAGCCGCTTCTGGGCCTCCTTGTCGCCGGGCTCGGGCCGGACGATCCGGTCGGGCTGGAAGTACGTCTCCATCCCGAATATCGCCTTGATCCCGGCGTCATCGCAGGCGCGCTGGTGGTCCGGGTGGCCGGCGCAGGTGCCGTGGTCGGTAAGGGCGGCGGCCGGATTGCCGTCCAGGGCGGCCTGGGCGGCGATCTCTTCGCAGAGAGACAGCCCGTCAAGGGCCGAATACTCGCTGTGCGTATGACACTGTACATACGTCATGGCCTCTCCCGCATAGCAATAAATCGTAAGTAGCTCGCGATTCAATCGCTAAGGGCCAATATGTCCCGGGCGGGACCTGTCAGGTGGGCTGGGTGGAGAAGGCCTGGGCCATCTTGACCTTCATCGCCTCGGCCTCGGCGTCGTCGAGGGTGGCCTCGCCGGCGTCGGCGGCGGCCTGCTCCGCCTCGGCCTCGGCGGCCTCGCCCTCGGCCTCGTCCTCCTTCCACTCCGGGTCGAAGAACCGGCCGTAGTACTCGGGGGAAGACTGGTAGACCAGCGTGCCCTCCAGGGACACGTCCTTCAGCGCCAGCGCGTCGAGGTAGGCCAGCCAGGGGTGCCGGGCTGCAGGTCCGGGGTCTCCCGGCCGGCGCTGATCACGTAGTCGTTGTCGACCCGCTCGACGCTGAAGTCCCGGTCGCAGATGGTGCCGGTCATCTCGCCGGCCGCCTTGAACGCCGCCCAGAAGTTGGAGTAGGACTGGCTGGCGATGACGATCTTGGGGATCCGGTGGGTATGGCCCTCCTTGTCCTTGAACTCCTCCGTGATGTCGCGGAAGCCGGTCAGCTTCTTCCTGGCGTCCAGCACCGGCTCGCGCATCACGAGCAGGCCCCAGCCCTGGCTGGAGGGGACGGCCACGGACCTCTTGAACTTGCCCATCACGTCCTGCATGTGCAGGTGGATGTAGCACTGCCCGTAGCCGGGCTCGTACTCGCCGGTCGGGCTGCCGTCGCCGTCGCGGAGCTGGAACGCCTCGGCGTCCTGGCATACCGCGCTCATCTGGGTGGGCCACTTGTCGGCCTTGACGCCCTTCGGCGGCTTCTTGGTCGGCACGCCCATGTGCACGTCGATGACGATGATGTCGTCTTTGTCAGTCAGCGGCCGGACATAGGCCTTGTCACCGGATTTGAGGCTGAACCAGTCGGCCCTGGTGCCGGAGGCGGCCTTCGCGGCGGCCTCGGCGGCCTCCATGCCCCTGTTCCACTGCGGCATCTGCGTGTCTCCTCACCTGTATAGCTGCGCAGCGGGCCCCCACGCATCTACGGCCGCTGCGGCCAGCTCAGGCGAGGGCTCGCCCTCTCCGAGCAACACTACTAGGGTTCTTGGATCGGGGGCAGCGCGGATGGCGAACGAGCCGGCATTGGTC
>Ga0318510_10000154_pt1 | contig 10361 bp, 7 predicted proteins | sample GRESIP171b2f17_FD_203680 | JGI IMG/M metagenome (GOLD analysis project Ga0318510, IMG submission 203680) | Tropical soil microbial communities from Luquillo Experimental Forest, Puerto Rico - GRE.SIPMG.171b2f17 | ecosystem: Environmental > Terrestrial > Soil > Tropical forest > Bulk soil...
CAATCTTCGCTGTGACCGCGCGGCGGGTAAATCGGGCGCCGCTTTCAGCGGCTCTCCTTATCGCGATCCCACGGGAGCAGGCGGCACCGGAGCGCCGTCGAGATTAGCGTTCGTCGACCGGCGCGCCTTGCTCGCGCCCGACTCTTTGGCGGGCTTGTTCTTATTATCCTTGCCACCCTCGGTCGGCTTTTTCGCCTCGTCGCCTTTCTTTGGCGGTGAAGCTGGGTTCAATGCGGTCGGCTGGGGCGCAATATCGGAAACGTCGCTCACGCTGGCGCCGGGGCGAGGCCACGAAAAGTCGTCGGCGCGGCCGGCGGGCGATTGCAAAGCATCACCGCGGCTCAGGACTTTCGCCGCGACTGGGTCGGGCGTCAGTTGCTTTTGGTGATCATCCGCGCCGAGGAGATCGCCGTGCTCGCCGCTCCCAATGGACAGCGGCAATACCGGACCGACATCCGGCCTGGCATTCGCCGATCCCGATTTCGGCGTTACTTCCGGACCGGGCAGCGCCACCGGCGCAACATTGTTCGGCGTTACACGGTGTAGCTCGCGATCCACATAGCTTGCGAGCTTCACTGCCCCGGCTTTGGTGAAATACACGCCGTCGCCAGTGCGTAGACGCCGGATCTGGCCCTCCAAATCCGGTCCCTGAACCGCATAACGACCTTGATCGTCGACGAAGCCGTCCCAAACGTCGACGTAAATGATTCCACTTTTCTCGGCGCGCTCACGATAAAGCTCATCTAGATAACTCAGATCAGTGGTCGCTTTGGGGCCACGAATTGCCGGCAATCCGACCCAAATAACCGGCACGCCCTTGCTCTTGAGCGCTGCAATCATCTCGTCGATGCGCTTGGCATAGAGCGTCGCCCATTGGTCGGTATGAAATTCGTATGAGCCGCCTGGCGTAGGCCGTTGCGATTCAGCCTGGGCAGCGGGTTGCGGCGGCGCTTCTGTATCCCCTGGCATTGCTGTTTTGTCTTGCGGCGCCTGGCCCGCGGGCGGCGGATTCGGCGTCTGCGCTGCGCCACCATGCTGTAGCTCGCCGGAGCGCTTTGTATTGGGCGGCGGTGGAGTTTTGTCGCGCAGTGACGTGCGATCGTTAAGGCCGAGCATTACGACAATGGCGTTCGGTTTCTCGTTCGCGAGCGCATCTTTGATCGCTTGCGGCCAGTTCAGCGTCTCGTTCTTGGCATCATAGCGGATGAGACCCGAACTCGCGCGAATCTTGCGTTCGACCCCAACCTCCGGCTGATCGGCATAGAGTTCATCCAGCCCATGTCCAAGCCAATCGGCCATCGAATCGCCGACGACAACCACGGTGTTGGTCGGCGGCGTCTCCAATTTGCGCGGGGGTGGCGGCTTCGAGTTGTCGACGGCCGGCGCCGGCCGTTCGTAGCGCTCGCCAAAGAACGGGAAAAAATCGCGTCCGGGCCTTTGTCGGCGGCGATCGCCCCAATCGTCCCACCCCCAGCCGCCCGACCGATTATTGCCCCAGCCGCCCGACCGATTATTGCCCCAGCCGCCCGATGGGCGATCGCCCCAGAACTGGGCTAAAACCGGCTGGCAGGTCGCGGAACCCGCGATGACCAAAAGCGCGATTACAAATGCACGGGTGTGGAACACCATTGCTCTTCCCCAGCATAAGTGCTTACCCCAACGTCGCCCGAGTAGGAGAGCCAATTCGACGTTGTGCATAGCGCACGCGCGACGTCCATCGATATTACTGGTGTGGCACGTCTCGACGTCCATTAATCCCCGGACCGCGCGGGAGTTTTTCCACACTCTCGGAAATAATAGTAGTCAGTTGGATCAGCGTATTCCGTAATGTCGCGCTGAATGCGATCGCCATCGGTCTGCAGTTTGCTCCGCAATGTTTGAAGGTCACCGATGAGATTGTCGATTTTGCCCATGGAACCCTTTGATACCTGTTGCAGCAAACTTACGAGATGCTTGCCCGGCATTTCGCCATCGCCACTCTCGGATTGCCCAAAGACTGAGCCACCTGCGGGTGGTTCGTAGTGCGTGCCGGTAATCTGAGCCATTTTTGGTCCAACAGGAGCACGCCGGAAGCGACCAATTTGGGGCCTTACCCCACTGATGCGGCCCGCTGGGGTCGCTGCCGGCGACCTGTTCGTGTGCTTACCGCTGTGCTGCGATCCGAACGCTACGTAACAGTCATCGCGGCTTTTTGACCCGGTGGAAACATTCTCACCTCCGTGTCAGTAGGTTAAATTTTGTCCCGTCCACCCTTCTTCATCCCCCACCACAGGACCCTATCGCGAGTTGTGCAAGCCGCTAGAGCCAAAACAGATGCCAGACGATTGAATTATTCGGACTGTTGCAGGCTGGTCACTATTCGCGTCCGCTAGCGGACATTGTTGAGCACGGTCGTGATGTCAGCTAGGTGCCAAAAACTGCCGCGAGCATCTGCAGCCGCGACCAACTGGGCGAACCAAAATTCGAGACTCCTCACGCACTCAGCACGCCGGAGAGATAAGCGGCGCGTGTTCGTGGCGGCGGCTATTTCCGTCACGGGCGCCGTCGGCTCGCCGACCAATCCGCCGACGATCAAGTGACGCCGTTGCTTAGCGTTGCTCCGCGGCAAGCATGTTGTTGAGCACGCGCTTGTAGCGCACGCAGCCGACGTCGACGCTAAGGGTCACCGGGTCGAGCGGCTCCATAGCGTTCTCGATGATCTGTTGCTGGGCTTCGATCACCGGCGCATCCTGCTCCTCGAATGCAAAGCGGCGCATTTCCGCGATGCGGCTCTGCAGATCGCGGTTAAGCTTGTCGTCGGTCGTCTTCACGCCCCAGCGCACGGCGGTGAAGAAATAATGAGTCGAGCGCTCGTTGTCGGGCGTCAACATGTGCACCGCGTGATAGCCGGTGCCGGTCTCCGGCTTGGCGCCCATCGTGCAGATGCCGGTGAACAGCCGCAGCGTCGATGGCGCCATCCAGCGCATTTTGGTGAACTTGTCGACGCGCGGCGGATGGTCCGGCCAGAACGGCGCGAACATGCCGGGCGGAATCGAATTGGTGGCGTGCCGGCCGACTACCACGTCGTTGCCGTCTTGCTCGGCGGTGATTTCCGATTCCACGGTGTCAGCGTTGCCGAGAGTGCCTTCGTGCAGATAGGAGGTGTGGCTCAAGTCGAGCAGGTTGTCGATGATGAGCTGATAGTTAGCCTTGATGACGATGCTGTCGCGCTTGGTGGTGTGCAGTTCCGGCACATTGTCGAGCACGGAAAAGTCCGGAATTTTACCGGCGTCAGCCGGCGCCGGGCCCATCCAGACCCATACCGCCTTGTGCTTCTCGACGACGGGATAGATTTTTACTCTGGCCCGCGAGGGAATGTTCTTGGCGCCGTGCGGATTGCGCACGCAGACGCCGCGGCCGTCGAATTCCAGGCCGTGATACGGGCACTGGATGCGGTCGCCGCCGACGATCTTGCCCATATGCAACGGCGCGAAACGGTGGGCGCAGCGATCCTCGATCGCCGCGACCTCGCCGTTGCCCTGGCGAAACAGCACGACCGGCTCGTTCATGATGATCCGGGCGATAAGCTGTCCGTCGCCGACGCCGTCGGACCATGCCGCCACATACCAGGCGTTGCGCAGGAACGCCCCGCTGATCAACTCCTGCCGCGGCTTCGATGTGGTGTTGTGTAAATGAGACGAATCCGGCATGGCGTTTCCTTCCCCGGCGCGGTAGCACGCAGACCATCTGCTCGATAACGCAGCCCATGCAAGGGCAAGTAAGTCGCCAGTCACGAAAAGGCTTATGTCCGGTGTTCGCCATAGCTGCCATATCTGTTGCAACGTGTCGGACGGAAACGTAGCCTCATCTTGCAGCTGCCAAGGGGACGTGCCGAAATCTCCAGGGGCGAGCGCAACATTCCGTTCTTTCGCCATTGAAGGCCTGCCCCAATAGAGCAGCTCGCTGCTCCCTACTTGCACGCGAACTTGCGGCGCCGCCGAGTTGGCGGCCCCTCTATTGAACAGATGGCACCGTGAAACTTCCCCGGCGCAAATTTTTACATCTGGCCACAGCCGCTGCCGCGCTTCCAGCTGTGCTTCGCCACGCAGTGGCGCTCGACTACCCGACCCGGCCGGTGCGCATCATCGTCGGCTTTGCCGCCGGCGGCTCAGCCGACATCGTCGCGCGGCTGACGGGGCAGTGGTTGTCGGAGCGGGTCGGCCAGCAATTCATCATCGAGAACCAGACCGGCGCCGGCACCAACATCGCGACCGAGGCGGTCGTGAACTCGCCTCCCGACGGCTACACGCTGCTCTTGATCACTGCGGCGAATTTCATCAACGCGACACTCTACGAGAAGCTCAAATTCAACTTCATCCGCGACATCACGCCAGTCGCGGGCCTCAGCCGCGAACCCGCCGTGATGGTCGTGCATTCCTCGGTCCCGGCCAATACTGTTCCGCAGTTCATCGCATACGCCAAGGCCAATCCGGGTAAGATCAACTTTGCTTCGGGCGGCATCGGCGCCCCGTCCCACGTTTTCGGCGAGCTGTTCGAGATGTTGACCGGCCTCAGCATGGTCCATGTCCCTTATCGCGGCGCCGGCCCCGCGTTGACCGGACTGCTCGGCAACCAAGTGCAGGTCTACTTCTCACCCCTGTCCGCGGCGATCGAATACGTCAAGACCGGCAAATTGCGCGCTCTTGCAGTGACCACCGCAACCCGCTCGGAAGCGCTGGCCGATCTTCCGACGATGAACGAGTTCGTACCAGACTACGAGGCGAGCAATTGGTATGGCATCGGCGCGCCAAAGAAGACGCGCGCCGAGATCGTCGACAAGCTCAACAAGGAGACCAACGTTGTGCTTGCCGATCAGCGGATGAGAGCGCGGATTGCCGATCTCGGGGAAACGGTGCTAGGCGGGTCGCCCGCCGACGCCGCAAAGCAGATTGCTGCCGAAACCGACAAATGGGCCAAGGTGGTTAAGTTTGCGAACGTAAAGGTGGATTGAACTCGGCCGTTCCATCACGTCCCGTTACGCGAATGTTGGCGAGGATCGATTTCAAACCGAAACTGTGAGGCCGTCCTCGCCAGGACAGCCCGATCAGAAGGGATCGCAGGCTATGAAAAAGGAAATGTCAGAAACGCTGGTACGAACCGGTCCGGGTACTCGCATGGGTAATCTGTTGAGGCGTTACTGGGTGCCGATCCTGTTGTCGGGTGAAATAGCCGAACGGGATGGGCCGCAAGTGCGCGTGCAAGTTCTCGGCGAGAAGCTTCTTGCTTTTCGCGCCACCGATGGCGAACCCGGACTGATCAGCGAATTCTGCTCGCATCGCGGCGCTTCACTCTACTTCGGCCGAAACGAGGAGAACGGAATCCGCTGCTCCTATCACGGCCTCAAATTCGACCGCCTCGGCAACTGCGTGGACGTGCCGTCCGCGCCGCAGGCCTGCTCCTCGATGGGGATCAAAGGTTATCCCTGCATCGAACGCGCCGGCATCGTCTGGGCGTTTATGGGGCCTAAGGAAAAGGAACCGCCGCCACCCGGCGTCGAATGGTGCAATCTGCCAGTAAGCCATGTCTTCGTCTCGAAGCGGCTGCAGGAATGCAACTATTTGCAGGCCATGGAGGGTGGCATCGACACCAGCCACGTCACTTATGTGCATCGCTACGAGGTCGATGACGATCCAATGCACATGGGCACCAAAGCCAACGACTACATCAAGGCCGATGGCAACGTGATCTTCGAGATCGAGAAGAATCCGTTCGGGCTGACATTGTATGGCCGCCGAAATGGGGAACCGGATTCATATTACTGGCGCGTCACGCAATGGCTCTTTCCGTGGTTCACGCTCATTCCGCCCTTTGGCGATCACGCCCTCGGTGGGCACGTTTGGGTACCGATCGATGATTATAATTGCTGGGCTTGGAGCATCAATTTCCACCCCAACAAGCCGCTGTCCGCGGACGAGCGGCGCGACATGGAGGAAGGCAAGGGCATTCACTGTCCCTACGAGCCCGGCACGTTCCGCCCGATCGCCAACAAGGACAATGATTACCTCATGGACCGTGCCGCCCAAAAGGATCTGCGCGCCTATAGCGGGGTGTTTGGTTTCGCCGCGCAGGATGCTTCGCTCCAAGAGAGCATGGGACCAATTCAAGATCACGAGAACGAGAAGCTTTTGCCGACTGACCGCGCTATCGTAATGGCGCGGCGATTTCTCTACGACGCGGCGCTCGCGCTGGAGGAGGGCGAAGAGCCACCCGCGCTCGACGCCGACCGGCAACGCGTGCGGGCCGCTGGCGTGCTGCTCGAGCGCTCGCTCAAACCCCAGGTATGGGCTAAGGATCACTTGGCCGACGGCCTGAACCAGCCGGTTTATTCGCTATAGCGGCGGCGCGCACAAGCTGCCGGCAAAAGCATCGAACAGCTCAAGACCGAGCGACAGACCACGTCGCTTTTGGCACGCTGGGCAGCACCCGAGGAAATCGCCTGGCCGATCATCTGGCTCGCCAGCGACGAGGCTTCATTCATCACCGGCGCCACGCTGATGGTCGATGGCGGTCTTTCGGTCATTTAAAGCGTCAAGTCCGCAGGGGATTAACGTCCGCTCTGAGTCAAAACCGGACATTGAAGCGCCTCCACCTGATGTCCGCTTTACCCCCCAAAGCAGACAATTCACCGGCGTCAGCGTCGTGTCCACTTCGTGCCAGATTAAGCCCGCCCTCGCGGGGCACGACAATCAAGCACACTCGTCCCGGAGTCCCGCCTGCTTAACCAGCGGATAGGTCACATCGCGGAATTCGCGCATGCCAACGATGTAGCGCGGCCAGGACAACAGCACGCCGTCCAAGCCGACCTTCGACAAGGTGAGCAAACCGTCGACGATCTGCTCCTTGGTGCCGATCAGCGGAAAGCCGCCCCAGCCGGAGATCATCATCTCGGCCATGGCGTTGCGCCGTTCTTGCGGATAATCGCGCTTGTTGATCTCGGCTGCCATGGTGTCGATGACGTTGCGCGCGGCGACCCAGTCGCCCTTCTCATGCACATAATAATGATAGAAGTCACGTGCTTCCTTCTCGGTCTCGGCCTGCACGATGGTGGCGTTGCTCCACACCTTCACCTCGCGGCCGTAAGTCTCGCGCGCGAGCTTGCGGTAGGCGGCGACGTGCGCGGTGTTGGTGGCTATGTCGTGGGTGCGGATATTGGTGAAGACGAGGTCGCAGTGCCGGCAGGCGAAGTGCCGACCGCGCTCCGACGAGCCGGCATTCATGATCACCGGATGCGGCGACTGGATCGGCTTCGGCTGCAGATAGCCGCCCTTGATGCGGTAGAACTTGCCGTCGAAGTCGAATTTCTCGTCCTCGGTCCACAGTCGCTTGATGATCGCCACCCACTCTTCGGCGCAGGCGTACCGGCCTTCGTGATCCGAGAGTGAGACGCCGAACATTTCCATCTCCGGGAAATTCCAGCCGTTGACGATGTTGAGCGTGTAGCGGCCATTGGAAATGTGGTCGATGACAGTGGATTGTTTGGCGGCGATGATCGGGTGATTGAGCGCGACATGCGAGGTCGAGATCACACCTGAGTTGTTTGTGGCCCCGGCAACGCCGGCCGCCCAGGTGAAAGTCTCGAAACCCGGGCCCTGCGGATCGGTCGCTCCGCCAAAGCCGCGCCAGCGCGCCACCGGCACCAGCGCTTCGAACTGCATCGCGTCGGCGAGCTTCGCCAGAGTCACGGTATTCGGCCAGTTGAGCTCCAGCCGGCCGTCGAGGGCCGACATGACGCAGCCGGAATCGAGATTTGTCTGAAAGGTGCCGAGTTTGAGCTTGCGCGCGCCCAGCGCCGGATTGGTCTTAAGTCGGTCTTTCTGATGTGCCCTCTTCACCATCGCCCCGCGCGCTTCACTCGCATCTGAATGCCGTACAATTGCGAACGAGCGGGACCGTGGCAAGGCCATGAATCTTGTGGGTTGAGTTCAAAAATGGGGCCGCACCGATGGTCTAACTTAGTTCCGCCGATATTTGGAAGCGATGTTGTGCATCGCAGCGGTGATGGAGAAGGCAATGTCCGCTTTGGGTTATCAGCGGACATTTCGCGAAGTTCGGCCGATGTCCGCTTTACCCCTGAAAGCGGACATTCGGGGTTTGGTAAAGGCTAAGCCGAATTGTTTGCCACCGCACCTGACCACGCAATTGACCATCTTTTAGAAGCGGCCGGCGCCCGCCGTGCCATCGCTGTCGTGGATAGCCTGAAATTATGATTCGGATGGTCTTAATCTTCGGCTGGAAGTGTTTGTTTTTTCCCGATTTTATCTTGTCGTGCGCGCTCGGACCTTAAGGTGTGTTCTCGCAGCGAGTCGTAGATCGGCGCATTGCGCATTATTGTCGGCACGAGCATTGCGACACAACAGGCGCCGAGCATTGGCAACAGCATCGTTACACTGGCAGTCATCTCCGTGACAAGCACGATGCCCGTCAGGGGCGCGCGTACGACCCCAGTAAAGAAAGCCGCCATGCCCACGACGGCGGCGAATGCTTCTGGTTCTATATCAACTACCGGGAACGCGAAGTGACACGCCGCCCCAAACAATAGACCGGATTGTGCTCCGAGTGTCAGTAGTGGAGCAAATAAACCGCCCGGCGTCCTGGCAGCATATGAGATCGGGCCGAGTAGGAATCTGACTAGGAAGGCAATGGGAATGAGTTGCAAAGTCTCGATATTGGCCAAGGTGCGTTGGGTGATCGCATCTCCCCCGCCAATCAAAGTGGGTGCAAACCACCCTAACGTACCGACGGCGGCACCAATTAATCCTGCGCGCGCTTCCGCGGGCAATCTTTTTCAATCGCTCAGCTGCAGCGATGGTCGCAGGTAGGGTGTTATTGTAAGCGATGGCTAGCAGCCCACTGACACCCCCAAGGACAAAGAATAGCGGTCGCGTTTCGGGGGCGCCGTAGGAGAGTGGCGCTACCACGAAGTCTGGCGCATCAGGGAGCAACGGTAAAGGATCGACACGTTGTCGCCATCGACAAAGCCTGCGCGCTGCAGGCCTTGCTGGAATCCGCGCAGATGCTCCTCGATCTGCAATACCGGAGTGAGGAGCCCTATCACCGGCATCGCCTGTTGCGCGCGCACCACGAGCGGCCATGTCATGGCTGAACCAGCAACGGCTTTGATGAAATCGCGGCGCTGCATTGCCTGCCCCAGGGCTTAGGAAGTACGCCAGCAATGACTGATTACATCAGGGATTTGCGGCCGGCGGAATGGGGTTCGGGGGTCGGTTGCACAGCAGTAATCTTGAGCCGCTCATGTCCGCTTTGGGTCAAAAAGCAGACATCGGGGCACGTCCAATCAATGTCCGCTTTACCCCGAAAGCGGACATTCAAGTGCCTGTTGGGTATCATCCATAGGGTGCCTGGAAAGGCGGTAATACAAAACCAGTAGCGATTTTGCTTCCAGCGGAGCAATAGGATGAGATTTCACCGTAGGAAATTTCTGCATCTGTCAGCAGCTATCGCCGCATTAACGTCAGCACCTCAGCGTTTAAGAGCGCAGGACAGCTACCCACTGCGGCCAATTCGCCTGATCGTTGGTTTCACGCCCGGAGCGGCCTCTGACATTACGGCGCGCCTTTTTGCAAAGGGGGCGGCGCCGGTGCTCGGTCAGCAAGTGGCCGTTGAGAACAAACCTGGCGCAGCGGGAAGCATCGCCGGTCAGTATGTCGTGCGCGCGGCTAAAGACGGCTATACGCTTTTCCTGTTTGCGCTATCAACTCTGACCAATGAGATCATTAATCCCACTCCATCTTTTGATGTGGTCAAAGATTTCGCGCCAATCGCGCTCCTTGCGAATGGTACCATCGTGCTTGCCGTTAACCCGGCGATCCAGGTGCACAGTGTTACCGAACTCATTGCACTAGCCAAATCGAAACCCGGGGAACTGCTCTATGGGTCTACTGGAACAGGCAGCATCCCGCAGCTTGCTGCAGAACTATTTGCTCAGCGGGCGGGCATTAAATTGACACATGTGCCGTACCCCGGCAGCCCACAAATCGCCGGCGATCTAATCGCTGGTCGCATAACGATGTCCTTCAACATTGCTTCCGCGATGATAGGGCAGATTAGAGCAGGCCAACTGACTGCGCTGGCAACGGCGGCGAGCAAGCGCGCCACCGCGCTCCCGGAAGTGCCAACCATGGCAGAAGCTGGCATTCCGAATTTCGACACCAGTCTCTGGCTGGGTCTTGCAGCGCCGGCAGAGACTCCCAGTCGAGTGATTGAAAAGCTCGCAGACGCCGCACACAAGGCGATGCACAATCCCGAATCTGTGGAAACCCTGCGCACGCAGGGTTATGAGCCCCTCGACGCTGGGCCGGATC
>Ga0318510_10000179_pt1 | contig 9944 bp, 13 predicted proteins | sample GRESIP171b2f17_FD_203680 | JGI IMG/M metagenome (GOLD analysis project Ga0318510, IMG submission 203680) | Tropical soil microbial communities from Luquillo Experimental Forest, Puerto Rico - GRE.SIPMG.171b2f17 | ecosystem: Environmental > Terrestrial > Soil > Tropical forest > Bulk soil...
CCACCTCAGCTAACGTGGGGCCCCCGCATCAACTTCAAGGCTGCTTCGATATGTCTCCAAGTTTCAGCTTCCTCAGTCTGACCTTTCTCCTCGTAGCTGCAGGCCCTCTGGGCAGCCTCAACGATCGCCATCTCGCCATGGGCCTCAAGCAGCTGTCGGGCATAGTCGTGAATTTCGGTTTCTCCCATCCTCATGACACCGTCCTCCTGTCGTTAGAAACGACCCGACACCTAATCAACACATAAGTACAGCAGGGTTTAGATACCAATACATTGGCAAACTGATCCCCGTTTGGCATTTTTACCCACCTCATCTAATGCTGATTTTTTAATCATTTCAATTTGGGCCGCCTCGTGGAAAAATAGAAAAAATATCCGACCAGGTTCCGATTATCGGCACATTAGTTTGCGGCACTGAAAATTATGCGAAACTATCTAGTTCAGGCGAGTGAGAGAGAGTCAGAGTGTGGCACGATGTTGGCGCCACCTTCAGGGAGGACACAACAATGGCAATCAAAAAAGCTAGCGACGTAATGAAATTCGCAAAAGACAACAAGGTCGAGGTTGTCGATCTCAAGTTCTGTGACGTGCCCGGACTTTGGCAGCATTTCTCGGTTTCAGCCAACGAGTTCGGCGAAGAGGTCTTCGAGGAGGGCATCGGTTTCGACGGATCAAGCATCCGCGGATTCCAAACTATCGACGAGTCGGACATGTTGTTATTCCCCGACCCGGAATCGGCATTTCTTGACCCATTTACCGATGTGCCCACGGTCAGTCTTGTTTGCAATGTACGTGACCCGGTGACTGGCCAGCCCTACACGCGAGATCCGCGCTTCGTTGCGCAGAAGGCCGAAACGTATCTGAAATCTACCGGCATTGCGGACATCAGCTATTGGGGTCCAGAAATCGAGTTCTATGTACTCGACAACGTGCGCTTCGACCAAAGCTACAATTACGGCTTCTATTACATCGACTCCGAGGAGGGGTTCTGGAATTCAGGCCAAGCCGACCGGCCGAACCTCGGCTACAAGCCGCGCTACAAGGAAGGTTATTTTCCAGTTCCTCCAATGGATCACCAGCAGAATCTCCGATCGGAAATGATGCGGACGTTGGAGAAATGCGGAGTCCGAGTGGAGGTCCACCATCACGAGGTGGGCACTGCAGGACAGGCTGAAATCGACATGCGGTTTACGACGCTCACCCGCATGGCCGACCAAGTCCTCATGTATAAGTACATTATCAAAAATGTTGCCCGCCGGCACAATAAAACTGTGACCGTCATGCCCAAGCCGATCTTTCAAGACAATGGCTCGGGCATGCACACGCACCAGAGCCTCTGGAAGGCAGGTAAAAATGTCTTCTACAGCGCCAACACCTATGCGCTCATTAGCGATACGGCCCGTTACTATATCGGCGGCATACTACGACACGCCCATGCGCTGTGCGCATTCGTGGCGCCAACCACAAACTCCTACCGGCGATTGGTGCCCGGCTACGAGGCGCCGATCAATATCGTCTATTCGCAACGCAACCGAAGCGCTGCCGTGCGCATTCCGATGTATTCGCCGAGCGAGAAAGCCAAGCGCATCGAATTTCGGACGCCTGACCCAAGCTGCAACCCCTATTACGCCTTCGCCGCGATGCTGATGGCCGGCCTCGATGGGATCGCCAACAAAACCGAACCACCGCTGCCGATCGACAAGGATCTCTACGATTTGCCACCGCAGGAAGCGGCAAAAGTCAAATCGATGCCGGGCTCACTGGAAGAATCGCTATCTGCGCTGGAGAACGACCACGCATTTTTGCTTAAGGGTGACGTCTTCACCCGCGACGTGATCGAGACTTGGCTCACCTATAAACGTAAGAAAGAGTTGGATGCTATCAGGCTAAGACCTCACCCACATGAATTTGCGCTGTATTTCGACATCTAGAGGCTTCCACGCATCCGCCGAGGTGGCGGCGTCAACAAGCTCAATAGTGCCACTCAGCCGCCCTAAACCGCTCCGGAATCGGTGAAGCAGTTCTAGGGTTGGTTGACGGCCTCACGCGGCTGCCATTCACCGTTCAACCGACGTCAGCGGCGCGTTTCTGTGACTCTGTCTCCAAACCCCTTAATGGTCGCACTGGCAATTGCAACACAGTTGCTCTCTGTCCGGCGAATAGGTGCGTGACCATGACAATCTCGCTACCAGGGAATTCAACCGCATCATGATGGACGTGCGGATCGTCTGGGTCGACTTGTCGAAATCGCGCAAAACTTTGTGATTCACGCGCGCCTTTCCGGATGGACTTAAAGCGTGGTGGTATTGGACGTGGTTCTCAAACGCCAATTCGGTGCCAGGGGACACGCAGACGGCGACATCGGGTTCTCCGACAGCGGCAAAGCCACGGGTAATTGTTTTCGCAAAATCCGTAACTACCAGCTGGTCGCCAACTTTTGCAGCCCGCGACGCCACACTGTGAAGACTATAGTCACACATTCGGACCTCCCATATTGGAAAAGTTTCTCAGGTTCTCGAATTTTAACCCTTTCTGTGTCCTGGGGCATCACCCAAGTGCGAATCAAAGTCCTTTTGCGCGACGGGGCCGGGGATTTCTTCGAGTAATGTAAGGCCGCCCCCTTGAGCGGCCTTTTTTCGTCAGCACCGGGTTGACACCATTTTGGCGCTAGCGCGTTGATGGCGAGTTCCTGATTTATAATTTCAAATGGATCGCGCCGACGCCATACGACTGCTGAAAGCCTTAGTTGCCGCCGGAATGGATGCCCGCGCGCCGAGGGCTAATGCCTGGATTGAGAAGAAAGCTTTGGAAATCGGATTGGAAGGCAACCAACTTGTCAGCGCCCTCACATACGCAGGAAATGAAGGCTGGTTGGCTGATGCCGCGCGAAGGAATTGGACTTCATTGACTCGTGCTGGCCAAGCAATTGCCGGACGCTAAGCGCGCCTTTGCAGCGCCGCGAGACCTTCCGGATATCTATTCTCTTTTTGAGACAACAATCGCAGGAGCGAACAATCGTTACCATTGCTCGCACTCTCAAAGCGGTGTCCACAAGAAGTGCTACGTGGTCGTGCTGGCGCTCGTCCAACTGCGCGAAAGTAACCGAGAGCTGGCGTCCATGAACTTTTGCCCACTGGACATCAACAGACGTGTGGCTTCAGCGCGAGCACCCATCTCCTCGCTCAACCACTCCTGATAGGCCGCAACGGCATCAGGAACTGAATGAGCGTCGGTCAGCTTTTTCGATAGTTGGAGACTCAGCTCAACTTCGGCTCTTGCACGCGTCATCCAGTCACGGCCCATTTCCTCAAGTGTGTTGAAGAATTCCGAGCCTGCTTGGCCAGTCGAACGATCTGAGCGGATTTCCTCGCTGGGCATGGTCTGGCTCCTCCCTTAGGTACCCAGCCGGCGTCCCACTCGGTCGCTACGGCACCTTCACGTAGCAGTTGCGGGCGCTCACCCATGAAAACGCTACTCGAACTCTTTGGCCGGAATATGAAGGGCTCTCGCAGTATTCAGTCATAGCGGCGCGCCCGCATGTCCGCTTATTCCTTAAAAGCAGACATTTGTTAGAGCGTTAGGTTATAATCCAATGCGTGGCCCGCAGGTGAAATAGCGGGGGAACTGATGGACGAGCGCGTTGAAGCCTTTTTGGCCGACGTTCTGGCGCTCGCGGGCGAAGAGGCGAACGCGATCCGTCAGGGGGTGCGCGGCGCGCTTGCCGATTACGAACAGCTGTTCCGCGCGCAAGAAGTCAATAAACGAATGAAGGAAAAAGCGGCTCACGCATGCCACGCCCTATGCCGGGCTCGCGTGGTTGAGGAGATACGGCTGCGAAAAGGAACGCCGACCGCAGAGCACTTAAAGCTAGTCCTCAGCGTTATCGACGGGCCGCGTTTTCCACTAAAGGACGAATAGCGGGGGACATCGTGGCCGAGGTCTCCGAATCCAACTCGCTAGAGTTACGTATTGCATTCCACAATGCGGTATCACGCTTTCAAGCGTGGACGGCCGATGTCGGTGAACCAAGAGTGAAGCTTCGCGGTAGGTTTTGTCCAATCAGCGAGGTGTGCGAGGCAGTTAGCAATCTCTCCCATCCGCTGCCCAGGGCCGTTTTTGCGATTTTGTACAAGGAAACACAAAAAACGGACGAAACCTATCGCGGGGCCGGCCGGCGCCTGCTTCGGCTCATTGAGAGGAGGAAAGACGAGATTCGGCGGCGGAAGACGCTGCGGCCGTAGAGACGCTAGTCACGGGTCAGAGTCATTCCATGACCATCGATTTGACTAGGGACGAGATTTGGTTCTTGAAGCATTGGCGGTCGCATCGTTAGCATCCCAGTCTCTCGTGCCGAACGCGCTCATTTAGTGGACGTGCACTACATAATTGAGCAACCGCAGAGCGAGCGGAAGACGCTGTACATCATCACGGATCGTGGCCGGCAGGCGCTGGCAAATGCGCCACAATAGGTAAAGGCCGACCTTCGCTTTGGGTCAGGTGCGAGAGCTATCGCGAATTTGAAGCCGGCGCGCGCGGGGTATCATCCGCCGCCGTGCGAATGCCGTCATTGGCGGCGCGGTAGATTATGAAACCAGCAGCCAGAACAGCGAATAGCACCGCTGCTGCAAACCACATTCCGCTTGTATCCACCGTATTCTCAAGCTTCAGCTCAGTAGGCACCTCAGACTCGTCGCTTAGCTTTCTCCCATTATTGTCCATCGAACCCTCCATTTCAGGAAGGCGTATTTCCTCCAGTTAGGGATACGCTCTAATGCATCGGCTTCTGTGCCGGCGTTTCGATTGTGGCGACATGGTTCATGATCTTCTGTACCTTTTCGAAGGCCCGGGCCTCGATCTGCCGCACGCGCTCGCGCGACACACCGAATTCGTTGGCCAGCTCAGCAAGCGTCATCGGGTCTTCGGCCAGGCGCCGGCTCTCAAAAATGCGTCGGGCGCGCGGTTTGAGCGCGCCAAGCGCAACGGAGAGCGCGTTGCGACGATTATCGAATTCCTCGCTCGCCGCGAGCATCGTCTCTTGGTCCGGGGAGTCACCCACCAGCCAGTCCTGCCATTCCGCGGAATCGCGGTCCTCGCGAATGGTGTCGTTGAGCGAGACGTCGCCGCCGAGCCGGCGGTTCATGTCGGTCACCGCGCGCTCGGTGACGCCCAGGCGCTTGGCGATGAGCTTGACCTGATCCGGGGGCATGTCGCCCTCATCCAGCGCGGAAATCCGGCTCTTGGCCTTGCGCAGGTTGAAAAACAATTTCCTGTGGTCGGCCGTGGTGCCCATCTTCACCAGTGACCATGAGCGCAGGATGTATTCTTGGATGGTCGACTTGATCCACCACACGGCATAGGTCGAGAACCGGAAGCCCCTCTCGGGCTCGAACCGTTCGACCGCTTGCAGCAAGCCGATATGGCCTTCCGAGATTAGGTCAGCGATCGGCAGACCGTAGCCGCAATAACCTCTGGCGATCTTAGCGACCAGCCGCAAATGGCTAATGACGAGCCGGTCAGCGGCGTCGCGATCGCCGTGCTCACGCCAGCGCTTGGCCAGCATGTATTCTTCGTGCGGGTCCAACATCGGGAACCGCTGAATCTCCTTGAAATGACGGTCGATGCCGGATTCGGCCTTGAGCACTGGCCAGGCGACCGCGCGGGACATGTCGGCGCCCTCCCATTAGTTTCGAAACGAAATTATCAGGGCAGGGCGGATTGTCAAGTTAATTTCGAAACGCTATTATATTTGGGATGTCAGTGCGCGAAACGGCAGAACTCCTGCTGCTCGTGGGGCGGCTTGTGCAGGCCGACGGCTACGAGGGCGATCTGAGCCCCGCCCAATGGATGGCGCTCCGCTTTTTTGCCCGCGCCAATTCGTTCTCTCGGACCCCGTCCGCGTTCGCGGAATTTCAAGCGACGACTCGTGGCACCGCATCACAAGCCATCAAGGCGCTTGAGGCAGGCGGTTATTTGGTCCGGCAACGATCCCAGGCTGATGGACGAAGCGTCACGCTCCGCTTGACGGACAAAGGTCATGAAGTGGTCGCGCGCGATCCGTTCGAAGCTCTGGTGCGTGCTGTGGGCTCGCTGGACCCGCAAGAGCAAACCGCGATGCGCGACGCCCTGCGTCGCGTGCTGACTACCTTAGCTGCGAGTGGAACGCATCAACACTTTGGCGTGTGCCGGGAGTGCGCCCACCTCAGTGGCGAAATGAACGCCCACTCGATGGGTATGCGCCGATCGATGCCTGAATGCCTGCTGTTCGGCGCACCGATCGAGCCGGACGACGCTGTTCTCCTCTGTGTCCATTTTCAGCCAAAAAGCGAGCGCCGCGAAGAGAGTTCACCACTGCGATCTGCCGAAAGGACGCATGATTGACCTACGTCGTCAATGAGAGCTGCATTCGCTGCAAAACCATGGACTGTGTCGAGGTATGCCCCGTGGATTGTTTCTACGAGGGTGAGAACATGCTTGTGATCCACCCCGACGAATGCATTGACTGCGGTGTTTGCGTGCCGGAATGCCCTGTGGACGCTATAAAACCCGATACGGACCCTGGCCTTGAGGAATGGTTATTGCTGAATGCAAAATACGCGAAGATTTGGCCAAATATTACGGTCAAAAAAGCGCCCCCGGCCGACTCCAAGGAGTGGGAGGGTAAGCCAGATAAACTGCAATACTTCTCACCAAATCCCGGTATGGGTGATTGAGGTGGTGGCGCCCGTGCCTCATCGGTGCCGGCACCCGCACGTTTCTCCAATCTCCAATGTCCGCTATTTGCCCGAATGCGGACATACAGCCTGAACGACACGAAGTCGTAAGCAGGAATTTCCCAAGCCGGCCAATTCTGTTTTCCAGCGTCGCGGGGTGCTAGAAAAATTAGTTCCAATAAATCCTGATCGGTCCGGCGTGGACGAACCAGCGATTGGGCCAAGTCTGGCACGGCGCCGAGGCAAACCAGCGGTCGCACAGGGCGAATTGTTTGGCGAGCGTCGACAGCACCGGCACCTGGTCTGGCGTCAAATAATGTGCCCGGGGTGGGGGGCCAAAATCGAGTCTGGTGGACGCGACGCGAGGGGGTTCGCAAATTGTGTGAGAGATTTTAAAGGTATGGCTCTCACCCTGCTCCTTACGTTATCAGGGTCACCAAATCACTTTTGCTCGGAGGTCTTATTCGCTTGCCTGGCTTCCCAATCCATTGGATCGCACCATAACAGCGGTGGCGAGCAGTGAGACCGGCACCGTGATGCCGAGCGCCTTTGCGGTCTCGAGGTTGATGGCCAGCTCAAACTTTCCCGGCTGCTCAACCGGAATATCACCAGGCTTCGTCCCACGCAGGATTTTATCGACCATGTCGGCAGCCCGCCGGAATAGGTTCGCGAAGTTCGGTCCATAGGACATCAGACCACCGGCCGCGACGTAATCGCCATAGCTTAGCATTGTCGGTAACCGCGCGCTGAGCGCCAATGTAGTTACCAGGGTACGGTTGGCAGCGATGAGAGGATCTGAAATAACGTAAAGCGCGTCCGCCTTGCCCCTGATCGCCTCAAAGGCAGGTGTAATGTCCTCTGATCGCCAAATCTCTGGCCGTGCTGCTTCGAGGCCGAGCGCCTGAGCCGTGGCTTTTGCTTCTTGCGCCTCCAGCACGGGCATGGCGTAACCAGCGTTGGCGACGATTACCAGTCGGCGGAGGTGCGGCACGACCTCGCGCAACAGGGCTAGCCGCTTGCCAATAAGCTCGGACTGTTGGATTGAGATTCCAGTGACGTTGCCGTCCCGCCGGGCCAAACTTGCAATCAAACCGCCACCAGGATCGGACGCCACAGCTAAGACGATAGGGATGGTCGTTGTCGCCTGCTTTACCGCAGCGGCGGCGGCTCCATATGTGACGATTACGTCGACGTGTCGTCGCGATAATTCAACCGCGAAATCGCTCACACGCCTGGAGCTTCCCCCGGCCCAGCGATACTCGACATCGATAGTATCTCCCGCGATCCAACCGAGTTCTCGCAGGCGCGTGACAAAAGCAGCCGTCCACGAACTCCAGACCGTCGCGTCCGCACCGAGTACCCCGATGCGTAGTCGCGGCGGTGTACCTTGCTGCGCCCGCGCGACAAGCGGCCACGCGACAACGATCCCAGGAAGAAGTTTGACAAATTCCCGCCGCCTCATGGTTTTGCCCGCGCCAAGGGACAAATCGGGTATCGTTGGGATATCACATTTTTGGATGGAGAAACTGTGCCATTGGTCACACACCAAGCGGGCGACGCACATAGGGCCTATCGGCCTACCCATCTCAGCAGCGACGGAAAGCTCGACGCGGTTTGTCGTCGTTCTCCTGCTGCGCCATCGCCTTGCCGCTGAATTCAGCGAAGATCGTGACCGACTCTTTGCCGTCAGTGTTGAGCCAATCGATACGTACGCTGTTGCTGGTGTAGGTGTATTTCACTATGTTGAATACATTGGCCGGTCTGGCGTCATGAAATTTCACAGTCAACGTGTTCGGCGCGAAGACGTAGTCGGTGACGTCCCCACACCATTGTCCGGCGATGTCTTCATATGTGGTTGCGTTAGCCGTTAGTGTCGAACTCGCAAATAACACTATAAGAGCCACCGTCTGCTTGTTCATCTGACTCTCTGTGGTAGCCGCCCGTGGCTAGTTGTGTGACACTCAGATGACGGTCTCAATACATTCGCGCTTCCGGTTTGATCCAGATCAAAGAACCTCACATCCCAACCTGCTTTCTAAACATTATCTCCTGGAATCTCCTGGATCCTCCCCAGAACAAACTTTAAGGCCGCCCGAGTTGGCGGCCTTTCTGTTTGCAAGCCCCTGCCTAAAACGAAAGGGACCGGCACAATGGCCGGTCCCCCAACTCGCTCTAGCCTTTGGTAACAACTGGGCGGCGGGGCTTTGCCCTTGCCGTAGTACGCCCCAGTCTGCGCATAGCCAGAAGCGGCGCTAAGGAGAGTCAGCGCCGCTGCCGTCAGTAGTGTGAGTGCTTTCATAGCACCCCCCTTTGTGATCGCGCCTTCGCTCATTAGCAATGCGACGCCGAGCGCAAAATTTAACAACTCATTAAGTTGCCAGATCCTATGGTTAGTGATCCACGGGAGTTCATAGGCCATGGATGTGTGGCTGATGACCGATCCGATGTTCTGGGTCACGCTCGGTGCTTGGCCCGGTTTCTTCATTGGGCTTTGTACTGGCGTATTAGTGATGTGGTGGCACCTTCACCCTAGTTCAGTCTTCGCCGAAAGCCGGGAATAAGATCATGCGGTCATTGTCGATTGGACTGCTCTGCCTCTTCCTTGCTGGCTGTGCGGCGTCCGCAAAGGACGATGCCAAGTGCCGCTCTTACGGGTCCTCTCCGGGAGAGTCAGCATATGTCCAGTGTCGAGCTACGCTTGACTCTGCTCGTACCCTGGCAGAGTCCATGGCGCGTTAGAAACAGAGGCAATCAACAAAGCCGGTTATCCCGACCTATTCCTTGGCGCGAACCCGAGCCCGATCAAACATTGGGGGGCTGCAACACTACTCAGCGAGCCCACGCCCCCTCCTGATCAAACACACCATGCCTCACCACTCGGTGCGCCGACCACATGGCTCAACAATGCGCGCCGCCCGATCAAACAAACTGCGGGCAACCAAACAAACAAGCGGCGACTCGCCGAATGGTTGGGCTGGATCGACATGGGCTAAAACTGGTTTGCAATTCGGTTCGAAGTACAAGATTTTGCGGAATTATTCAATGATTTCAATGGTCAAAATGGCGATTGAACGCAATTGGGATGCGCACAATCAACTAGCATTGACACCCAACGCGCGGGCTAAAGCAGAAATCCGATTAGCCAAGTCGGTAGCATCATCGGATCAAAGAAATCGAGCGCGTCACGTCCGCTCAAATCGCGGTGCGATGAACCCCCACACAAACAGGATTATTA
>Ga0318510_10000195_pt1 | contig 9724 bp, 9 predicted proteins | sample GRESIP171b2f17_FD_203680 | JGI IMG/M metagenome (GOLD analysis project Ga0318510, IMG submission 203680) | Tropical soil microbial communities from Luquillo Experimental Forest, Puerto Rico - GRE.SIPMG.171b2f17 | ecosystem: Environmental > Terrestrial > Soil > Tropical forest > Bulk soil | place...
CGTTAAGGGCAGCCCGCGTATCTCAGCCTGTCACCGCGAATATCTCCCAGGGGCCGGGCACGCCCTTGAGTTCGTGGGTGCCGCGGCGTTCCAGCCGGATCGGGGAGCCGGGCCGGCCTGGCCCTGGGACCCGCGTCGGCTCCGCCATCTGGATCGCCCGGACCGAAGAGCTCATCGACCAGATTCTCGCTAACGCGCACGGGGGACCCCGATAATCGAGGGATGGGGGAGTTCCCTGCCGGGACGATCACGATGTTGTTCAGCGACATCGAGGGCTCGACGGCGCTGCTACGCAGACTAGGTGACCGCTACGCCGACGCGTTGTCGGCTCAGCGCGCCCTGCTGCGGGCCGCGTTCGCCGACTATGGCGGCCAGGAGATGGGCACCGAGGGAGACGGCTTTTTCGTTGTGTTCAGCTCGGCCGCTGACGCGGTCCACTGCTGCGTTGTCGCGCAGCGTGCCCTGTCCGGCCATGACTGGCCGGACGGGATTCCGGTGCGAGTGCGGATGGGGCTGCATTCCGGTGAGCCGGTACGGCACGCGGACGGGTACGTGGGGCTGGACGTGCACCGGGCGGCGCGGATCGCGGCGGTCGCGCACGGCGGCCAGGTCGTGCTGTCGGAGGCGACGCGGCAGCTGGCCGGCTCCCGGTTGCCGGCCGGGGTATCCCTCCGAGACCTGGGCTTGCACCGGCTCAAGGACATCGACGCGCCCGAGCGCATCTATCAGCTTGTCGTCGCGGGCCTGCCGGAGCATTTCCCGCCGCTGAAAACCACGCTGGCCGAGACGGCCGCCCCGGCTGCCGCTGGGGCCGCGCCCATGGTGGGACGGGTGGCCGAGCGGCAGGCGCTGCTGGCCGTTTACGCGCGGGTTGTGGCCGGCCGCCCACAAGTGCTGCTGATCACCGGGGTAGCCGGCATCGGCAAGACCACGCTCGTCGAGGAACTCTGCGCCCAGGCCGAGTCGGCCGCGGGCGGGGCGCGGGTCCTGCGCGGCGAGTCCGCGCCGCTGGCCGGCGCCGCGCTCGCCTACGGCCCCTTCGTGGCCGCCCTGCGCGATCAGGCGGAATGGCTGCTCGCCGACGACGGCACGCCGGACATGCTGGCCGCCCGGCACCGGCTGTTCGTGCGCGTGCTTGATCTGCTAGCGGGCCTCGCCGCCAGGTCACCGGTCGTGCTCGTGCTGGAGGACCTGCACTGGGCCGACGACTCCTCCCGCGAGTTGCTCGCCTTCCTGGCGGTCAGGCTGCGTGACCAGCCGGTCATGCTGGTCGGCACCCTTCGTGAGGAGGAGCTGGCCGGCAGGCTGGGGCAGTGGCTCGCCGAGCTGGAGCGCCGGCCAGGGGTGTCCAGGCTCCGGCTGGGCGGCCTGGCCGACGGCGAGATCGCCGAGCTTGTCACCGGCCTGCTCCCGGCGGGCGCCGCCAGCGAGGACCGGGTGGCGGCGGTGGTCGGCGCCGCGGACGGCAACCCGCTGTACGCCAGGGAACTCGCCGATGCCGGCCCGGGAGCGCTACCCGCCTCGATCACCGATGCCGTGCTGGCCAAGGCCGCGGGGCTCACCGCGCAAGCGAGGGCGGTCGTCGACCAGGTTTGCGTCGCGGACGGCGGGATGTCCCATGAGCTGCTGGCCGCGGTCGTTCCGCTGCCGGAGAAGCGCCTGCTGGCCTCCGCGCGCCGGGCCGTCGCCTCGGGCCTGCTGGTCACGGCGGGTGATGGCTACGCCTTCAACCACGCGCTGACGCGGCAGGTGCTCTACGCTCAACTGCTGCCGGGCGAGCGGCGGCAGTTGCACCACCGGCTCGCGGAGGCCCTCGCCGCTCGGCCGGACTCCGACCCGTGGCTGCTGGCCCAGCACTGGCACCTGGCGGGCGCACCAGACCGGGCTGGGCCGGCGGCCGTGCTGGCCGCCCGCCAAGCGGTCGCGGAACGCGCCTACCCGGAGGCCGTGCGGTCCTACGCGCTTGCCATCGAACTAGCCGCCTGGCTGCCTGAGGCGGGTCCCGCGCTGCTGGAGGAGGCGGCGCGGGCCGCGGGCTGGGCGGGGGACCCGGACCGGGCCGCCGGGTGGATCGCCGACGCCCTGGCCCAGTCCGGTGACGCGGCGCCGGCTGACCGGGCGCGGCTGCTGGAACGGCTCGGCCGTTACCGGTTTGACGCCGGTGACCACGACGCGGCCGTCGATGCCACCGAGCGGGCCGTGGCGCTGCTGCCTGATGGCCCGCCCTCCGCCTTGCGGGCCCGTGTGCTCGCCGCGCTCGCCACCGGGCGCATGCTGCTCGGCGACTTCGAAGGCGCGCTGCCGGTCGCCGAGCGGGCCGTTGCGGAGGCACAGCAGGCTGGCGCCGTGGCAGAGCACGCCCACGGGCTGGCGACGCTCGGCATCGTCCTGGCGCACCGCGGCGAGTTCGAGGCTGGGATCGCGGCACTGCGGACGTCGTTCAGCCTCGCGCGCGGCACCGGCAATGTGGAGGATGTGGTCCGGGCGGCGGCCGACCATACGTATCTCCTGTACACGGCTGCCCGCTTCACCGAAGCGCTCGACGTGGCGAAGGAGGGCCGTGCCGCCGCCGCGTCCCTGGACGCCCCGCCGGCGCTCACGGCAACCCTGGACAACAACATCGCGGCGGTGCTGACCGCGACCGGGCGGTGGGCCGAAGCAGACCAGCTCCTCGCCGAGCTGACGGGTGAGTCCTCGGGGAAGGCCACCCATTACCTGCAACTGCTGCAGCTGGAGCTGGCCGTCGGCCGGGGCGACAGTCAACGGGCCGCAAACCTGGCCGCGGCGCTGGCGAAAGCGCCGCCCGCTCCCGGGCTCGCCGGCCCGCTACATGCCTGCCTCGCCGAGCAGGCGCTGGATGCCGGCAACCTGGCGGCGGCGGCCGATGAGGCGCTGGACGGGCTCGCGACTGTGGCGGGCACCGGCTGGGCTGAGGATGAGATCCGGCTGCTAGCAGCCGGCGCCAGAGTCGCCGCCGACATCGCCGCGCTGCCTCCCGCAGACCGGCCGGGGCACCTTCCGGAGACCTGGGAGCGGGCGGCTGCCACCTTCCCCGAGCGGGCACGGGCCATCACCGACGCCGACGGCCGCGGGCAGCCCGCCGTCGCCGCGTTCGGAGCGCTGGCCGCGGCCGAGGATGCCCGCCAGCACCAGGTCGATGACCCGGACACCTGGCGTGCTGTCGCGGATGCGTGGCGGGTGGCGGGCCAGCCGTACCGGGAGGCCTACGCGCACCTGCGGGAGGCGCAGGCCGCGGCCCGCGCAGGGCAGCGCGACCAGGCCGCCCGCGCCGTGGCAGCGGGGGAGGGCCTGGCCCGCAAGCTCCCGTCTGGCCCCTTGCTGAGCCTCGCCGAGGAGGTGGCCCGGCGGGCCGGGCTGACGGGCGAGGCCGGGCAGCGTGCGCATCCATCGCATCTCTGACAAACTCGGTGCGAGACGGAGCGCCGACGGTCGGCGCGGCTGGCCTGGCCGAGCGATTCTGGCACGCCAGGCAGGCGCCATCCGGGGAGGGGAGCGCGGTGGCCTACATCTACCTGCGAATCGGGACCGACCCGACCGCCTGGGTCCTTGAGAACGCCGCGCTGGATACGGTGGCGGCGCAGCTGAGCCAGGCCACCGGCCCGGTCGTGCTGCCCGTCGTCAGTCCGCTGCAGGGCGACCTGATAGTGGCCCCGTCGGAAGCCGCCTCCATCTCGGTGCAGCCGCCGTCCCCTGGTCACGGCGCCCGCCCGAGTCATATCGCCTTGCCACGATTCCCAGTCCTGTACCTGCCCTCGCTAACCGGCCCAACCCAGGATTCCCCGGGTTACCCGCTGGCCCCGGGCACCGACCTGACCGCGCAAGAGCAAGACATCATCGCCGCGATGACCGGGCGCACCCTCCTCAGCATCCAGATCGCGGACATCCAGGGCGGAGTCGTTCTGTTGAACGGTGCGGCCCTGGCCTTCGCCGTTCTCGCCCAGGTCCAGGCCTGACCAGCCCGGCGCAGCGCGCGGCGGGAGCGTAGGCGGCCCGCGGCGTGGCCACCGGTGGCTGCCTTGCCAGCGCTTTGGTGCCCGTTGCGTGTCCGCGCATGGCTTCCCGGCCGCCGCGTTAGCCTTGTCGTAGATCGTCCTCGTACGGAGGTGGCGGCGATGGCGGGGCCCGGAGACCAGAGAGCGGCAGGTGCGGGCGGCCGCGCCCACATGCGGACATCGCATGCCGACCGCGAGCAGGCGATCGACATGCTCAAGGCCGCGTTCGTGCAGGGTCGCCTGAGCAAGGATGAGTTTGACGTGCGCGTCGGCCAGGTGCTCGCGTCCCGGACGTATGCGGACCTCAACGTCCTCACCGCCGACATCCCCGCCGGGTTGATCAGAGCCCCATCGCCGAACGCGGCCAGCGTTTCCGCGCCCAAGGCGGTGCGGGACGCCGTCCGGCTCATGCGCCTCGGTGCGGTGCTGACGCTGGCCGTCTCGGTCACCGCCCTGGTGACCCTCGGCGGCATCAGGTCGGCCGCCGCCGGCGACTTCGCCGCCGGGCAGTGGCCCACTGTCATGCTCACCCAGGTTGGCTTCTGGCTGGCCAGCGCGCCAATCGGTGCCGGCGTGTGGCTGTGGCTGGCCTGGGCGAACGGCCGGGGTTGTCACTGGGCGCGGCCCGCTTTTGTGGCGTTCTTCGGCGTCCTCAGTGTTGTGCTGTTGATGGGCCTCGGCTCTGGCGGCGGCGAGGACGCCTTGCCGTATACCTGGCCCGTCGTGCTCGCCGCGGCGGTGCTCTGGCTGGTCAGCCTGGCGGCGATGGCGTTCATCGGCAACCCAACGGCCAGCCCGCACTACCAGCGCCGGGCCGCAATACCGGCGAACGGACCCAGGCGGTAGCCGACCGGCACGACAGCACGTGCCCGCTCATGCTGCCCGGAGGGCCGGCCCCCCGCGTCGCTGGACTAAGTCAACCTGGCCGGCCGTCGCGGCCGCAGGAGGGTGGCCGCGAGTACGCCGGCGGTTGCGGCCAGAGGGACGACAACGGTGACGGGTAGGCACTGCCCGGCTATGCCCCACAGTGCGAATCCCGCGCCTTGGGTGAACATGATCCCGGCCCCGGCCAGGGCGAGCGCACGGTTTCGCAACTCCGAGGGGGCAGTGTCGATGAGCAGGCCGTCCATCCCCGCGGCCCAGGCGTGCCCCAGCCCGGCGACCGCCAGCAGCCCTACGGCCAGGACCAGTCCGGGGCTGCCGGCGAAGGCGGCCAGGGGAGCGAACGACAGCAGGGCGGCGGGGACGATAATGCGCCGTTGCAGGCGGGAGGTGAGCATCCGGGCGGCGATGATGTCGGCGGCCACGGTCCCGATCGGGAGCCCCATCAGCAGGAACCCCGCAGCCCGGGCGGGCTGGCCGATGTGCGTGGCGTAGGGAGCGGCCAGGGCCTCGGGCGCGACCACGCACGCGGGCACCAGCCAGCTGAACAGCAAGATCCGCCTCGTCGGCCGGTGGGCGAACACGTTCCGGAGCCCGGTGAGGGAGTCGCGGGCCATCGACCCGCGGCGGGTGGCGCCGGCGGGCCGGGCGGCCGTGCCGAACCGCAGCACCAGGCCGGAGGCCGCGAACGACATCGCGTCAACAACGAGCGCACCGCGAGGGGACAGGCTGGCTAGCAGCAGCCCGCCCACGCCGTAGCCCACGACCTGCGCCGACTGGGCCACCATCCGCATCAGCGCCCGGCCCAGGACGTAGCGGGGGCCGGGCGGCAGCACCTCGGGCAGCACGGCCGAACGGACGCCCTGGTAGACCGGGGCGATCAGCCCGATGGCGAACAACAGCGCGAGCAGCCCGGGCAGCGGTACGCCAGGGATGACCATGCACCCGATCAGCGCCGCGCTGGCCAGGTCGCAGGCAACCAGCACGCGGCGCGCGGGCAGGCGGTCCGCGGCCGCGCCGAGCAACGCGCCGCCGATGAGGTAGGGCAAAAACGACAGCGCCATGACCGAGGCGGCCAGCGCCGGAGAGCGGGTTTGCTGGTATACCAGCACGGTCAGCGCGACCGCCGCCACTACGCTGCCGAGCATCGACACGATGTTGGCGACGAAAATCGCCCGGAACTCGGCCGCGCCGAGCACGTCACGGTACCTAGCACGGCTCGCTATCGGGGCCTGGTGCTTCGCCGCCTGGCTCTGTGTGGCTGCCGTTGTCACGGGATCCACGCTGGCGGCCACTACGATCAATCACTAGGGATTCGGCATCAGCCGAATAATTTGGGGGACCGGTGAGCCTGACCCTGGTCTTCGGGCACGAAGACGCGGCGCGGGTCCGATTCGCGATCTCGCCGCTGTGGGAGACGATGGCCGCGGTGCGGGTCCTGCTCGAACCACAGCGCCGTGCCTATCATCTGCCCTGGCTCGATTCGGTGCGGCCGGACCTGGACCGGCTGGAATTGTGGCCGCTGTTGGTGCTGTCACCCCGCCGCGGGTGGACCCCCGACTTCCTCAGCCCCGCGCCGGGCGGCCCCAGCACCGACATCGCCGACCAGCTCGCCCAGGTCCGCGAGCCCGCGCCCGACACGGCCTGGCGGCTGCTCGACGACCCACGAGCGAGCCGGGCCCTGCTCGCCGACCTGCTGGAAGAGTGCTGGCACCTGCTGATCGCGCCGCACTGGGCCCGCCTGCGCGACCTGCTCCAATCCGACATCCTGTACCGGACCCAGATGCTCGGCGACTATGGCCTGGAACGCGTGCTCACCGACCTGCACCCCGGGGCGCGATGGACCGGCCACGGCCTCATCATCGACGCACCCAGCGATACTGAGTACCAGCTCGCAGGCGCGGGACTCCTTCTCCTGCCCAGCGCGTTCGTCTGGCCCGGCCTGGCCGCGATCACCGACCCGCCCGCCCGGCCGACACTTATCTACCCCGCCCGGGGAATCGCCGAGCTGTGGCAACCAGCTGCCACACATCAGTCCGAAGCGCTCGGGCGATTGCTCGGCCGGACCCGGGCCGCTGTGCTGGAATCGCTCGCCGAACCAGCCTCCACCCACACCCTGGCCCGGCGCCACCGGCTTGCCCCGAGCACCGTCTCCGAACACCTGACCGCCTTGCACCGGGCCCAGCTGATCACCCGCCGGCGCCATCGCCACGCCGTCCTCTACCAGCAGACGCCACTGGGAACCCTGCTGACCCACGGCGAGCAGCCCACCGCACCCGTTGAGTAAGAGGAGAGCGGCGCAGGCACCGGAGTCCCCGTCCGCCAAGGCCATCGGCAGCCGAGCCTGTTCTGCCCAGAACGAATTCCGTACGGCCCGCCCCCGGCCTGGAGCTAGCTTCGGCGTAGGCCCCCGCATCGGCAGGAGTCCACGATGCCGCTCACCGAACCGCGCTACGACGGGTACGCCGACTGGTACGACAACTGGAACAGGCCGCGTGCCGAGCGCAACGCCGCCGATGTGCTGGACCTGCTCGGCCCCGGCGCGGGCCTGTGCCTCGACCTCGGCTGCGGCAGTGGGCTCTACTTCGATGTGCTCGCCGCCACCGGGCGGACCGTGGTGGGGCTGGACCGCTCGGCCGATCAGTTGCGCATCGCGCACGGCCGGTCCCGGCGGATCCTGCAGGGTGACGCGGCCGCCTTGCCGTTCGCCGATGGCACCTTCCCGGCCGTGGCTGCGCTGTGGATCTCAACCGACGTCGATGACTTCGCGGCCGTGCTCAGGGAGGTTGCGCGGGTCCTGACGCCGGGCGGGCTGATGGTCTGCTACGGCGCTCATCCCTGCTTCAACGGGCCGCACACGCAGTGGCTCGACGACGGCGGGATCGTCGCGCATCCCACCTACCGCCTGGCCGGATGGCATCAGGAAGCGCCCTGGTGGGGGCCCTACGTCCGGCGGCGGGTCGGCATGCGCCATCACCCGCTGGCCGAAGTTCTCAACGCCTTCATCGGCGCTGGGCTGGCGATCGAGCACGTCGCCGAACCGGGCGACCGGCCGATTCCGGTCAACCTGGCCATCCGCGCTCGCAAGCCGGACGCGCTGGCGCCGGAACCGGCGGCGCGGCAGGCGAGGCGCATCGTTGTTACCAAACCGTTACAGCCGGGCGTCTTGCACGTGACGCGGGCCTGAGGTCAAACTGAGAGTAAACTAAGATTAAAGGGGGGGTATAGTGGCGCAGACCATCGGGGCCAGGATTGCCAGGATTGCCAGACGGGAAAATGGCAACCATGCTTGCGCCCACGGCGGATACTTTTCGAGTTGTGTCAACAACGATCCACATGAGGAATGGTGCGCTGACTTCGCAAGATGGGTATGGTCTCAAGCGCGCGTCCTTTACATGGATGAATTGACTCCCGGAGCTGGAAGCTTTGGCGAATATGGTCGCAAGCATGGTACCGGGCCCCACAAAAAGCCACGGGTCGGAGACGCGGTTATCTTCAACTACGACAGGGGGAGCTATGCCGCCCATGTGGCGATTGTTGTTAGAGTTTTCCCTGGTGGGGACATCGCTAGTATCGGTGGCAACGAGGTCACCGATAACCTTCAGACCTCCTACGTACACCGGGATGTCTATAGCGGTGAAACCAAATTTAGCCCGTACTGGAACTACACCATCTCAGGCTACGTTTCACCGGTGGAGGATGACATGCCGTATACCCAAAAGCAGATCCTTAAGCTCGTCAAGCAGGGCGTTGCCGCGGAGCTGAGTGCGGGCGGTACCAAGGACGAGATCCTGGCCCTGGTCAAGCAGGGCGTTGCCGCGGAGCTGAGTGCGGGCGGCACCAAGGACGAGATCCTGGCCCTGGTCAAGCAGGGCGTTGCCGCAGAACTGAACGCGGGCGGCACCGGGATCGACGGAAAGCTAGATACGCTGCTGAAGCGTGTCCCGGAGCCACCGCCACCGGCCCCGCCAGCGGCGGACAGGACCGGGATGGCCCCCGCCGCAGCCCCGGGTGCGGATGGAGCCGCCCCGCCTGCCTAGCGACCAAGGATCGCTAGGCCGGCGGGTGGCCATGCCCGGCGGTGAACCGCTCGCCGTACAGGGAGCTGTAGCTGATCTCGATCTGGAGCCGGTCCTCGATCAACTTGCGGAACTCGCGGTGCTCGGCGGAGTCATACGAATGGACGCTGAGCAGGAACTGGTCATAGTCGGTGTCGAGAAAGGGCTGCCCGCCCAAGGTGACCGCGTGCGGCCGGACGCGCAGGTCTTCCCGGAGCTTGTCCACGCTCGCTCGGCTGAGGTCGCCCGCCGGCGCGCCGTCGAGCGTGACCTTGGTTCCCGTGATCTTCGCCGGGCCGAGGCCGGAGTTCCTGAGGCGCAGCCCCGCGGTGCCGCCGGCCGGGAAGGCCGTCGTGAGCCCGAGGAGCGGCCGGACCGCGTACCGGTTGTGCCTGCGCGCGGCCCTGGCTTCATACACGGACACGACCAGCGACGCGACCGCGATCACCGTGGCGGAGATCGCGATGACGGTACTCGCATTCATCTAGAACCTCCATGCGCCGTGTCCGGGTTCCATGATCCTGCCACCCGGCGAAGCCGGGCTCACGGCTGGCCGTCGATGAACGCCACGATCTCCGTGAGCCCGGGCCGGTAGCCATCCGTGGTATCGACCTCGATCCAGGGAGCATCCACAGAGATCCGGTCGAACGCCTCATGGAACCGGGCGTGATCCGCCGCGTCCCGCGGGCCGGGGTCCGCATGCGCGCGCCGCAGCGGGTTCTCGTCCCGCCGGCGCAGGGTCCGCTGGAACGCCACGTCGGCGGGCACCAC
>Ga0318510_10000196_pt1 | contig 9665 bp, 11 predicted proteins | sample GRESIP171b2f17_FD_203680 | JGI IMG/M metagenome (GOLD analysis project Ga0318510, IMG submission 203680) | Tropical soil microbial communities from Luquillo Experimental Forest, Puerto Rico - GRE.SIPMG.171b2f17 | ecosystem: Environmental > Terrestrial > Soil > Tropical forest > Bulk soil...
GACCAGTGGCTCCGTTGAAGCCCCGGGCTCCTGGAGGACCCGGGACTCCCTGAGGTCCCATCACGCCCATCGGCCCCGGAGGACCCGCCGGGCCTACAGCGGGGATGGTGATGGTGTGCATCAGCCGCGAACGCCAACATAGTTATTGACTGAGTAACTCGTAACGGAACCGTTCGTAGTAGTAAAGACAGAGGTCTGGTGATAGCCCTCGGCGAGACCATTGGCCATACAAGACGGAGTGATGGAGAGGCCACCACCAGCCGTTATCGTGTCCTGCCTCAGGGTGGGCGTATAGCCGGTACTATCGATATAGATCGCGGCAGTGTTGATGGCATTGACGGTAGAGTTGTTGCAGGTATAGACGGCCGAGATGATGACTGCCTCGTCTACCCACGTGCAGAACGGTATCTGAGAGAGCGTCCCGACGCCAGAACTACTGGACGTTCCAGGATAGTATGCCTTGAGTCGTCTGTTGAACCACGACAACGTAGTGATATCGATGAAGTGATTGCTCGCGTCCATGTAGGTCAAGCCGACCAGCGAGCGCGTATTGTCTCCACTCTTAATCTCTACGCCGATGTTACCGGCAGTCGTATCAGTGGCATGGGCCGTAGCGGAAAGCTCGAGAGCCACTGCGCTGCCGGTCCAATAGGCATAGACATTGTAGAGAGTGCTGGCGACGCCGGTGTTAGCGACAGTGACACCGGCAGCCGGTATCTGTCTGACTACGCCGGCGATCTGGATGGAGGTTCCCTTGAAGGCCTTGAGCAGAAGTTGAGTCGTAGAGCTGACTACGAGGCGAGTGCTCTCTCCAAATCCTATTGGCCCCGTAGCTCCGACAGGCCCTGTCGCGCCTGCTGGACCTGGGACTCCCGTGGAGCCTGTCGCACCAATAGGGCCTGTAGCTCCGACACCTGGACCCGTAGCTCCTGTCGCCCCGGGGGTACCCGTAGCACCGACCATGCCCTGCGCACCGGCAGGGCCAGGAGGTCCCTGTACGCCGCTAGCCCCAGCGGGCCCCACAGGCCCAGCGGGGCCTACTGCTGGCACAACGAGCTGGTTAGGATCGCCCGTGTCGGCAGACGTGAGGGTTATCCGCGAGCCGCCGTTGCCTAGGATGTAGAGAGGACCAGCCATTAGCGAGTCGTTCCTTCAACCACTGTGCAGGTCCCTTCCCATAGCCGTTCCTGAAGAGTGTTTGGCATGAGACGGACCATGTCTACAACGTACTGCCCCGGAGGCAGACGGGCGAGCTGATCGCGGACGATCAAGACCGAGAAGGCTCCGTTAGTGATGTCTGTGAATGAGATACCTTGATCCGGAGTAAGCACAGACACGAGTGCCTCGTGGTCACTCTCAGTCTTACGTATCTCCATCTTGATAGTGGAACCTGTGAGATCTAGAGGCGTGAAGTCTCCCATCGAGTCGGTCGTGCCATAGACGAAGGGCACACCCCAGTCCTCGTTCTTGGAGATATTCATGACCGCAGAATAATAGGCGGGACCTGCCATCACTACACCTCAGTCGTAATAGCCAAAGCCCACATAGCCTGCGGCCGTACCGGGACAGCTATTACCCATGCCAGTGTGGGCGATGCCTCCCATGTGGACGTAATACTTCTGACCAGAGACGACGTTACCGGGATTTGTAATAGTGCCATAGAGCTCGTTGATGGCTCCCATCACGCAGTAGAGGAACTTGTTGAACGCTACCGCATTGGCAATAATTAAAGTCGGCAAGTGGCTGTCGATCGTACCATAGTCAGAGGTCTCGACGTGGGAGTTGCCGTTTCCTACGATGCGGATGAAGGCTCCGGAGAAACCGTCGACCGGTCCGAACATTCCGATGGCACCACCGTTGGCAAAGATGTGACTTCCATAGCAGAAGCCAAACTCGATGTTAACTATATTGATCTGACTGCCAGTGGTCTGGGCGTTGATGCCGTGGCCCTGCGTCGCGTCCGAGTCTGGGTTCTCGATGTGTAGACCCTGGAGGATGTAGTAGCCGACCGAGACGCCAGAGGCTATTCCCTCGTGGATGACGACGTTCTGCGGATTAGTGTTGTCTCCTATGAGAGTGACGGCCCCGCCACCGGTGATGCGCGGCAGACTTATGTGGCCGTTGTAGGTCCCGGCAGCAATGTGGAAGTTCATGCCGTAGCCACCGTTGTCCCAGTACAGGACCTGATTGAGAGCTCGCTGTATGGTCTGGAAGGCGTGGGCGGCATCGAGACCAGTGTTGCTATCGTTCCCAGTAGAGGCATTGACATAGTAGTCTATCGCCGCGTGCATCAAAGGACGCACAGGAGGAACGAAGTTGACCAGCTGATAGTTGTTGCCGTCATAGGCCAACCATAGGATTGCACCCGCGACTGCATCACCGTTGAGTAGAGGAGTTCCGTCAGGATGTACGATGGGCTTGGCTGCCAGGGAGTTAGCCTGCATCGTAGCTGAGCCCGTAATCGTATGGGCCAGCTTTATCAGGAGAGCCATGCCTTCTGTGAGAGCTGTCTGCGCGGGCGAGTAGACACCCACCAAGGCATTGACGGTGCCGGTGTCGGCGACGTAGGGCAGATCGACTAGAAAGTTGTTGTTATTAGTTGTGCTCGATGTAAAGCCTTGGTAGTTAGCGATCTGGAAGCGCGTGCCGTCATCGATCAGCTCGACGCACATGCCTCCGGGAAGATCGCCAGCAGCTGTCGCCGCACCGTTGCCACGGACGATCGTGCGAACGCCTAGGCCATCAACATTGAGAGTCGACGGTCCGGTGTTTGTGATCGGGATTGTAACGAAGAGCCTAAGGCCAGCGCGGTATTGATCGAGTGTAGGACTCAGGGATGCGTAGTAGGTGTTGGCTCCACTGGGTGCTGTAGCCTGCACATAGTTGTCGCCCTGGCGAACGGCTCTCGTAACCTGGTAGAGATCTATGTCGGCGGGCGTAAAGCCTGCCTCTGTGATCAGGTTCACGAGCTCACGCTGAGGATACTCGAATACGGCCGCTGGAGGAATGGACCCCTCGATCCCAGCGGCAGGATTGCCGTTGATGTAGCTCGCGTTTGGGTCCGTGATGCCATAAGGTTGTTCGTACTTCATGATTTACCTCAAGGTGTCCCGTACATCGGGTCTGGCGGAGTCATGTTCGCGTAGTCAAAGACAATCTGCGTCTGGGCGGGCTTCCACCTATTGAGCAAGCACTCAAGATCAGTGGCCTTAGCGATGCGGCAGTGTGGGTCTACACCGGCCTGGCCGCTGGAGGCTCTGAACCATGTCACCCGAGTCGTGGAGACATGTACGGTCCAGTAGAACCGAAGAGAAGCTGGTCCAATGTACCAGCGGAAGTCACCATGAAGACCACCAGGGTCGGCTGCTGACTGCGCAGGAGGACGCGTATCGCCGGCCCGGCTAACGCCCGCCATGAAGGGCGCATACTCACTGATCGTAATTTTGTAGCCGAGCATTCCCCAGGCGACATCATTGATGAAGAAGTCGCGGGACTGGCCACCAAACAGCGTCATCTTAAACACCAGCATCCGCTGGCGATCTGACAGACTGATGGTCTCGTGGAAACAAGGATCGGGAAGACCCCAGTTCCTTTCCCAGTCGGGTAGTAGCTCGAAGGTCTTTCTAGGATCGCTCTCCCGTTCGAGTAAGTCTGCGGCGCGCGAGTCGACAAACCCGTAATAGTCGGCGAGACCGTTGATGGCCATCACCAGCGTGGAACCTACAGCCCTAGGCCACGCCGGGCCATACGGCAGAAGTTCTAGCAGAGCCTTCGCATAGTCTGATCCGGCTCTACGAACATGGACATCCCTAGTTACTATAGCCATATGCGATATCTCCGAGCACCGGCATATGCCCTGCGTCTGGCATCACAGTATCGGAGGCAGTCAAGTCGTAACTAACGACACCGATCGCATTAATGATTGCCTCATCACTCCAGGCTCTGTACCAAGTCTGACCCGGCTTCGACTTTTGGAAGAAAGCATTCTTAAGGCTCTGGGTGATGTTCTCCCTCGTAGAGGGATCATCACTATTGAGGTTTATGATCCGGAGGTTGATTGGGTACGGCATCGGAGCTTCAACGAAGAAGTCCTCCACAGCTACAGGCCTGACCGTGTCAAGATAAGCGGCCACATTGTCTACGTCCTGAGGGAGAGGAAAACCGTTGTTGTCAGCTCTCAAGTCATCCATCATGAACCTGACCGTAACTGTACCAATCCCCATCTCGAGTGGGTAGGACCACGCCCGCGTCACTCCAGGATAAGACAGTGTCCAGTTCACATAGTCGTCTGCTGATCCTCCCATCGGAGGATTTTGAATGCGATAGAGAATGCGTCGCCTGAGCTCATCATCCGTCTCAATGTCAGCGCCACCGTCCATGAGCAACACAGTGGCGGTTTGATCTATGCCGATCGGGGGATTGAGGATTGACAGATTATCTTCGGGCTGGAGGTTTCCGGTAATCCCCGCATTGAGTGCTTGTGCTGCTACCTCGGTGGGCCCAGTCCCAAGAGTGACCACCTGAGTAGTCTGATAGGTGGCCGTGACGACACTGGTGCCTAAGAGAGTGCCCACGGGAAGTACTGTGCCTGGCTGACTACCAGTAATAATTATAGTGCCGGTGGCAACGGTAGCCTGCTTTCTTCCTACCGTGCCGTCGCTGTTGACTAGCCAGATGTCGCCATGCCGATCAAGCCACTCGGTCTCGGCGGTATCTGGGAGGAGCTGGAGCGACAGCCAGTCTACGTACTCGAGCGTTAGGAAACAGAGCGCTGCTTGGGCATCCCCTAAAACTCTGAGGACACTATTGGGGATAGTCGCGTCGCTCCCGGCAAGCTGGCCATGGACTGCGTCCCTGACCAGACTTCTAACTTGCCTCAATGTAGGAGTGTTCCAGGGCATTTATTCGATCCCTTGCCAAAGCATCTGATACATGAGATCGACTGCCGCAAGCGGGCCTCTGAAGAGCCTCACTCTACAATCGATCCTCTGCCTATCGACTCTAATAGATACCACCTCGTATCGGCTGGCTATCTTCCTGTCAATGAATGGCTGGATTGAGTCCCTGATGTCATTCACGATCCGGGCCTGCGTAGCTCCCCACTTGCTATCGGTGCCTTCAATAGCGCTCCTGCTCTCGAGCCAGACCTTGGAGCCAATCGGCCAACCATTGTGGATTATATCAGCGTCCATGTCTCCCCACCAGCCCATGCGATCGGAGCTGTCAGGATCGGGAAGTCTGTCGTCGGGACTGGCGAGACCGAAGGTCCCGAGGGCGACTACGACCGCTGTAGCTAGAGCCTGAGTGTCATCTAGACTTCCGTCCGGAAGCAGGCTCCAGTCCATCGTAACAGAATACTGCGGAAAGAAAGTATTCTGTACAAGCCGGACATCGGGAGGAGGATTGATCATGGGATCGGCCCAAGATTGCCCTTGGTGTTGATGCATGGTCCGGCAGTCGTCAGGACCTTAGCCCACGTGCCCTTAGGCTTCAGGGCACCGAGGTAGACAAACTTATCTTCATTGACCTCGTAGTAGCCTTGGTTATTGGAGAGATAGTGCCTGACGTTCGTGCCGCCTGCGGCGCTCTCGTCCTTCGTGCAGTGGACGAAGCGGTAGGACTGCTGGCCCTTCTGATAGATCGACTTCTGCCCCAGCTGACTACTGCCACTCTGCGACGTCTGCCCGCTTGTCGTGCCTCCGGAGGTGTCGAGCGTTCCGGGGGTAAGAGACCGAGGAGTAGGCGCTAGGTCAGGCATTAGATCGAAGAACGTTAGCTGACCCATCGCGCCTGAGCCCTGCTGGCCCTGCTGGTTCTGCCCACTGTCCTGATCGATCAGCTGCATCCGGACCGTCTTATCTCTCGGGCCTGTATGGAAGAGACCGTCCTTGTTGAAGTGGGTCTGCAGGAAGTCCGTGGCCTGGCGGAACATCGCAGTGTCGCCCTTCTCCAGGCCCCAGAGCCGATGGCGGCGATCGTCCATATTCCCCATTGTTGGAAAACTGCGATTGCCTCCCATGAACTGCATGAAGGTCTCGGCGCACTGAAGTATCTTGCCCTGTGCGTCCTTGGTCGCATCTGCTGCTACACTCGTGAAGCCATAGTTCTGGGGAGCCTCGATGGCGCTCCTAGCCTCATTGGACATGAAGTTGCCCTTGCTCTCCTGCATGTACTTGCTATCATCGACCTCAGGAATTGTAGCGCGGGCTCCTCCCGCGACATAGGCGCGGAACGATGAGTTGAGTGGTGTGGCTCGATGCATGACTGGTCCTATGGTGTGGGTTGTATCTCCTGCTGTACAGCCTGCGGAGCAGGCGTAGCAGTAGAGTTGGGAGCCTCTGGATTCATGAAGGCCTGCTGCTTCAAAGCCCATGGTTGCTTAAGATAGAGCTGTGTCTGTGTCCCGGCGTTATTGTCCTGTGTGAAGGTTACGTTCTGGATCTTCATCAGCATATTCAGTGGACACATGGGAGAGTAGACAAAGACATTATCCCCTGGCCACCATAGAGTAACCTCATCCCTGAACCATCCTTGTACTGTGACTGTCGCCTCGATCTGGGGACCTTCATGCCACAGCGCCTCGTTCTTCGCCCGGTCGATGACTTCCTGCACAGTCTTCACCGGCTGCTCAGATGGAGTGATCAGGATACTTCCCTTATAGCCCGATCCTCCCCACGAGCCCCTGAGTTCGCTCGCAGCAGTAAATGCATTATCGTTGCTAGCTGCACTCTGGGCCGTGACATCGTACTCAGCGTAGACGTGCTCCTTGGTAAAGATGCATTGCATTGCCTTGATATTCTGGCCCTCGATCAACTGAGTATTCAGCACGGGCATCGAGTGATCGCCGATGGCCAGGAAATTGCCGAAGCTATCGCTGCCGAGAATGATGCCCCGTGGCCTGGCGATCCGCTCGAGGAAGTCCCAGATCAATTCCCCAGGTTGGTTCTGTAGCTTATCGAACGGGATGCTATTCAGAGTCCCTATCGGAATTACCTGCACCCCGTACGGAGCTACGACTTTGTCAGCAACCTGCTTCCACGTCAGGCCATCGAAGCTGCCGGTCCCCGTATTGACGCTGCTTCTCGCCACCGGTGCCGTCCAGCTCTTGCCCTGCAGCTCGATGCCGTGGCGATTAGCATCATACGCGACTTGCCTGACTTCGATGTAGCCTTTGATGACAGGAACTCCTCCGAGATTGATCTCGCAGGGAGTGCCGGGCATGAACTGCGGGTCTTGATACCACTGTGTAGTCGTGACGGGGGCCGCGTTAGAAGAAGGCGCATCACGCTCGACGCTGGTGAAGCGGAAGTAGGCAAACGGGTCACCCCACCTCAGTTGGACGAAGACGCTTTCCCAGTCTTTGAAGTTAGTTCCTCCGACTATCAGTGTCGCCTGCTCCTGCGAGTCTGTTGAGTCTGGTGACCTGACAGGTACAGTATAAGTGTTGACAGTGGCATCGGGCTGAGATGTCGTGTCGGGAGCATCCGGTGTTAAAATAGCTGGGTTGTTTGGGCTAAACATTACTGCGACAACGCTTGGCCCTGTGTGGGACAGAAGGCGGGGTGAACGATCTTGTTCTCGTTCCTTATCTGATCGTATCTGCTGGCGTCACCGTAGAGCTTCTGAGATATGACCAGACTCGGCATGACCTTGGCGAATTGATAGTTAAGCATGGACGGCAACGGCCTGGCAGTTGACACTAGATAATTGACGATTGATGCCCTTAGAGAAATGATCGCCATGTAGTCCATGCCGTCCATGGTATCAGCGGCTGTCTCCTCGGCCGAGTCGAACGGAACTTGAATGGCAGTAATCAACTCATCTACGTCCTGCCGGCTATTGAACGTCAGAGAGGAGATGATCTTAGCCTCTTGGGCGAGACAGAGCTGGATGGCTCTATCTCTGATAATTGTAGCTCCCACCGACTGGGGATTTTCGACCGTGAGGAGAATGCGACATGTCTCCATCGAGTTGAGCGTGGCCCCAGCCTGCCGGGTCAAGTCGAAACAAGCATCGAGCGGAGCACCAATATACCCGTAGTAGATCATCAGTGCGGCATTGGCTGAGACGAAGCCGATTGTAATCTTTGCTTGGACTCCTGCATCTCCCTTGTCGACTATCGAATTGAGCAGGGCAGTCAGCAGCCTCTGGACAATCCCGTTTGCTTCATTGGCTGCGGTCTTATCGTTGATCATTATTGACGGCCCCAAGTTCCAAACTGTTGACCTAGCTGAGACTGCGTCTGGGTAGGAGGATCGGGTCCTGCCATGCCAGCTGCGGCCTGCGCCCTCAACGTATCAGCAGCAGTATTTAGAGCCTGGTTAGTATTCTGACTCGGTGTGAGGTATTGCGGGGGAAGTCCGTACTCAGCGAACTCTATATCGAACGTGCAGTAGCCGCCGAACCTGTCTTCCTCCGTCAGTCTGTATCGAGTGACAACTACGTTCTCCTGGGGAAGACCCGTCGAGAAAACCAGCGTACCAGGACCCTGAGACTCGAGGGCATTGAGTAGTGTGTCGCGAACGACTCGGTAGTCCTGGTTGAAGAGACCACCGTTAGCCCCGTCGAGTGTAATCGGATACGTGATGCAGTAAGCCCTGATCGTAAAAACCTTGGCTCTCCTGCCCATGTCTTCAGAATACGGAAGGTCTTTCTTAGGAAACTCATGCGTAATGATGCGCCGGCCATTATCCCTACTCGTTGCCTCGGCGAAGAATAGAGCTCCCTTGTACGATGCTGGTATCCAGCTATCTCGGAAAGGAAGATGTATGTCACGGATAGTCGACATCAGTTAAAGTCTCGATTTGGTACCAGAGAGAGGCACTCCAAGCGCAGTCTCAACTGATCACTGTATCTAGCTGCCAGCCGGAAAATCTGCTCCCCCCGTAATACCACATCTTGGAGCCCCATTGCCCGGGCCTCCGATATCGCCTCCAGAGCTGCTGCCTCGATTGACTCCGCTGCTCGGAGTGCCACCTTAGTCTCCTCCAGATCCAACGCTACCTCCTGGTTCGAGATTGGCCAACCGCGTTCCATCTCACCCTCCTCAATCGTTAGGACGTTGTAGCGGAGGACCTTGCTGCGCCGGCTCCATCTGCGTTTGCCGATTGACGACGGTCTTCTTGAACAGGCCCTCACCCTCCATTGTGGCAGTGGTGCCTTTAGGCGCGTTGATGTTTGCGGTCAGGGTACCTGAGCCGTTGACCTCGACTTGCTGCTTGCTCTTAGCGTCGACCGTGCGTCTGTTCGCATCGATCGCCGCTTTCTGGTTCTCCTCCTCGGCGAACTTCTGGGCGTCGGCGTAAGTGAACTGGGCACGACGCCGAGACCCCTTCCAATAGTTGTAGATCTCGCTACGCGCCGCTCCGGGTGGGAAGATGCGCCCTGGTCCTCCTGCGTTTGGATCACCAGGCATCCCTTGGTCTGTACGGCCTTGGATGATGTTCGAGCCGCCGACGACATCGTTGATCTGCGACTGATACTTCGTGGCTGCAGCTGCACTGATGCGTGTGCGTTGGGCTGCGCCTCGGTTGATCGGTCCGTAGAAGCCAGAGTGCAGTTCGTCTTTGATCGAGTAGCCGGGTACCTTCTTGCGGATCATAGACACGCGGTTGAACAGAGCCTCGACCGTTGCTCGGCCGCCTCCCTCTGTGGCCATCATCTGG
>Ga0318510_10000207_pt1 | contig 9502 bp, 10 predicted proteins | sample GRESIP171b2f17_FD_203680 | JGI IMG/M metagenome (GOLD analysis project Ga0318510, IMG submission 203680) | Tropical soil microbial communities from Luquillo Experimental Forest, Puerto Rico - GRE.SIPMG.171b2f17 | ecosystem: Environmental > Terrestrial > Soil > Tropical forest > Bulk soil...
AGGAATAGTCCACATTCGCTGAGCGCCGTTTTCGCACCAGTCGCACGCGATCTAGCCGCCAGGATGAAAGGAAGCGGCAGCAATGCATTGGCCATGGCAAAGCCTCCTAACACTCGCGCTCCGATTGCCAGCCCAACGCCAATTCCGCACAGCGCGACAGTCGCCGGTGTCGCGCGCGGATATTCTAAAAAAGCGCGGACCAGTCCGAGCAGCGCAATCGCCATGACTGCAGCGAACGGTCCATCCTTGGCGTTGATGAACATATGGCCGTAATAAAGCGGGCAGGTGGCGAGGAGGACGAGCCCCTACAGACCGGCAAGCGGTCCGCCAAGGCGTCGCCCGAGGCGCCACGCCGCGAACAGCCCAACCACTCCCACCGCCGCGCCAATGAGGCGCCGCGTTTCGAACAAACCGAACGGAAGAATTTTAGCGGCAAGCGTTGCCAGAATGTCAAAGCCGCCGCCGTACATGTAGAGGTTGACAAACGAAAGCGCCCGCTGGTCGGAAAAGTTCGATTGATAGAGCGAGACCAGAAGCGCGCCATATTGCGAGTGCGTGTAGTCGTCCCAGCCCAGGCCGTAATCGCGAAATGTCGCCAACGCGATCGCGGCAATAATCCCGAGCACTCCAATTGCCAGCCCATCTAGCCAAGGCGCGGATTGTTCAGCGTTCGATGGTGGGCGCAGCGAGGTGGCCGCAGGTTGATGCAAGGTGGGCCCCGGTCCAAATCTACGGCTCAAGTCATGAAGAGCATCGGCGGCCCTGACAATGCGTCAATGCGCAGCGATGTTGAGTCGAACTCACGTTGGCTTGGCGGTGCCGCGCCGGAATGCAAGAAGCGGGGCCGCAAGCCCCGCCTACAAGACCGTTCGCGGCACAAGTTCGCTATTTTATCGCCGCCTCGAACATCTCGCCAACGTGGTCCCAATTTACCAAGTGGTCGAAGAACGCTTTCAGGTAATCCGGCCGGCGATTGCGATAATCGATGTAATAGGAGTGTTCCCATACATCGCAGCCGAGAATAGGCTTGGCGCCGTGCACGAGCGGATTCTCGCCATTCGGCGTTTTCATGATCGTCAGCTTGCCGTCCTTTACCGCGAGCCAGCACCATCCTGAGCCGAATTGCGTCACGCCAGCCTGGATGAGGTCTTCTTTGACCTTGGCCAATGGACCAATGTCCGAGGTGAGCTGCTTTTCAAGCTTGCCTGGCAGTTTGTCGCCGCCGCCACCCTTCTTCATCCATTTCCAAAAGTGAATGTGATTGAAATGCTGGGCCGCGTTATTGAAGAGGCCGGGATTCTTGCCGAACGTACCCTGGACGACTTCTTCGACTGGTTTGTTCTCCCATTCGGTGCCTTTGGCCAGATTGTTGCCGGCGTTCACATAGGCCTGGTGATGTTTGTCGTGATGGAATTCAAGAGTCTCGCGCGACATATGCGGCGCGAGCGCATCATACGGATAGGGAAGATCGGGCAGGGTGAATGCCATCGGTATGCTCCTCAATGTGGACTTGACCGGGGCTGGATATGCCGTTGCAACCGCCGGGAAACGGCAAAGGTTCCTCTGGATAGGAACAAGTCATAGGACCAAGTCAGGGGTCTCGGCAACGTCCTGGTTTTATCGCCCGAAACCACTGCGCAGAATAACGCTTGCATGCCATGGCGGCGTCGTCACAATACCGACGCAAATTGGTCGGCGGCGCCCCGCGGCCAGGGGATGGGCGTATGTACTTGCTTTTGTTAGTGTTTGGTGTGGTTATCGGCGCGGCGGGAGTAGTCCTTACAGTTTCCGGCGTGTTGCTGCGCGATGGCACCTTTGATGCCGCTGTGCTTACGCCCGGCATTGTCGCGCTCCTTGGCGGGCTGTTGCTGATCGGGCTCGGGGTTGGACTGCGGACGCTAAAGCGTATCGAGCAAGCGTTGACGTCGCGGCCAATGCCACGCGTAGTCGGTGCGTCGGACAGTCCGAAATCTCCCGAAGTTAGCGACACATCAACGGGGCCCGCACCGGTTGCGTTCGCCTCGCAGGCAACGCGCGAGTCTCAACCTGGCGCGGCTGCGCAGGTGGCGAGCGAAGCGGAGAGCAAGGCGCCCGCGCCTGATAACGATAAGGCGTCGCAACCGGCGCCCACGATCGTGCTTTCGGCGCTCGAAGCGAATGCCAACGCGGATGCGCAGCGCGCCGGCAAAGCTGGAAACGGAACAGCTGGCCTGCGGCTCTCGACGCCTGCACGGTCTGCAACTCCAAACGAGCGGCAAAGCGGGCCGGCCTTCGATGCGTTATGGCCGAAAGGACCGCGCCCCTCGCGCGTGGCCCAGGTCACGCCGGCAGCGACCCAGACGCCGGGCGCGGAGCTAGTTCAACCGCAGCAAAATGCTGCGCAGACCGCGGCGGCAGCATCTCACGCAAATACAGTGACATCTCACGCAAATGACGGCGACGCGATCGCGGACGTATCGATCCTTAAATCGGGCGTCGTCAACGGAATGCCATACACGTTGTATTCGGACGGATCGATCGAAGCTCAGTTGCCCGAGGGTACACTGCGTTTCGGCTCGATCACCGAGCTACGCAATCACATCGAACCAAGCGCTTGAGATGAAACGCTCGGCTCGCGCCGGCATCGCTAGGCCGCCGCGGCCAGCGCAGTGCGGGCGTCAGAGCGAATGCGCTCGACCATGGAGCGAAAGCCGTTCGATCGCTGCGGCGTAAGATGTTCGCGTAAGCCCATGCCTTCGAATAATTTGACCGCATCGACGCCCAGAATCTCTCTTGCGCTTTTGTCCGAATAAATCGCGAACAAGATGGCGATCAATCCGCGCACGATATGGGCATCGCTGTCGCCAGCAAAGCTCAGGACCGGTCCGCCCGCGCCATTCGGACGCACGGTTGTATCGAGCCAGACCTGGCTGGCGCAGCCCTGAACCTTGTTGGCGTCGCTGCGCGCGACCTCCGGCAACGGCGGCAGCTCACGGCCCAATTCAATGAGATAGCGATAGCGGTCATCCCAGTCGTCCAGGATGCTAAAATTGCCGATGATCTCGTCGATGTCAGCCATCTTACCGAAGCTCAACGCAGCTCTCATGTCGGCCTTTATATAGAGAGCAATGGCGGAGAGGTCGATACGTGAGTGGAAGCCGGCGGCGTGACTTCAGGCGGATTGCGGCGAAGGAGTTACAAAATCACACCGCGTGTCGGGCATCCTTGCGCGGCGCTGGACCTCGCCACGGCGCGGAGAGATCAGTCGGAGTGAGCGTATTCTGTGAGTCCTTATCGGCAACCGCGGCATCGGCGCTCGGTTTGCCATCGCGGCTGGCGTTACCGCTGGCTGCTTCTTTCCGCTTCAGGCTGTCTGTCACGAACTCGTAGAGCATCCTCGCCCCCGCCTGAGCTCTAGAGCCAAGCTGGTTCGCCACGTGGGAGCCGACGGTGCAGGCGTCGGGCTGACGCGCGCAGAATTGCCGCAAGTCGCCTACGGTCGCAGACGCGGCGGAAATGGCATCAGACGCCGCGACCTGGCTGCCTTGAGGCTGCTGTGACGCGCCACTCGGCAACAGGATCAGCACGAGGCCGAGCCAGAACGCCATACGCAACAGAAAGAACATGACACCCAAATCCCCTGCGGCACATCTTACCGCAGATGCAACGCTAGCAGCGAGCTTTGAAATCGGCGTTGCCGCGCCCGCTAGAGTTTTGTCCAAAATTGAGGAAAATACGCCGCAAATTTTCCGAAAATCGGAAAAACTTTATTTACCTTAATATTCGAGAAAATCGGGCTCCACTCCAGAGTGCTCACTGGCCGTGACCGCTGGTTTGTAGCGCATTCCCGCGGGCTTCGATGCACACTGGCCTCGCCGTCGGCTACGCCGCGCAAACTACGCGGGCGACTGCAATTGCACGAAGATTACGAAGGCGCAACGCGTTTTAGCGTTCGCTTAAGCGGGTTTTGCGACCATTGGTCAAGTTTAAGGCATTGGGGGCGTGTCGAGCGTGCCTAGGCGACGGCATCAGACGTTTATTGCGCGTGCGGCGGGCACAGCCGGCGAATTGACGCTTGCGCTCTGGACCCCAATTGCGCGCCGCCCGGTGGATTCGGTTGCCATCATCACGGCCGTCGCGACGGCTCTCATTATTGTGGTGAATGCCATTTTCCTGCAGTCGAGCGTGAGGGCACCTCCGTTTGTCGAGGCCAAATCGTCGAGCGGCAGGAGCGATTCACTCAAACCGCTCGTGACGGGTAGTCCCGGGCGTCCGGCCGCGGCACCGGTCGTACCGCTGCCTGTTGCGGCGCGGCGCAATGACGCGATCACCGAGCTGATTGGTCCGTCAGCGCGAATCGCTGCCGTGCAACGGGCCTTGTCTGAATACGGCTATGGCCAGATCAAGGCATCCGGAATAATGGACAACGCGACCAGCGCGGCGATCGCAAAATTCGAACGCGATCACAACCTGCCGAGCACCGGTCGAGTTTCCGATCGCCTCCTCAAGGAGCTCGCCGGTATGGTTGGGCACCCGATCGAATAGTCGCGCATTCAAAAAGCGTGCATTCCACCTCATTTCCGATGCCTGCCCCGCAGGCCATTCACTTGCAACTTTGGCGCGGATTGGCAAAAACCGCTCCACAGGAGCGAGCGCGACCATGCGTCTCAAATCCGCCCTTTGGGTCGCCGCCTATTTGCGCCGCTGCCAGGTCGAGGGCACTTCCGCGGTGGTGCGCCGGCGCGGTGCCGAAGAAGCCGGCGCCATTTTTGTGCGCATCTGCCGGCTCGATGGGACATCGGAACTGTTTGGGCCTGCGCCGCAGAGCGCACTTGAGGCCGGCGCCACCGACCGCATGTTCGCGGCCAGCTTGACTTCACAGCCGGCGCCCGATGCGGAGATCGAGGCCTATTTGGCGCGCGAGACCAAATTCGATCCCGACCTGTGGATCGTCGAAGTCGAAGATCGCGCCGGAAGGAATTTCCTCAACATCGTCCGCTGAACGTCCGAAATTGTCCACCACATTGCAGGCCAGGGCTAAGACGCATCGCGCCTTTCCGCCGCTGATTGGATCGAAGCGCCATGATGCGCCAGCGGCTTTGGCTCGCGGCGATGCACGGTCAAATTGTCATCCCACAACAGCGAACGATGCCGCTCAGCCGGGCGCTGCGTTGTCGGTAATGATTGCCAGATCGCCACCATGTGCTCGGCGGTCGCAACTGGCAATTCATGGTGGAGTTCAGCAAGCGACTGCACGCGTGCCACCGAATGACCAGTATCGACGAACAGTAGGATTCGATAGAGCGCGCCGCGGCGAATATTGAGCGCCTTCGCAGCCGTGACAATGGGTTCGCCGAAATCGTCATCGGCCATGCGCCGCGCTTGCGCGCGGGAAATCTGCAGCGCTTGCGCCAGATGTTGAGCGAATGCTTCGCGATTGCGGGACAAAACTGCGGCCTCAAGTCGCTCGGCAATGCTCCCATCGCGGGGCAGTCTCATGCGGCCGGCTGGAAATGGGGCAATGACATCTAGGTTCAAAAGGATAAGGCGCCGCTCATCGGGATTTGCCGCGAGGAATAGTTCGTTGAGTTCGCCTGCGAGCCCCTCGGCAATTGCTGCTTCCCGATTAAGCGCTGTTTCAACCGCCGCCGAACCCGGGGAATGCCCTGCGCCGCCAAGGCTGGGCATGTTGCCGGCAAGCCGCTCCATGACTTGCCTTGGCGGCGATCGGTACCGCGTTAGGCGCTCCGCTACGGCAGTACGTGTGCCGGTATCGACCACATCGAGGAGACGCAGCGCGAGTTCGGTGTAATGGCGCTCTTCGTCTGCCGTGTGCGTCGGTTTTTGCACGTAAAGCTCCGTCAGCGCGCGCAACAGAGTTGGGCGCGTTTCGGTGCCGCCCGGCAGTCCGAAATGGGGGAGGTGGTCCAACCTCCAAGCTAGCCGCAATGAACTTGCGCTCTCCATGATCGACGGCGATGGCCCGTTGAGAGGAAGACAGTGACTAAAGCTAAGACGCCGCCGTTAGCAGAGCGTTAACCTTGCATAGCGCTTAATCGCGAGCGTGCCGTTACCGCGCATTTGAGCATCATGCTCTGGCCGGTGGCAGAGGAAGCGGCTGGTGGGCACCGTTATAAAATTTCCGGACGAAGGACGCATCGTGCGCTTCGGCCGCGCGATCGATGAATCTGCGACGATCATCATTTTGCCGGTGATCCGGATCGACCGATATCCCGATCGCTACGATGGGATCGAACCCCAGACGCAGCCGCCCGCCGAGAGCGGCGGTCGACGACGGGCCAGGCGTCGCTGACGGCAGTGCATTACCCGCTGTGCGGACGCGCACCCGTCCCGACTGGGCGAACGAGTTACTGCGCCGCCTGAATGCCGCAAGTTGCGGCCGCAAGCGTCCGTCGCGCCATTGACATCAGGCCAGGCTCCGGCGCTAGAGCGCGCAGTACGATGAGGCCCATCGTTGTTGGCGATTCGATAATGAGCCGGTCGGCGGCGGTGACTTCCTCATCCTCGGGCACCTGCGCGTGCTGTGCAGCGGTCATGAGGTCGAGTTCGATCGTCCGGCGGCCGGCGGCACGATCGTTGATCGCGTAATAGGCGACGCTGCGGCGTGTGTAGAAGACGGATGTGTAGGCCTGACTGACCGGTGCGGTCAGCTTGAGCGATCCGCCGGTGAGGTCATAGCGGCACACCGCCGTTGCAAAAGCCGGATCCATGAATGGCATGATCTCGGCTCCCGTCTGCGGCTGCGCGAGCGGAACCATGGTGTTGACGGGAGTGAGCGACGCGAGGCGTGAATAGGCATCCTGTTTTGCAGCCCGCGGCATTGCCAGCACGGTCGAGAGGTGCACGATACCGCCGAGCAGAATCGCCGCAAGTATCCACAGTAGACCGCGAACCATCAGCAACCCTTTCGCTCGATTGCCGGCATGGGACCTTCCTTGGCCGTGCGGGTGGCGACGCCGATCGCTGTATCGTAGAGCCGCCACACCAACATGAATTGTTCGATCCCGCCTGTCGGTAGCCAATTTCCGGAGCGTGCCAAGGGGGCAACCGCTATGGTGAATCGACCGTCATTATCGCGGGCGATTTCCTCGCTGGTAAATCCGTGCCGGTCGATCGCATTGGCCACCAGCCGTCCTTCCGGAGTGTAGAGCGTCACGGTCCAATATCGCGCCGGTGGCGTCATGCCACTGATGCTGAATGTGCAGCGTCCATCAAACGCGTGCCCGCGATCGTCGGTGTGCGCATAAAAAGCAATGCCGTCACCCATGCCGGTCGGCAATTCGCCGGTCCTTGCGATCGTAGCGCGAGCGTACGGGTCAATGTCGGCTGATCCGCTCTTCGGCCACGCCGTCCAGGCGCCGATCGTCAGCGCTCCAAAGGCGATCCCGCGCGTCAACGTCAACCAGGTCGCACCGAGTCCAATCGCGGCGGCGATCAACAAAGTGAAGCATGAACCGAAGAGAAGGCGCATGAATGGCCGCGTTTGTCTGTGTTGTTCGGAATCCGGCGCTCAGTCGCCGCGAGAACTGGCGCCACCGTCGCGACCGGCTGCGGTCGTGAAGGTGCCTGCTCCGCCCCCGGTATCTGTGTTCCTGGCGCCGTCGAGCGCACTAACCGACCCCTTTGTCGCAGCTTGCGAAGAAATCATGTGAACCGCGTCATCTAGCATCCGCTCGACATGAAGAAGAGCCTCGGTCCCCTTCCGCGTCAGGAGCACCGCGTGCGGCTGCTCGCTGCCCTTGAACGAGGAGTCGGCGATGGCCGGCGCGTGTTGAGGCGCTGGTAGGCCCGGCAGAGGCCGCAGCTCTACGCCCTGATGGGCGTACGCCATGATGTTGTGCCATGTCGCCGCCGGTAGCGTGCCGCCAGTCATACGTTTGGTCGGCGAATAATCGTCATTGCCCATCCAAACCGCGCCGACAAAGTTTCCGGTGTAGCCGACGAACCATGCGTCGCGCCAATCGTTGGTGGTGCCGGTCTTGCCACAGGTGGGGACGCCGTCGAGCTCCGCGCGCCGTCCGGTGCCGTTTTCAACGACCGAGTTCATCATTTTGATCATGTCCATTGCCACTTCAGGACTGATCACCTGTTTCGGCTTCGGCCCGTCACGATCAAAGCGCCACACCAATTGGCCGGAATCGGTTCGCACTTCGAGTGCCGCGTGAGGTACGACCGCTCGGCCGAGATTGGGGAAGGTGGCGTAGGCGATGGCGTGCTCGAACACGTAGACTTCATCTGCACCGATTGGCAATGAAGGCGTATCGGGCAGCGGCGAATGAATGCCGAAATTGCGCGCGGTCTGCACGATCATGGCCCGGCCCAGCTTGGGATTGCCGTTGCCAAGCATGATCGACAATTTGACCGGAATGACGTTGATCGAATGGGTGATGGCTTCGAGTAGCGTCACCGAGCCGGAATAGCCACCGGAATAATTGTGCGGACACCAATTGCCAATGCATACCGGTGAGTCGGTGACGACCGAGGTCGGCTTGAAACCATTGGCCAATGCTGTGGCGTAAACATACGGTTTGAAAGAAGAACCGGGCTGGCGCAGCGCGTCGGTCGCGCGATTGAACTGGCTCGCGCCATAGTCACGTCCGCCGGTCATGGCGCGTACTCCGCCATCGAGGTCGCCGATCACGGCGGCCACTTGGCTCGCGCCATAGTCACGGCCGTATTGGCGCAACTGGGATTCGGCTTCGCGCTCGACATAATGCTGCAGATTGCTGTCGAGCGCCGTACGCACGACGAACGAGCGCGACGTCACCGACTTGGGCAAGGTATCGACGAGCTTGCGCATCTCATCGAAGGCCCAGTCCAGGTAATAATTCGGTGCATCTTCGATGGCGCGATCGATCGGCGTCGCTGGATTGCGCCGCGCGCCATAGACCTGCCCTTCGGTCATGAATCCGTTCTCGACCAGATTGTCGAGCACCACATTGGCGCGCGCGCGCGCCGCCGGTAGATTGATGAGCGGTGAAAATTTGGTTGGAGCTTTGAACAGGCCGGCGATCATCGCAGCCTCGGCCAAATTCAGATCGCGGACCGATTTGCCGAAATAGTACCGCGCTGCGGCATCGACGCCGAACGCGCCGCCGCCGAGATAGGCGCGGTCGAGATAGAGCTTGAAAATCTCGTTCTTGGGTAGATGCGCTTCGAGCCATAGAGCCAGAAAAGCTTCGTTGATCTTACGCTCATAAGTGCGTTCGTTGGAGAGGAACAGGTTTTTCGCCAGCTGCTGCGTGATGGTCGAGCCGCCCTGAACAACGCCGCCAGCTTGGGTATTCGTGACAAAGGCGCGGAATACGCCTTGGATGTCGATGCCAAAATGCTCGTAAAAACGGCGATCCTCTGTCGCCAGCACAGCCTTGACCAGATGATCCGGAAACTCTTCCAGCGGCACTGACTCGCTATGCTTGATGCCGCGGCTGCCGATTTCATTGCCGTAGCGGTCGAGGAAGGTCACCGCCAGATCGGATTTCTTCAGCCAATCGTCATCTGA
>Ga0318510_10000221_pt1 | contig 9397 bp, 9 predicted proteins | sample GRESIP171b2f17_FD_203680 | JGI IMG/M metagenome (GOLD analysis project Ga0318510, IMG submission 203680) | Tropical soil microbial communities from Luquillo Experimental Forest, Puerto Rico - GRE.SIPMG.171b2f17 | ecosystem: Environmental > Terrestrial > Soil > Tropical forest > Bulk soil | place...
CACGAGGGGTTGGAGATCGACCGGGTGGTATTCGATGCGCTCGTCGCACTGCGCGCGCGGCAAGGATAGCGCTGGGGCGGCATATTTTCTGAGCCCTTTGGCTACCGCGCCTGTCGCTCAATCCTCCGAAATCCGCGCCGCTACGGAGCCGCCCCCTACAAGGGCCTCGCCTTTTGCGCCGGCTGGCCGGCCAGGGCGCTCGGACTTGAAGTGCCGCCGGGTTTGCTGACCGCGGCCGACGAGGTGATCGAATAAGAAAACGTGTTGCAGTGCGAATGTCTGCTTTTGGCACAAAGCAGACATATCGAGTGGATTCGCGCCTGTCCGCTTTCGGAGCGAAGCGGACAAGCCGAGAGCGTCGGGAGCGCGCCGATCTAACGACAATGACCCAAAGCGGATATGAGCGGCCACGTTTGTTGCGATGCCACGGCTGTAACCGTCCCGAAAAAATTAAGGCTCGGTACGCTGATGCCTCATGGTTTTGCACGATTATGGTTAGGATTACCAAGCCTGCCGGGTCTGGGGCTCATTTCCAATTGTTATCGGATGGACCCGGCAAGGAGGGGCCGCTAGGGGAAAACTAGCGGCCCTTTGTGCATTATGAAGTCTTGGACCTGGAAGCCCCGGAAGAGTCCAAAAATGAGTATCGGACGAAGGGTAGTCCTTGGAAGTTGCAAGTGGTCAACTGCCTGCGTTCTGGTGCTCATCCGAGCGGCCCCAGTGGTTCTGATAATTTTTGCTTTCTTGCTTCCTGCGAACGCGCAGTTTTGGGGAAATTCATGGGGCGGGCGCCAGCAGCGACCGCAGCAGCCATACAGCCCTTATGCGCAGCAGCCGTACAATTCCTATGGGGGGTTCGGGGGTGGTCGCCAATGGGGCTATGGGGATTATCCCTCGTCCCCCCGCCAGAGGGAACAGCGCAGGGAACGGCCCAGAGAAGCCGAGAAGGAGCAGCCCCCGGATTATTCCCAGGCGCCGCCCGCCGCGCCACGCAAGGATGCCACGGTCAAGATTGTGGTGGTGGGCGATGCGAACGCGGATTGGCTTGCCTACGGGCTTGAGGATGCCTTTTCGGAGAAAACCGACATCGGCATCGTGCGCAAACATCGCACCGATTCTGGTCTCATCCGGTACGATCAGCGCCGCGATAGCGAATGGCCGCAGGTGGTGCGCGAGATCATCGCTGCCGAGAAGCCCCAACTCGTCATCATGATGATCGGAAACAACGATCGCCAGACTATCCGTGAGAAGGCACCGCCTCCCGCGCCGACGAACCCGCAGCCGGCAACAAAGCCAGACCAGGCAGGCCCGGGGCCGCCGCCGGACTTGGAGCGGCAGCCGGTCGAGCAACAGCATCCCCACCTGACGCCAGCACAAGCGCGCGAGGCGGCCTACGGACCGTGGGAGTTCCAGTCGGAAAAGTGGGAGCACGCGTACATCAAGCGCGTCGACGCCACCATCGCGGCATTGAAAAGCGGCGGGGTTCCGGTCATCTGGGTCGGTCTACCCTCCCAGCGCGGCACAGACGCCAGTGCTGACTCGTCTTATCTTAACGAAATTTACCGCAGCCAGGCTGAGAAGGGAGGAATTGCCTATGTCGATATTTGGGACGGCTTTGTCGATGAGGAGGGGAAGTTCTCGCCACAAGGACCGGATCATCTGGGACAGACTCGCCGATTACGTACGAGCGATGGTGTCTATTTCACCAAGTTCGGCGCCCGCAAGCTTGCCCTTTACGTCGAGCGCGAAATCGAGCGCAGCCTTAACACTCAAAGAGTTCCGGTGGCGCTGCCAGTAGCCGTCGAGCCAGAGCACGCGGGCAGGAAAGGCAAAGCCGGTGGATCGGTCCGGCCTATGGCCGGTCCGGTGGTACCCCTTACAGGCTCGAATGTCGGTTCCGAACAGGGGCTGCTAGGAGGACCCGGCGAAAGTCCGGCGGCGACCGTTGGGCTGAGCGCGGGTGAAGCGGCCGTGGCGCCGAACGGACGCGCCGACGATTTCAGCTGGCCGCGTGGCGTGGTCAATGTCGAGCAGGCCGCGGTTGAGCCGGCGGCGCCTGACACCGCGGCACCGGACGCCGGCGCCACATCCGCCAAGCCCGCCCAACGCAAGTCGGTGATGGATGCTTATGCCGCTCAAACGGGCCGCGAGCAGAAGCCGGCCCAGCGCCGGGCGCGACCTCGTCTCACTCACGATCCTTGGACGTACGAGCGCCCGAACGTTTCGTTCTCCGGATCGAGTGGCTGGTAGACACGATCCCCTAATTTGTCCGCTTTCCGCGCAAAGCGGACATATGCTCGCGCCCACTCTGATCGCCGCCGACGCGAATGACCCAAAGCGGACATCCAAGCGGGACTCCATCTATCCATTCCTGAGAGGGGAGACAGGTCGGACGGTAAGGGCAAGCTGAGCTGGCCGAGCCGAATTTCCGCATTCACGGTCCATCGCACATCAATGGAATTCGGCACGGCCGCCCGGCGGGGGCGAAAAGCCGAGATCACCACGCGCAATTACCGCCTCACGTCCGCCATATCGTTCCAGCTGCTCCGCCTGTCGTTTCTTCGCGCGCGCATCCACATCTTCTGGAGAGAGCAGGGCCCGCAGCTTCCGCTCGCATTCGCTAAGCACAGCGGCGTAACCGGCATCTGCCGCAAGGTCCGATGTTTCATCCGGGTCTGCTTGGAGATTGAAGAGCTGTGGAGGATACTTCACGTAATGGACGTATTTGAATGCACCGTTACGGATGGCAAAAGCGCCCGTCGTGGAGCCCATCCCATGATACTCGCTTAGCACCGTGCGATTTGGCCGCTCGCCTTGAGCAAGCCGTCCGATCGAGATACCTGGGTGGTCCGGCTCGACATGCCGTTGGGTCGGCTGACCAACGCATTCGAAAACGAACGGATAAACGTCAACTAGATTGGCGGGCGTGTCGATTACGCCCCCTTCCGGAAAGCCTTCGCCGGCTGCAATTAGAGGGACTCCGCAGGTTTCCTCGTAGAGCGTCGACTTTCCCCAGAGCCCGCGTTTGCCCACGGCGTCTCCGTGGTCGCTTGTATAAATGACACGGGTGCTTTCGGCGAGCCCTGATGAAGAGAGCGCGTCAAATACCTTGCCGACCTGCTCATCCATGAAGCTGCAGAGACCGTAGTAGCCGGCAACGGCGCGGCGAATATCGGTCGGCGACTCGAAATAGTCATCGAAGTTGAAGGACTTCGCGTAATCGCGGATGAACGGGTGATCGGGACGCTCGCTTCGTTCATAGAACAGCGGCATCGCGAGATTTGGGTCGTCGAAGTAGTGATAGAAGTGCTCTGGTGGCGCTGTCAGCGGGTAGTGCGGCGAAACGAAAGACACAAAGAGCACCCAGGGCTTATCCGTGTGGCTCGGCGCCCTTTCTCTCAGCCAGACCTGCGCGCGAACTGCGATATCGCGATCATATTGGGTGTATGGCGATTCTCCCGGTCCTGCCATGCGGGCCATCTTGTAAGCGGCGCCTCGAACTGGAAGATCGTCTCTAATCAAGCCCAGTAGGTCGCCTTTGCCTTCGATGACTTGCATCGGAATGATTGACTCCGAGAATCCGCAATCGTCCTCATCTGAGCGAAAGTGTAGCTTTCCGATCGAGACCACGTGATGTCCCGCTCCTCGAAGTCGATGATGCCAACTCGTGACAGAACCATCATAGGGATCAGCATTGTCCCAGAACCCAATCTGATGAATGTATTTGCCTGTAGCAAACGAGGCGCGAGCTGGAATGCAGACAGGCGACGGCGTCCAGCACCTCGCGAAGCGCGTGCCTCGTGCCGCAAGCCGATCTAGATTCGGGGTTTTTACGAGCGCGTGTCCGTAGCAGCCCATCAACGTACGGCTATGCTGATCCGACATGATTATCAGCAGGTTCTTTGGCCGCATTCACGGCCTCAGGGACAACAGTACGGCAAATCGCCTCATACCGTTACCTCGTCTTTTAACCAAATGGGCCAGCTAAGGGATCTCGCGATTCGCGGAACCGATATCGTGGGAATATCCCGTTGGGAGCGCTGAACCTTCAAGAGTTATTCCGGCTTGATACCCGCGGCCTTAATGATTGGCCACCATTTCTCGATCTCAGCCTTCTGCAGCGCGCCGAGCGCCTCCGGCGTCTGCTGCTCGCGGGGTGGAATCTCCTGGACGATTTCGGCGAACCGCTGACGAACCCCCGGACTGGCCAAAGCAGCAACAACGGCGGCATTGAGTTTGGCGACAATTTCCTGCGGCGTTCGTTTGGGTACCCAAAGCCCTTGCCAGATCGAAACATAAAATCCCGGCAGTCCCGCCTCGTCCACCGTCGGAATGTCAGGTGCTGCTGCCAAGCGGGTCTTACCCGTAACAGCATAGGCTCTGATTTTGCCAGCACTTACCTGCGGCAGAGAGTTCGTCGCCTGGTCGATCATGAAGTCAAGCTGCCCTGCCAACATATCCTGCATTGCGGGCGCGACACCGCGATAGGGCACAAACTGAAAGCGAGTGGCTGTTTCTTTCTGGAAATAAATGCCCGCGATATGTTGAGGACTTCCAGCGCCAGCGGTTCCTTGTGTTGCCTTCTCGGGGTTGGCCCTGAGCCAAGCAATCAATTCCCTCAAGTTCTTTGCCGGCAGCGTGTTCCTGGAAACGATAAGCGGCGTACCCGTTGCTATCCAGCACAACGGCGCGAGATCGTTGAGCAAGTCGTATGGTAGCGCGTAAATTGCTCCGTTGGTGACGTGGCTACCCCACTGCCCAATACTGATCGTGTAACCATCGGCAGCTGCGCGGACAACCCGGCCAACCCCAATGCTACCTGCAGCACCTGTCACGTTCTCGATGATGACGGGGTGACCAAGTGGTGCACGCATGCCCTCGGCCACGACTCGTCCGATCGTGTCTGTAGGGCCGCCTGCAGCAAATGGCACGACTATCGTGATTGGCCGCATAGGAAACGTCTGCGCCCTTGCCATGTGCGACACGGGAAGGACAGCGGCAGCTCCTGCCAGATGCAGAAATTGACGGCGTGCAAGTTGCATTTCTAGTGGCCCACTGTGGCGCAGGGAACTCTTAGTCAAAGCTAAACAATTTGCTGGTGGCACGGAAGTGGAGCGATGTCCGTTCCTGGCACTCAACGGACATATCGAGAGCTCGCGATGTCCGCTTTCGGGGGCAAAGCGGACACCATTTGCTCATTCTGAGCTTTTCCGCTTTTGACCCAAAGCGGACATAAGGGACTTAAATCCCGCCCGGGGTGTTGCTGGCGTTACTGTTACAGGGGCACGATCACGCTCTGCGCTGTGCCGGTCATTTCGATGCAGCGCCATGTCGAAGGCCGGTGCGGGACGGAATTCGGACCGCTGAAGGTTTCATAAATGCCGACCGTGTGGAAATGCGCTGTCTGGCCACGGGCCACGTCGATGAACGGTAGAAAGAAGCCAAAGCGCTCACCGCCTGTGTCGATGGTGAGGATCAGAGCGACCGACACCATTCGTCCAAGACCGGTGTCTTCGGATAGGACTTCGTTGGGCTTGAACTTCTTCTGGAAAGCCCCGGCTGTGTACACCAGTGCGGGAATAGCTGCGCTTGCGCCGACCGTGTAGTCTACTTCGACGCCTGGACCCTTTAGCACGAACTTGTTCGCGGCCATCGCATCTCTCCTTTTATTCGTTATTTCCAAGATAGATGGGTGGTTCTCTCCACCCACGCCCAGCAAAATTATTTCAGGGATCGGTTGAGAGGCGTGAGGTAGTTCACCGTTGGCAAAAGTTAATCTAGGGGTGACCTGCCTGGCGCGCTCGCTATGTCCGCTTTCGGGGGTAAAGCGGACGTGATGTGCTCGTTTTGAGCCTTTCGGCTTATGACCCAGTGCGGACGACGTGCCAATCAAGTCGGCCGTTGTTCCGTGTGCTATTCTGCATGGCGACTTTGATTGAGGTCTCGTCTTAGCCATGGCCGATCCTGGCGCAGGGGAGAAGCTCAAGGTTTTCATCTCCTATTCGCGGAGGGATTCTGCCGCGTTCGCCGACGAACTGATGGCGGGACTCGAGGTTGCAGGCTTCGCGCCGTTCCTAGACCGCCACGACATCGCGGCTGGCGAGGACTGGGAAGCGCGCCTCGGCGGTTTGATTGCGCAATCCGACACGGTCGTATTTGTCATCTCGCCGGAAGCGATCAAGTCTGAGCAGTGCACGTGGGAGGTGGACCGCACACTAGAACTGTCAAAGAGGCTCTTGCCGGTTATCTTCAAGTCGGTTCCCGATCACGACATCCCCGAAAAACTTAGGCGGTTGCAATTCGTGTCCTTCGACAGCGGGACGGGATTTGCGCGGCCGCTGTCGCAGCTCGCCGAGGCATTGCGGGTGGACCTTGATTGGATTCGCGAGCACACCCGGCTCGGGGACCTCGCGAGGCGATGGGACGCACGCGGGCGCCCGGAATCGCTGCTTTTGCGCGGCGACGACCTCGACGCAGCAAAAGCATGGATGGCTGCCCGCAAGGCGGCGGCGCCCGAGATCACCGATGCCCAGCGTACCTTCGTCAGGACCAGCGATGAGGCCGAGACCTCGCGGCTTGGTAGGGAGCGCGCACAATTGAGACGCAGTGCGCGGCTGCTCTGGGCGGTCGCGTCACTGGTCTTGCTTTGGTTCGGCTATGTGTTGTGGAAGGACTATGACGTGGCCCGGCGCGAACTCAACGTCTTCACAGCCCGTGCCACGGACGCATTGAATGATGAGCAGTTCGATCGTGCCATGCGTTACGCGCTCCAGGTCTATCCAGCCCGCGGTGACCTCCCTTGGATAACTCCGTTCTCCACCGAACTAGAAGGCAAGCTGGCGGGCGGGGCGCTCTCCACGCGGTTGCACCGCCAGCTTAATGGGCACTCGAAGCCGGTCAAAACCGCGGCGTTCAGCGGTGATGGCAAGCTGGTGGTGACGGCGTCTGACGACAACACCGCGCGCATCTGGGATGCGGAGAGCGGCAGGGAGATCGCCGTCCTCAAAGGCCATACTGACAACGTGCTTAGTGCAGCATTCAGCGGCGATGGCAAGCGGGTGGCGACGGCGTCTAGAGACAGCACCGCGCGTATCTGGGATGCGGAAAGTGGCAAGGAGATCGCCGTTCTGAAAGGTCATGACGGCGCCATCTATAGCGCGGCGTTCAGCGCCGACGACAAGCGCTTGGTGACAATGTCTGACAGGACCGCGCGCATCTGGGATGCGGAAAGCGGCAACGAGATCGCCGTCCTCAAAGGCCATACCGACGGCATGGATAGCGCGGCAATCAGCGGCGATGGCAAGCTGGTGGTGACGGCGTCTGAGGACGCGACCGCGCGCATCTGGGATGCGAAGAGCGGCAGGGAGATCGCCGTCCTCAAAAATCATGATAGCGCCCTGAATAACGCGACGTTCAGCGCCGACGACAAGCGGGTAGTGACCGCGTCTAGAGACAGCATCGCGCGTATCTGGGATACGAAGACCGGCAAGGAGATCACTGTCCTGAAGGGCCATGCGGGCCCCGTATCTAGCGCAGTGTTCAGCGGCGATGGCAAGCTGGTGATGACGGCGTCATATGACCTCACCGCGCGCATCTGGGATGCGGAGAGCGGCAACGCGGTCCTTGTCCTAAAAGGCCATACCGGGTCCGTGTTCACCGCGGTGTTCAGCGGCGATGGCAAGCGGGTGGTGACGGCGTCTGCCGACAGCACCGCGCGCATCTGGGATGTGGAGAGCGGCAACGAGGTCGCGCGCTTGTTGGCGCGCTTGGCTCCGAAGAGAGGCAAGAGCGGGGACATCGGGGACATCTTGGGTCTTCCGTGGGAAGGCAAGCAGATCGCCGTCCTGAAAGGTCATACCGACAAGCTGCATAGCGCGACGTTCAGCGCCGACGGCAAGCGGGTGGTGACCGCGTCTGACGACAGCACCGCGCGCGTCTGGGATGCGGGGGGCGGCACGGAGATGGCCGTCTTGAAAGGTCATGACGACATGCTTGGCGCAGCGTTCAGCGCCGATGATAAACGGGTGGTGACGGCCTCTAAAGACAAGACCGCGCGCATCTGGGATGCGGACAGCGGCAACGAGATCGCCGTCCTCAAAGGCCATACCGATTCCGTGAATAGCGCGGCGTTCAGCGGCGACGGCAAGCGAGTGGTGACCTCGTCTGAGGACAAGACCGCGCGCATCTGGGATGCGGGGGGCGGCGCGGAGCTCGCGGTCCTCGAAGGTCATACCGCCAAGGTGCATAGAGCGGCGTTCAGCGCCGACGGCAAGCGGGTAGTAACCGCGTCTTCCGACAAGACCGCGCGCATCTGGGATGCGGAGAACGGCACGGAGATCGGCGCCTTGAAAGGCCATGACCGCGAAGTGCGTAGCGCGGCGTTCAGTGCCGACGGCAAGCTGGTAGTGACAGCGGCTGTTTTCGACAACGTGCGTATCTGGAATGCGGAGAGCAGGAAGGAAATAGCCGTCATGAAAGGTCATCTCGTATCCAGCGCGGCGTTCAGCGCCGACGGCAAGCGGGTGGCGACCGCTTCTTGGGACGGTAAGGCCCGGATCTGGGATGCGGAAAGTGGCAAGGAGATCGCCGTTCTGAAAGGTCATAACATCATCGTCTATACCGCGGCGTTCAGTGGCGATAGCAAGCGTGTAGTGACCGCGTCTATGGACCACACCGCGCGCATCTGGGATGTCACTTGGGCAACGCTTATGCGCGACGACGCCCTGCGCGAGGGCGTTTGCGCCGAGAAACTGATCGGCGCGGCGCAGGAGTTCACTGACGGCGAGATGGAAGATCCGGTCCTACGCGGCATCGACAAGAACGATCCTATTGCGCGTAATCCGTGCCTGCGGCGCGGACCGCTGTCGCTCGACTACTGGACACGCCTGCCCGGCCAGCTCTGGCGTTCGACTCTCAGGCTTGCCAGATGAATTGAGCCAGTTGATGAAAGAGTGCAATTGTGGACGGCCGAACGCATCTGGAGGAATGACCGCTTTTGGCACAAAGCCGACATACCGAGACGATCTGCTGTTTGTCTGCTTTTGGGGTAAAGCGGACGTGGGCTGCGAACCCGCGCCGATGGTTCTCGCCGCTTCTGACCCAAAGCGGACATCGGGCGGATCAAAATCCCGCAGTGCAGCGGTCTCCTGCGGTACCGAGGTGTGCTATCCTTTCGGTGGGAAGCACGGGAGGCATCGGGCAAGTGAAACGGCGTGACTTCATCACGCTCGTCGGCGGTGCGGTAGCCGCTTGGCCGCTCGCGGCGCGCGCGCAGCAGGGCGAACGGATGCGGCGGATCGGTGTGTTGATGAATCTTGCGGAACGCGATCCGGAAGGACAGGCATGGTAAGCTCGCGCTGCTGTTGCACGCACAGACCACTTTCGTGAACCAGTGGAG
>Ga0318510_10000230_pt1 | contig 9231 bp, 6 predicted proteins | sample GRESIP171b2f17_FD_203680 | JGI IMG/M metagenome (GOLD analysis project Ga0318510, IMG submission 203680) | Tropical soil microbial communities from Luquillo Experimental Forest, Puerto Rico - GRE.SIPMG.171b2f17 | ecosystem: Environmental > Terrestrial > Soil > Tropical forest > Bulk soil | place...
ACGCGAACGTCGACCTCGCGGTCCGCGCGGTCCTGTTCGGCGCGGTGGGGACCGCGGGCCAGCGCTGCACGACCACGCGGCGCCTGATCCTGCAGAAGGGCATCGCGCCCGCGATCGTCGAGGCCCTGCGCAAGGCCTACGCGCAGGTCCGGATCGGAAACCCGCTCGAGCCGGGGACGCTGATGGGGCCGCTGATCGACCGCGGCGCCGTCGAGGACATGATGACGGCTCTCGATCGCGTCCGGCGCGAAGGAGGGCGCGTGCTCTACGGCGGCGGGACGCTCGACCGCCCCGGCCATTACGTCGAGCCGACGCTCGTCGCCGTCACGAAGGAGATGGTGACGCCGAAGGACGAGACCTTCGCCCCGATCCTCTACATCTACGAGGTCGATACGCTCGACGAGGCGATCGCGATCCAGAACGACGTGCCGCAGGGTCTGTCCTCGGCGATCTTCACCGACCGCCTGAGCACGGCCGAGACGTTCCTGTCGCACCGCGGCAGCGACTGCGGGATCGCGAACGTCAACATCGGGACCTCCGGGGCGGAGATCGGCGGCGCGTTCGGCGGGGAGAAGGAGACCGGTGGCGGGCGCGAGTCGGGATCCGATGCCTGGAAGGCCTACATGCGCCGCCAGACCAACACGCTCAACTGGGGGAAGGACCTCCCGCTGGCGCAGGGCGTGACGTTCGACCTCTGATCGGCGCCGCGCCTCACTCCGTCGCGACAAGCGCCCCGTGCGCGGGGGCCAGCCTGGCGGAGAAGTGCCGCAGCGTGGGGGGCGCCTCGACGATCCGCACCCCGCGAATCCGCGAGGCCAAGGCTTTCACGTGGAGGACCACCTCGGCCACGTAGTCGACGTGGCTCTGGGTGTAGACGCGCCGCGGGAACGCGAGGCGGACGAGCTCCATCTCCGGGGGGCGCTCGCTCCCGTCGGGCTGGCGGCCGAACATCACCGAGCCGATCTCGACGGACCGGATGCCGCCCTCGAGGTAGAGGGCGAGGGACAGCGCCCACGCGGGGAACTCCGACTGCGGGACGTGCGGGAGGAATCGCAACGCGTCGAGGTAGAGCGCGTGGCCCCCCGGGGGCGTGAGCATCGGGACGCCCCCCGCCTCGAGCCGCTCCGCGAGGTAGGCCACCGACCGGATCCGATACTCGAGGTAGTCCTCGTGGAGGACTTCGCGAAGCCCGACGGCGAGCGCTTCGAGGTCGTACCCCGCGAGCCCGCCGTAGGTGACGAACCCCTCGGTGAGGATCAGGAGGTCGGTGCAGCGCCGCGCGAGATCCGGGTCGCGCAGGGCCAGGAACCCCCCGATGTTGACCATCCCGTCCTTCTTCGCGCTCATCGTGCAGCCGTCGGCGCAATCGAACGCCTCGCGCGCGATCTCGGCGGGCGGGCGCCCCGCGTGGCCCGGCTCGCGGGTGCGGATGAACCAGGCGTTCTCCGCGAACCGGCAGGCGTCGAGGAAGAGCGGGACGCCGTGCCGGCGGCACAGCGCCGACACGCCGCGCAGGTTCTCGAGGCTGACGGGCTGGCCTCCCCCGGAGTTGTTCGTGACCGTGACCATCACGACCGGCACGCGTCCGGGGTTCTCCTCGAGCACGCGCGCGAGTGCCGCGAGGTCCATGTTCCCCTTGAAGGGATGCCGCGAGTCGGGCTTCCGTCCCTCCGCGATCGGCAGGTCGAGGGCGGTGCCCCCCCGGTGCTCGACGTTGGCGCGGGTGGTGTCGAAGTGCGTGTTGTTCGGGACGATGTCCCCGGGCTTGACCAGAGTGCCGAACAGGATCCGCTCGGCCGCGCGTCCCTGGTGGGTCGGCAGGATGTGCGGGAAGCCCGTGATTCCGAGCACGGCGTCGCGGAAGCGGTAGAAGGATTCCGCGCCGGCGTACGACTCGTCGCCGCGCATCATCGCGGCCCACTGCTCCGAGGAGAGCGCGCCGGTTCCGGAATCGGTGAGCAGGTCGATCAGGACGTCGCGCGCCGGGAGGAGGAACAGGTTGTAGTGCGCCGCAGCAAGCGCCGCCTCGCGCTCCGCGCGCGTCGTCTGCCGGATCGGCTCGACGGTCTTGATCCGGAACGGCTCGATGATCGTCTTCCAGGTCATGCGGAACAGGCTACCAGCTTGGGGACATTCTGCTTTTCCGTTCCTCTCGTGAATTGATTCGAGCGACGTCGAGCGAGGCGGCGCGGCAATTCCCTGCCGCATGCCGCCGCAGCGTGCCGCGGGAATCAATTCACGAGAGAAAGGGAAAAGCGGAATGTCCGCAAGCTAGGGGCATGAGCCGTGGGACCGGGGCGATCCGCTCGAGTCGCTCCCCCAGCCGCCGCTGCCGCAGCTGTTCCGGGCCTCGACGACGTAGTAGAACCCGGCGCCGGGCTTGGGGTTCTGCGCATCGACCAGCGAGGTGTCGGTCGTCGGGGTGCCAAGGCAGATTGCCGCGGCGATCGTGCCGGTCGACTGGAGCGTCACGAGGGTTCCGCGGACCCGGTCGTAGACGGTGCCCGATCCGGCGGCCGCCGCCTCCGACGTCCAGGAGAGCGTGACCTTGTCCGACCCGAAGGCCACGCCCGCTACTTCCCCCGGAACGTCGTAGGCGCCACCGTCCCCGGGGGCACAGTCGCACGCGCTCGCGATGCCGTCCCCATCGGGATCGGGACCGAGGTGGATCGCGTCGTAGGCGTCGATCAGCCCGTATCCCCAGAGGTTGTTCGGATGGGCCGATCCGTCGGTGCCGCCGCAGGTCTGCGGGGTGCTCTGGAAGACGAGGCTTCCGCGCGAGGACTGCTCGATCAGGCACCGGGTGATGCCCAGGAGCCCCCGCACGACCGGATTCGCCGACCAGAGGAGTGCTACGGTCCCGGCGGCGTGGGGGCTGGCCATGCTCGTCCCGGACAGCGTGCTGTACCCGCCCCCCCTGATGGACGAGCGCACGGACACGCCCGGGGCGACGACGTCGGGTCGGAGGCGGTTGCTCCCGTCCGCGATCACAGGGCCCTTGGACGAGAACGAGGCGAGCTGGTTGGTCGAGTCGACCGCCCCGGCGACGAACGTCTCGCCGTAGATCGCCGGCGGGTCGCTCACCGTCGAGCAGCTGGGGCCGCTGTTCTGGGCGGCGGCGACGGCGAGGATGCCCGCGGCCTGGAGCGCCTTGAAGCTGTCGAGCAGCGATTCGGCGTCGCACCCCTCCGAAGGCGGGCAGGACCAGGAGTTGTTGACGATGTCCGGCGCCTTCGACGGATCGCCGTCGGTTTCGGGAGAGCCGCCGTGCGGATACGGCGCGAGGAAGAACTGGTTGCACGCGATGTAGGTCGAAGGCTGGCCGTTCCCGTGGTCCATGTTCCGGCAGGCGATCCACTTCGCTCCCGGCGCCACGCCGATCTGGTTTCCGGCTCCGTCGTCCCCGACCATCGTCCCGGTCGTGTGCGTGCCGTGATTGTTGTCGTCGAGCGGCTCGGCGAGATCCTGGATCGCGTCGAACCAGTTGAAATCGTGGCTCGCGGACGTCCCGTTCCACCCGCGGTACTTCGACTGGAGCGCCGGGTGCGTCCACTCGACGCCGGTGTCGGCTGAGGCGACGACGATCCCCTCGCCATGATTGCCGTCGAGGCTCCAGACCTTGTCCGCGTCGATCTTGACGATCCCCCACTCCGGCCCCGAATCGGGAGCGGCCGGCGGGGAGAGCAGGTCGGCGTCGAGACCGCGCACGACCGGATCGCCCACGATCCGGACGACCTCGGGGCGGCCGGCGAGCGCTCGCGCGAGATCGAGGCCGCCCCTGAGCGCGAGCCCGTCGACGATGTACAGGGGACGGTACCGGATGCCCCGGGCGTCGAGCTCCGCCCGCACGCTCGCCTGGAGGGCGCGCGCGCGCCCGGCGAGTACCCGGTAGACGGCCGCGCGCCGGTCGGGTGCCGCCGCGGTCCCGGCGAGGACCGGCCCGATCGAGCGGGAGTCGTCGAAGAGCACGATGAACCCGTCCGGTCCCGACGAAAGCCGCGTCAGGAGCCACGGGGCGATCTTCGCGTCGGGGTGCGGGGGGGCGTTCTGGGCCGCCGCGGGAGCGACGGCGAGAACCGCCGCCGCGAGCAGCCGAAGCCATGCCGGGTGGTGCGTCACCAGGCGGTCCTCCGCCCGCGGGCCGGCTCCATCCCCGTCCCGCCGGGTCTCGTTGGATCTACCGCGAGGGGGCGTGGGTGTCAACCGGCGGAGGGCCGAGGCCGACGATGTTGAAATCAGGCGGCTCGATCTGGAGCGTCACGTGCTCCACGCCGAATCGCGAGCGCAGGTGCCGCGTCGCCTGGCGAAGCACGTCGTGCGCGCGCACCGAGTGGTCGACCACGAGGTGCGCGGTGAGAAGGGGCGTGCGGCCGCCGAGGGTCCAGAGGTGGAGATCGTGGACGTCGATCACGCCCGTCAGGCCGCGCAGCGCGCTCGCGATCTCCGCGGCGTCGAGATGCGCGGGGGCGCTCTCCATCAACACGTGGATCGAGTCGAGCACCAGCCTCACGGAGCTGAACACGATGACGCCGCCGATGAACACGCTCGCCACCGGATCCGCCCACCGCCACCCGAACGCCGCCATCGCACCCGCCGCGGCGAGCGCGCCGATCGAGCCGAGCAGGTCGCCGATCAGGTGCAGCAGCACGCCGCGCGCGTTCAACCCCCCTGCGTGGTCCCACAGGATCCGGGCACCGATGAGATTGACGACGAGGCCGCCCGCGGCGATCACCGCCATCAGCCCCGTCGCGACCTCGGGGGGCGCGGCGAGCCGGGCCATCGCCTGCCAGAGGATCAGTCCGCAGACGACGACCAGCGCGACGCCGTTGGCCAGCGCGGCGAGGATCTCCGCCCGCTGGTAGCCGTACGTGCGCCCCGCGTCCGGAGGGCGGCGTGCGACCCAGGCCGCGACGACCGCCAAGGCCAGGGCCAAGTCGTCGGTGAGCATGTGTCCGGCGTCGGCCAGGAGCGCGAGGCTGTTCGAGAGGATGCCACCGGCGACCTCGGCCGCCGTGTAGACGACCGTGAGGGCCAGGACGAGGATCAGCCGCTTTTGGGTGGCGTTGGAATGATCGTGGGAATGTCGGTCCTGGCCTTCCGTCACGTCCGCTCCGGCCCACCAGTATAGGGTCCGGGGAGGGTGGGAACCCCGCGGGGCGGTACGCGTATTCTTCTAGCGAGCCCGGATGCCGGGCGTTTGGGGGGACGCATGATCGCGCTGGTGGCCGTGCTGCTGCTCGTCGGGGCGATTCTCCTGATCCCGCTCATGATCCTCGCCGTGGTCCTGCGCCTTGCGGTGGGGCTCGTGGTGCTGCCGATCAAGCTCGCGGTGCTGGGCGTCCGGCTGACGCTCGGACTCGCCGCGGGCCTGGTCGCCCTCGTGCTCGGGGGAGTGGCCCTTCTCGGGGGGCTCGCGGTGGTCGGCATCGCGATCCTCATCCCGCTGCTCCCGTTCGTGCTGCTGGCCGCGGCGATCTGGCTCTTGTGGCGCCTGTCGCGCCCGAAGACCGTCGTCCTCCCGCCGACCACCGGGTAGAGATCAGCCCGGCTCCGTCATCTTGAACGGGTCGAGGGCGGCATCGAGCTGCTCCGGCGTGAGCGAGGTCGTCTCGCGCGCGACCTCGCGCACGGTGCGGCCGGTCTTCGCCGCTTGCTTGGCGATCGCCGCCGACGCGTCGTACCCGATGTAGGGGACGAGCCCGGTGCAGATCGCGAGGCCTTGCTCGACCAGCTTGGGTCCCGCCTCGGTGGCGACGATCCCGGCGACGCAGCGATCGGCGAAGTTCCTCGTCGCCGCCCCCAGGATCTCGACGGACGAGACGAAGTTGTGCGCGGCGAGCGGGAGCATCGTGTTGAGCTCGAAGAAGCTCCACAACCCCGCCTGGAGCACGGCGACGTCGCCGGCGATCGCCTGCGAGGCGGCCTGGATCAGGGACTCCGCGATCACGGGATTGACCTTCCCCGGCATGATCGAGCTTCCCGGCTGCACCTCAGGCAACGCGAGCTCCCCGAGCCCGCAGCGCGGCCCCGAGCCGAGCAGCCGGATGTCGTTCGCGATCTTCACGAGGCTGACCGACACGGTCCGGACCGATCCGGAGGCCTCGACCACCGCGTCGATCGTCGCCTGCGCCTGGAAGTGGTTGTCGGTCTCCCGCAGCGGAAGGCGCGTCTGCTCGGCGACGATCGCGAGCACTCGGCGCGCGAACTCGGGATGCGTGTTGATTCCGGTGCCGACCGCGGTTCCGCCCAGGGGCACGACCGAGAGCTCCTCGAGCGCCGCTCCCAGGCGCCGCTTCGCCTTCTCCATCTGACCGGCATATCCGAGGAACACCTGGCCCATGCGGATCGGAGTCGCGTCCTGGAGGTGGGTGCGGCCGGTCTTGATGACGCCCCAGAATTCCTTCGACTTCTCGCGAAGCGCCCCCTCGAGCCGGTCGCAGGCCGGGATCAGCACCTCGTGGATCGCGAGGGCCGACGAGAGGTGCAGGGCGGTCGGGATGACGTCGTTCGAGGATTGCCCGAGGTTGACGTGATCGTTCGGGTGGACCTTGCCGCGCGAGCCCCGCGGCATCCCCATCAGCTCGGCCGCGCGGTTCGCGATCACCTCGTTGGCGTTCATGTTCGTCGAGGTCCCGGAGCCGGTCTGGAACACGTCGAGCGGGAAGTGCGCGTCGAGCGCGCCGTCGGCGACCTCGCGCGCGGCGGCGGCGATCGGCCCGGCGTGGTCCGCCGGGAGGAGCCCGAGGTCGCGATTGACCTGCGCCGCGCCTCCCTTGAGGAGGCCGAGCGCCTTGATGAAGCGGCGCGGCAGCCGGATGCCGGACACCGGGAAGTTGATCACCGCCCGCTGCGTCGAGGCGCCGTAGTACGCCTCGGCGGGCACCTCCATGGTCCCCATCGTGTCCCGCTCGACCCTGGTCTTCGTGTCCGCCATGACGTGCCTCCGGGGTCACGATAGCAGTGTTATCCTGGCGATTCCGCCACGGGAGACCCCGCCATGAGCGCGACCGAGCGCCTCGCCTGCTTCAAGGCGTACGACATCAGAGGACGCATCCCGGCCGAGATCGACGCGGCGCGCGCGTACGCGATCGCCCGGGCGTACGCGGCGTGGCTGAAGCCCAGGCGCGTCGCGGTCGGGTACGACATCCGACTGTCGAGCCCCGAGTTCGCCGCGAGCGTCCGCGAGGGCCTCATGGACGCGGGGGTCGACGTCGTCGACATCGGCCGCTGCGGAACCGAGCAGGTCTACTTCGCGGTCTTCCACCTCGGCCTCGACGGCGGCGTGATGGTGACGGCCAGCCACAACCCGGCGGACTACAACGGGCTGAAGCTGGTGCGCGAGCAGGCTCGCCCGATCAGCGCGGACACCGGGCTCGCCGAGATCGAGCAACTGACCATCGCCGGCAATTTCGCAACCGGGGCGCGCCGCGGCACGACCGAGCGGGCCGACCTGCTCGACGCGTACGTGAAGCACCTGCTCGGGTACGTGGACGCGGCGAAGCTTTCCCCGCTGACCGTGGTGTCGAATCCGGGAAACGGCGGCGCGGGCGTGGTCGTCGAGGCGCTGGCGCCGCATCTGCCGCTCCGGTTCGTCAAGGTCCACCACGAGCCGGATGGGCGCTTCCCGAACGGGATCCCGAACCCGCTCCTTCCCGAAAAGCGCGCGGACACCGCCCGGGCCGTCGTCTCGGCGCACGCCGACTGCGGCATCGCGTGGGACGGGGACTTCGACCGCTGCTTCCTGTTCGACGAGGCGGGGGGGTTCATCGAGGGGTACTACATCGTCGGCCTGCTCGCGGCGCAGGTCCTCAAGCGGCACCCGGGGGCGAAGATCGTCCACGACCCGCGCCTGACGTGGAACACGATCGAGACCGTCCGCGAGAACAGCGGCATCCCGGTGCAGAGCAAGTCGGGGCATGCCTTCATGAAGGAGGTCATGCGGAAGGTGGACGCGGCCTACGGCGGGGAGATGTCCGCGCACCACTTCTTCCGCGAGTTCTCCTACTGCGACAGCGGCATGATCCCGTGGCTTCTCGTGATCGCGATGATGGGCGCCTCCGGGAAGCCTCTCTCCGCTCTCGTCGGCGAGGCGATGCGGCGCTTCCCCGCGAGCGGCGAGATCAACCGGCGCGTTCCCGACGCGGGTGGGGATGGAGTTCGAGAGCTGGCGGTTCAACCTGCGATCCTCGAATACGGAGCCGCTGCTCCGGCTCAACGTCGAATCGCGCGGGGATGCGGCCCTGATGCGCGCGAAGACCGAGGATCTGCTCGGCGTGATCGGCGGCGAGCCCGCGGCCTGATTCAGCGGACGAGGTCAGGAAGCTCCTTCTGGAATCGGGAGTTCGGCATCACCCGGTCGAACCCCGCGGCGCGCGCGGCCGATAGCGCCGCCTCGTCGACGTGGGATCCGAACGCGACGAGCTCCGGGGACGGGGACACCGCCTTGAAGCGCACCGCGCAGGCGCCCGGATCGACGGCGCGGACGCCGAGATCGAACAGGACGCGGCTCACGTCCCCTTCCGCGACGGCCGCCGCGAGACCCGCCTCGTCCCCGACGCGCCGCGCGTCGGAGCCGGCAGCGCGGGCCGCCGCCTGAACGCGGGCCCAGAAGAAAACATCGTCGGAAACGAAGAGAATCCGTCGGCTCACGACCGCCCTCCGTCGGGGCTCCGGCTTGACTTTCCAAGGTTCACATGCAAACTTGAGGCCGAGTCGGCCTGGCGGGAGATGGAGGATCGGTTGAGGCTCGTAGGCACGCAAGCCCTCTTCGTCGGGATGAAGATGGACAGCCAGCTCCGGAGCATCCTCCAGCGCCTGAGCCCCGAGACTCGATTCCCGGCCACGCTCGACATCGTACCCTGCGACACGACTCCCGAGTGAGTTGCGCGGGCGGCGACTTGGAGGAGTGGTAGCGCTACGGGGATTCGAACCCCGGTTTGATGGCTGAGAACCACCCGTCCTGACCCCTAGACGATAGCGCCGTCGCGGATTTTAGCGGCCCAATGGGGGGTGTCAAGGCAACCTCCGCGGCCGGAGGGATCCGGTCCGCTCCCCGGTTGCCCGGGCTTACCGAAACCCTATATTCGCCAGGTCGGGCGGTCCGCCCGGCACAAGGGCCGCGTGCACCCCCGGAACCCCCACCGGGTGGTGGCACCGTACGAGGGTGGATGAGTCTCGCGTTGCCAGCGATGGTCGTTTGCGGGCTGTTCGCCGTCGCGGTCGCCACCGCGT
>Ga0318510_10000265_pt1 | contig 8942 bp, 10 predicted proteins | sample GRESIP171b2f17_FD_203680 | JGI IMG/M metagenome (GOLD analysis project Ga0318510, IMG submission 203680) | Tropical soil microbial communities from Luquillo Experimental Forest, Puerto Rico - GRE.SIPMG.171b2f17 | ecosystem: Environmental > Terrestrial > Soil > Tropical forest > Bulk soil...
TGCAGTCAGAATTGTTGTGTAGCCCAGAAGGCTTAATGCGTTTAATCCCTCAGTTTAATGTAAATGGGCAATTCACAATTCCTAATCCCAATACTGACTTGCAGACATTCCTTTCAGCGCAACAAGGCCTTTCAAATGCTATTGATATGATCTTAGCTCAAGAAAACATAAGCCAAAATCCGTCGAATGTCGGAAGCCTTCCATCTCGGCCGTTAATGTTTGCAAGCAACTGGCTATCGAGTGAAGTAGGAATACAGACAGATGGAACAAAGTTAAATTCTCCCGAGTCAGGAGGAAAATTTGGTGGTTATCGCGTTCAATCGTTTTTGAGCGGACTTACTCCTGTGCCTTTATCTCAAGGAAGTATATATGTAATCAAGCAATCAAACCCAACCTATCCGGCACTTGTTTACCCGATGCCCACGAGCCACCCTTGCGTGAATAGGCTTTTTTTAGCCGCTGGCGATACTGCTGGCTTTTGGCCGACCCCGACATATGCTCTTGGTAGATATCAGTTGGATAACAATGGTCTCCCGATGCGAGATAAACCATTGATGACCTACTTGATCGTCAATATTTGTCTCGATCTCGGCAAGCCAGCGGTTATTAATCGACAATCAGTTTTACGCTCAAATGCGATGATCATTCTGGCGCTTCATTGGCCATGTGACGGCTCAGGATGCGCTAACAATGGAATTGGCCATCAACACTGACTATTCGTAAACAATAAAGAGATTATCTCCGATCAGATACCCAGTTATTGAGGTGGGGCAACACTCGCCCGTTATCGCGTCGGCTGAATGCCGAGCGCCTTGGCAATGGCGGCGATCTGGGCGCGCTGGCGCTCGATCGAGGCGGCGAACTCCTTTGCTCCGCCGCGACTCGGCGTCTGCGCGGTCGCATTGAGCTTGTCGTCGATCGCCTTGTCGTCGGACACCGCGACCACGTCGGCGCCGATGCGCTCACGCAATTCCGCCGACAGGGCCCTGCTTCCGAACAGGCCGACATTGCCGTCCATTTCCAGTTCGGGAAAACCCGCTTCGATGCCGGTTGGAATGTCGGGCAGGCTCGGCGCCCGCTCGCGCCCCATCTGCGCCAGCACCGTGATCCGCCCGGCCTCGCGCTGCGGGCGCAGGATGGCGTACGAGGCCGAATAGACCTGCAAACGATCCTCGGCGAGGTCGTTCACGGCCTGCACGATGTCCTTATACGGAACCTTCGTCGTCGCGATCTTGGCATTGTGCGCGAAGTAGTCGAACGCGAGCTCGGTGATGCCCGGAACCGCGGCCGAATTGAACTTGCCGGCTTCGGCGCGCGCGCGTTTGACGAAATCGGCAAGCGTGGCGACCTTCATCGACGCCGGCACGCCAACGCCGAGAATGGTGCTGGAGAAGCGCGCCACCGGTACGAGATCGGCCGGGTCGTAGGGCAGCTTCTTGTATTGGTACGGATGGACGATGAAGCTCCCGCTCGGCCCCCATAGGAACGTGTGATCGTCGTTGGCGGCCAGCACGGCCTGGATCGCGATCATGCTGTCGCCGCCCGGACGGTTCTCGATCACCACCGGCTTGCCCCAGCGTGCTTGCAGGCGGTCCTGAATAAGGCGCGCGCCGATATCGGCGCCGGCACCGGGACCGAACGGAAGGATGAAGCGGACCGGCTGCTGCGGCCAAGCTTGCGTCTGTGCCTGTGCCGGCGGCGCCGACACGGCGAGAATTGCAACGAGAGCGATGACAAAGGCACAAAGCTTCGACATATCCTTCAACAGTCCTCGCGGGCTTGAACGATGCGAGTGGACGCTAATCGCTCCATCGAAGAAGCGCAACGTTCACTGCACCGGCTTCTTCTCGGTCGCTCGATGGATCGCGGCAATCTTGGCGCGCTGCTCCTCGATCGCGGCGGCGAACTCAATCGGCGTGCCGCGGCGCGGCGCCGTACCGGCCGCGATTGCCCGCGCGCGAAAGGTAGGATCGGCGGTAATGGCGTCGAGGTCGGCCGCGATTCGCTCCTTGAGCGTTGCGGGCATGTCGCGCCAGCCGTAGAGGCCGACCGTGCCCTCGAAGGTGAGCTCGCGATAGCCGACCTCCGCTGCGGTCGGAACATCCGGCGCCTGCGGCGAACGGTCGCGATTGGTGACGAACAACAGCTTGGCAGTGCCCGCCTGGTGGTGCGGCACGAGCGTCGGCACTCCGGTGGCCGCGACGTGCAGCCGTCCTTGATTGAGATCCTGGTAGGCCGGCGCGAAGTCGCGGTAGGACACCTGAACCATCTCGATGCCGGCGCTCTTCTGCAAGGCGAGCAGGACGTAGTAAGGCAACCCCGGCGTCGCCGCCCAATTGAGCTTGCCCGGCTGCGCGCGGGCGGCCCGCACCAGCTCGGAAAGTGAATTCACCTGCAGCAGGGCGGTCGCCGACACGCCCAGAAAGTTGTCGACCACCGGCACGATCGGCACCAGATCGGTGGCGGGATCGTAGGGCAACCGTTCGTGCAGCAGGTGATTGAAGGTGATCACGCCGGCGAAGGAGAGCAGGAAGGTGTGATTGTCGCGCGCGCCGAGAAACGCGGTGACGGCAGGAATGCCGTCGGCGCCCTGACGGTTCTCAACCACCACCGGCTGCCCCCAGCGCGCGGTCAGTCGTTCGGCGAGGAGGCGCGCGGCCAAGTCCGTACCGCTGCCGGGCGGGAGCGGGATGATGAACCGCACCGTCCGTTGCGGCCACCCCTGAGCGGAAGTCTGGCCGGAGGTCTCACCACGTGCCGGCGCGGTCCAGAGGGCGAGCATCAGCCCGGCCGCGAGAACGTTTTGGACGAGCGGGCGCATGGCGGTGATGTCTCGAATTCACCGGGAAAACCGGACCGCGATGCGCGCGACTGGGTCAACCTCGAAGGCGATGGCATCCTCGTCCGGCTCGATCGTGAGCGGCGGCACTACCGACCCGGTGATGATGATTTCTCCGCTGCGCAGCCGCTCGCCGAAGGCCGCGAGCACATCGGCGACGTGGCGCACGATGCCGATCCACTCCCCGGTATTGGCCTGCGGATCGCTGGTGCGCGCGAACTCGCTTCCGCGCCGAATGACGCGGCACGTGAGGCCGTCCGACGCGCTGCCGGCGCGCGCCGGTCCGCCGTCATCCAACACGACGTGGCGCTGATAGATGTTGGCGCTGAGAATGCGCTCGGGATCCTCGGGCGGCGCGGTGAGATCGACGATCTCGATCGCCGGCGAGATGCCGGCGATCGCGGCCTTCGCGGTCTCGTGGTCGGCGCCGGCGGAGACGTCGCGGCCGATGTGCACGGCGATTTCAGGCTCGGCCACGGGCTTGACCCAGCCGGCAAGCGATACGCTTCCTCCCGATTGAACTCGGGCAGCGCGCGTCAAAAATCCCACCAGCGGTCCGGTGATGTCGAGGCGCTTGAGCATCGCCGGCGCGGCGAAGCCGACCTTCCAGCCCAACGGCGCGTCGCCGGCGTCGAGACGTTGGCGCCGCAGCGCGAGCTGCGCCCGCATGCCGCGCGCAACGCGCGCGTCGTCCCAGAGATTCATGACCCCATCTCCATCATCCGGGCCAAGCGACGCGCCGAAACATCAACGATCGTCCGGAGCCACTTCGTAGCCGGAGGCCTCGATCGAGCCGGCGCCCATCCAGCCCCACACCAGCACGACATCCGCGTTCGACGTGTTGTTGAAGCCGTGCCAGCACTTGCGCGGCGAATAGACGACGTCGCCTTCGCCCGACGGCGCCTGGCCATCGTCGGTATAGATATGGCCGTGGCCCTTGAGCACGATGAAGAACTCGTCGCAATTGCGATGGCGGTGGCGCTCGTGGCGCGCTCCCGGCTTGAGCACGGTCCAACCGATCACATGGTCGGCGGCTGCGGATGCCTTGTCGATCAGGAACTGCACCTGCATGTCGACCCAGCCGTCCTTGCGCTTGAGGCCCGCGACCTTCGGCACGTCGCGCATACTGGTGCGATACATTTTCGCGGGCTTGGTTGCCGCGCCCGCGCGGGTGATTTTTCGTTTGCTCCTTCGCACGGCTCGCTTCACCATTGGTATACCTCAATTAGCTTCATCCTCGGTTTGATTGCGGCGACGCATTACGTCTGTCCCCCCAGACGGCGGTAGACGTCGTGCGCGGTGACGAAATCGCGATGATCGAGCCCCAGCCCGCGGCAAGCATTCATCATTTCGTTGGCGGCCGCCGCCAGCGGCACCGGGCTGCCGAGCTTGCGGCCGAGCTCGAGCGCCAGCAGCATGTCCTTCTGCTGCAGCGTGACATCGGCGAGCGGGATGGCGGGCATCTTCCCGTCCAGGATGAAGGGCCCGCGATAGGCCAGCACCGGCGAGGCGGCGACGCTCTTGAGGATCGCGTCGACCGCGATCTCGCGCGCGACCCCGCCTTTTTCCGCGAGCGCGACCGCCTCGCCAAAGGCGATGACTTCCACCATGAGCAGGAGGTTGACCGCGATCTTCATCTGCACCGCGAGACCGCTGGCGCCGATATAGGTCACCTTCGGCCCGATGGCGCGCAAAACCGGTTCGATGCGCTCGAACGCCGCCTTGTCGCCGCCGACCATGACCGCGGCGTTGCCCTGCGCCAGCGTGACCGGACTGCCCGAAATCGGCGCGTCGAGCATGGCCACGCCTTGCTTGGCGAATTCAGCCGAGATCGCGCGGCTCGCGTCCGGCGCGATCGTGCTCATGTCTACGTAGATGCCGCCCTTCTTCAGCCCGGCGATGATGCCGTCGCCGCCGAGCGCGACCGCTCGCACCGCCGCCGCGTCGGTCACGATCGAGAACACGACGTCGCAGGTCGCTGCGGCGGCGCGCGGCGTTTCCGCCAGGCGCATGCCGGCGGCAATCAACGCCTCCGCCTTCTGCTTGCTCCGGTTCCAGCCCGTGACCGCGTGGCCCGCGGCCATGAGCCGCGGGACAATGCCGGCGCCCATGGCGCCCAGCCCGACGAAACCGATGTTCATGCGTTCACCTCGCAACGTGCGAGCTTAAGACGCCATGCAAGGACCGCAGCGCTTGGCGACTGGCTCACAACCTGGTGGCTGTCAAAAGAATTTTGGATGCTCACTCGCACCGCCGACACGTTGGAGTTGCGAAAGCCATTGTAAATAACAATCCGGAAACAATGAAACTGCGCCGCCGACGGTTTCCCGCAGCCGCAGGTTGCGTTCCGCCGCAAGCCGCGAGGTGCTCGCGGCCGGCCATGAAACGTCTCAAGCGACGGCACCGCCTCACACCGGCCGACGTAATTTTGGTGAATGCTCTTTTCTCGAAGATTCTTGTTACACGAGTCAAGAGAAAATATGCGACGCAAGCGGATTTAGCCGATTTGCGCGCTTGCGTGGCTTAGTTGGCGCTCACTCGACCACGATCTTGACGTGGTCGCCGGGGTTCGCGCGATCGTTGGGACCAAGCCCGTTGAGGACGCGAAAGCGCTCGACCGGCCGGTCGGGCACCGCCATGCGGCTCGCCAAGCGCTCGACCGTGTCACCGGGCGCGACGGTCACGATCTTGATGTGCAGCGGCTTTGCCGCCTGGCTTTCCGCCAGCGTCATGCGACGGAAGGTGCCGACCGATTCGCGAAAGGCGCGATCGACCTCCGCGGTCGTGCGCTTGGAGGCGAATATGAAGCGATAGACGTCGCTGCCGAACCGCACCGCATAGAGCCGAAACACCCACTGGTCGCCCTTGGCCGTTGCGGTCGCCGCCGGCAGCCCGTTGATGACGACCTCCTCGACGGATTTGGGGTCGATGTTCTCGATCCAGCCGGAGTTGAGGTAATCCGCGAGCGTCTGTTCCGCCGGCACGCGCACGACATCGAGCCGCAAGGCTTGGCCGCCGCCCTCCTTGACGCCGAGAACCGCCTGCGCGGTGTTGTCGAGCACGAATCCCTCCGGCGCCAGGAAGGTGAAGCCGAGCCTTGGATGCAGGAAGCGGCGGCCGCGCACGAAGCCTTCGCTCGGGTCCTCGCCGTAGACCATGCCCTCGACGCTGGCGAGATAGGCCGCCTTGTCGCGTTCACCGGCGCCGGGCGCGTTGAACTGGCGGGCGCTCGCCTGCGCATTCTTGATGCGCTCCGGTGTGGCCGGATGGGAGGAGAGGAAATCGGGCGCGCGCGGGTCGATGTGCGATTGGCGGGGGTTGGATTTCAGCTCGGCGTTGCGTCCCATCGAAGTGAGGAAGCGCGCGGCGCCGTAAGGATCGTAGCCGGCGCGCGCGGCGATGCCGATGCCGCTCCCGTCCGCCTCGAATTCCTGCGCGCGCGAGAAGCTTGCGAGCGCGATCTTCGATTTCGCCAGTGCCAGCGCTCCCGTTTCCGGATCGCTCAGCACATCCTGCACCACGCGGCTCACCAGCGCCACTTGGCGTGCCTGGTCCTCGCGGATGGCGGCATGGCGCGCGATCACGTGCGACATTTCGTGGGAGAGCACCGAGGCGAGCTCGGACGTGTCGTTGGCGAGCGCGATCAATCCGCGCGTCACGTAGAGCTGCCCGCTCGGCAGCGCGAAGGCGTTGACCGCCGCCGAATTGAGGATAGTGACGCGATAATGCACGTCCGGCCGCTCTGATGCCGCCACCAGCTTTGCGACCATCTGGTTGAGCAGCCCCTCGAGCTTGGGATCGTCGTAGGCGCCGTTGTAGGCGGCGAGAATGCGCTGATGCTCGCGCGAGGTTGGGGCCGGCGGTTGCTGCTGGGCTTGCCGCGGCGCCTCGGGCAGCGACCCCGGCGGCGCGCCGATCGTGAGCAGCGACGAGCTGCAGCCCGCGAGCAGGAGAGCGAACGCGGCGGCGGCGCCGGCCGGCGCCAGCCGTCTGGCGCCGAGAACGCTGGGTTGTCTCACTGCGGCGTCCACGATGGCGTTCTTCGAGTTCCGTCAGTTGCGCTCGGCGATCTCGATTTGCTCCGGGCGGGTGACCTCGATGCGCGGGCCGTTGCGCTCCTCGACCCATCCGCGCACCCGGACGCGGCGGTATTCGAGCTGCTTCGGCTCCACGCCGGCGGCAGCGAAGACGCGCTCATCGCGCTTCGAGATCGTGACGGTCAGCGCCTGCGACCATCGCCGGCCGAAATTCAGGTAGATCGTGCCTGCACTCTCGCGGACCGACACCACGTTCCCCTCCGCCACGGTGAAACGGCCGCGCTCGGCCGCAAGCTGCGCCCCGCTCTCGGCTGACACGACGACATAATACGGTTCGCTCCACAGGCCAAGCTTGGCGCGGCGCGCCCCTCGTTCCTGGGCCAGAAGCTCCTCGGCGCAAGGCCGATCGCCGACATGGGCCGAAACCCGCGCGAATCCTCTCGCCAGCATCTCGTGCGCGACCGATTGCCGAGCGCCGTCGCGCATAACGTAGACCATGGCGAGCGTGCGGCCGTAACGATCGGCGCCGGCGGCGTTTTGGCGCAACTCAACAACGCTTTGACTCGCGAGCATCGATTCGAGGGCGGCGCGGGCGGCAAGACCAGCCTCGGCCTGCGGCCCGGATTCGCCGGCGGCGGGCGCGAGCGGAACTTCAATGGCCGCGAGGCGAATCTCGCGCCCGTCCTGCAAGATGAAGCTGCGGCCGTCGGTGATCGCACGAACCTTTCCTGTGCCGGCGACCTCGAACCGGCAAGCGGTCAACGCACCGTCTTGCGTGCGCGCGGCTGCCGTCGGCAGGAGGACGGCGCCAACCATGCACGAAATCCAGCAAAACCGCGCAAGAGCGACGTCCCAACGCCCGCCCATGCGACAACGAAACCGCCGGAATGGGGCGGCACTGCGGCGATCCTCGCTCGGCCTCCCCGGCCCGTCCTGCACCGTTCCCGGGTAGTGTTGCGGGGGGCGGCCGTTGTATATTTTGCCCGCAGCAAGCGACTCAGGGGGCACCCATGAAAATCGTCGAGATCGTTCCGCGCGCACGGGCACGCCTTTATGGAACTCTCGTCGCCAAAGAGGCTGCGATTCGGAAAAGCGGCCGCGGAACCTACGTGCGGGTCGGGCGCAAGAGCCAGCACGCGGCCCGGTGGAAGCACAAGAAGTTCAAGGGCACGCTTCAGCTCAGCCGTGGCGCGTCCGAGGCCGTCACCGCCAAGGTCCGCGCCGCCACGCCGGAGGACGAGCGCAAACTGCTGTCATCCTTTCTCGGATTTGTCGATCGCCATGCCGGCGACCAAGTGACCACGATTACGATCCGCTACCACTGAGCTTGCTCGATCATTGGCGGCGCGGCTCGAAGGCAAACGCCGAGCTCGGCGGGCCTTAAAATTGGCGACGCAGCCTCCTATCTCAGACGCAATGACGGGGATCACCCGCAAGGAGGTGCCGATGGCAATTGTGCTCGACCATACGATCGTCCCGGCGCATGACAAGGACGCATCGGCGCGTTTCCTCGCCCGCATCCTGGGTTTGCGCTATGAAGGTGCGCTCTCGCACTTTGCGCCGTTGCGGGTCAACGACACGCTGACCCTCGATTTCGACAATGACACGAAGTTCGAGAGTCACCACTACGCCTTCAAAGTCGACGAAGCGGAGTTTGACGGCATCTTCGACCGCGTCCGCGCCGAGGGCATTGCGTATGGCAGCGGGCCCGGCTCCCTCGACGATATGAAGATCAATCACCGTCGTGGCGGACGCGGTTTTTATTTCCGAGATCCGAACGGCCATGTGCTCGAGGTGCTCACGGCGTAGCCGCACCGCAGACCCGCCGATCTCGGAACTCCCGCCTCCGATCCGCCCCCACAAGGGCAGGGGAAGCGCTACCCGAATCGCGGCGGGCGTGGTGCATCGGACACGAACGCGCTCCGAGACGGAAATGGCCCCGGCCCACCGCCGGAGCGTGCGTAGAGGCTAGTGTCCCGATTCCGAAGTTCGCAAGTCCTGGCGGTACACTCTCGTGCGAACTTCGGAATCAAAGGGACACTAGCAAACTTATGACTCTAGTGTGG